>Ga0316626_10000838_pt1 | contig 12868 bp, 13 predicted proteins | sample OWC_Aug_T1_C1_D5_FD_207656 | JGI IMG/M metagenome (GOLD analysis project Ga0316626, IMG submission 207656) | Wetland soil microbial communities from Old Woman Creek delta, Ohio, United States - OWC_Aug_T1_C1_D5_A | ecosystem: Environmental > Terrestrial > Soil > Wetlands | place: USA: Ohio...
TCGTAAGCAAAAACTTTTCATCTGGTAGATCTGGATTTACTCGAATTTGAGATGCTTCCGGTAGAATTGGTGGTGTGGGCATACCACGATATGGCACGTCAAATACTCCGAGTCTATTGTATCCTCCAGGTGCCTCCGCATCCTGCGCGCTTTGGTTGTCAAAAGATATTGGAGTTCCTGGCGGAACATTCTCCCGGAACATGAGTTCAAGCCCACTTCTCGACCAAGGGTTGTATCCGCGATCTGCTATCTCCTGCGCTAAGTGAGAACCAAGCACCGTTTTTGGGTTTGGGCCGGCCTCGTCGGAGTAGAGCCATCCACCAAAGTCTGTCGGCTCTTGGTAGGCTCTATCGACCATCGCGGCCCGTCCGCTCTCCCGTCCATGGGTTGAACGCGCCGACTCCGCGCGGGTTGTAAATAGTGTGAGAGCCTGAAATGGGGTCTGGAGAAGATTGCGTCGGCCGGAATACCATCTGCTGATGCGGTTGCATCGGAATAAACGTATTCCTTGGCGGCATCGAGGTAACGGGCGGATACTGATTTAGGGGGCTGGAAAAGTAGCCCATACCGTTACCAATGCCAGCGTCATTTTGGAACGTGGGGTAACCACCTTGCACGTTATTTCTCCTTTTTACCGAATAACGAATTGTGCACCATGTGCGCGGCATGGTACTTCGCGGCCGCTACCTTTTTCACGGCTTCCATGCGCGCAGGCGACGCCTTGATATGCTCGGCGTCTTCCAAAGTGCGATGGTGCGAAAGACCGTCCTCGTCCATTTCCCCAGAAGGAAATCGGCTTGCCGGCGAGGATGGGTCCGCACCCGGATCTTGCAGTTTTCCGGCGCGAAGCGCTTTTCCCGCTTTTTTAATGTCGCTGATGTTCGAGATTGCATGAATGCCCTGCGCAGCGGCGAGTTTGCGGCCCGCTACTTGACGCACCTTGTTCATCTTCACGGGATCCGCCTTGATGTGCTCGGCTTCCATGAGTGTTCGGTGGTCGTTATGCGCTGCGTAATCGACGCCGTCGGGAAGGCGCGCGGACATGACTTCCGGCGATGCAGCTGGAGCTGCCGCCCCCATCGTGACTTTCTTCTCTCGCGGACTGGCAGTGCTCAAACCCTTCGTAACCTTACTCGTAGCCATTTATTTCTCCTCTTCACTAAATGGTTTATGCTCATGAAACCATGGATTGTACTTTTGTGAAAGCCCTACTCTGGCTGCATTTGACGCCCAGGGCGCCGTTTTTCCAAGTACGAGTCCTGCGCCTGTTCTAAAAGTTGGGCTCGAAACTATCCCGCCGGCCGCTATACCCGCCGCAAGAGAGTACGGGTCGTAATGGTGCATCATACCCATCCCACCGCCGGCAACCATGTACGGAAGATGGTGGTACAGAGTTGAGCTGGGGGATTGTGCAGCAAGCTTTGCAAGGGCGTCTTTTGCCTCGATCAAGCTTGCCTTCTCCGAATTCATCCTATAAATCTGCCCGCCAAGACCTGGCTGATACTCGTCTGCCAAATTCTCCACCGCGCGCCGCGCGTCTGTTCCAACCTGCTTATACGCGTGCCCCATTTGGCGCGCGGCCTCGCGCGACTCGCCGGCTGTCTGGCTTACGGATGGGTTTGGTGGAGCGCCCTCGTAGGCGCGTTGCGCGTGCGCCATGCGTTGCATCTTCTGCTTTAGCTCCTGCGCCTCGACGATATTCAGCTCGTCTGGTACTCCAGGCGCACCCGGCACTCCAAAGCGTTCGTTTATTGGTTTATGCAGTGTGGCAATGGCGGCTTCTGATGCCTCATTTGTCCCGCCGGCGGCAAGTTCTTTGTTGAGCATGTGCTCAGCCCTTGCCGTAAGCTCCGCGCGCGGTACCCCCGGAAAGATTTCCTCCCCCACTTCGGAAACCGCAGAACTTACTTTGGAGCCAAGGCGCGCTCTTAGATCGTTTGCCTGGTTTGAAATAGAGCTGGGTGAGCCCCATACGTTGTGGGCATAAAGCACATTGGAGACTGGTTGCGCGTTGCCCGCGACCGCTGCTCGATCGGCCGGCCCAAAAGCCGACTTGTAAAGGGCCTTACCCGCCCCTTCCTGCGCGTAACCCAGCGGGTCGATGGCAATATTTCCGGCAGTGCGCGCCGTCCGATTTAGCCACGAGCGATTCCTCGATAGCTCCTCCGCGTCGCGCGCCAAGTTTTGTAGCTCAGTTGCAGTCATTGAGCCTGCTTTTTTGGCGGCCGAGCGCGCCAGCAGAGCTTTGATATTGGCGGGAGATCCTAAAAAGTCTGACACGTTCGCTATTGTACCGCGGCCCGTCCAGTCAAGCGCGCCTCCTTTTTCTGGCTGGTACCATTTGTCGGCCGTTCCCGGCTCTTTAAACCCGGGAACCACGTCAGATACCTGTCCAAGTTGAGGCATACCAATATCTTTAAAAACTTCACCCGTGGTGGTGTTTAACCGGTTGGGATAGGCTGCGTTTTTCAGTACCTCAACGGCCTTTCCTTTTGGCCCGGCGGCGGCCTCTAAGGCTGCGAGTGGTGCGGCTTGCAGCAGGCCGGACGCGTAGTTCGGTATTTTTAGAGCCGCGCGCCCAATGTCGGCAGTCAACCCCTCCCCAGGCATCTCCAATTTGTACGCTTTTCCGACAAGGTCAGCCAGTTTGTTTGCCGTACGTAGGTACTTCTCGCGCTGCTCTCCTGGAGGAAGTGCTGCGGCTTGACTCCAAATTTGGTTTACCTGATGAACGGCATCAAGCTTTTCTGCGTCAGAGGCTTCTTGTTCTTCTGTCACTTCATCATTTGGCATTTTTCTCTGCCTCTAAAAGTTGTTTGAACATGCCCTGTATGTCTACCTTTGGTTTTGCCGGCGCGGTCGATATTGGTTTGTAGTGTGGGATGTTTAGCTTTGGTTGCGTGTATTTGATCATGTCTGCTTGGCTTAAATTAACCGGCTCTCCGCGCGCAATGGCTTTCCTACCCATCAATTGGATGTACTCATGATGTAGCTTTTCAATGTCGCTAATAAAAGCCCTGTACTGCTCCTTGTTTTCCTTGGTCAGTTCGCCGTTTGCCAGTCGCTCCCACTTTTGCTCCATCTTTGCTGCAAACGATGGATCGCCGCGTTCCATCTGAACTTCTGCCATTGCAATACGAGCGGATCCGGTGAGCATGCGCGCCATTTGAATAGGAACACCAGTTTGCGCGGCTGGGGTACCATTTATGGCCGCTCTTAAATTGTCGACCTCGGCAAGTGCTTTTTGCGGCTCTTTAATGTCGTTGTCGAAAGCTTTTGTCCAATACCGCCAGTTTGTATCGTAGGAATTTTTTGTACTCAAATTCGGGTCCTGCGATTTCTGCGTTTCCGTGGCCGTCTGTATGCCCTTTACACCCATAGCCTGCATGATCTGCTGTGTGAGCTGCCCCGAGCTTTGTGAATTTTTCGCGGCGATAGCAAGCCGCGCGAGATCGCGCTCGTCGTCTTGTTGCTGCTTTGCCCACTCGCGTATTTCTTTCTCGGCCATACCGTACTGCTGCTGCGGTATTACTGCGTAGCGGTTGGGGTTGATGTTATGCGCGGCCATTGAAAGGGCATTTGCCAGATCCACCTGGTGTGGCTGCATTACCTGCATTTGAAAAAGGCGCTTATTTGCCGCCTCGTTTGCGCGTTGCTCTGCGAGCTGTGGTATGCGACTGGCCAAGTCGAATTGTGCCAAATACTCCTCTTCTGGCTGCGTTAGTTTCTTCTGAACCGTCATTGTGTTTTTGTCAGAGGCATCGCTCTCGGCCAGTTCTTTTAGCTCTCGCGTGTCGGAGATGCCGCTGCCTTTTGCGACTGGGCTTACGGCTGTTGCCGCGCGCATGCCGGCAAACGCGTCCGGAGACGCAGCACCCATAATTTGGTTTGGGTCGACCGGCAGCTCAATTCTAGGGTCTTGCTCCGGTAGCCACGGGTTTCTAGCGAAGTTGAAGTTTCCGAGACGGTACCCCATCTTACATGCCTCCTTGGTACCACCAGGGATTTACAGGACCGGCCTCAAGAGTGGCCGGCATTTGCGGCTGTGCGTATGGGCTTAAAAGACTCTCAGAACTCAGCCCATTCCCACCGGTTGGAGCGGCAGCGGCTTGTCCCCCGCCGGATCGCCCCAAAGCCTCAATGTAGGCGTTGCTCATGGCGTCCTGCCTTTGTGCTTGGTTTGCCTGCTGGATAAGGCTTGCGCCGACGCCGGCCTGCGCTAACATCCCACCAAGTGGATCGGCATTTGCCGGAACTCCACTTTGGAAAGGCATTGAGTCTTTTGTCCAAGGGGAATAGCGCTGTGCTGCTGCGAGAGCTTTTAGCTGGCGCTCTTGTTCTGGTTTCTGAAATAAAAAATAGTCACCAAGGCCAAACAAGGCCCCCGCGCCAGCACCAATAGCCGTGCCCACTCCCGGGCCACCAAGCATAGTGCCCAACCCAGCCCCAGTCGCGGTATTTTGAAACTCGGTTTGCCCTAGGCCCATTTCTTTACCTCCAGATAAATTGGATGATTGCACGAAGGCCAGTAATTGAAAATGGCCTCGCGCACATATGCTTCGTAGCGGATGTAGGCCCCCTCAACGTCGCCTTTTAAGATTTGTTGGATAATAAAATCAACAAATTTTCGAACTTCCGCCCAATTGACTTTTGCCTTTCCCATTTTCTTTACAAGATCCCTACAGGAAAAAAGGTAGAAGTTTGCGGCAGCCGGGTGCTTCTTCATTGCATACTCACGCAGCATAAGAAGAGCAGCTTTTTCCGTCTTGGTGTATTTTGTTTTGGTGTTTCGCGCCGCGGCCGTACAAATCCAAGAGCCTCCGCCAGAATCCTCCGTTGCATTGGCCTGTTTTCCCGCGCCCCAAATCTCTCCCTGCGTTTTGTAGATCCCAAGATTGTACTGGTTCTGCGCCTGTGCCGCGAGCATTTGGTTTTGAATGTCGGTTGCGTTGGCTGCCTCTCCCATTCCTGCTTTGCTCAATTGAAATTGAGCCTGTTGCATTTGCATGCCGGGGAGTTGTCCAAGCTGCGCAATGCGGTTTGATTCGTCGTTTATATCTACCTGCGCACGGTTTTGCATGCCTGCGGCCTGCTCTTGCTGTTGCTGCTGCAGTAGATTTGCGTTACCCGCCGTTTGAATGCGCTCGTTTGCCCCCGAGCGGCCGCCGCCCCTCATGGCGAGATTACCTTGCGCCGTGGCGACGTTGGATGCCGCATTTTTTCCGAGAGTATCGGCTTGCAATGCCTGGTCCATGTACGACTTTTCGGTCGCCATTTTGGCCCACGGGCTCGGCCCCGAGCGAAGTGCAGTTTGTTTGTACGCTTCTAAACCCGAAGTGTCGGGTTGAATTGCCGCCAGTTGAGCTTGATAGTTCGGTCCAAGCGCTTGAGTCGATGCGTTGTAGATGGGATTGAATGCTGGGTACTGAGGCATTCCATAGTATGGAGAATACCAGGCGTTTCCTTGCGGATCGTCTGGTAACGTCCAAGACTGCCCAAAGTTTCCTTGAACTGTACCCATTACGTGGACCTCCAATAGTGCGACATGTCCGGCTCGACCTCTGTGGCGTCGTCGGACACCTGTTCAGTCAAAGTGTCGATCATGAGTTTTAACTCCCTGTCGCGGTTGTTCTCGAAGTCTTGCAAATTCGGATGCGGTATTTTTGCCGCTACGGCCGCTTTCACGTCCGCAAAAATGTAGGTCATGAATTCCGGTAAATCTATTTTTGTGAGATCGGTTGCCCCCTGCGAGCCGGCAGTAACCAGGGGAATATAAAGGACCTCTCGAATGTAATGCACCGTAAGACTTGGTTGTCCAGCAGGGTCCGTTTCCCTCGAATTTGGCGTGAGCACAAGCTGGTAGCCAGTGGCAATACTCGGGTTTTCCAGGTCGTACTGGTAGAAAATGTCCTGCGCTAACTGGTCAATCTCCGCCATCTTGACGAATTTCGTACGCCTACGGCATCGGTAGACGGTGTAGATTTGGTCGCCCTTCTGGTAGATAATCCCACGAATCTTCTGCGCGTAAATGTCGGAGGGGAGCGAATAGCGCTTTTGGCCAGTTACCAGGTAGAGCGGCGCCTGCTTTGTAAAATATTCATCCTCGCAGCCCAACTTATAAATATGAGCCGCGGCGCGCTGGATTGCGTCGTTCCAAAGCCCAACCGTCTCGTCCGGTGTCAGAAAGGTCTCATTCGTAAGGTCCAGGTCTGCCTTAACCTTGGCGTTTGCCTCTCCGTATGTCCAGACTCTCAATTGAATGCCCCCGCTAGAAAACGCACAACGCAGGCATCGGTGGCCGTCATGTCCAACGTGTCTGCTGTGGTAAGTTCCTGGTTAAATGTTACTCCGCCTACTCCAGTTTTTGAAGTAATAAGCACGTCCTTCGGCAAAAACCCCAACCCATGGGTAAATTTGTGATGGCTCTCGGCACCCTTGAACTCTACCTCGAACGCCCGAAAATTCGCAAAAATCGATAGAGTAACAAAAAAGTCGGATATCTTCTGAAAATTCGTTCGAATGAATTTGTCCGTAATCTGGCTGGTGAATAATTGGGGGCATGCACCGCGGCTCATACGTTCGCTCCCGACTCCGCGCCGGCCGTGGTTTGGTTGGCGCCCATTTGTGTGGACCAAAGGGTGTAGCTCTGCAGGCCGATTTTCTCGGTTTTCGGGTAGCCTCGAATCACCCACTTCTGATGCAGAGCGTTTGGAACACCCGGAGCCGTTAGGCTTCCCAAGAGCACATCCTCAGCAGTGATCGCGTACTCGGCGACATACCCGTCCGCTTCAAACGAAATGACGTGATCCACCATGTCGGCTGGAAACACGCCGGCGTCGAGCGTCACAGTGTCATTACCCGTCATGGTGGCCTTACCAAGGATGTCGGAGTTGGTGAGCACGACCTTACCATTGGTGAATTCGACCTGCTTGAGCGCAAAATAGAGGCTTCCGGCGGGGAAAAAGCGGCGCTCGTTGATGATCGAGAGCCAGTTGCGCGAGCGGATAGGAGTGCAATTTCCCGTCGTGCGTCCCATGTCATTGATTCCGGTGATTTGCACCGAAGCGTCCCCAAAGTTGTTGAATTTCGTCTCAATGACAGAGCACCATTTACGGAAACCAGAAAGACCGAAGTCAAACGCCGGCCCTCGGTACTTGAATGGTATCCACCGCGTACCCCATAGAGACGCGTCCGTATCCACCCCAGTAAGATCAAGCCGCGGGTCCGAGCGGTACGCCTCGTCGTGCGCGAATACGTACCCGCGAGAGTCTCCTCGAATAATTTGGCCGTTGAACGTGCAGAGTGCGGTCGGCGCGAAATACGCGTAGTTTGAGGCCGTCGTAAAGCAGCCGCCAGCCGTGTATGGCTGGTTAAGGTCTAAAATCACGCAAGAGTCGTTCTCCACACCGCTTTGAGTAACCCCCCACCACACGCGGTTTGACAGTTTGTCAAACGTTCCCTGGATATTGTACGCGCGCTCGGCTGTCACCAAATTCGCGTAGGTTTTCGGCCACGGTTTGCAAAGGGGTATCATCACGTAGCCGTCGGTCATGTAGAACTGATCGGGGCCTGCAAATACTACTGCACCATCAACTTGCACAGGTGAGAAAGAACCCACAAGGCCAATGCGGTCAGAAATAGATACGGCAACAATAGATCCCTGTCCTTGTGCATCAAATTTACCCTCCAACCGATAGGTGGCAGATTTTGTGAAAGCAATCGGTATCGTCCGTACGCTGGAGATCCCAGCTACCGCATCCTGAAGATCCACGTAATTTTGACCCGGAGCAGAGTCAGGGCTGTCAATAATTCCTTGCTGGATACGGTTTAAAATGGTTTCCGTTGTTCCGTCGAGAAGTGTGCTCGACACAGAGCCGTAGTATGGCGTGCCATCCTGAGTAATGTGCAAGAATTTGCACACCGGTGGCGGATCATTCGGTAGAACTCCCCCGTTTGTGTAGAGCTTCTCATTTGCAATCAAGTCGGTGTCGGAGATAGCGTCCTTGAAATGCGTTGTACCGAGCGGTTCTGAGGAAACCATGTAATAGACTTGGCCGCCATTTATCGTGCGGTAGATTTCGAGTTTTATGTTCGTGCAGTCGTAGGAGTTTATGTCGAGGTCTTCCGGGTCGTAGTTGTTCAAACCGAGATCATTTGTTCCAAGCGGAAATTGTGGGATATCAGTTATCTCTGTCGCGCTGTCAGCAATCCCATAATAACACTTTTTCTGGGCATAAAGGGGTGACCCTCTGACAACAAAAATTTCGCCACTCAGTGTTTTGTACTCATGCGCGTAGCAGAAGGCGTAGTCGTATTGGAAATTTTGCATCGGCGGTATCGTGTCGGGATCAATCTTGTGTGATCCAGCCGCGAGCAAATGTATTCCTGATGTTGCTGTGGAACCCGTTGCAACAAAGCCGTAGTTGTTGTCGTGCTCATTGAACTTTGTTGCTACGTCAAACAGCATTCCAGAAAGTACTCCGGGAGATCCGATTGCCACATTAAATCCAAAATCAAAAGGTACCAAATCCCCTTTTTCTGAATTTGTTTTAAAATTCACGTCGATATATTGTTGGTACCAGCTATGGTACTTGCAAGTCGAAAAGGCGTAAATCCCAAAGGCATCCGCAGTACCTAGGCCATCATTATCTGCACTTACAATTATATCCTGCGTCGCTGGATCGACTGATACAACAGTTGTACCGACTGCAAATCCATCTCCATTTGTCCCGCCCGTAACTACGCTTCCGACAAACATCCCAGGTTTTACTGATTGCACTTGTCCTTTTGCTGTGTAAGGTGACGGTGGGGTGTAGCACCCATCAATTCTATTTTGCGAAAGCGCGGTGTGATGCGTCTGCCCTTTTAGAAATTCAATTGGTAGTTTTGCATCAGCGTTGTGATCTCTGTACGCGCAATAGCAATGCACTGCAAGCTCGAATAGAGAATCGGAATCCGTAGCGTCGTCAAGCCTGACCAAATCTTCCGTATCGGGTTGTCCCGAAAAATTAACAAGCGTTGTGTGAGAAATGTTGGTATCTGAAATGTGTGCGTTGATTGATGCCTTTAACGTATTCACAAACGCTATCAACGGTCCAAATAACGATGTCCCGAGTGTGGGCTTTTGCTCTACGTCCAACAAAGATGGAGCATTAACTCTATCACTGACGAAAGGAGTTCCAAACGCAACAAGTGCCGGTACGTGGCCCTTAAAACTACTCACATGCCAGTTGTAATTCCTTCGTATTTCATTGAGCTGTTTCGCTAAACCTAACCACGCTTCTGCTGGCGAAGTAAAAGACAGGCCGATGTTCGGCGCACCCGTAGCAATCAAGTCTCTTCCAGAGGCTAAATAAACTTTTGGATGATACGTACGCACTTCAGATACGGAAACTGCATCTGCAAAATGGTTTGTGTACGCTTTGATTAGCGCGTCTACAAATTGCCGCACTTCCTCAAGAGTGTTGTCCGTCGCCAAGTCCGGTATCGTCAGAAATTCCGACGAACTGCCCGCCCCCGCGTCCACTACAGCATGAATTGTTCCGTAGTTCACATTGTTGAAGTGCGCGAGCATTTGGCTCTTTATTTCGTTGCCAAGCGCTATCATCTCGTCAGTCGGGGCAGAAAGACTCGTGTACAAACTAGTGTGCAAAAATTTTGGGAGGCCTAGCGTAAAGGCTTTATACTCCCCTGCGGTGTCTTGGAAAATCTTCATTGGTAGCGCGCCACCGTCATTGGTGAGAATCAAATGTCCCTTCCAATTGGCGCTCGAAATGCGGTTAGCTATTGTGCCGGCAGAGAAAAAGTTCTTACCCGTAGGGGTGAGCAACTCCTGCCAACCAGCAGAAAAATAAAAGCATCTGTCGCCGCTAACGCCAACAAGCGCTTTGTCTTCGTTGAAGTTGAACACACCGCCAACGCGTTGGTTGCCAGTCGGCAACTGTGCAAAGGCAACCGAGAAGGGAACAGAGCCCGGGCGAGTGTACATTTGCGACGTTTTCTCTACCAGCCAGTTGTCCCCAAACTCAAATTGGTTAGGATTGGCATTTATTGGAGAGTCCGTCAGGCCACCAGCAAATCCCTCTACCTTCATCGGTACTAGCATTGTGGCGCCGTCCTTGGCTTGACTTCCAGTTGGAATTCGTCAATGCCTTCCATCTTCCGCATGAACTCTTTGAAAGCCTCTCTGCTGTTCAGAAGCCTAGATCCCACAATCTCTTTCCCGATAAGCACGCAGCCGGCGGAGTCGTCATTCTCATTGCCAGTGTGAAACAAAATCCCAGAATGCCCTGGAACTCCAAGAACCTCAAAAGTCTCAAACGCCCACGTGCTGCTCTTTAGCGTGTGCATGCCGCGCTGGCAGTCGTACGTTCCCGCAGGCATTTTGGGGAGATACGCAGGCACATTTTCATTTGGGTACGCGTGTTCGAGAGTGTACGCCAAAAGGTCTCCCTGCTCATTCCAGAGAGCCCCAAACACGCCGTACTCAGTAAAACTTGTCCTTCGCAGAATGAGTCGCATTTACCCTCATTTTTCCGGTAAAAGTTCGTCCAAAATCTTTTTAAGATCCGCTTTATGCACTGCAATCCAGTCCGCGGCGCGCGGGTCGCAAAACGAGATGAATTCAAGTTGCCCGGTATTCAAGCGCCGGTAAAACCCGTAGTCCCACAAAGACGGCACACCAGGCACACGCACGTCCGTCTTAGGCCCGCAAAGAGTCGATGGAATGGGGGAATTGTTGAGCCAAAAAGTGGCCTCAACTTCCTTTCGAGTCAGGCACCCCTGGGAGAGTATCGCGCAACTCAGTACCAGGGAAACTAGTAGGCTCGCCCGGATGCGGATTGCCGACGGCTTTCTCAAGGTCCCTTTGGTCTTTTTCATCAAGCGCTTTCCTTAATGCGGCCGTATTCTCCGCTTTCATCTCGTTTTTTCGCTTGGACACGTAGTACACAATGAATTGCTGCACCCATTTATCCACCACTGGTATGGCTTGAATGAGTGCCAGCAATCCACTGAAAATAACCGCTACAACTGTCATTAGTCGACCAGAGTGATCTTGTCTTTCGTGAGAATCCGGATAATGAGAGCGAGAACCGTCCATACCGTTCCCACAACCGCTGAATTACCCGCCATCCAGTCTTTTACCGGAGTCAAAACAGGAAACAACGGGAGCAGCGCAATCACCAAACCCGTCAAGAAAGAAAACCAAAACGTCTTTGACTTAAACAGTTTTTTATCGGCCATATTCCCCTCCTATAGGAAAAATTTCACAATCAACCCAGAAATTATACCACTGATGGATACGAGTAGCCAAGTACCGCCGCGCGCGAGCCAGACGGCACCTTTTGCAAAATTTTTTGTACCCTGCAAAGACTCAATTTTTGCCACTAAGCGTTGCTCGACGGCATCTAACTTTTCAGATACTTCGGTACGAACGCTGTCTATTCTATCCAGCAAAAATTTTGTTCCAGAATCAATTTCTGTCACAGGCAGACTCCGCATGATCTGGTATTTGTCGACATTTTTTAAGTGGTGCTTTTCCGCAAATCCACTCATCTTCTCCCCCAGATATCTGTCGAGGAGATTTGCAGAACATTGGGGAGGAAGAGCAACCAGTTATAAAAAATAGAATAGCTACCAGCACGCACTTACGGAATGACTGCATTTATGGCCTCCATTGTCGGGGCTTGGGTTGTCAGCTCTCGGCGCATGCTCGGCGTTAAAATCAGAGAGTCACCTATCGACGCGCTCAAGCCCGTCACCGATCCACTCAGAAGGTAGTAGCCGAGGCTGCCGTAGTTAGAGCCGAACGTGTTGGCCCAGCGCTGTGCTATGATCGCCTCGATGTCTGCCAGAACCGCCCCCGGCGCGCTCCAGTACGCCACCGACTCGATCTGACCTTGGAATGGCCAATCGTGGTAGGTGTTGCCGCGAGCGCCAACGGTGAAGTGATCCGTCGAAGCTGTCCAGGAGAACACATTGTTTGTGGTCTGTGCGACGTTGTCAAGGTAAAGCTTCATCCCGCCGGTTATGTTTATGAACACGAGAACGGCGTAATGCCAGTTACCGTCGGCATAGCCGGACGCCGTGGATGAGTAGTCCGCCCCATTGACGAAGATATGAATCTTGTCGTCGTTGTACAACGCCAGGTAGTACCCCGCCGTACCGTTGCTTTTCCCAGCGATAAACTGAAACCCCGTGCTTGTTGAAACCTTAAACCACGCTTCGAGAACGAAATACGGAGAGTCGTAGACGGTTGCGTTTGAGCCGCCAGCGTTCCAGTATAGGTAGTCGGATGTGGTGTATGTGCCACGCGACGACGCTGAGATTTTCCCTGCGCCTGTTCCGACCGTTCCGGACTCGGCGAGATCAAAGCCTGACGGTTGGATTGAGTTCGCCTCTCCGCCACTGGCCGAGTTTAATTTCCAGAATGAATGTACACCGCTTGGCGGAACTACTCCGGGGTTCGGGTTGTAGGACGTAATCTTCGTCGGAACAGTTAGCGTGTCCCCCGCACCAGCCAGATTGTAGTTGATCGGAGTGACGTTATCGATCACAAAGACGTACTTTGATGTGGATGAGTACGCTGGGAGCGTTGTCGTTACGGCTGAGTGTGTGATGGTTGTTAGGCCGCTTCCGAACGATGCTGCGGTGACACTGACACGCTGCCCGTTGTCACACTGTTTCCAGACAACGCTCGCGCTTGCGCGGCAGTAGTGCGTCAGCCATGCGTAGTTTGTCGATCCGTTGTAAATCTCTGTGTGGCGGTCGCTCGGAGTTGTCAGCACTGTCTCTGTGGTCGAGTTTCCCGTCGAAACGTCGAACACCGTAGGAGAGTAGTACTTGACGCTGTAGTCGAGCTGCGCAC
>Ga0316626_10000839_pt1 | contig 12863 bp, 10 predicted proteins | sample OWC_Aug_T1_C1_D5_FD_207656 | JGI IMG/M metagenome (GOLD analysis project Ga0316626, IMG submission 207656) | Wetland soil microbial communities from Old Woman Creek delta, Ohio, United States - OWC_Aug_T1_C1_D5_A | ecosystem: Environmental > Terrestrial > Soil > Wetlands | place: USA: Ohio...
CGGCTATACGGTCCAGTTTGATCTCCGAGACCCCGTGGTGCACGATTGGACCATTTCGATTTCGTGGGGCATATGAAGCCAACGATATGCTTATGACGACATGGCGCGAACTAATCACGAATGAAATGAAGCGGTATGAGGAGACATGGGACGATACTGTGTCTATGGTGGGCTCAGCATCTTTTGACCACGAGTTCGAACGCAACTGCAAGTTTGTGATGGGACACCCATTTACGGTCTGGACAACCAAACGAGTCTACTTTCCCGTTCGTAGCCAGAATTACGAATGGGTTACATCTGTCAGTCGCAATCCAGATGGAGTAGTTACAAAGCACGTTGGCAGTTAGCCAAAGGAGATGAAATGCCAGAAAAAACTGGTCCATTTGTTCTCACCTTATTAACTGTCGCCATAATCTACGTAGCTTATGTTTCCTATTGGAGCGGCTACCACGACGGCGTACGGGCAGGCGAAGCTAAGGCATATAGCACGATTCAGCAGCGATTGGATCGTTTGTAAGGAGGGGCCTATGGACAAATTGACAAAACTAATCGATCTGCTAACGCAAATCACGGCGCTCATGTTTTTTGTTGTGGGCACCATAGTCCTAAGCGTGTTCGCCACAGTACTCATCGAAGCCATATTCGCCCACTAACCCCATGCTCCCCCGCCCCTCCGACTGCACAGGCTGTCCCCTACACGACCAAGGCATTGCCATTGGCTGGAGCAATATCGAGGGCAATGGATCACTGGGTGTTCTGGTAGTCCCCGAGGCCCTCGGGAAGCACGAGGCGACCGATGGGCTCCCCCTGCGCCCCCACGCCCCGAGCGGCTCCGTGTTCGAGCGGACGATCCGGCGGTCAAACCGGCTGCCGGGGCCAGATGGCCAAACGGGGGATCTACCCTACATATCCCGCGAGGGGTTCACGATTGCCAACATCTGCCGGTGCCAGCCGGGGCACGCCAACCTGCTGGAGCACATGCCGTATGAGCAGGGGGCGATTGAGCATTGCCAGCGGCATTTCGCGCGGGTGGTGGAGCAAGCCAGGCCCAAGGTGATGCTCGCGCTGGGCAATGTCGCCCTAAAGACGCTGACCGGGTTCGCCGGGAAGAAGCGCCAGGTCACGAATGTGCGGGGGTTTGCCCTGAATGGGTGCCGTTACCCAATCCCGGTCGTGTCCTCATATCACCCAGCTTTCCTAGCACGGGACAAGCAGCATTTGATGGGGGTGTTGAGGAATGACCTGAGGTTTGCGGTGAGGCTGGCGGCACGCGGGGGGCGAATTCAGCGCCCCGTCAAGCGGTACATCATCTATCCCAACATCTCGGAGGCCGAGGAGTGGCTGCGGTTTGCCCGGCTTCATCCCGAGCTTCCGATCTGCTATGACATTGAGACCATGGAGTCGATGACTGGGGTGGATGAGAATGATTTGCGCGGGATGGCAGATGGCTCAACCATGGTGATGAAGGCGCGGGAGGAGTATGTGGAGCGGGAGGCCAAGGAGGGGGAGGAGGAAGAGGGGGAGGAGACTGAGCCGGAGCCCGAAGTCGAGTCCATCGTCCATCACACCCTGATAACCCAGATCCAGTTCTCAATCCACGGGGATGGGGACGCGATTGTGGTGCCATGGAATCCGACGTTCGCGGGGTGGGCATTGAAGGTGCTGGCACTGCCAAATATGAAGTTCGGTTGGAACAATCGTGGGTTCGACGATCCCATATTACGTACTTATGGGGCGAAGTTGAACGGGGATGTGGTCGATGCCCAGTGGCTATTTCATCATATTCAACCTGACTTACCTCGTGGCTTACAATATGCGACATCATTTCACTTTCCAATGGCAGAACCATGGAAGCACACTTCCAATGATGACCCCGGTAACTACGGCGGCGATGATGTTCGCTACCTGAGGGAATTCGGCCCGGCCATGATGGACCACGCGAAGACATGGGGGATCTACGAGGGGTGGCACCGGCATGTCCACCAACTCCTGCCAATCCTTGGGCGGGCCGAGGAACTCGGGATTCCGGTGGACGACGGCAAGCGGCTGGCCCTAGGGGAGCATGTGGACCGGCTACGGGCCGAGGTGGACGTGGAGTTGCAGGGGCGGTTCCCGGACGAACTGAGGAACTGTGAGCCCAAGCAGGGGTACGCAAATCCGAAGATCGCTGAGAAACGGCAGGCGGCTGGCGGGCTGGAGCCGGGGGAGCGCTGGGCGCGCCGGACGTTCATGGTGGAACCGCCGAAGCCGAAGAAGGTTCGGGCGAAGAAGGGGAAGAAGGGGGAGGAGGGGCAGGCGGAGTTGGACTTCGGGGCGGCACCGGAAACTACAGATGTAGTAGTTGGGGTGGGGGCGCCTGCCGGGCCACCCGCCGAGCTGGTCCCCGAAGAGCGCTGGTGCCGACTCCAGCCATTCCTCCCCAACTCCTCCAAGCAGATCATCGCCTATATCAAATGGCAGCGAGCCAAGGAGATCGAGGAGAAGGTGGCGGCGTATCGGGCGATGCCCCGCCATGCGCAGGCGTCGGACGTGGAGCTGAGGCTAAAGGCTGAGGGGAATGCCCTGTGGAAGGTCCCAAAGACCCTGCGGGGGGATAAAGAGACCACGATCAAGAAGGAGTTGCAGCGGCTCGGGGCGAGGGTTAAGGACACGTTCTTTGATCTGGTGGTGGAGCACAGGGAGTATGGGAAGGTCAAGGGGACCTATGTGGAAGGGTGTGCCCCGGCGGCGGATGGGCGAATCCATCCGCACTTTGAGCCCAGCCCAGCGACCGGCCAACTCGCCTCCAAGCGGCCCGCCTCGATGACATTCCCGAAGCCGGGTGGGCATGAGACGGCGGCTGAGGCCCGGCGGACGGATCTGGCCCTACGATGCAGGGGGATGGTTACGGCGCCGCCGGGGTACAAGATAATCTGCATTGACAAGAGGTCATTCCATGCGATGACCTTAGGGTTCAACGCGAGGGACCTGGAGTATTTGAGGATCGCGGAGAAGGATATTCATTCATTCCTGACAGCCAACTTTATGTGGATAAATGAGCGGGCGGCGTTCTTGGCTACGGGGTTGCCAAGGAATCCTGAGAGTTGGCCCAGTGTCAGATGTGATGCCGAACTGATCGAGTTACTTAAGATCGTAAAAGGTAAGTGGACCTTTATACGAGATAAGAAGGCGAAACCTACGGGCCTTGGCATCGCACTTGGTTTGGGAGACAAAAAGTGTTACGACATGAATAAGCGGGACGAATTAAATCCACGGGGGTTTGAGACCATTGCCGAGGTTACTAAGTTCAAGGATGTGCTGCGGGGACTATTCCCAAAGATCTTCCAGTTCCAGGACGACATCCGGGAGCAGATCCACCGGCTGGGATATCATGTGTCCCGGCATGGGTATGTGCGGTACTTCTTCGACGTGTACCATAATGTACTGAAGAATGGACGGTGGGGGCGGGAGGCGGGGCGGGACTCGGAAGCGGCCATCGCGTTCCCGGTTCAGAACGATGCACATGGGATGATTAAGGAAGAGGTGCTGGAGTTGGAGAGAATGGGGAAGCTAGGGGAGTGGGGGTTTTGTAATATCATCCATGATGAGTTGAAGTTCTGCTGTGCGGATCGGCTGGTGGAGGAGTGCGTTCATGTGGGGGCAGAGGTCATGAGCAAGCCGAGCCGGGTGTTGATTGATCGGCTAGTGGCGCCGGGTGGGCTGAGGGTGGGAGTGGAGGCCAGCGTGGGGCAGAACTGGGCACCGAAGGGGCCAGGGAATGAGGATGGGTTGGAGAAGGTGTTGGCGACCTAGGGAGGAATGAGGCTCTATGATTATCGCGAACTATGAAGCAACGGCGAGGCGGCTGTATCCGCTGGATAAGTGGGATCGAGAACACGGATTGCAATTTCCGGATCTTGGTGTGCGGGACTATGGCCCCATCATCCATAGGCTGGGCACGGTGCGCTTGCGGGTGGATGAGTGCCTCGATGGGACCATAATGGTTCTGTATGAGAATGGGGACCGCTGGGGGACCTTAATGTGGGACACGTACTACAGGGCTGGCGGAGATCCACTGGAGCGATGTAATAGCTATGGCGACGTGGGGGAAGTGATAAAGGAGATTGAGGCAGATGTCCAGTGGTGGACGCGGAAGGACCTACTGGCTAAACTGTGTAATGAGCCCGCCGCGCTTATGCCCAACGATGGCGAGATGTGCACGAAGTTTGTTGGTAAGGCCATCGGGCTACTTCGAGCGAAGACATGAGTGTCCTGCTACTATGCCTCGCACTCATGATAGCCGCGTGGTGGGATCGAAATGCCGTTTAGGGCTCGATCATTTTGTATCCGGGGGGTAGGCCAGTATCTTCGATATCAGCAACCGGAGTATAGCCTTGCGGCAGCCCGGTGTCGCTCTTAGATTCGATGGCGGATGGTAGATTCTTGGCTGCCAACCGCCCCATAGTGCCATAGAAGGTGCCGCCAGCCCGGCCAAGACGGACTGGATCGACGCCGCGTGATGCCCAATTCACTACGGTGGGGGAAAGGAATGCCTTGGCTGCGAGCGACGGCGCGGCTAGCACACCAGCCACCCCGGCCAATCCCATTCCACGCTTCTTGTTCCCGTAGGTCATCTCACCCAGGGACCCAAGCCCGGCCACCCCAGCCCCCAATACTCGCATGAGTTCGTACGACGCGACAGCAGGGGAGGGCTGGCCGAACTGGCTTAGCGTACGGCGTAGGTCCTTACCAAGAGACACGTTTGCTTGGAGGTTGGACGTGGTTTCCGGCCCGGCCACAGCGGGGAAGGTCTCGCCTGCCTCCTGCATCTTGTGTTCCATTGCGGCCGGATCGAGCAGCGTCTCGTCGGCCAAGCCTCGCGTGGGGCGCCGGGTGCTTTCCATCATATTCTGCACGTAGGCACGGCGGGCCACCGGTTGCTGGCCAGGCATGAGTGACAGGGCCTCGCTTGCGCGGGGAGCTTGGCCGGGAGGGAAAGCGGCATGAAGCGCGCTTGCGGGGTCGCCTCGCTCGACGGCCCCTGCGAACGGAGATTCGTACAAGAGAGATTCGGTTTGCCGCAGTGTGGGGTCGGCGACAGTTTGGAGACTCTCGACTCCGCCCCGGCCAAGAAGGGCCTCACCGGTCTGCGGGGTCATCTTCTCGGCGGCTTGGGCGAATCGAGTAGGCGAGAGCCGCTGGGCACCAGTTGCCGATCCGGGAACATCTGCCAACGATTCCGCACGAAGTTCGTCTAGATAGTTACGACGGAGGAGGTCCATGGGGTTCCGACCGACCTCGGGCGGAAGTGGCGAACCAGTAATGCGTGGGACCGTAGTTGGGGAGGCTGCGATTTCAGCCTGCCGAATGCGCGAGGAGGAGCCAGGCTTAATCAGACGGCCGGTGATGTCTTCGGGAAAGTCGGTGTGGGCGATAGTCCCGGCCACCGGGTTACCCATCACATCCAATCCCTTTTTGGCTGGGGGCCGGAGGGCTTGGGCGAGCTTGCCGAAGGTGGCGTTAGCCTCACGGATCTGCGGAAGGAGCGGGTTATCCTTGAGCCCCGCTTCCATGGACTGGTCGATGGCACCCAGCATGCGCTTGGTTACTTTGGCTACGGTGGGGCTACCGAATTCGTCCAGGTGCCGGGAGGCGAACAGGAGTTCGGAACGAAGGTTTAGGAGTTCGGGGAGTGTGAGGGTGGTGGGGCCCGCGGCCGGGGCCGTGGTGGATTGTACGTGCGATAGGGTCTCCTTGGCCAGATTGGCGAGCCGCCCCACATCGGGGGATTGCGCAAGATCCCCAAGCGACTCGACAAGCGAGGCGCCTTTGGCGGCATTGGAGGAAACGAAGTTATCGAGCAGGGCTTTCTCACCGGGGGTTATCCGATACCGCTCGGTGACTGCCTGTAACACAGTCTCAGGGTTGGCAATGGCGGTGGATTCGCCCGTGACCTCACCGGCCAGATTACGAAGCAAAGATGTGGCTTTAGCGGGGAACAACTTTTGGATATCGGCGTTGTTGGCAATCTCTGCTTGCAATTCACGGGCGGTTGCCTCGGCGGGGGCTAGGGAAATAGAGAGGTCTTTGCCAGCCTCGCGGATGGGTCCATAGGTCTCGCCTGCCCACTTGTCCATGGCCCGGCGATTGGCAGTCAATCCGGCTTCCAGTGCCCCGCCTGCCTTGGCGGCGGTGACGGGGGTGGGGCTGTATTTGGCTGCTTCGGCGGTGAATCGTTTCTCCATCTGGCCCGAGAAAGCGGAGCGGAGTCCCTTTAGCGATTCCTGCGCGGTTCGTACGAATTCTTCGGGGGATACCTCGCCCGCGTGCAGGGCGTCTAAGTTCCGATTGATAGCATCTTCCCACGCCTTGGCCTGCTGGAGGCGGAAGTCGCGGATTTTGCCGGTGGATAGGGTCATCCGGTCGAGCAGCAACTCGGCACGGTTTAGCCAAGGCCGGTCGGAGGCTTGAGCCAAGTTGATGGGGATACCTTCGGCCCGAGCTAAGGCCACGAGCTTGGCTGCTGCCTCGGAAGGAGTGAATGCGCGTTTGAGTACATTACCAACGGCTGCCTTTGCAGACCGAACCACTGGGGGAAGCAATCGCCCAGCTACTTCGCCCGTAGCATTAAGGGCGAAAGTGGACGCATCGGATTTCAACTGTTTAGCCACGGTGGGTTCGACATTTCCGGGGAGCCCACCCATACGGCCTACCCAATGGGCAAGGCTGCGGCCGAGGACAGCGCCGCCACCAGCACCGATGGCTGCTGTCACAATGCCGGGGGACGCTAAGTAGCCACCCACCGTGCCACCAGCAATTTCTCCGGTGGAATTTAGCACTTGCTGCTTTTGTTCGGGAGAAAGGGCTTCCCACGCTTTCATCCATTCGTAGGGGGCTGTGGGGTTTAGAAACCCGGCACCAAGGGCTGTGTATGGGCTAGACATTATTGGCCACTCCTTCCTACTGGTTTGCCTGTTTGCACATCATACCACCGCTTCTTCTCGGGTGGACCATCATCGTTTGAGCCTAGGGTGTGCCCGCCGGGGCCAACAGCTTTGTATTTGAATGCGGCTGTGGGCGTGGGGGCATCTGGGGCACCATTAGTGGGGGGATTGTGCCCGGTTCGATATTTGTAAGTTCGTTTGAGGCTGGACTCGAATAGATCCAAGTCCGCCATGAATTTTTCATAGGGGCGCCGTGGATCGGGGACCAGCGAGCGCAGACGTTCATATTCGATATTGGTGATCTGCGTACCAGATCGGGAACGCAGCAAGCGGTCGGCTAGGTCGTCGGAGATGTTGAAAAGTTTATTGACATCCGGCTCGACACCAAGGTTCTTACGCTGAACGTCGGATAGGATACCAGACACTCTGCCGATCACACCCTTGTGTTTTTCACCCAGTTTGCGCAAGTTTGCGGCATCTTCCATCATGACTTCTATGTTGGCCCGGTCTTTCAGCTCGGTCGCAGGCAAACCAGATCTGCGCGCGCCCTCGACAGGCGATGGTACCAGTTTGTTGGCTTTGGGATTCCACGCGCCCGTGATGACACCCTTTTCGTCGGTTAGTGGAATGTAAGTGCCCTGCTCGCCCCGGTCACCACGGTTGGCCAACGCAGCAGCGGCCGTAGCCGCACGCTGGTCGGACTCATAGAGATCTTTGTAGGTCTGCATAACCTGCGGGGTGAGACGTGGCGGAAGCTCCTCGCCCTTTGACTTGAAGTATTGGCTAAGCACGGCAGGGGTCGGTTGCGTGGTGGCCTCAATGGTCATGCGCTTAGCTTCCTCGGCGGTGGGCTCCATCATCTTGGACTGGTCGGGGGCGGTGGCGGGGAGCCAGTTCTTGGGGATCTGTGCGGCGGCGGGGAGGATGCCCGCTGGGACGCGAGGCGGGGCCACGACGGATGGGACGAGGGAGGAGCCGGGGGTGGCCGGGACCTCGGGGGTTTGGATGGGCTCCGGAAGTGGGCGAGCGAACGGGTGCTTGGCTTGCCAGGAGGTGGTGAGTTGAAGGTCCCGGTCGAATTCGGCCTGCTTGTTCCGGCGGTTAGCCTCATCGGCGGTGGCCTTATGCCATGCCGCGATGGCATCGGCCTGCATCCGGTCGGTCTGGGCCTTCATTTGGGATTCTTCGACTTTGGCACCGAGCTGGGCTGCGCCCACTTGCTGCTGGTATTCGCCGAGTTGCTGAGAGTAGCCGGGGCCATAGAGGGCGCCTTGGGTGGTCTCGGGCGGGGCACCGCTTGCGGCGGCTACCCCGGCGAGGATCTTGTTGTACCAACGCGGTTTGGGCCGGGCCGGGGTCCCTTGGGTCAGGAGTTGCTGGAGTCGGGCGTAGGCTGGGGAGGGCACGGGGCCGAGGCCCCCAGTGGGCGGAGGCGCGGTGGCCGGGGTGCCATAGTCGATGGGTGCGAACTCGGGATCATCGTCAAATGCGTAGGCCATGGGGTCTCCTTATCCGCCGTAGGCTCCGGTGAAGCCGCCGCCGATTGCGCCACCCAGGCCGCCGGTTGCGTAGCCTGCCGTGGCGCCCTTGAGCGCGCCTGCGAGACGGCTCAGAACCCCCGGCTTGCTGCCCTCATATTGCTTATTCTGAGTATAAGTGTTGATCGCTGCCTGCTGGCCCTGTTGACCCTGTTGCCAATTCTGAAGGCGCTGGTTCATCGTCTGGTTGGCTTGGTTGCCAGCCCATTGCTGCTGGCCAACCGCCGCTTGGCGGCCCTCCTGTTGGGCGGAGAGCCACGGGGCATAGGAGGCTTGGGCGAGACCGGATTGGGTGGTGGCCAATTGGTATGGCCGTTGATAAGATATATCGGATGCACGCTGGCGCCCCGCAAGGTTGGTCTGGGCGGTGGCCGCCCGGCGCTGGGCTTCCTGTTGCTCAGCTTGGGAGAGGAGCCCGGTGCGATTGCCCATGGACCATTGTTCGAGGCCGGTGGCCCGCTGGCCGAGGTCGGACTCCATGCCGATCCCGGCACCCATGATGCCAGATTCGACTCCGGTGCCGAGTTGGCCTACGTTCCCGGCGGCGGACATGCCCGCTTGGCCAAGGGCTTGGGTGGCGGCCATCCGGCGGCCCGCGAGGTCCTGTTCGGCCCCAAGGCGGGTTTGCTCGCGCTGGCCTGCTGCGCCGAGTGCAGCGCCCATCAGGCCGGATTCGCCGCTGAGTTGGAGGCCGCTCTGGTAACGGCCCGCTCCGAGGCGGGTGTCCTCGACGTTCTGGGCGGCGGTCCGCTGGGCGGCTCGGGCGGCTAGGCGCCCACGAGTCAGGGCGTCCCCACTGTCGGCGGCGGAGAGGCGCTCCAAATTCTCTCGGGCGGCGGCCACGGCCATTGGGCTGGCGGCGCCTGAGGCCCGAGCGTTGGATTCCAGTTGGTCGATTGCCCCTCGATAGCCTGCGCCCACATCGGCGGCCTGCGCGCCCGCCATCTGGTCTACCTCGGTGTCAGACATGGGGGCTTGGCGGAGGTACTCGGAGGAGAGGGAGAGGGCGGGGTTGCCCGAATAGGCGCCACGAATGCCCGAAGCCCCAGTTTGGAGGGCCTGCTCTTGGGCGCTGGGATATGCGCTCGACATGCGAAGGGTGGCGGGGTCAATGGCTTCGTCGTAGCCCTTTTCCATACCGCCAATCACATTGCCGTAGGCGTCCTGCATCTGGCCGACGCCCGCTCGCAGAGCGTCCCGGCCCTCGAAGAATTTGTTCCGGGTCTGCCCTTGGTAGTCGGAGAAGATGTTCTGGGCTTGGGTCGGGTCGAAAGCGTTGAAGGCGGCGTAGGGGGAACCCTCGATCCCCTGCGTCTCATAACCCTGCAACATTCCAGCATCGAGATCGGCCTGCGTGGGCTGGAGGCCGCCCAGCGCCTCGCGCTGCTGGATCTCAGCCAGCATCTCGGGAGTATAGCCGCCGCCGCCCTGCCAGATAGGGGAGTAGAGTTGCCCGGCCAAGTTGGCATAGTCGGTGGACATCCCCTGCATCTGGGCCTGCCAGGGGGCGAGCTGCTGCTCGAATCCCTGCTGGGTGGCGTAGGACCCGAGCCGCTGGTCCCGGAGCATCTTGTTGGGGTCGCCCGTGACCTGAGGGGTGTAGTAGTTGGCCGTGGTCTGCCCTGGATTGTAGGTGTAGCGGGGGACCCCGGTGGGTTGGGCAGGCTGGGCGTATGTGGGCTGGCTGATCTGTTCGCCACCCCCATAGGGATCGTATTGGCTGGCCGGATCATAATACGGCATGTAGTATCCACCCATGGCTGTCTCCTAGTAAAGACTGGCGCCGCCGCCACGCTGGGCTCCGGCGATGGCCCGTTGGGGCTGATATTGAGGGCGCATCCCCATTCCGCCCTGCTGGGGTTGCCGGAAGGAACCGGCGGAACCTTGGTTGGCACCTGCGCCGCCTCCCCATCCGCCGCCACCGGCCCACCCACGATTTGTAAACCCTTGGTTTACGCCCTGGCCCATGCCGCCCCCCATACCCATGTTCTGGCGATAGCCGAAGGCCGAGCCCATGGACTGCGCAGGTTGCTGGGACTGAGCGGCGGGCGCGTATCCCCAAGGTTGAGCAGTGGGCACGCCGGGGGTCTGAGTACTGGCCCAAGGGCGCTGGCCACCATAGGGGTATGCGCCGGGGGTAGGCCGGGGCTCACCGCCACTATAGGGGCTGGGGGTACCTTCGCCAGATTTCACATCCACCGTCATACGAGGCTTTCGGAATTCACCATCAGCGCCATCGAGGCCAAGGGGGGCTCCTTGCCACTGGGAACCGGCAATGCGTCCCATCTCGTGGTCGGCAGGGAAACGCGATGCGACGGAAGGCTGATCGGGCATAATCAATTCATCATAGCCGCCACCGCCTCCGGCCATGCGGGGATCAACCTGCATTCCTCGGCCCATCTGATAAGATGGCCGCATCTGCGGACCGCGCATGAATGAATTAGGATATCCGTATCCAGCCATAGCTTATCTCCTTACTTCTTTGCAAAATTGATGAGGGAGCGGCGTAGGTCGGCCGCAAATTCGGCCTGCTCCACCCGATGCTGCGCGAGGGCATCTCGTGTGCTATTGGCACTAGCCTCAATTCGATCCAACCGCGCATCGAGAGCCTTCATCCAGAGCATCATGTTGTCTCGTGTCTGTACCTGATTGCCCTCTAACACCGAAATGCGGGTGTCCCGCACGCCGTTTGCATAGGAGGAGGCCAGCAGAGCGCCAGCTATTGAAAATGCGACGACGCCAAGTGGGAGCAAGGTCTTGAGCCAACGGGTCCAGCGTGGAGACACGCTCATGGCTGCACCTTTGGGGTTTGATCAGCGGCCAGCAATAGGCCGAGGCCGGTTATAAAGGCGGAGACAACCGGGGTTGCAGTAGTGGGGTCCAACAAAATACGCCAATTTGCTGCGATGGCCCCAATGGCCCCCAGCACGAGAACTAGGCCGGTTGTGCTGGTCCGGGGGTTTGCGGCGCAGGCGCGAATAAAGGAGAGGAATCGATGGGGCATGGGCCACCTCCAACTGGGGCTGGGGTTGCTGGGGTGGAGGGTTGCTGGGGCTCGGCGAGTGCCGGGCTAGGGCCGGGAGTTGGACGGAGGAGAAGGAAAACACGGTCGCCTTCCGAGGCAATTTGCCACGAGGCGAATGTGTCTACATCAATGCCTGCGGACATGGCGCAGAGGCGGGCGAGGGATTGGATTTCGGACTGGAGATCGGCTACACGGGTGTTGAGGAAGGCGAGGCGGTCGGAGACCGGGCGGGGGAGGGGGAGGCGAATTGGGTTCGGGAGTGCCATGTCATCTATAGGATAGCGCAAACCGGTGCGCTATGTAGGCGAGGCAAAGCTGGTAGCAACGCCACCAGTAAATGCGATCCAGCCATTGGCACCACCGGCCGTCAATTTGGCAAGGGCGATTGTGGCCGAGATTCCATTGGCGCTATTCACATCGCCAGCAGAACTGATCCGCTCGGTACCGCCGATCTTAAGGGAGACCATATCGGCCACCCCGGTGTGGGAAATGCGTTCGGTGCTCGCGATGGAGAGGGAATAGAAATCGGCTCTGCCTGTGCTATCAATGATCGAGACAGTAGCAAGCTTGTAGCCACCGATGGTGTCTACCGTGCCATCGAATCCAGACATGGAACATTGAGTGGCACCAGCCGAATTGGCTACCGCCACATTACCGAAGCCGCCAAGCCCATCGGCGCGGACTACTTCGTTTCCGCTAGAATTGGCGAGTGCCATGAAACCATAGCCAAGGTCACAGGTCAGGAATGCGTATGCCGGAGATACAGCGTCGGAATCATAGGTGCGAAAACCACCCGGATTTACATTAGCGTTCGCATGGGATGTGTTGTGGGTAACGTTCAATCCAGCAAAATAGCCGCCGTACGAACTGTTGTCTATCTTGGTAGTAACACTATTCAAATTCAACGTCAGCGTTGCCCCGGTGATCGTGGCGTTCCCCAGTTTATCCACCACGAAGTTGGCATTGGCCGGGCCAGTGCCACCAAACGCCCCCTCCTGTGCCCACAGCCCGGCATTGGTCCAGCCTTGATACACGACGCCCGTTTGATTTCCGGCAGTGGCCGTCAGCACTAGGTCATCGGGTGGAGTCACGGAGGTGCTCACAAGATACTGGACGCCATTGATGATGATTGGCCGTCCAGCCATATCCGCCACAAATGCATCTCCGCTAACTCGGTGCACAGCGGTGCCCGTGGTGTTCACGGTTCCGTTTTTCTCCCCCCAAAGTCCTATGTAGCCAATAGCCGTCGTGTCATCCTGCCATATCACGAGCTTATCGGGCCGGTCAATACCACCACCCACATTTAAGGTGCCACGGACAATCAACGATCCATCGAAGGCCCAGACAATGAACTTCCCTGACTGCACCTTAAAGATG
>Ga0316626_10000841_pt1 | contig 12845 bp, 10 predicted proteins | sample OWC_Aug_T1_C1_D5_FD_207656 | JGI IMG/M metagenome (GOLD analysis project Ga0316626, IMG submission 207656) | Wetland soil microbial communities from Old Woman Creek delta, Ohio, United States - OWC_Aug_T1_C1_D5_A | ecosystem: Environmental > Terrestrial > Soil > Wetlands | place: USA: Ohio...
ATCAACAAAAGCATCGTATGTGTTTTTATGCGAGACCTTTTTCTTGATCTTAATTGTACGAATAGCTTGTTTAAGAGTCTTCATATCCAAACGGTCGCTAAACTCTTCAACTAGATTCTTTTGATCCTCTTTTAGAAGATCGATTTCGTTTTCTACGTTATCGTAGCGTGACATGAATTCATCAACAATCGCTTTAATCTCAGAAAGCTCGGTTGGCATTCTGGCGGCTTCTTCGTCTTTGCGTTTTCTACTCATGTTAATATTCCTTTTTGTGTCAAGGAGTATTATACTACGGAAGAATTTTGGATAACTCTTTTAGAGCCTTTTCTATCTCTTGTGAAAGCTTTGGATTTTGCTTTTGAAGTCCATTAAGGTAATTGTTGAAAATCTTATGATATGCTTTTTTGAATGTAACCACTTGTTCTTGCTGAAGTTTTTTGATGTTCTCGCCTGTAGCATCTTTTGGTAATGAAGAATTGACGTTCTTTTCAAAGTTTGCGAAATCTGGTCCTACAAAGGTTTTGAACTGTTCGTATGTTTTAAAACCAGCAACTGTTCTTGCTCTTTCTAAAACACTATCAATCGTTGACTTTCTTAGTTCCGAAAAAATTGGATTGCTGTTGATTTTTTGTTGAATTTGTGGATTTTGTGATAGTTGCTTTATCAACTGCGAGATGTTCTGAGCCGAATTTTCCAATAACCTTGATTTATTCGAATTTGCGCCTTCATAATAACCACCTTCGAATCCACCAACATTTTGTCCAGCATAGTATTGTTGATTATCACTACTGCCTTGATTCGATTTGTTCTGTGATGCCTCGTATTGACTCTTTAAATCGGTTATAGCTTGCATGCCACCAGTTAATATTGATAGTAGGTCTAAAGCCAATCCAGGAGCCTTCTGGGCCAGACTAAAGGCTATAAACTCGGAAGGGTTTGCTAGGAATCTAATGGTCGAAAAGTTTTGTGATTGAAGAGCTTCCGCTGTTCTATTAAGCACATCGGCATATTCTTGATCGACATTTGCAATGTGGTTCTTTAATTTATCATTTTCTGACTTCTTGAATCTATCCATTTCTTTTGTTGAAATAAACGGTAATAAAGCAATTGCAGTCTGCCCAGCCAAAGATTTGATATTAGAAAAGGCCGCCGCACCTGTTTTTTTGATACCAGCAATTGCTGTTTTTCCAATATCAACGAATGGTTCTATGAATAGTTTAGTAAACAACAATTGATCTTCGTTAAGTCGCTGGGTTTCATTAAGTTGTCTTTTGACTTCTTCTTTGATTAAGAGCTTTAGGATTTTTTCTTCGTTCTTCATTGATTTCTTTCAGCGCCCAACCTTTTGGTTTTCGTTTCCAGTCTTTTGGGTGTAGTTTATTTGGATTAATCCAAAGATCGTTTCCAGTCTTCTCTTTCCAATAAGTAATTACCTGATAATCAAAACTATTGAGAATGTGCTTTTTCGTGCTATAATGTCTACGTGAAAATAGACTACGATAAATAGGTGGGAAATGATTTACTATCTGCTGTTTGATTATAAACCAATCGTTGCAAGAGTTCCCCACGTAGTAAATAACGTAGTCAATAAGGCTTTTAATTTCTGCATTAAACATACACACAATATTTATGACGATGAAAATTGGATTATATGGCGGTGGCTTTAAACCGTTAACAAAAGGACATTTTGAGGTTATTCAAAGAGCTTCGAAAGAAAATGATCTGGTTAAGCTTTATGTGTCAACTGGCGATCGTATACGTAAAAATGAACATCCGATCTTTTGGTCCGATATGGAACAGGTTTGGAAGCGGATAATCGAAAAATCACTTCCAAAAAATGTTCAAGTGTTCTATGTGCCAGCTCCAATAAAACCAATTGTTCAAAATGCTCTTGAGCTAACCGCTGATTCCGATGATGTCTTAACTGTTTATGCCGATCCTGAGGATATGGACAATATCTTTTATCAAAAGCGTTTAGAGAAACTAAGAGATGTTATAACAAGCAAAAAACTGAACTTGATTAAATTGGTACGTGGTAGCGATACATCAAATATTTCTGGCACAATGATGAGAAAATTTCTTGAGCTTGGGCTAAAAGACAATTTTATCAAATCACTTCCGGCGCCTTTAAGAAAATATGGTAGTTATATTTTCATAAAGTTAAATGGATTTACTGATTGACTAAAATGTTTTCTTAGAGTTATCTAGAAGTTGTCTGATGCTTTCTGGATCATCTAAAGTATATGGTGATTTGTTCTTTGTTTTGAGTCTTCCTTGTATTCTAATACCGGCAGCTATTACTCTTTCTTCTAAATTCTTAAGTTTCTTTGAACCAGATCTACCTGTTCTTATTTCGATTTCTATGTTACCTTCTAACTTTGGAATAGGTAGTTTTGCTGGATTTGACTTCATATAAAATAAGCCTGCACCGCCAATTTGAATGTAGTTGATGTCTTTTTTCGAATAATGCTCTGAAATAAACTCTGCATTCAATGGAACCCTTGCGTTTATAAGCAGGTTGTTTTTTTGAGCTTTCTCCCAAGTGCTTTTTTTGCACGAGATAGGAAATTTCTTTGGACCAGAAAGTTCATTTGGTTGTTCTCTTATGAATGTTATTAGTTTTTCGATATCGCTTCTTTTTGATTCAATTATGGTTAATAACAACTCTTCAACATTCTTATCCAGCGTAGTTGCTAGAGAAAATCCTTTACTCTCGTCAAATCTAATTGAACTACCACCCATTTGAGCATCCGAGTTTAATTTGACTTCTACGTTGAATATCTTGCCGAAAATATTCATATCGGCATCGGCAGAAGAAGCTTTACTACCAGCGCCTTCTAGGATGTTTCCAGAAATTTTCGCCTCTTTCAAAGAACTAATAATCTTGTTTTCGTATTCGTGTCCAGCAGTGCTCATATTAACACCAAAAAATCCTTCATCTATATTTCCAACTAGTTTTTGGATAGAGCTTTCCAGTCTTCTTTCGTATATAGAAAGGATTAGGCTATCCAATGTTGTAAGATGAATTTTATTCGAGTTATGCTTCGAATTGAAATTTCTATGGATGTTATATGTGTTTTTAAGTGAATATTTCATCTATACTAAACCAACTCGTTAGCTAATACTTACACTCATAAAATATATATGAGGACATCACTTGTCTACTAACGAAAAATTTTACCAACGCTTAACTAGATTGTTTCGATCTGGTCCAGCAATCCAAAGAAAAATCAAAGGTACCGATTCACGTGGTCTATATTCAAATCAACTAATCCAAGGTAACTATGGTTATAAGGCCACAGCACCATTTGGTTTTGGTAGAGAGAATTCGCCGTTTAGCGTTCTTGGCTCTTATGGCGTTTTAGATAGAATTTCACGTTACTCTGAATTTGAGGAAATGTGCTATTCGCCTGAAATTGCGAGTGCGCTCGACATATATGCCGATGAAACAATCGGCGGCGATGAACGTGGAAAAAGCTTTCACATCTATAGCAAAAACTCTGAAGTTAAAACTGCTCTTGATGATTTGTTTTATGACATTATCAATGTTGAATTCAATCTAAGAGTTTGGGTTCGCAATATGATCAAGTACGGCGACTTCTTCTTGTTCAATGAAGTTGCGCCAGATCTAGGAATAATTGCAGTTAGTCCTATTCCTGTAAATGAAATCGAAAGAGAAGAAGGATTTGATTTGCAAGATCCTTATGCAGTTAGATTTAGATGGCTCACAAGAGGAAACAAATACCTTGAAAACTGGCAAGTTGTTCATCTAAGAATCATGAATAACGATTTGTTTCTTCCTTATGGAACTAGTATTTTGGAACCTGCACGAAGAACTTTTAGACAATTAATGCTTCTAGAAGATGCAATGCTCGTGTATCGAGTGGTGCGTTGTCTTCATGGTGAAAGCAAAATTTGGACAAAATCGGGCTACAAAAACATCCAAGACATCAAAGTTGGAGATTTGGTTTATTCGTTTGACGTGAAGTCACAAAAACTCCGTGAAACAAAAGTGCTTGATTGGGTTAATAATGGCGCACAGGAAATCTGGAGTATTGCCTCAAAACATAGATCATTAAAAGCCAACAATAACCACCCGTTGCTTGTTAAAAACAAAAAAACAGGTGTTGTTGATTATGTTCAGGTTAAAGACTTGATTCCAAAGGTTCATCAAGTTGTTATGCCAAAAAATCACTTTTCTTCTGAGGTCCCGACGCCAATTTCATTGGTAAAAGAAAACTATGAATGGTTTGGGCATCTTAACGAAAAGGCCATTGCTGATTTTAAGGCAAAGAAATTTGGTATGCCTAAGTCGATAATTGAAAGAAAGTTGGCTAAAAAATGGAATATTCCAGCCAACAGAGTTCATCAATTTTTATATGGTCGTCAAGGTCACATAAAAGGCTTGCCGGTAGCCGTGGCTCTTGATATTGCGAAAACATTTGAATTTGATGAATCGTGCGTAATAACAAATCCAAAAGGCATGTTTAATCTTGAACGCCTAAATCTTCCAAAAACCATTGATTCAAGATTCGCCAGATTTTTTGGGTTTATGTTGGGCGATGGCTTTCTTACTAGCAATTTGCATAAAATTGGCTTTGCTACCGGTATCAACAAAGAAACGAATGATTATTACAAGACTATTTTTGAAAACTATTGTGGTTCCATTTCGTTTTCGCATGATAATAGAAACAAGAATCCTATCCTTGGCAAATACGAAACACACAACTTCTATTTTGCAAGTCTAATGAGAGATATGGGATTCACATCAAGTGTTTATACCAAAACAATACCAAGCTGGATTTTTTCTTCGAATCATGACATCAAAAAAGAGTTTATTCGTGGCTTAATTGATGCCGATGGGCATATTAGAACGCAAAGAAAAACAGAATCGTATGAGCTTGAATTGTGCAACAAAAATCTTGTTGATGGCGTCAAGGAGTTATGCCATCAAATTGGCTGGAACGTCAGTAGAAAAGTTACGAAACGAACCAGAAAATCACGAAATATCTTGAATCAAGCCATGAAGTGCGAAAGCACAACCTCTTATTCGATTTACATCACGGAACAAGAAACGCCATTGTTTGAAGATATTTTGACCATTGAAAAAACCGGTGAAACTTCTGATGTTTTCGATATCAGAGTTGAAGACGAAAATCATAACTTTATTGCAGATGGTATAGTTGTTCATAACTCTCCTGAGCGTAGAGCATTTTTTATTGATGTTGGAAATATTCCACCAGCCGATGTTGAAAACTATATGGAAGCGGCGAAAGCAACTCTACGTTCGCAGTCTGTTATGGACAAAAAGAACGGAAGAGAAGATATGCGTTTAAATGCGATGTCTGTTCTCGATGATTTTTTCATTCCAGTCCGAGGCCAGCAGACTGGAACTAGAATCGAAACACTAGGCGGTGCTTCTCATGCAACTGATATTGAAGACGTTGAATATATCCAAAAGAAGTTGTTTGCGGCTCTTAAGGTTCCGAAGCCTTATCTAAACTATGATGAAAATCTTAGCTCAAAGGCTTCATTGTCACAAATGGATGTAAGATTTTCTAGAACCATTTCTGGAATGCAAAAGACGGTCATATCCGAGTTGAATAAACTTGCTATGATTCATTTGTTTGCAATGGGCTTCGATAAAGAAGATCTAATTGATTTCGAACTAAGACTTTCAAATCCAAGTTCAATTGCAATGCAACAAAAACTGGAATTATGGTCTTCAAAGTTTGATATTGGCGGCACGGCAAAAGAAACAAAACTTGTAGATGAAAGATGGGTTCAAAGAAACATCTTAGAGCTTAGCGAAGGCGAAATTGATGAAATTGAACAAGGCTTGTTAAAAGACAAGCTTAGAACAGTTGAAATCGATAACGCAGAACCAGAACCACCACCAGAGAATGCCCCGGCTAAAACAACCGATTTGTTTAACCCAGTGAATTATCTCGTGCCAGGCGAGGATGTTTCTAAAGCACCACAAAAAGAACAGAGCGAAGATGCTGCCTTTATATTCGGAAAACCTGGTGAAGAAAATATTGACGATTCAATTGCACGGATTGATCTATCAAAAGAAAAGAGAATTGATAGTGATGGAAATTCGTATATTGTAAATCTTGAAGACGAAAAATCATCTCCGATCAAAGTTACACCATTTATGAACAGGAACAAAAAGAACAGATCTAGAAGAGTTGGTCAACGTGGTCGTTCTGCTCTTGGAATGCCAGATCATAACGCAATGCTTTCAAACAAGAACAAATACAATCGTGATATCAACGGAACAAAAACCGAGAGATTTGATCCGATGAATAACGAAGATGAAGTATTATATGAAAACGAAATGGATGATGAAGTTGACAACCATATCTTATTGGAACCAAACATCAATAGAGATATGTCTTCGATGCTTGAAAAAATGAAGCAACAGTTAAACATCATTGGTAGAAAAAGCTCAAATGGTATTCTTAAAGAAAGTCCAGATGATGTGGAATTGTCAATCGATATAATTGAAGAAGATCCGATGGATGGTTTGTTGTTAGAATCAACTGTTAATAGTAATGAAAAAGTTGATAGTAATGTAGAAGATGAAGTAATAGAAGAAAAGTCCTTGCAAGATATTTTCAAATCTAACGACGATTAATATATTTACTATTTGACGCTTATGACTTTAAAGCACAATAAGAAGAGAAATGTTGGTCTTATCAGAGAGTTCTTCTCTTTGTATGTTTCCGATTGCATAATCAATAACAAACAAAAACAGCTATCAGAAGCAAAGAAGATCTGGTCGAAATACTTCAACGTTAAATCTGAGCTGCAAAAAGAGATGAAGATTTTCTCCATTGTTTCCAAATATGCATTTGAAGACAAGCGGCTATCAGAAAGTCTTTCTAAGGACTTGATTACTAGCGTGAAAAGTTCGCTTAAGAAAATTGAAGATAAAAAGTTAGACTTAGAAAAAACGAATTTTATTCGAGAAGTAAACGATAAACTTGGTTTATCGTTTTTTGATAAGAAAGTTGCTAACTATAATCAAATTGCTGGTGTTCATCTCTTGTTTAATCACTGGAAACGAAAAAACATTAATGAAGGTATCATTAATCCAGCTTATCTTGAACTGGAAGACAAATTATATGGTCTTCTTGTATCAGAGAAGAAGAACAACAACAATGAAGATTTATTGAAGAAGAATCTTGATTCTGAGGTTGATTTTCTTGTTATTGATATTATGCGAAAAAAGCTCAACGAGAAATTTGATCACTTTACAACAGAACAAAAAAACCTTCTTAAGTCTTTTGTGTTTTCAAATTCGGAAGAAGTCAAAAAGCAGCTTGAATCAATTAGAGTAAATTCGCTTAAACTAATCAGCGAAGAACTACAGTCTACCAAATCGAGTAAGCAGCAAAAGGATAAGCTAAAGGATATCCAAGGTCTTTTGAATAACGAATATTCAAGTTTAGATATTATCAATGAAAACACCGTTACGTTCTATATGAGCGTCGCACAGTTATACAACGAATTATCCGACAAGGATACCAAATAATCTATATGAAACTCCTAAAAGAACTAAGTGATTTTACGTATAAGCAAGAAGATGTTACCAAAAACAAGAATGGTAAACTAATCGTTAAGGGGATCATTCAAAGAGCCGATGTATTGAACGCAAACGGTCGTGTTTATCCAAGGCACATTCTTGAGCCAAAAATTGAAGCATATAAAGAACTAGTGAGAGAACGTAGAGCAACTGGTGAGCTAGATCATGCCGACGAAGCCGTTGTCAATCTAAAGAACGTCTCGCATGTCATTACTGACATCTATATGGATCCAGATGGAACTGTCTACGGAGAAGTTGAAGTTTTGGATAACCTTCCAATGGGAAAGATTCTAAGAGGGCTTATTGAAAGCGAAATTAAGATCGGTATTTCAAGTCGTGCTTTAGGTAGCGTCGAAACGTCAAATGAAGGTGATATTGTTCAAGATGATTTACATTTCATTTGCTGGGATATGGTCTCTGAGCCGAGTACGGGATCCGCTTGGATGATGCGTGAATCACGTGAATATACCAAAGAAGAAGCCAAAAAAATCATTTCAAAACAACAAAGAGTTGAATTTGCAATCGGCCAAGTGCTTGAATTCCATAAGAAAATCAAGGGCTGACCTTTTATTGAAACAAAACAACAAACAGGCAATATGAAGCTTACCAAAAAAGACCTTAAAGATTTGATGAAAGAGTGCATACGAGAAGTCCTCAAAGAAGAGGGCGTTGTTCTTAAAGAGCAGGTTTTACCTAAATCAAAAACGACCCAGCCGCAATCGTTATATATTGGTGCTGATAAAACAACACAAAAAACAAATCGTAACAGTAATACCAGTAATACAAATAGTGGTCCATTTTCAAAACAACTACCAAACATAAATCCAATGTTGTCAGAAGCAGTTAATGCTTTATCTAGTCAATTTCGTGGTAAAGATGCAGTTATGATGGCAGAAATATTTGCCGATACTGCTCTTACAACTTTACAAGAACAAAACTCTGGCCACCAATCTTTTGATATTGATGGTATGGGTTCATACACAGTTGACAATAGTGAAAATCCTGCTGTTAACGATCAGAGCTTAAAGAGTCTTACTGGTGACGGCGATCTTGGAAGATGGGCAAGAGTTGCTTTTGCAAACAATAAGAAGTGAAAAACTTAGTAGTTGTTTTGCTTTAGGCATAATACTTATGAAGTTGAAAGGTATTGGCTAAATGGCAACCGTTAAATCACCAATTACTACAAGAAAACTAGGAAGCAGCGAATCTTCTTCCATGCAGAAACTATTCCCAGGATCGCCAATACACTCCGGTGAGTATACCGAAGATGTTGTCAAAGAACTTGTTCAAAACTATACCGACGGTATCGAGAATCAAAATCCAGATTTCGCAGAAGGCGTTGATATGGATTATGGCACAGCGCCAGAACTTGCAGATGTTGTAACTGGCGGCGGAGGTCTTCCAGGCTCTTCATTTGGTCCAAACATTGCTGCTCCACCACAAGGAATGAATCCAGCGGATATTCCAGCTTCCGGAGTTGAAGCCAGTGCGGCAGCTCAGGGTAGCGGTTCTCCATTTCCAGGTGATTCATTATCATCACCATCAAAAACAAGCAAGAGCATTTCTGCTCAAAAAATCGGCAGCTTAATTAAAGGCAAGAGTTCTGAATAATTACAAACCTAAAGGTATTAGAGAATAATCAATGTCAACACAACTTTACAAAGACGCTTTGCTAGAAGCAAAAAAGCTTAAAGAGCTAGCCGAAGAAGATGCCAAGAAAGAACTGATGGAGAAGATTGCTCCAATGGTTAGAAAGCATTTATCGGAACAACTAAATGCTGCACCAGAACAGTTTTTCTTCGAACAAGATGATGAACTTGAGATTCCTCCAACACCTCCAGCAGATGGAACACAAACACCAACTCCAGAAGCAAATCCACAAGCGGTAGGTCAATCAACTCAACCAGATGCAATGTTAACCGAACCAAACTTAAGCGTTTCGGATACTGGCTTATCTGCTCCAATTTCAGAACCAGGCGAAGCACTTGGTGTTTCAATGCCAGATGCCGATGGAAAGATTACAGTTGATTTCGAAGATCTGTTTAAACAAGCTGGCACGCAAGATATGTCAGCTGCCCCAGTTACTCCAGCTGATGGAGCTACAACACCACCAAGCGATTCATCAATGATGGCTGGGCAAACTCCAACAGATACTACGACTCCAGGCTTAGAAATGCCTTCGGGAGATCAGACTCTTATGCCATCGCCAGAAAATCAAGAAGTCGAAGAGCCGATGGAAGATATTGAAGCTCCATTAACAACTGGCGAATCGGTTTCGTTTGATGGCTTTAGAAAATCTCTATTAGAAGTATCAGAAAAAATTGATGCCGTCTATTTTTCCGGTAACAAGAAGGAAGTAATCCTAGAAGGTCTAAAAACACAACTCTTTACACTTGTTGAACAATTAGACTATCTAAAGGAAAATCAACTAATTGATACCAAAAAGTTGAATTTAAACGAAAATCGACTTCAATTTTTGTATTCAAAGTTGAAAGAAGCAAAAATGGATAATAGTTACATACAACGCAATCATAAAAAAGAGGATATTCAAAGTATGACAAGCCCGAGCCTTAAACAACTAGCTGCTAAATTATTCATGGAAGACACAACTGCTTCTGCAAAACATGCAGCAAAAGTATCTGGTGTTTCTCCAGATGTGGGATCGGTTGACGATCTACACGAAGAAATGCTTCCGGGCGTCGATGGTACTGTTGATGCGGAACCACTTCCAGGTGTTAACCCAAAACCTGGTAAAGAAATGCAACATGCTGATGGTGAACCATCATTAAGCCAAGCTAACCAAGATAAAGTAATCGAAGAAGCTCTTGAATCACTTAGTGAAGAAATCGAAGCTGAAGGTAGTGCTGGTTTTGGCGATACAAGTGAAAAACCAGAAGTTGAATTTGATGTTAATGAAAAGGAACTTATGGAAGCCATTAGAGAATACAAGAAAAGCAAGATTGCTAAGAAAAAGCTTTCAGAGGCTTCAAAAGAGTCATGGGAAGATGCTCAACCAGAAGGTGAAAAAGTTACCTCATTCGACAAGCTAAAAGAAGAGTTTGAAGTTGACTTTGATGACTTTTCAGATGAAGAAGCTCCAGCCGAAGGCGAAGATATGCCAGTTGACGACATGGCTTCGGACGAAGTTATTGATCCAGACATGGACGGCGATATGGATGCTGTTGATGGCGTCGACGGCGTTAACGTAAGCGTTGATATGGACGAAGAGCTAATGGCGGCTTTAAATGATGCAGGCCTTGGTGATATTGATGTTGATATTTCACTAGCTGACGTTGTTGAAGATGTCTCTAATGATGATGATATGGATATGGGCATGGATGATATGGACAGCACAGACGCTGTTGATGATGCATCGCCAGTTGTTGATGATTCGGAGAACAAAGATGTGTTTGAATCATACGAAAGAAAACTATCAAAACTAGGTAAAGCTCTACGTGAGTCAGTTCTAGAATCTCGTGAAAGCAAAAAGCAAATTGTTGCTCTCAAAAATGAACTTAAGGAATCAAACCTATTCCTTGCAAAAAATGTCTTCTTCACAAAGGTCTTGCAAAGAGGCGACGTTTCAAGAAAAAATCTAGAACACGTTGTTGAATATCTCGACAAAGCAAAAACCGTAAGTGAAGCGAAGTCGATCTACAACAAGATCAAAAACAAGTTAAACGAATCTGCTTCCAAAAAATTGGCTGGTTCTGCCTCAAAGGCCACTAAGCCAGGAAGCGCTGTATCGACACTAATAGAAAGTGTCGAAAGACGTGATGAAACGTTTGTTGATGGTCAACAAACATCGGAACGTTGGCAACAGCTTGCTGGTATTAGAAAATAAGTTAGAGAACAGAAACAGAAAAAGGAAATACAGAAGTCATGAAATTTACAATTGAACAACTTGCAGAAGGCGTACAAAGAAAAAGCCTAGGTGCTGATTCAAATCGCCTACACACAAAATGGTCCAAATATGGCCTATTGGAAGGTCTCAAAGGAAGAGATCTTCATGAAACAAAAGTGCGCCAAGATACAATGGCTCGCTTGCTTGAAAACCAAGCAGCAGAGCTGTTGAAGGAAACCAATGCTCTATCACTAGGTGGTGCTGGTCTTACTTCAAGCGGTAAAATCGCAGGCTTCACGAACGTTGCGTTCCCAATCGTTCGCAGAGTTTTCGGTGGTCTAATCGCCAACGAAATCGTCAGCGTTCAACCAATGTCGCTACCAAGTGGTCTACTTTTCTATCTTGATTATACGTATGGCTCAAGCATCGGTGGCGATGCTGGTACATCGGCAAATAAATACGCCGTCGATACTGCAACTAATCCAAGCACATATAACAGCCAAGACTCAATGTACAACAACCCACGTGGTGTTGGCGTACGTTCGGGCTCACTAGCAACCGGTGGTCAATATGACCTTGTTGGTTCAGGCTTCTCGAAGGTTCACAAGCAGTCAAAAGCTCTAACCGGCTACGCAGTTGGTTCATGGCGTGGCGGCACAACCTGGGCAGAACATCTTCCGGTTTCAGTATCGGGCGACTTCCTTGGTTATAACGCACGTTTTGCTGGTTATGACACAAAGGTTGAAGTTGATCTTACTGCTAACACACTAGATTACTGTTTCCTTATTATGTCGGCTTCATCGATCACAACCAATATCGTTGGTGCAGATCTTACAAGTCTCGAACAAGTTGCAGTTACCGGTTTTGGTGCTCAAGCTAACTCGGTCGCTGCATGGGGCGAACAATACCAAGGCGGCCAAGGCGTCCTAAATCTTCGTAAACTCAATCAACGTGGTAACTGGAACGGCACCGTTTTCACTCCAGATGCTCTTAACGGAACACACGTTCTTGCGGTTCTTAGAGTTGCAAACGCAGGTACATCACCAATCAGCGGCGGCTTCGTAACAGCTTCAGCAGCTATCTCGGATGCCCTAAGTGTTAACAGCACCGACGGCAGCTCGCTCACGATTCCAAGCTTCGAAACAGATTTCAGCGTTGAATCTTCACCAAAGATTCCAGAAGTTGATATCCGCATCGAATCAACATCGGTAACAGCAACCACACGTAAACTACGTGCTCGCTGGTCGCCAGAAATGGCTCAAGACCTTACGGCCTTCTACAGCATTGACGTTGAAGTCGAACTAACAAACATCCTATCGGAGCAAATCACTCTTGATATCGATCGTGAAATTCTTAACGACCTTCTAACACAAGCTAACGCAGCTAACTTCTACTGGAGCAGAGCACCAG
>Ga0316626_10000843_pt1 | contig 12837 bp, 8 predicted proteins | sample OWC_Aug_T1_C1_D5_FD_207656 | JGI IMG/M metagenome (GOLD analysis project Ga0316626, IMG submission 207656) | Wetland soil microbial communities from Old Woman Creek delta, Ohio, United States - OWC_Aug_T1_C1_D5_A | ecosystem: Environmental > Terrestrial > Soil > Wetlands | place: USA: Ohio...
CCAGCGGGACGGCATGGAGCGGCACGCCGTGCGACGGGCCCCGCCCGGGCCGCCCCATGGGCGCGCCCGCCGCGGGCGCGGCCGCCATGGCCGTCCCATCTCCACCGTGCGCGGGCACGGTGGCTGGGTGACGAACAAGCTTATAAGCGCGTGAGGATGTTACGGCAGACGGAACCAGGTGGAATGCCGAATGGCCCGTCTCATCCAGCTCCGCAACATCAAGGCCAAGGACATCATGTCGGAGAAGCTCATCATCTGCCAGAGGAGCGAGCGCGTGTCCGAGGTGCTGGGCCGGATGAAGAAGATGGACATACACGAGCTGCCCGTGGTGGAGGGCGGAAAGCTCCTCGGGATGGTCTCGTACGACATGTTCATCAAGCGCAAGAGCCTGCCGCTGTCGGCCCTCGTCGAGAACATCATGATAATGCCGCCCAAGGTCGACATCAACAACTCGATCACGCGCGTCGCCGAGGTCATGCTGACCAACAGCTTCCGGGCCGTGCCGGTCACCTCCGCGGGCGAGGTGGCGGGCATCATCGCCCGCGAGGACATCGTGAGCAGGCTCGTCGAGTTCGACCAGCTCGAGCAGATCAACGTCAAGGACGTGATGACGCCCGACCCCATCACCATCGCCGAGGACGAGCACCTGGAGAAGGCCCGCGCCATCATGCGCGACCTGGACGTGCGCGCGCTTCCCGTGGTCGACAAGGAGGGCAGGCTCTCCGGCGTCCTCGGGATCAAGGACATCATGGGGTACTACACGCAGGAGCGCGCGCAGAGGAAGCCCAAGGAGATGGACACCAGGATGAGCCCGCACCTGCACATCGCCGTGGGCAGCCTCATGAGCACGCCGGCCATTTCGATGGGCCTGAAGGGCAACCTCCACGAGGCCGTGAAGAAGATGGCGGAGAACCACATAAGCTCCGTCATCATCGTCGAGGGCCGGATGCCCGTGGGCATCGTGACGCAGCTGGACATCCTGGAGCTCGTCGCCTCCTACCAGGAGCGCAGGCAGGTCTACGTCCAGATCACGGGGCTCGACGAGCAGGACCCGGACCTCTACGACGAGATGTACCACATGATCGAGAAGCTGATGAACCGCATCACCCCCATCACCATGCCCCAGCTGCTCATGCTGCACTTCACGGACCACCACCGCCCGAAGGAGGGCCGCAACTTCACCCTCAGGGTGAGGCTGTCGACGAGCCACGGACTGTACTTCGCCGAGGGCTCCGACTACGAGCTGTTCCGCCTGCTCGATACCGTGCTCGACAACCTCGGGAAGCAGATAGTCAAGGACAAGGAGCGGATGAAGGACCGGCGCGAGGAGCCCGAGGAGTGAGCGCGACCCCCCTCTCCCGGAGGCTCAGAGCCTCCAGTGCTTGGAGTGCAGGGCGTGGACGCGGTCGACTATGGGCTTGCCAAGGCACTCCACGTCCGCGACGTCGGTGAACCTGAAGGGCACCGACCTCCCCGAGAACCCCTCGTGGACGCCCCAAACGACCTCGGCGAGCGCGTCGATGTTGTAGCCGCCCTCGAGGTAGTAGGTCGCGCCGCCCAGCCCCAGGTCCCGCCCGAGCTCGTGCGCGACCAGGTACGCCTCCACGAACCCCTGCGACGAGAGCGTCAGCCCCCCGAGAGGGTCCTCGTAATGCGCGTCGACGCCGAGGCTGACGAGGATGGCGCCGGGCCCGAACCGCTCGACGACGGGCCGCACGACGCGGTCCATCGCGTACTTGAAGGTCGCGTCGCCCATGCCGTGGAGGAACGGCAGGTTCACGTTGCAGCCCTTCCCCTCGCCCTCGCCCGTCGCCTCGGCCGGGCCCGTGCCAGGGTAGATGCCCCACTGGTGCGTGGAGATGTAGAGGACGGTGGGGTCCTTGTAGAACAGGTCCGAGGTGCCGTTGCCGTGGTGCACGTCCCAGTCCAGGATGGCGACGCGCTCGATGCCCTCCTCCGACTGCAGCGCGCGCGCGGCTATGGCCGCGTTGTTGAGGTAGCAGAAGCCCCCCGCATAGTTGCGGCCGCTGTGATGGCCGGGGGGCCGCGCGAGCACGATGTTGGACCTGCGAGACCGAACCGAGTCCCTCGCGGCGGCTATGCCCGCGCCCGCGGCGAGGCGCGCGATGCCGTACGTCTCGGGCCTCACGTACGTGTCGCCGTCGTAGGGGCCCTCCCCGAAGTCCCTGAGCAGGTCGAGGTAGCTGCCCTCGTGCACGCGTCCCAGCTGCTCCTCGGTGGCCTCCGCGAACGAGGGCGTCTCGACCGACAGCTTGAGCTCCTGCGCAAGCTCCATGGTGCGCACGAGCCTCTCCGGCCGCTCGGGGTGGTACGCGGTCTGCCGGTGGCGGAGGAAGGCCTCGTCGAAGTAGACGGGCATCTTGATCGCCCCCCCGACCGCGCTCGGCGGCCTTTACGGTTTCGGCCCCCCGCCGGGCCGCAGCCTCCCCCGACGGCCGCGGCCCGTCGCCCCGGGTCGCGCGGCCCGCGCCTGCGGCTCAGGCTCGCGGGCGGCCTTGGAGCCAGGCCCGCCGGGCCTGCGCGTGAGCCCCAGCACGCGGCGCATGTCCACGTCGAACGCCCGCCAGTAGAGGAACCCGAACGCCACGCAGCTGGCCACGAGAAGCGCGATCCACAGCACCTTGATGAAGAGCTGCGTGCGCATGGCCTTCCCGTCCGCGACGCGCAGCGTGAGGTTCCACCAGTCGAAGTTCTGGTAGACGATGTAGTAGGTGTCGTCCGCGTGCGCGGTGCGGTCCAGCTCGCCCACGGGCGTCTCGTCCATGTCGATGCGCACGGTCTGCAGCGCCACCCATCCCTGCTGCAGCTCGAGGCGAGAGCGGTTCTCTGAGTCGAGCAGGTGGACGTCGACGGACCTGCCCTCGAGCACAGCGACGGAGCCCTCGTCGAAGACGACGAGCGCGCGCACGCGCTCGCCCTGCTCGTACCAGCCGAGCCGGTGGACGAGCGTGGAATGGTAGCCGACCTCGAGGGGCTCGTAAGTGGAATCGTACCAGGCCCAGGCGCCGTAGGTGTAGGCTGCCACCACCGCGACGACCGCGACCCAGGCGAGCGCCCTCTGCAGCCTCTCCTCCAACGTCACCGCCCCCGCGGGGTCACCGGTCGCGCCTGGCCACGAGATGGGCCTTGGCCTTCTTAATCGTGCCGGACACGGCCAGCGTCTCCACCGTCACGGCCATGCCGCCAGCCTCGCGGATGGACCGCAGCGCGGCGACGAGCGCGTCCCGCTCGTCGTGCGCGCACCGGGCGATGCCCATCCGCCCGTCGAAAACGGTGAGCCGCCTTCCCCTCGGCAGCCCGGCCGCCTCGCACGCGACGTCGAGCGCGGACGTCATCGCCTCGCGGCCCGTGGGCGGCGCATGCGCGCCGGGCGCGGGGGGCGTGACGTGCAGGGCGAAGGCCACGTACCTCCTTCGGGGGCGCGCGGCCCCCCTCTCGCTGTCGGGCACGGGGGTGCCATGGCGCGCGGCCACAAAAGGCTTGCGGCGCGCAGGCTTTAATAGAGCGCACCCCATTCAAGGGCCCGGTGCCTTGAGATGGGCTTTGCCAGCTGGTTGCTCAGCAACGTTCTGGGCATCCTGCTGGTGCTGATCCTGTCGCTTTTCATCTTCGGCGTGTTCTCGGAGTACGTGTTCCCCGCCTTCGCCACGGACCTGGACCCTCGCGTGCAGACGCTGGGCCCGTGCATCGCCGCGGGAATCGTGGCGGCCATCCTCGGGGGCACCATCACGGTCCGGATGCGCAACTGGCTCGAGAGGCCCTAGGCGGGTCCGCGCTCATGCCCCCGCGGCGTCGCGCAGGTGCGAGACCTCCCCCGCGGTGAGGCGCCTCCTGGCCCCCCCCGCCCCCTCGACGACGAGCGCCCCGTCCGGGTCGATGCCGACGGCGAGCGCCTCGGCCCTCGCGCCCCCATCGGTGAAGGCCACCCTCCTGCCGATGGTGTCGCACCTGGACGAGTACTCCGCGATGGCGCGTGGCGTGAGGCCCTCGGCGAGCCTTGCCACCAGCCCGAACACCGTGCCGACGAGCAGGGGCTCGAGGCCCACCGGCCGGCGCGCGGCCTCGCGCAGGCTCGTGGGCTCGAGCGGGGCGCTCCCCTCCACGGGCGCGCCCAGCCGGACCTGCGCGTTCACGTTGATGCCGACCCCGATGGCGGTCCGCGACGGCCGGCGGCCGGTCCCGTCGGACCTGGCCTGGACGAGGACCCCCGCGACCTTGCGGCCCCCGAGCAGAACGTCGTTGGGCCACTTGAGCCTGGCGCGCGGACCCTCGGCGCCCGCGAGCGCGAGCGCCCCGTCGACGGCGTCGGCGGTGGCGAGCCCCGCGAGTGGCGTCACATCCGTGGGCCGCTCGGGCATGAGGTCCTCCGGCGGCACGTACGACATGTACAGCCCGCCCCTGGGCGACGCCCACGTCGAGCCCGTCCGGCCCCGCCCCGCGGTCTGCTCGAGCGCGACGATGAGCAGCCCCCACCTCGCATCCTCGAGCGCTAGCGCGTTCGTCGAGGGCGCGCTCGGGCGGACGTCGATGTGCCTCACCGCCCCTCCGATGCCGGGCAGCCGCCCCACCGCACCGAGGACGCGGTCCGCGTCGATGGGGGTCCCGCCGTCCCCTTCGGGCCGCATGGGGCACTCTACGGACGGGGCCGTTTATGGAGCTTTCCCTGCGGCCCGCGCGTGCGGTCCACGGGACGCATCCAGATGCGGCAAACCTCTCGATGGGGTTATATACGGTGTAGCATATACGACCATGCCCCTAGACCTGGGTCTTCCAGCGGTGCCGCTGGGCGGGCCCGGGGCGCGCGGGCGAGTCGCCGGGACCGCGCGCCGGGCGGAAGCGGAGGGAGGACCCGATGGCCATCTGCCCCAAGTGCAAGAGCAACGTACGCACAGGAGTCCAGAACTGCCCCAAGTGCGGGACCAGGATACCCGCGGTGGGCTCCGACCTCATCGGCGGCGGCGCGCTGCTCGGCGGCGGCGCGCTCCAGCGCAAGAAGCAGGCCCCCTCGTCGGGCGCGCTCGGCGTGGGACCCACGACCTTCGGCGACGAGCTCAGCTTCGTCGGCGGGTCCGACGCCGCGAAGCAGCTCTCGAGCATAAACGTCGCCGAGATGGACGAGACCGCCTTCAGGTCCATCACGGACCAGATGAACACCATCCTCACCCAGATGCAGGTCCCCGCGACCATCAACAAGAACACCAAGCTCAACCTCCCCAAGGCGGAGCGCAAGCTCGTCGACCTCATCAGGACCAAGCTCGAGGAGGCCGAGGAGCACTTCGGGAAGGTCGTGGGCAATCCCGAGACCTACCTGAGGCTCGGCAACGTGTACTACCTGAGCAAGCGGACGCGCGAGTGGGCCATCCAGTCCGGCGAGACCGCGTTCACCGTCGAGCTCAAGGACGAGCAGCACTACGACACCGCCCTCGCGCTCTACGAGAAGGCCATCGCGCTGCGCCCCGACTACGACGAGGCATGGAACAACAAGGGCAACGTCCTCGACGAGATGGACAGGTACGAGGACGCCATCAAGTGCTACGACAAGGCCATCGAGCTCAAGCCCTACGCGGAGGAGTACTGGAACAACAAGGGCAACGCCCTCGACGAGCTGGGCAACTTCAAGGAGGCCATCGAGTGCTACGACAAGGTCATCGGCATCAAGCCCGAGTACGAGGAGGCATGGAACAACAAGGGCTTCGCGCTCGGCTCGCTGGGGCAGTACGAGGAGGCCATCCGGTGCTATGACAAGGCCATCTCCATCAACCCCAACTACGAGGTGGCGTGGAACAACAAGGGCTTCGCCCTGCACCAGCTCAAGAACACCTCCGACGCCATCGAGTGCTACGACAAGGCCATCGAGATAAAGGCGAACTACGCGGAGGCGTGGAACAACAAGGGCAACGCGCTTTACACGCTGCGCAAGGTGGACGAGGCCATCGCGTGCTTCGACAGGGCCATCGAGCTCAACCCCCGCTACGAGAAGGCCTACTACAACAAAGGCTCGACGCTCGCGGCCATGGGCAAGGTGGACGAGGCCATCGCGTGCTACGACAAGGCCATCGAGATCGACCCCAACTACGAGAAGGCCTGGAACAACAAGGGCAACGCGCTTTACAACGCCCGCCGCATCGAGGAGGCCATCGAGTGCTACGACATGGCGGTGCGTATCAACCCGGGGTTCGAGCAGGCGTGGAACAACAAGGGCAACGCGCTTTACACCCTGAAGCGCGTCGACGAGGCCATCGAGTGCTACAACAAGGCCATCGCCCTCATGCCCGACTACGTCAAGGCGTGGTTCAACCTCGGCAACGCGCAGTTCAACCTGGGGCGCGTGGACGACGCGGCCGCCTCCTACGACAAGGTGCTCGAGATCAACCCCCGGTTCATCAAGGCGTGGAGCAACAAGGGGTTCGCGCTCGCGTCGCAGGAGCGCTACCAGGAGGCCATCGCGTGCTACGACTCGGCCCTGGACATCGACCCTGACTTCGAGCACGCGTGGAACTACAAGGGCGAGTCCCTCCTCGAGCTGGGCTCGGTCGAGGAGTCCATACGGTGCTTCGACCGCGCGCTCCAGCTCTACGCGGACTTCGACGAGGCCTGGGCCAACAAGGGCCGGGCGCTCAACCGCCTGGGCCGCTACCAGGACGCGATCCTCTGCTTCGACCGCGCCATCGAGCTCCAGGAGGCCAACGACGAGGCTTGGTACCACAAGGGCATGGCGCTGGCCAAGCTGCGACGGTCAGAGGAGGCCATCCAGGCCTTCGACCGCGTCATCGCGCTCGACCCGTCGTTCGAGAGGGCCTACTCGCGCAAGGGCGACGTCCTGCGCGAGGTCGGCCGGCTCGAGGCCGCCATCGGCGCCTACGACGCGGCCATCGAGGTGGACGAGTCCCTCGAGGAGGCGCACTTCGGCAAGGCCCTCTCCTACATCGACATGCGCAAGGAGGAGCAGGCCCTCGCCAGCCTCAACCGCGTGCTCGAGCTGAACGCCAAGCACGTCGAGGCGCACTTCTACAAGGGGCGGGCCCTCAGCAAGCTCGAGCGCTACAAGCAGGCCGAGAAGAGCTTCGACAAGGCCATCGAGCTGCGGGAGACGTGGGCCGAGGCCTACTACGAGAAGGGCCGCGCGATGCACATGCAGGGGCAGTCCGAGCAGGCCATCGAGTTCTACGACGCGGCCATCCAGCGGCGGGGCGACATGGACGAGGCCTGGAAGTGGAAGGGCCACGCGCTGATGGAGCTGGGCTCCAACAAGCAGGCGCTCGCGTGCTACGACGCGGCCGTGAAGCTCGACGACGCGGACGCGCAGACATGGTTCTTCAGGGGGCAGGCGCTGCAGTCCGAGGGCAACCTGGACCGCGCGCTCGAGTCGTTCGAGCGGGCGATAGCGCTCAAGGCCGACTACCAGGAGCCGTGGGTGTCCAAGGGCCAGGTCCTGATGCTGAAGGGCGCGCACCAGAAGGCCATCGAGGCCATGGACCGCGCGCTCGCGCTCGACGACACGTCCGCGAGCGTGTGGGTGTCCAAGGGCGACTCCCTCGCCTACCTGGGGCGGCACGAGGACGCCATCAAGTGCTACGACCGCGCCCTCAAGCTCGCCAGGGACACCATCGAGGCACACTACAAGCGGGGGCTCTCGCTCGCCGCCCTCGGCAGGCACGAGGAGGCCATCAAGGGCTTCGCCGCCACGGTGGAGCTCGCCCCCAACAACGACGAAGCATGGGAGCGCATGGGCAACTCCGCGCTGGAGCTGCGCAAGTACCAGGAGGCGACCAAGCACTTCGACAAGGCGCTCAGCATCAAGTCCAACAACCACCTCGCGTGGTTCAACAAGGGACGGTGCTCTCTCGCGCTCAACAGGGCCCGCGAGTCCATCAACTCGTTCGACAGGTCCATAGAGATCAAGCCCGACTTCGCCGAGGCGCACTACTGGCGCGGCCAGGCCTTCATGGCGATGGGCGACACGACGCAGGCCATCGCCTCCTACGACCGGACGCTCGACGAGAGGCGCGACTACAAGGAGGCGTGGGACGCCAAGGGCCTGGCCCTGCTGCGCATCGGCAAGGTCGAGGAGGCCATCGCCTGCTTCGACGAGGCGCTCTCGCTCGACCCCAGGTCGCCCGAGTTCTGGCACCACAAGGGCGACGGCCTCATGGAGCTCGGCAGGAACGACGAGGCCGTGGCGGCGTTCGACCAGGCGCTCGAGGTCAACATAAAAGACGAGTTCGCCTGGAACAAGAAGGGCCTGTGCATGGTCCGCATCGGCGACTACGACTCGGCCGTGGAGTGCTTCACCCGCAGCGTCGAGATCAACCCCAAGAACGCCGAGACCTGGAACTCGATCGGCACCTCGCTGCTGCACCTCGCGAAGCACGAGCAGGCGATAGCGGCGTTCGACAACGCCATCGGCATCGACAGGAGCAGCACGGTGGCGCACCAGCACCGGGGCATGGCGCTGCGCAACCTCGGTCGCCTGGAGGAGGCGCTCGAGGCGTTCGACGCGGTCCTCGCGCTCGACCCAAGGAGCTCGGACGGCCACTACCAGCGCGGCATCACGCTCGTCGCCATGGGCCGCGACGACGACGCCCTCAAGGCCTTCGACGCGGCGCTGTCCATCACCCCCGACGCGCACATGGTGTGGTACTCGCGCGCCCAGTCCCTCGAGCGCTCGGGCCGCCTCGACGACGCGATAGCGTCCTACGAGAAGGCCATCGAGTCGAACCCGGACTACGACGCGGCCCACTTCGCCAAGGGCGCGGCGCTCGCCAAGAAGGGCCTCGACAGGGAGGCCGTCGCCGCGTTCAGGCGCGCGGTCGAGATCGACCAGTCCTACGAGGACGCGTGGGTCGAGCTGGGCCACGCCCAGGCCCGCATGGGCGCGTACAGGGAGGCGGTCGGGTCCTACGACAGGGCCCTCGCCCTCAATCCCAACCTGAGCATCGTGCTCAACGCCAAGGGCGTCGCGCTCATGGGCTCGGGCGACCTCGCGGGGGCGCTGCCGTGCTTCGAGGGCGCCATCGCTATCCAGGGGGACCTCGAGGACGCCCACGTCCACAGGGCAGAGGCCCTCGGCGCCATGGGACGCACCGAGGAGGCCAAGGCGGCTTGGCGCGAGGCCATCGACCTCAATGGCAACAACTCCATGAGCTGGGCCCACCTGGGCGAGATGCAGGTCCTGCTCGGCGAGGAGGGGGACGCCATCAAGTCCCTCGACAAGGCCATCCGCCTGAACGACGGGAACGCCTTCGCCCACTTCCAGAAGGGCCTCGCGAGGCGCGCGCAGGAGGACTGGAAGGGCATGGTCGGTTGCTTCGAGCGAGTGGTGGCCATCGACGACGGGGACGCGGAGGCATGGAACCTGCTCGGCGAGGGCCAGATGCACGTCGAGGACGGCATGGAATCCGCGCTGGTCTCCTTCGAGAGGGCCATCGCCATCTCCCCCACGTCCAAGCTCGCCCACGCCAACAGGGTCGAGTGCCTGCTCAAGCTCGGCCGCGCGCCAGAGGCCGCGGACGCGGCCGACAAGCTACTGCAGCTCGACAAGAGGAACCCCGAGGCTTGGATACTCAGGGGCCGCGCGCTGCACAAGCTGGACCAGCCAGAGGACGCCATCGGCGCCTACCGGAAGGCCATCGACCTCCAGCCGGAGAGCGCCCAGGCCTGGTACAGGATGGGCGTTTCGCTCGAGGCGCTGGGCAAGCCCAAGGAGGCCATCGACTGCTTCGACACGGCGATCGGCTACGACCCGTCCAAGCCCGAGCCCTACTACGCCAAGGGCCGCGTGCTCGTGTCCCAGAACCGCGTCGACGAGGCCCTGGCGGCCTACGACTCGGCCATACAGGTCGACGAGTCGTGCCACCTGGCGTACTTCGAGAAGGGCAACGCGCTCGAGGCGCTGGACCGCACCGACGAGGCGCTGGAGCAGTACGACCTCGCCATCAAGGCGAACCCCCAGTTCGCCGACGCGTGGCAGCGCAAGGGCCTGGCGCTGCGGAAGGTCGGCAGGTACGACGAGGCGGACGCGTGCTACAACAAGGCCATCGAGCTCAACCCGGAGAGCTCGGGCGCATGGAAGTCCAAGGGCATCGCCCTCTACAGCATGGGCGACAAGGAGGGCGCGCTGGAGGCGTTCGACCGGGAGCTCCGCATCAATCCGCAGGACGTCGAGAGCTGGAGCAACAAGGGCCTCATACTCATGGAGCTCACGCGGTTCCAGGAGGCCCTGGAGTGCCACAAGAAGGCGGTCGAGCTCAACCCGCAGTTCGAGATCGGCTGGTCGAACGTGGGCAACGCCCTTTACAACATCGGTCAGGTGGACGAGGCCATCAAGGCCTACGACAGGGCCATCAAGATCAACCCCGACTACCTCGTCGCGTGGCAGAGCAAGGAGATAGCCCTCTACAACGCGGGCCGGCTCGAGGAGACGCTCGCCTGCTACGACAAGATCATCTCTCTCACGCCGGACGACGAGCAGCCCTACTTCTCCAAGGCGCTGGCGCTGCGCGCGCTCAAGCGCCCGCAGGAGGCCCTGATCGCGCTCAACGCCACGCTCCAGGTCAACCCCGACTCGGAGGGCGCGCTCGCCGAGCGCGGCGCGGTGCTGTACGAGCTCGGAAAGACCGAGGAGGCCATCGGCTCGTACGACAGGATAATCGAGATCAACCCCGGCAACGCCGAGGCCTGGAACAACAAAGGCGCGACGCTTGACAAGCTCAAGCGCTACGCGGAGTCCGTCACGTGCTACGACCAGGCCCTCGAGCTCAATCCCGAGTTCGCCCAGGCCTGGAACAACAAGGGCTCGGCCCTGTTCAACCTCAAGAAGTTCCCGGACTCGTCCAAGTGCTTCGACCAGGCCATCAAGCTCGACGAGGGCTTCATCCAGGCCTGGATCAACAGGGGCAACGCGCTCGGCCAGCTGGGCAAGCACGACGAGGCCATCAAGTCCTACGACAAGGCCATCAAGCTCGACCCCAAGGACAAGCTGGCCTACAACAGCAAGGGCAACGCGCTGCGCGAGCTTGGCAGGATAGACGAGGCGCTCAGGGCCTACGACAGGGCCATCGACATCGCCCCCGAGTACGAGGAGGCGTGGACCAACAAGGGCAACGCGCTGGGCAAGACCGGGCGCTACAAGGAGGCCATCGCCTGCTACGAGAGGGCCATCGCCATCGCCCCCGACTACGACCTGGCGTGGAACAACAAGGGGTTCGCGCTGGTCAACCTCGGCCGCCTCGGGGACGCGCTCACCTGCTACGACAAGGCGCTCGAGATCAGGCAGGACTACGCGGAGGCGTGGAACAACAGGGGCAACGCGCTGTACTCGCTGCGCAAGATCAAGGACGCCATCGAGAGCTACGACCAGGCCATCATCCACAACGAGGCCTACGAGGAGGCCTGGAAGAACAAGGGCATCGCGCTGAGCAAGTCCGGCGACGACAAGCTGGCGCTCGAGTGCTTCGAGCGCGCGATAGAGCTCAAGGCGGACTACGAGGACGCGTGGATGGCCAAGGGCACGTCGCTTTTCAACCTCAAGCGGTTCGACGAATCCCTCCAGGCCTACGACCAGGCCCTCTCCGTCAACGAGGAGAACGAGGCCACGTGGCTGTTCAAGGGCAACGTGCTCCGGTTCCTGCAGCGCCCGGAGGACGCGCGCGCGTGCTTCGAGCGGGTCCTCAAGCTCAACCCGAACAACTCGGAGGCCAAGGCGGCCCTGGAGCAGACCAAGTGAGCGCAAGCGCGCTATCGAGGACATCGACGGGGCTCAGATAATCGGGAAGGTGGACCAATGAAGGTAAAGGAGATAATGACCAAGGAGGTCATCAACCTCACGCAGTTCATGTCGCTGAAGGACGCGTCGGAGCTGCTCGCCAGGCACAATATCTCGGGCGCCCCCGTGGTCGACGGGAACGGGGTGCTCATCGGCATCCTGACCGAGGCGGACATCCTGCGCGCGGTGAGCTCGTCGGCCGACAAGGTCAAGATGGTGTACCCCTCGCTCCACACCATGGGCGTCTTCTTCGAGATGTCCCGTGGCGAGGTCGAGATAATGAAGGCGTTCGAGGAGCAGGCCCAGACGATCGTCGGGGACTGCATGACCAAGAAGGTGCTCACCTGCACCCCCGAGGACGACCTCAACGACGTCGCGAGGACGCTCTACCAGCGCAACATCAACCGCATCCCCGTCGTGGACGCCGACGACAGGGTCGTGGGCATCGTCACCCGCGGCGACATCGTCCACGCCTTCTGCTGCCAGGCCAACTCCGGGCACGTGGAGGCGCCCTCGATGGCCCACCCCCCCCGCACGGAGGGGACACCGATGGGGCTCGTCGCGGAGCCCGAGGTCGCGCCGAGGCCAGGGGCGAAGCGGCCGCAGAAGGAGGTCGACAGGGACAAGCCCGGCGAGGTGGCCAAGGCCAAGGCCTCCAAGAAGTGAGGCCCGAGCACCGCGCCCGCCACTCCAGCCCTGCCCAGCCAGCGCAGCCAGCCCAGCCCGCCCACCCCGCCCGCCAGGTCCACGGGCCGCTCAGTCGAGGAGCGTGCGAGCCAGCTCGCGGAACCGTTCGGCCTTCGCGGGGAACGCCTGCAACCGCAGCTCGAGCTTGACCAGGTCGCCCTTGCCGTCAGGGGGCTCGATGCGGACGACCCCCTCGAGGAGGGGCTGCTTGGCGAGCCGGAAGTGGACGGTGCCGCGCTCCGCGTCGAGCCGCCGCTCCCACGTGAGCCCGTAGTCGGCGCGCATCCCCTCCGTCCTCAGCAGCCCCAGGATGCGGCGCAGCCCCGGGCGGTCCCTAACCTCGGCCTCGAGCACCCTCAGGGGCT
>Ga0316626_10000847_pt1 | contig 12802 bp, 20 predicted proteins | sample OWC_Aug_T1_C1_D5_FD_207656 | JGI IMG/M metagenome (GOLD analysis project Ga0316626, IMG submission 207656) | Wetland soil microbial communities from Old Woman Creek delta, Ohio, United States - OWC_Aug_T1_C1_D5_A | ecosystem: Environmental > Terrestrial > Soil > Wetlands | place: USA: Ohio...
GCTGGATCGTAGACTGGCACGTGCTGGTAAAGTTCAATGGCGAACGACAGCTCTACGAGCGGGTGGTCGTCGGGCGTTTTCAACACGTTGAATGGCTCAAGGCGGTACCGTTCGTTGTACTTCTTGATGAGTTCGACCGCCCAGTTAAGGTTCCGCCAATCATCAACTGGCGCGGGGGCAGACTCAAAGTACTTCGTGAGCACCTGGATCTGCCCTTCCTCGCAGTAAGGGTCCGCTTCGACGCATTCGGCATACCGATACTCCAAGGCTTTGTGGATGGCGGAACCGAAGCTGAGACTTGGCTTGTCGGCGGCAGCGATACGTTGGTGCAGCTTGTTGTATTGCAGAGCACGTGGGCACGTGATGAGCAGTTCGAGCATTGAGTTGTCTATGAAAAGACAACCATCTATCAAAGGTAAGGGCGGGAGATTTTGCATTTTGTTATTGTTTAATCTTTTGTTTGTCTGTCATTTCTGGGGTTTGGTTGTTCGACTAGTTCGAAGACTTTTACTGTCTTTGTTTGATCATATTTTTCGGTGTTTTGACGAACCCACTCAGCATACTCCCTTGTGCAGTTAGTGTGCTCTTGGGCTATCCGTTCGGTTTGGTTATCTATTATACGAACAATGAATTCACTCATAGTCTTGTCATTTTATCGTTTGATCTTCAGGTTTCTTGGTTTGCTTAACATTGTCCATTGAACTTCGTTCGAGTAGTCACTTTCAAGACCTGCTAAGTCGTAGGCGGTGGCCGCAAAGAAGTAGGTGGCTCCGTTGAGGAGGTTTGAGACGGTGACTGTCGTGGCGTTGCCAGCATCGACGTGGTTGGTGTAAGTGCGGCTGGACGGGCCGTAGTATATGTTGTAACCCACCGCTTCAGGTGAGGGGCTTGGGTCCCACGCTAGGGTGACGCTATCTGCATGTAGTGAGAGGGGCAACAGTAAAGCTAAGAGTAGGGTTTTCATTTTAATGTGACACTAGTAAGCACTGACCTGGAAACAGCGGAAAGGCTCGCCAAGCTAGATGTAGCTCTAAAAACGAGTCGACGGCTTTGTTTACACCTACCGCTTCTCTTTTGTAGTCGTCTACGACAATCAAACTGCGGTCAAGCGTCCAGTTGGCGATGTAATTTAGTGAGTCTAACGTGGAGGCGTAAACATCACAATCAACATGTGCAAACGAGATTGGACCTAGTGCGTTGCCTCCCATCGAACCAGGGAAGGTTCCCATGAGGACTACAAAGTCGCGCTTGCGCTCCTCAAACAATGCCGCGACCTCGGCGGCTCGTGCATCGTGAAACATCCCACGTTTGAATAAAGAGTCTACATCTGACCGGACATTTTCGAGTCCGGCGAAGGTGTCGCAGACTATGATTTTGCGCGTCTTGCAAGCGTTCGACAAGTGCAAAGCGGACCCGCCTTTGTAGCAACCGACCTCGATGATGGAACCTTTAGGGTCGGTCAGTTGGACTAGGCTCCATAAGTTTGCAAGCCTAGCGGTGTCTAGGATGGTTAAGTCTGCTACTTCCTTAACGGAGGCTTGGAAGTCCCGGTCAGCCAAGACCTCTAAGTGAGTTGGGTCTATGGCTTTATGCACAGGGTACTTACCTCCGGTTCCTAGCAAGCGGCAGCCGGTGTTGACTAAGGACCAACCAAGTGTTTGAGTGAAGCTCACTTGCTCCTCGTTTCTAGTTTCATGCCAATGAACGCATTTTCGACACTCTGCATGGCGGCACTGGCGTTGCGAAGGTGCGTCATAGCCTCGTGTATCTCGGGCTTTAGCACCGCTTCGCCGCGTTGGAGCTTTTCCAAAGTCCAGTGTGCCATGCGGAGTTCGTTGTCGGCTCGTTGGATGAGGTTGCTGACATGAGCGATCATGGTTCGACGCGTTCCTTTCTCGCCTCTAGCATGGCGTCTGCGTATGCGTAGGATTCTTGGGCAACACGGTTTCTTGACGCTCTACCGTTTGCAACTAGGCCCAGTAAGGCCATTGAGGCGAAGAAGTCGCGTAGTCGCATACCCGCGTTTATGGCTTGCGTCGGTACGGGAAAAGCGGGGACGTATTCTGCCAAGTCGACGTGTGCTTTGCTCATAAGTAGTCACTCATCAAATTCGTCAACTTGCTGGTCTGCTTTTCCTCTTTGTCCTCCTCGACCGCCGCGCGGAACGTTTGCGGACTCACGCGTAGCTGCTGAATGCGTTGGATGCGTTCGCGCAGTTCCTCGTCCGACATCTTGTCTCGCGGTTTTGGCGTCAGCCCGAATAGCGGCACTTCCGCCAGGACCGTAGGCAAGGTGGCAGTTGAGGACGAAGTCGACGAAGTCGTCGGCTCGGGTGTAGTCTGTGATTTGTCTTCGCTTGAGTTCATCGAACAGTTTCTTCAGGAGGATGTTAACGGTCGTTTGGATCGTGCCACGTTCCGTTCGGATGCGTTGAAGCATCTGGTAGTCTTCAGTGGGCACTTCACTGTTGACGCGGCGTGTTTGTCTGTTTGGCCCGACGTCGCAAAGATGCGAGTAGGGGTTCTCGAATTTAGTCATGATGCGGAGGGGAGTCATCGAAGTCAGGCGGTTCTTCCATCAACTCGGCTTCGATGTCAGCGGTTAGCTCTTCGATCTCGGAGTCGTCTAGGAAGTCGACGATGTCGATGTCTTTGTTGGTTTTGCTTGCTGCGACGAGCCAGACATGGTTGATCTCTAGCGACGGCGGATCGTCTGGCTCTTCCGGTGCGCCGTACTTGTCGCAGTGGCCACGACAGCCTTTGTAGGCAGAGTACTCTACGAGGACGTCAAGGATTGGTTGAATGGATGTTTTGTGTGTTTTCATATTAGTCTTTGTGATAGTATAACAGATAGATTGCGATGACTAGGATGGTTAGAACGATGATGAGAATGTTAAATTGTCCGACGCTCATATTAAGATTAGAGAGTTGGGGCCGTCGACCGTCACGAGAACGTCGAAGCTGTTAGACAACCACCCTACGATTGACTCTGGGTCGGCAACTTCTCGAAGGCGGATAGGTTGGTTAAATACTTTGTTGTGTGCAAGGAGCGCAATCAAGCCGATTTCGTTTCGGTTGGATGGCGTTACGCTGAACGGCTCGTTGCTCTGTATGATCGGAGGGTCTTTGCGCCAAGCACGCACCGCCTCACGAGAGCCAGCCACTACGCAGTCTTCCCTCTCGCCCACGACGATCAGGTGGCGGATCTCGTCAAAGCGGTCCATGTCAATGTTCGTTGCCCAGCGGTAACGACCCAGCGACTCGATTGCGTCGCGGAGGCGGCAGGACAGGGTGGTTGTGGTGAGGCCAGTGACCCCGGCCAGTACGACTGTGACACTAGGAAACGCTTTCACGATTCCCAAAATTATAACCTCGTAGTATCGGAAGCTTTCTTCACGAAAGCGGTATGGGAGTGTTAGTCCCGACGAAATAGGCTCAACCATACGATACAGGTGATAAAGTAAAAGGTTAGGATAAAGCAGAGCACGTAGCCAAAGGTGGTCACGAGTACTCTCCTAAAAGGGTTTGCAGGACAGTCTTGGCGGAGAGCTTCCGCTTTGGACGCAACGCAGGTGGGAGCACCCTGCCGTAGTAGCCCGCTTTCTGGTAGGCTTTGATCTTTCGGTCTGTCAAGCGGCCACGAAAACAGACGCCCCAGACTGACGCCTGGGTTACGTACCGCGCACTTCGGTCCATTGATATAGCCATAAAGTTAGGTCCGATTATAGGACAGAACGGGCCAAAGGCCCAGAGCCGCTGGTCGACTCTGGGTCTTTGACGAGGGTTTACCCGACCAACGATTCGAGAGTCTGCGCTTCTCTCCACGCGCTGTACTCTTTGACGACCCAACCCAGGGACTCGACGTCCTTGGCTTCGTCGCCACTTGCCACCCACTTCCTGCCCAACGCTTCGGCGGCGTCTTTGACAAAGCGGTTGAGGTTCTTCCCCTTGAGGATCGCACGGGCGGTGTTCGCGTACTTCTCTGCGAGCTTCTTGGGGCCGGTTGGCTTTTTCTCCCGCTCTGACGGGTCGAACTTGACGAGCTTGGCCGCGGCTGTCATCAAGTCTTGGAAGTCCGCCGGTTTCTTGTTCAGCTTGGCGCAGACGGCATCGAAGTATTCAGCTTCGGTCTCACCATAGGTGAGAATGTCTGCTCCGTCTTTGTCCTTGCGGCCGGTGGTCTTCGTCTTCCGGGCGACCTTGGTCGTTTGCTCAATGCCTTTGAACTCTGCTGTGCCGGTGGTCTTGTCCGCCTCCTGACCATGTAGAAACACGTCACGGAGCGAGGCCAGAACACCGCGGTAAATAATGTTGTTTACCGCTTCCTCAAGGCAAGCGCCTTCTCGTTTGGCTAGCTTGTCAAACTCTGCCACCGTCGAGGGCACTTCGATCTGAGCAACCAGACCTAGGGTCTTTTGTTCTTGTACTTTCATTTTGTTTTGTAGTTAGAACTAACTTTTGCGGCTCAAGTTGTGCAGGTCGAGTCGCGTTACCTGTTGCCATAGATACCGCTATGGCGTCGGATGCGGCTGGTGCCGCAAAAGGGTTTGTATTGCTCGAAATTCAAGCACCTTTCCGCCTCCCCATCGTTTGCAGGAACGCTTCGGTGCGTTGGCTAGTTGGGGCCGTATAGTCTTCAGACCATACAATGCCATCGCCATAACAAGTTCGGCAGCGCTCCGCGGCGACTACCGATGACCAGGATAAAACTCCGGCGGTCACGCAATAGAAACCGCCAGGAACAATTCCGTGGCCTTCACAGATTGGACATTTGTGTGGAGTCATAAAGTTAAATCCCCCGCCGCAGTCGTCCCGATAAGGCCACACCCTATACCGGGTCTGGGTCGGGTTTTGGTGCTCGACTGCGCTTGCAGCATTTCCGCTTTATCAGTGCGTTGCTTTCGCTTGGCCAGCACAGGCACGGGGGAAATTCGTTTCATAAATTCAATTTTAGTGGGGTTTGTTTGTTTGTCCCCTGTTCTTTGCTCTCAAACGCTTGATCCACCATTTCCTTGAACCATTGGCGGTACTTGTCCATCTCGGCGTCCCCCGCAGCAGCCCTCACAGCGTACCACGCAGTGCCCCTAGCAGCAGCCCACGCAGCGTCCCTCGCAGCAGCCCCCGCAGCCCCCGCAGCGTCCCCCGCATCGTCCCACGCAACGGCCCTCGCAGCGTCCCACGCAGCGTCCCCGAGAGATTCATCTCCCGTAGACAGGTAATCTTTCACAATTTGCGGTGCGGTGGGCCACAAATGCAGCACGTCCAAAGCGCATCGTCGTGCAAACGTGCGACACAGGTCCGTTGTATCTATGCTGGCTACGATCTTACGTTTCCTGGCAGCAACTTTATCTACCGGCGTCCCGTGTTCCACAACCTCACCCCCAAGCTCAACCAAATGCAACATGCACGCTGGAGCATACTGCAAAGCGTCAAATGGATGTTCAGAGGCATGCAGGCCGTTCTTGCAGGGAACAATGGCACCCTTAACTTGAATCCATTTACCCACCTTAGGGAGCGGCTTTCCGTCGCGCAAAGTGTCGCTGGTGAAATGGTAATACAGCTTTTTCCCTGTTTTAGTCATAAAAGTGAAGCCACTCCACGGTCCGAGGTAATCTTGAGAGTCACATGCGAGGTGGGCCTCGGGAGACTCATTATCCGGCTGTCTAGGAGTGGCATAAAGGTTACTAGTTCATCGACATGTCAAAATCGCCATACGGGTCGTCGTGGCAGCGACGTTGCATCTTGCGCAAACAGCGCGCGCAGATGGACGAGGTGGCGGTTTTGAGCAATGGCCTGCCGCACTCGACACATTTGAAGCGACCTTTGCTGTCGGGGCAGTCTGGGTTTCCCCACTGGTCGGTGCCGTGTCCGCAACAGGGATAGTCTTCACAGCGGCTCATATTGCCTCGATGGTTACGCGGATGCGGTTGTGCCCGCGGATTTGGGTCCACTTCTCGACGTAGATCGAGCGGAAGACCGACATGTCGTTTTGCACGTCTTCGTCGAACTTGAACGTGCCCTTGGTTTCTTTAGCGAGTATGGCTTCTCGCGTGAACTTGCCACGATTGTCGTTGACGAGTCTTTCTATTTCTTCAGACTCGGGAACGTTAACTTCTGCGTTCATAGGTTTATAGGTTATAGTAAAATGCCAGACTTTTCACCAACTGAGGCTTAGCCCCACGTCGGCGTGGAACCCTGGCTCCGTTCCACAAATCAGAAAGTTTTGGACTGGCTTGTCCGCGCTGTGGGACAAACCATTGTAGGTGCCCTATACGAAGGTGGCCCACTTCGTCGCAGAGCAGCACGAGGATACCGTTGGTAGCGAGCGTGGTGCCCCTAAACCCTGGCAGTCCCGAGACTTGCCCGACGAGTGGGTCCTTGACTAAGCGCCACTCATCACGTGGTTTGGGCAGGATGAGATGGAACCGACGCACAAGATCGTCGAGACTGCGGAAGGGTTGAGAGGCGGTTGGGTTCATGTAGAGTGAAACCCTCCCAGGCTGACCTGTGGCCAAGGGCCGCAGTTTGCTTTGTTACTGGCATTGGTGCGAGCAAGGACAACAGGGGCTAGACTAGACCCTTTGGTCGGTGCCGTTCTTCTAGTTGTATGGCTAGGTCGGCGGTGACTCATGATGCCCAAGACATTCGTGAGAGCCTTGTTTCCTGCATAGTCAACGTGGGAGGGAAAGTGGGTCCGCCTTGCGAGTGGATAGTGCGGGTTGCACTTAATATAGGACAAGCTTGTAGGCACTAGCCTATTGCAAGGTGGAGAAAGCGGTTGTCTGATCGAGCATTGGCTCATAATCTGGCAGGAGCATAGCTCATAGGAGGCGGCATTGCAAGGGGAAGTTTGGCCTAGGTCGAAGATTGTTTTTTCGACCTAGGCTGGGTAGGTGGATGCTATATTAAGATGTCTGACATCCTAACCTACTCGTTCCCTTTGCCTGCGTAGTGCGAACTGCTATCCTCGCAAGCGAGGCGGTTCATCCGAAGTTGTAAGATGCACAGATGACTTGTGGTTTGTCGTAGGCCCGGAGGGCTACGCCTAGTAGAGTAACTTTGACGTGTTCTGGCTCAGCCCACTCAAGGCGGATGTTTGTGTGCTCGCTGGGCAACATCTTTTGCGCGTCTTCTGGTGTGGCGGCGAGCACGACCGCTGAGTCGTAAACGTCATAGTCGCGGTTGATGGATTGTTCGATTTTGTATATGTTAAGGATCATGTGTTTGTTTGGCCTTGCTGGTCAACGAGTGGCTAGCAGGCGCTTGCGGTTTAACCAATGCTATTAAGGTCGTCCACTGCTGATTGCAAGTTGCTGACGGCGGACGCGATGTTTTCCAGATGGTCCTCCGCTTCACTAGGGCGGAGCTGTTCTGGTGTGTTGTCCAAGCTGTCTTGTGCGTCGGATTGTAGGGCTTCTAGGTCTCCGGCGATTAGGTCGAGCTGGTTGACTAGCTTTTCTATCTGTGCTTTCTGTTGTTTGTTCATGTTGTTTTTTGTTTTGTTTACTTGGCGCGATATACGCCAAAGCGGTGCCGTCCTATTATAGGACAGCACTGATTTAGCGATGGTGGTGGAAGTAAACATAGCGAACGTGGAAAGGCGCTAACAGCTTGTGGGGAAGTGCGGTAAGGCGGACCTTTAGCTGCGCGAAGCGCAAGCCTAATCCTAAGCAAATCGCTCATCTTAATAGGGATTGTTGGTCGATTGTCGAGTGTCGATCAGCCACCCCCATATCGCCAGCTTGCGATAGCATGATATGAGCGCAGCTCCGTCGGGTGTCGGATGTAAGACCACATATATAACCGGGGGTAAAAGCATAGATATTATGACATTTTTTTTTTTTTTTTTTTCTAACGCACTAAATTTTTTTGGCGGGGGTCTAGCTCCAGCTTCGACACACAACCAACGATTCTCATCTCATAGAAAATGGGGGGGCCTATAATCGACAATCGACAATCGACCAACGCTCATATTTGAGAATTCTGCTCATATCTCATGGCTATCTTGCTGTAATTCGCCAGAATTCAGAAGACGAATCGAATTGCTTGTGTGGAATAAGATGCTCAAACACAAGTAAATCTGTAATCCACCTTAACAGATCTTCTACTTCGCATTGTTCAGCGTTGCATCGAACTGCTGATTGCATGATTGTGCTACAGCATTCCGCGGTATTCTCGCCTATGCCGATCAGCTGAATTCCTTTGCTGTTTCTTGCTCTAAGTATATTCATACGCTTTGATAGCAGAAAGCAAGGGGTGTTAACAACCACCCCTCGCTTTATCATTGGCCAAGGTCAGAATTCGCCATATTTCTTCTCGATCTCTGCGAGCGTTCCTTTTCGCTCTTCAAAATGCTGCCTGCACGCGCTATTGTTGCCGCTTCCGAACCATCCCGGCGTGCTGTCGAGCAGCTTGATGAATTCTGCCCGCTCTGCTCCGGTTAAGCTCGCCGCATCGGCGGCGAAGCGGATAAACGCAAGCTTGAGCGTCTCGCCTGCATGATAGCTTTTGCTGAGCTTTGCCGCCGTGGGCTCAAGGTAGTCTTTCTTCACTGCTGCGGATGTTGTATCTATTTGTTTTATCTTTGCCATAATTTTATCTCTCTTTCTTCCCCGCTTGAGCGGAGAGAGGAGAGGCGGTGCCGCCTCTCTTGCTCTCAGCTCAGCCTAAGCATATTTCTTCGACCTCAGCTTCTAGCTGCTCTTGGGTGATCTCTCCAGAGCGCCATTGCAGAATCAGCCCGCCGTAGCTCATTAAGGCGCGCTCGCTCCATTTGGGGGCGTGATCTGCTGTAGCGAATCCTTCAACTTCGCGTCCATCCTCATAGAAGGATAGATAGCCTTCAGCATCTAGTCTTATTTCTCTCATAATCTTTCTTTATTTGATGATAGCTTTATTGCCAACATCTAGCGGCATCATAATGGCCGTTCGCTAGCAATGCAAGAAATATTTTCAATTATTTTTGTAATGGATGTCTATCTGGTGATGTTCATGACATTCATGCAGAGATGAGGCTTTGCACCTACCCCCACCCCCCACTACTACCCCCCTCGCTATTGATCGAGTGCCCAAATTTATTCTCGCATGTACGGGAAAAACCATGAGATAGCTCCCAGGGCTGCGCCCAGGTTTGGGCTGCGCCCAAGTCTGGTCCTATTATAGGACCTAACGCTGCGCGTAGGCTTTACCTAATAGGTGAAATCACTTATCTCATAGCTTGCTTGGCGCTTCGCGCCATGCTATATTTGGGTAGAGTTAGATGACAAGTGGTTATCATGATATGAGTGAAGCGGCTCCGCCAACCAAGAGTTCCGCCTACAGCGTGCGAGTGCAAAAGCTGTTACTAGCGCAGCCGCTTAACCCACTCCGCCAACTTAGCTTCAAGCCAATCCGCGTTCGACGTGAACAGTTCAATCAAACCACTCCAGCAGTACGAGGGGCCGCCTAACGGCGAATCGCCGCTTTTCGACGTAGAGCAAGAAGCCCGACTGCTCGACGACCTACTGTCGCTCGACGTCAGCCAGATTGACACGCGCCGCTATCCTGGCGCGTTCAGCTCCGATGGCCCGACGCCTTATGAGATGTCTGGGTTGGCGGAGTCTTACACGGCGGAGGAATGTCGGAACGATCCACATAGGCTGCACAACGCCAAAGACCCCTACTATCCGCTGAAGCACGAGAAGTTTGCACACCGCAACATTATCTTCTTGAAGGCACAGGGCTTGTCGAACGTCAAGATAGCGGAGCAGTTAGGCATTACCGCTGTGACAGTATCGAACGTTTTACGTCAGCCGTGGGCGCAGACCCAGGTGCTTGAGATTATCCATGAGAACGGTGGCGATGCGGTCCGCCAACTGCTCTGTGATGAGGCGCTACGTTCGGTAGAGCGGCTTATCGTGGAGCGGGACAATCCAGAAGCGAGGCCGAGCGAGCGGATCGTGGCGGCGGACAAGCTGCTAGACCGGCTGTACGGTAAGCCCAACCAACCTATTGAACATCGTTCCCAGAACCTGGATACGATGTCAGACGAAGAACTTGAACGAATCGCAAGACAAGGTATCGCCGCAGGAAGCAGCGAGACGGCTACAGCTACGTCGTAACGCACGGCGGAGCTTGGTGTCGTGGTCTCAGCTTAACGGCTTTGAGCCCGCGCTGCACCATCGGTATATCTTGACTGAACTGGAGGCGGTGACGAGGGGAGAGTATGACCGCCTTATGATCTTAGTTCCGCCGGGTTCCGCCAAGTCGACTTATACCTCTGTGCTGTTCCCGCCTTGGTTCCTCGCACAGAGGCTCTCCGCGACGATCCTTGCGTGCTCGTATGCGGCGACGTTGGCTGCTGCGTTTGGCCGGAGGTGCCGCAATCTGGTCGACCTTCACTCTGTCATCTTACGCTATGAACTGTGCAAAGATTCCAAGGCGGCAGACGAGTGGGAAACGTCCCGTGGCGGAAGGTATTTCTGTTCGGGAGTTGGATCAGGAATTGCAGGACATAGAGCAGATCTTGCATTTATCGACGACTATATCGGTTCACAAGAGGACGCGGATTCTCAGCAGATACGGGAAAAACAGTGGCTATGGTATTGGAACGACTTCTGGCCACGGTTAAAGCCGGGTGCTGCACAGATTATTATAGCGAACCGCCGCCACGAAGACGACCTTGTGGGGCGGTTACTACAGAGCGAGTGTGCGCGGTGGAAGGTGATCCGTCTACCTATGTTGGCTGAGGCTGACGACCCCTTGGGCAGAAGTCCGGGCGAAAGGCTGTGGCCTGATTGGTTTACAGACGAAATGGTACAGACGGCGAAGAAGGTGCCTCGTACCTGGGCGGGGCTGTACCAACAGCGTCCAGCCCCCGAGGAGGGCGATTACTTCCACCGCGACTGGCTTAAAGGTTACGAACCGCAAGACCTGCCTACGCAGTTGCGGGTGTATGCGGCGGGCGATTTTGGCATTAGTGAGGAGAAGGGGTCAAAGCGGACGTGTTTCGGCTTGGGCGGACTCGATGAAAGCGGCGTGTTTTGGATTCTGCCTGACATATATTGGGATTATGTCAAGCTCGACGCGCCTGATGTGAAGATCGACCGCATTCTTGATTTGTGCGACCGTAACCAGCCGCTTGTCACGTGGGCAGAAAAGGGCCACATATCGAAATCGCTCAAGCCGTTTTTCTCTGCGAGGATGCGCGAACGGGAGAGTTATCATTACATTACCGAGGTCACGCCGTCCGCCAACAAGGAGACTCGTGCGCAAGCGTTTAGAGCGCGGTGCTCTCAAGGAATGGTCCGCTTTCCTAAGTTTGCCCCGTGGTGGGCGGAGGCGGAACATGAGTTGTTGACTTTTCCTGGAGGGACGTACAATGATTTGGTTGATATGTTGGGCCATCTTGGTCGTGGTATTAACGATATGGTTTGCCCGGTGGGCAAACGACCATTGATTAGCGAGTACCCCGTGGAGATGCCGCCTCTGACCATGCGTTGGGTTCGGCAAGTGCAGAAGCAGGCGGAGCGGGAACAGGAACTTCGATTGATTGACATGTGAACGACATAAGCGACAATAAACCTCCGATTGAGGAGAGCGAGCGACAGGCGGTCACCGCTTGGACGGACAAGGTCCGCTCTGCTAGGGACGATAAGTGGGAAGACGACTTTGATCGGATGCGGAAGAACGAGGAGTTTATCACGGGCTTGCAGTGGGAGGGGCAGAAGGAGATTCGGTCGAAGAAGTATGTTTGCAATATTACGCTACAGCGGATTAACCAGAAGGTGGCTACGCTGTATGCACGCAACCCGCAGGCTACGGCAAAGCGGCGTGAGCGGTTGGATTTTCAACTTTGGGACGGTAGGGTAGAGACACTGGCCACCGCAGTGATGGGTGCGCAACAGTCGCTTCAAACCGGCATACCTGATTTGCAGTCGGTCGCGTTGTTGGCGGACTATCAGAGAGGAAAACAATGGCAAGAACTTGTCAACAAGGTCGGGCGTTCTTTGGAGATTGTCTACCAATACGAATGCGATACCCAGGAACCAGACTTCAAGTCGTCTATGAAGAACTCTTTGGTCCGTGCGGCGACTGTATGCGGTGTGGGTTATGTAAGGTTAAACTTCGTACGAGAGGTCCCACAAACGCCAAGTTCGACGCAAGCGCCGCAGTCTACTCGGGATAAGGTCGGCAGGATTCGTCAGATTTTGGATGGGATGGAGAAGGGTGATGTTCAGACGGATGGACCAGAGGCGGAACAGCTCCGCTCGTTGACCATGGCGTTGGGGACGACCGCCATGTACGAGCAGTCAGAGGTGAAGGAACGCTTGGTGTTCGACTATCCCGCTTCGACGTCGATTATACCTGATCCAAGGTGTAAGGATTTGTCTACGTTTAGGGGTGCCCGCTGGGTTGCGCAGGAGTATTTGTTGCCGCTAGACGAGGTAAACGCGTTCTTCGGTACGGAGATTAAGCCCGGCGGCGACTTGCGGATCTACAACGAGGATGGTGAGGAGCGTCCAATTGGTAAGGAAGTTGGAAAGTCGGACGTGACGAAGCCGATTGTCGCACTTTGGGAGATATTTGACATCACGACCCGCTCCCATCTGTTCGTCGTGGACGGCTGGGAGGGGTATGTTTTGCCTCCTGAGCCGCTGGTGCCGTATACCAGGCGGTTCTGGCCGATCTTTGGACTCGTATTTAATAGCGTGATCGCGGACGACGGCTCGGATGTGTCGATCTTTCCGCCCTCTGACGTGGATCTGATGTTCCACCCGCAGAAAGAGTGGAACAGAACGAGGGATGCGTTGAGGGCACAGCGG
>Ga0316626_10000850_pt1 | contig 12776 bp, 7 predicted proteins | sample OWC_Aug_T1_C1_D5_FD_207656 | JGI IMG/M metagenome (GOLD analysis project Ga0316626, IMG submission 207656) | Wetland soil microbial communities from Old Woman Creek delta, Ohio, United States - OWC_Aug_T1_C1_D5_A | ecosystem: Environmental > Terrestrial > Soil > Wetlands | place: USA: Ohio...
TCCCCCTGCCCCGTGTTCTGACAGGACATCCAGGATATGATCAGCGCCCTCACCATATTCGTCGGCAGAGAAAACAAGATATATCTCTTTCCTGGTAATATCCTTCCTTATCAGTGCCCCCTGTTCGTCGCTTATCATACCAGATGGATCCCCGGCCTGTTTCAGACCATCGTTCTCGAGAGCAGAAAGATAGATGGTAAGGTCTGCAGTGCCGTCCATAGTTGGTTCGTTTGTGCTGTAATCGCCGATATCATCGTGATACACAACCTTCCCGTTTTGAAATGGTTTATAGGGATCGGGGCGCAACAGACCGATCCCGATCAATCCGTTGAAGATCCTGGCAAACACTGGTCCGTCCACCAGACCTCCCTCCGGAATTTTTCCTGTCAGATACGTAAGTGAAGCATGCGGATAGAGAGGATAATCCCCGCCTGCAGGCAGTCCGCATATCATCGATGTTCCCCACGGATTGCATCCGAACAGCCAGTCTCTTAAAGCAGCTTCAGTATATCTGAACTGCCTGTCTCCTGAGGCTTCTGTATACATCCTGTGCTGCGTCAACGCAGCCGTAACATAATTATTTGAACACCAGATAAATGGAACTCTAACCAGGAAAGGATCATTTTTCCTGCGTTCTTCCATCAGACGGAGTCCTTTCCTCATGAATGCCAGGTATTTATCGGAATAAATGGTATTGGATTGTCCCAGACCCGCATGCCCCAGATTCACGAAAGGATAAAACTGATAGTGCCTGGCGGTATCCTTCTCAATCCAGGGTGAAACTGGTTCAAGCATACCCCAGTAATCAGCCTGTACAAGGAATGCTGAATCGCCGGTAAGCCTGTACATCTCCCATGCTGCAAGCTCAAGGTCATCGGCAAAGTTATCCTCCTCGTAAAAATAAGGTGAGACATTACAGGCTGTTTGTGTATTACCCAGATCAGTCAGTGCATACTCCCATGCATCACCGGCTTTGCCTGTAAGCAAAGCAGACAATGCCGGATCATATTTTTTAAAGATCTGCGATCCGAGCGCAAAAGCTGAAACATACTTCCCTGCGGTTGATGAAACACCTGTTGTCCTGTTTTTATAGCTTGCAAGGCCCTGCGATTTTCCGGTTACAAAATATACAGGCCGGTAAAGTCCGTTTCCGTAAGTGGCTTTATCGTTCGTCGGCAGCCTGAATCCCCTGTGATCGCGGTCATCAGCAATCTGGTTGTACATTTCCCCGCTGTCGGGATTCATTTTTATCAGCCAGTCGATACCCCATCTGGCTTCATCCAGTATATCCGGGATGCCGTTACTTCCTTTATCGCCTGATGCATTGTAATAATCGCCGAACACTCCCTGATTCCTCATATAGGCTGTCAGCATCTGGTAAACAGCATTGGCGGAAGTGGTCACATACTGAAGGTAATCGGTGGCATCGTGCCATCCACCCTTTGCATCTATCAATTCGCCGGAGCGGAAGGGATGGTCGACGATGAAACCATCATGCGTATGACATGAATCAGCATAGTATGGATTGTAGCCACATCGCTGCTGACGCATATAACGAAGTAGGAAATCCGCTGTTCCTTTATAGACATCGGCGCTAATCCTGAAACAGTCCGAACGTATACCATTCGCTGCAATATAATAACCTCCGGGCTTCCCGACAGCTGAAAAATCGAGCCGTGCAGCCGATTTCATGCCCCATTCCGTGCCGGTGTACATCGCAGGCTTTCCTTTATATATTACCTCATCGGTGATTGCATCGCAGACTGTGAAATTCTTTAACGTCACTGATTCTGCTGAAATAAAAACCGCTGTCTTGTCTGAAACCGGAAGATAACCGAGCTGATTTGTCCTGATCCACGACTGGCCCGCTGCCGGAAATACTAATAACGAGATTACAAGAAGAAGAGGAGGTTTCTTAAACATATTTCCTGTTTTAGTATTTTTTCGTTAGTGCTGATCCCCTGTAATAATGCCTGAGGATTTCACTATATGAGTGACCTTTCGACCCCATGACAGCCGCTCCGATCTGACACAATCCGACACCATGTCCCCATCCTGCGCCGTGCAGGATAAATCTGGTCTCATACGCATCACCTGTCTTCTCCACAAAAAAACACGAACTGTAAAGATGTGATTTCGAGAGCATTTTGCGTATTTCGAGCTCCTTCCCGATGATCATTGTCCTTCGCGTTCCTTCAATCCTGAGCCTTTTTATTCTCCCCGATACTCCCCTTTCGAGAGGTACCAGTGCAGTGACAGTGCCGAAATCGATGCCTGACTTTGCCTTAACCAGGTCGCTGACTTCCTTCTGTGAATAGATTACTTTCCACCTGTAGAAATCGTTTGTTTCCTGATCATAGTTATTGAGAACCTGCGACAGCACAATCTTGTCGGATGTATTACAGAATGCTTCCGGCTTACCTGAAATCCACTTTCCTGCGTTCTCCTCCCCTGAAACATCAGGATCATATCCCGGGGGAGGCACCGGATTATCAATCACCTTCTGAAGATAGGGATGATTTACGGGTTCCCAGACGTTCTCAAAAAGTTCCGTAATGCCGCCACAGCATTTATAATACCTGGCATCACATATTTTGCCATTGTAAGTCAGTACCTCACCCGATGTTTCTCTTACAGCACGGGTGACAGCCTCTGTCGAGGCACGTGTTATACCCTGGTACCTCTGGCAGTGGTCGTCGGCACATACATCAAAATTCAGATGATCTTCCCTGTCGTACCAGCGTATAATTTCATTTTCGGTTGCAGTAAGGGCAAAATATTTTTCTGCAGTGCTGTCTGCCGCCCGGCTTTTTTCGATCTGTGCCAGAAGCCAGCTGCGCGAGATCACAGCATGTGCTTTAAGGAACTCCTCAGATGAAGTTGCGCTCATTTCAGAGGAAATAACACTTGTCAGGTAATCCTCAATGGAGAGAACATTAACTGCAGTTACTTTCCCCGCTTCAACAATAAACTTCAGGTAGCCTTTAAATACCTGGTCCTCCTTACGTTCCCAGTGAAAGCCTTTGCCTATTGTGACGTTATGCAATGTAAAAGAGGAATCGAAGCCAAAAGCCGGAACAAGCAATACCGGGCTTCCTGATCCGAGTTTCACAGATTCCTTCTGCATTATCACCTTATGTCCTGCGCACACGGCTGTCCATCTTCCGCTTATTTCTGAACCTTCTGCACTTTCCAGAAAGGGTGTGTTGAGAGTGAAAGCGATCTCCTCACCTGAGAAGATGCCGACACTGATCTGAGGGACTTTTTTTTCATTCATCATAATAATCCACTTATAAATCCTGGTAACTGTTCTTCACCAATACAGACCTGGTTGAAGATATCAGTAATGTCATCCTTTTTTATATTATCAAAATCCTCCTCCCTGGGAGTGATTATTGCTCCACCGAGATCCACGGAAGCAGGACTCAGCAGAATCTGGCCACTGCCTTTTGCATAAAACTGTGCCGGCCTGTGTAATTTCCGTGGGAACAGATGAACTATCCATCCTTCGCCGGAATAATAAGCAAGAATATTCAGCATAGGTTCGGGCTTCCCGGGTTGCAAGAGTGAAAATTTATTTAAAAAATGATCAAATACACCAGCCAGCTCCTCCTTTCCTGAACCTTTTAATGTTAAAATACCTCTTAAATAATTTGTCCAGCGCCATATTTCCACACTTTGCGTCTTGCCTGACAGATGTATATTTTTACCGGTAAAGAAATCCTTTTCAATTGGCATAAATCCTTTGTTCCCTGCCTGAAAATGCATATGGTCGGGGGCGGAAGCACCGCATTCCGGACCGTTGTAAAATATTACAAAATCAGGTATTGCCTCAGCCAGAGAGAGCATTCTCATAAAGTTATTCCTGATACGCTGGTCAGAATGAGTGTATGAAGGTATTGTCAGGTGCCTCCTGAAAATTGGAAAAGGATTGACAAGGACGACCATGTCATCTTCGAAAGCGACACCCCTTTGCTGCGGCGGGAGATTCACCGGGCAGAGGAAACATGGTCTTTCTCCAAGCGATTTTGAATCGACTTTTGCAGCTGACGACCTGATCCTTTCGGGATTGAACTGGACAAGTATTTCAAAATCATCATATTCCAGTTTCCTGGTCTTAACTTTCTCTAGTTGTTTATAGTTTACCTTCGCCAGATCCCATTCAGAAAGCTGCGAAGAGAACAGCCCGGTTATTTTATCAGAGAATTTTTCCAATTTTATATCAGAAGGTAAATTTCAATTATTCTCATGTAATCCCATTCCCTCCCGATAGTTATCGGGATTTCCCCAGGGAGGAGGAAATTCAGATCTTCCACCCGGGTGGAAACATTAATGGGTGTTAATAGTTATCTCCCAATTCTTTGACCAGCTTTTTACGTGCCAGCAATTCAACTGTCCTTATTTTGTCCTTGTAATGGTTATGGGCATTTGTTTTGTAAGCATCCAGTGCAGCGTCAGAATTTTGCTCCCACCTCCGGCACAGATACAGGGGATCGTATATCCGACCGATCTGGTAATGGCGGCTTATTGCAAGCCCGAGAGCATAATCCTCACCATAGCTGACATTTGGCACCCTGATACTTCTGATAACAGGCGTATAAAAAGCCCTTGGCGCTCCCAGTCCGTTAATTCTGAGAGCATTATTTCTTCCGTTGTCGGGTGTCCATTCCTTATGATCGATCAGACCGGGTGGAATGTCTTCCAGGTTAAAATTCACCATCTTATATGAACCCACAACCATTGCACATTTCTGGTCGTAAAAGGCTTCCACAACCCTGGCAATGACATTATTGTCTATATAAAGATCGTCGCTGTCGAGCTGGATGGCAAACCTGCCGCACTGCCTGTGAAAAATACCCTCATTCCAGCATCCGCCTATACCCAGATCATAACGATCAGGAATAACATGAATAACACGGTGATCGGTTTCCACAAACGACTCAATTATATCTGAAGTCCCGTCAGTTGAGAAGTTGTCAATGACTATCAGATTAAACCTGAATTTTGTATCCTGGCTCAGGACGGAGTTAATAGCATCGCTGATTGTAGTAACCCTGTTCTTAACCGGAATGATCACTGAGGCTTCATACTCAAATTCTTCTTTTTCAAAGCTTATCTCGCGGAACTGAGGTTTCAGCCATGCATCTATATTCTTAAGGTGTTCAGTACAGGCAAGCTCCATTTCAATCTGGACGGATCTGTTCTTCGGGTCAACATAATCAAACTGTTTCTCTCCCGACTTGCGCAGATCGTGTTCTATTTCAGTATAAAGCATTTCGGGAATATGAACGACCGGACTGGTCCGGGATACCCTGAGCCTGAGGTCATACAGCCCTGCATACCGGTACTTTTTATCCATTTTCCTGCATGCTTCGGTAAAAACCGACCTTTTGAAAAGTATGACAGATCCGAAATTGAAATCATCGCGCAGACTTCCTTCCTGATAATCGATGACCGGATGCGGAGACAAACGGTTATTCTTGTTCTCGAAGTAATCGGAATATACCATACCTGCACCTGTATCTTCACAAACCTGCATCATCCTGCTCAGGGCATATTTCCCAAGGTCGAGGGGAAATGATTTTGTATATATAACTACATAATCACCAGCTGCCAGGTCGGCCATCATCTTCAGGGTAGCTGTCGATGCAAATCCATCTGATCGGACAAATACAACATCGGGACCGGAATAATCGGGATATGTTTCACCCTGGGTAATAATTACGATGACTGCAACAACACCTGATTTTCTGAATGTATCTATGCTGCATTCTATTGATTCATTATCGGAGAACGGTAAAAAACAAGTGATTTTCTTTTCCATGATGGTCATTTGTTTTTAAAATAGTTTAATACCTGTTTCATGAGCCGGTTTCTCTGCTCTTCACCTGTAATTGTCTCGAAAGGAAAGCCCAATATAACAATTTTGTAATCACCCCTGAATGCAATGCCTGCCGATGAATTGTTTTCACTATAACGGAATGAGCATATAGCGCCTCTTCCCGATGGCTCAATAGCATCGGGTGCTTCAACCTGGTAAATGGATTCTGACAATCCCGTATTAAATTTGAAGATCCCCTCAAAAGCAGGTTTTGAATAATCGGTGGCATATGCTTCGCCAATCCTTACAGCGTGGCCTGTCCGCGGCAGGAAATGCAGATAGCTCCGGCCAAATCTGATTGCAGCCGAATCGCCGGGCACTATCATATCGGAACCGAGGTAGGCTCCCGACATGAAGATATTTGAACCGGACCGTGTAAAGTCCGCAATTTTGTCCATGAATTCCGGCGTATATATTTTAAAATCGATCCGGGATGTGTCATTAAAAAATGGTGTTGATTTCTCTTCGCCAAAGATCAGATCGATATTTTTCCATGAAGAGGGATTGATCTCATCTGAGCAGAAATACTCGTCAGACACCGAATAAAAAGAGTATCCGGCTGCCATTATTGCTTTGCCATGTATGAAGGGATAATCAAAAGTATTACCGTGGATTACCTTTCCCGCCATATCGGAATAAGTTGCTCCCCAGCCCGGGGAGTCATCGTCGAGCCACGGATTGCTGCGGTTGAAATCATACTGGTCGCCTATGGTGATAATATCCTGCCTGTCAGCAACGCCCCTGTCATCCCACCAGGCGGTCCCTGCCATAGCATCACGGTCAATCCATTTTGGTCCCGATATCCTGTCAAAACCGTTCACCACAAGAACATTGTCCGCATTCCCGGCTTTGATGCCTGCTGAAAGGATCTCGGAGTCAAAGCTCTCTCCTCCGGCATTGACACCTGTGACCTTAAAACTATAAATTGAATCGTACGATTCAAGTTCTGTGTCGTACCTTGTGTCTTCCACAACGATCCCGTTATCAAAGCCGTTATCTCCCGAGCGTTTGTAAATCAAATATTTATCAGGTATTGAAGAGGGTTCTTCAGGATCAGTTACCGGGGCCCATGAAAGCCTTATGGTCTTTCCTGCCAGTGGAGTGATTGCGAAGTTCTTAACCGGTAATGGCTGGACGACATATTCCCTGTTTTCTATATATGCCAGGTATTTTAAGATGCCTTTATAAACTGCCCGTGACACATGAAACCTGAACCGCGGATCGAGTCCGTATCTCTGATCAGCCAGGTTCTGATGTGAGAGCAATTCGAGGAGTGTGCCGGGAACATTTGGTCTCCGGGCTTCGTAATACGGCCTGTCCCACAAACCCCTCCTTGTCCAGTGGGGATCAAATAACTTCCTGATATCCTCAACAACCTCGGTCTGAATGATATCTGAGAGATCCCTGCTTGCCATCCTTGATTTTCCGTCGGGGAATTTACCATTGTCCGATCCTGTTGAATATATCGCTAGCGTTCCGATCACCGAATCACCGGGAGTAACTCCGGCATCTGTATGAAATGCAAACGACAGGTCAAGCGGAATACCGAGTCCCCTGCCCTGCATTATGTTTCCCTTTATGTCCTGATCACCAAGCAAATAATTCACCCACAGGCTCCTTGACTGATAATCATCATTATAGTCGTTCCTGTATGTGTTCGGGCTGTAAACGAGAGTATCAGGCATTCCTGAATACTGAAGATAATACCTTGCAGCTTCAAGGAATCTCGGCTTTCCGCTCAGCTTCCATCCGAAATCCGGCTTTAATGAGGAATCCTGAAGAAGAGCGCCTGAAGCTTTTTCAATTGCCGATTGCTGGTTTTTTATTATTTCGGGCGAAGGGCGGCGCGCAACATTGCCCATACCGCCGCCGAACCTGACTGCATCAAGCGCAATGAGTGTCCTCCCGGTTTCATTGTTTCTTACAGTCACAGATCCTGTGCCGGCGTTCTTACCTTTTCTAAAATGAAATGTCCCGAGGTAAATCCATGTTCCCGCTCCCATCGACTGGTTTACAATAAATCCGGTATTGCCTCCGGTATGTTTGACAGTGTATCTCACAGATTCACTGTTGTCAGAGCTTGCAGGATAAGAAACAGATACAGCATAGCTGCCTGTTTCAGGTATTTCAGGAATATAAACGGCTGAATCGCCGGTAATAATAAGTGATGTCCCGTGCCGGAATGGGTTATACCATGCAAAAATGGTATCGGTCAGCAAAAAACCTTTGTCTCTTACTATAGAATCACCATTAAGGTGTAATACAACTTCAGAGCTTCCGGTTGACCTGTCGTTATCAACTATAACTTCATTAATTTGTACATCGCGTTCACGGGGCAAAAAAACATTGGCTCCCGCATTCTCAAGCATTCTTGTCAGGTATGGAACAACAAATCCCATGACTGAAATATCCTCTACTGTGCCGAATAATCTTGCGCGCTGCCATTCCCACCTGTCGAGGTTCATTTCAAAATAATACCCATGACTGTGCCAGAGGGCAATGGAGTTTCCGGCAAGGCCTTTCTGAGGATAAGTATCATTTAACCTTTGAACAAGTATTTTCTTTTCAGGTCTCTTTGAAGGAATTCTTGATGAATCAATAGCAGTCACCTTCCTGAAATAATTCGGAACCAACTGATTCAGAAGATAATTGTTAGTTATTACATCCACATTGTACTTCCTGAATTTCCTTCCAAGTGCCTCTTTCAATGACCGGGTAAAAAGCTGGCAGCTTTCTTCCCTGAACGGGTAATATGATAATGGCGGTGCAAAAAAAAGTGTTATTGTCTCCGGTTGCATGTTTATCATCAGCGAGTCAAGCTTCGGTCTGGCAATATGCCGCCACTGGGATATTGGGTTTTCCCATTTGCCAAGCTTCTCAGCAGCGATACGTTTGAGCCTGTTTATATCCTGTGATAATACAAAACCTGAATTTATTGCTGCTGCGAGCAGAAGGAGCAGCATGTGTCTGATAAGATTAAAACTCATATCCCGTTCGAATAATAAGGAAATATAATATAATATGTCAAATTTAGAAAGTTTTTAAATTTGTCATACATCTTACAGGAAACAATAATTTTGTTTAATTTTGTTTTACAGGTGTTATCTGAAGAACCTGTCATACTATAGAAAATTATTATTACAAAAAAGCTTCCCCGGTTATGATCCTGGTAGCTGACAGCGGGTCGACAAAAACTGAATGGAAGACAATCCGTGACGGAGTTTCAGGTGAGTCAGTGTTCACTTCAGGGATCAATCCCTATTTCCTTACGACAGATGAAATCTATGACCTGCTGGTTAAAGGCCTTGATATCTATGCAGGTATCAGCTTTGAAAGGATTTATTTCTACGGCACCGGATGCAACAGTATAGCCAAGAATGATGTTGTCAGGAGTGCTTTGAAACGGTTTGCTCCGGCGGATGAAATATTTATCGGCAGCGATCTGCTTGGCGCTGCCCGCTCCCTGTGTCAGGATAAACCGGGGATTGCATGTATAATGGGTACAGGATCAAACTCATGCTATTACGACGGAAGAGTCATTGTATCGAATGTTGCACCTCTTGGCTATATACTTGGTGATGAAGGCGGAGGAGCTGTTCTCGGGAGAAAGCTTCTGTCGGCGGTGCTGAAGAAACAGGTACCCGGAACCGTCATTGATCTTTTCTTCGGTACATATAAGATTACACCTGCAGAGATCCTTGAAAGAGTATATATGAAGCCGTTTCCCAACAGGTTTCTCGGACAGTACGCAAGGTTTATTTCTGATAATATTAATATTCCTGAATTACAGGATATCATCACCACAAGCTTTGATGAATTCATCCGAAGGAATATTCTTCAGTATCCTGAGTCGAAAATTCATCCTGTTCATTTCACCGGCAGCATTGCTTTCCATTTCAGGCAATTCCTCGAGGAGTTGCTGAAAAGGAACGGCCTCCGTCCGGGGATTATCACACTGACTCCCATGACGGAACTTATTAAATTTCATATCGCAAATCCTAATCCGGTAAAATAATGGCGGAACCCGAAAATATCATTCAGAAATTAAGCATTACAGAATCCTCTTCAAACTTTGAGAATCTCGACAAGATGACAGTCAAAGAACTGCTTACCAATATAAGCCACGAAGATTCAAAGGTTCATCTGGCTGTCAGGAAAGCAATACCCCAAATTGAGAAGCTGATAAACCGTATTGTGGTACGAATGAAAAAAGGAGGACGGATTTTTTATCTTGGTGCAGGCACCAGCGGACGTCTTGGTGTCCTCGATGCCTCAGAAATTCCTCCGACATTCGGGGTTCCGGATAAGATAATCGGACTGATAGCCGGCGGGGAAACTGCTCTGCGCAGATCAGTGGAATCAGCCGAGGATGATCCGAACAAAGCCTGGAAAGAACTGGAAATATTCAATATCAATACAAAGGATACGGTAATCGGTATCGCCGCTTCGGGTACTACGCCATATGTTATCGGAGGAGTTAAAAAAGCAAGGGAGAACGGAATACTGACCGGATGTATAACCTGTAATCCCGGGAGTAAACTGGTTGAGGCAACCGAAATCCCAATAGTTATTGTTGTTGGCCCGGAATTCGTAACAGGGAGCACCAGGCTTAAAGCAGGAACAGCACAAAAGATGGTGCTGAACATGATCTCAACAACGGTTATGATAAAGCTGGGCAGAGTTAAAGGCAATAAAATGGTGAATATGCAGCTTACCAACAGGAAGCTGATAGAAAGAGGTACCCGTATGATTGTGGAAGAACTGAATATCCAGAGAGAAGCCGCAAGGATCTTGCTGTTACAGCACGGCTCTGTTAAAAAAGCTCTTGAATCATATAAAGAAAACTATCAGTGATCGCTTTGGCGGTAATTTCAATAAAATGCAGACCTAACACCGGAACCTCATGGAAGATATTTTCAGCAAGATCGGAACGGGGCTCACGCTCAGCCAGAAAATTGAACGTAAGGTAGAAGAAGCAATCCGGCAGAAGAAGCTTCTGCCCGGCACCAAGCTTCCTTCCGAAAAAGAGCTGTGCGCGCAATTTGCAGTAAGCCGTACAGCGCTCAGGGAGGCGCTCCGCAGGTTGAGTGCCAGAGGCCTTATTGATATCAGAAAAGGCAGCGGGATATATATCACCGAGCTGAAAATCGAAGATGCCATCAATTCCCTGCATCTGTTTTATGATCTGAGGTTCAACTCCGATCTGATACTCCAGATCATCGAGGTCAGACGACTTTTTGAACCCGAAATAGCCCGTCTGGCATCAAGGAACAGAACAGAGAATGATATAAAAACTCTCCAGAAGAACCTTGCTGAACTGGAACGGTGCAATCCTGACAACACACAGCTGGAGGTTGATATTATAAACAGGTTTCACATGAACCTGGCAAAAGCGTCTCATAATCCCATAGTGATTATCAGCCTTGAACCGGTTTATTCGTTGCTGCCCAGGATGAGGAATCTGATATATGGCAATATTGAGGGTGAAAAAGAGTATACTCTACAATACCAGAAGCAATTATTGAACGCCCTGAAAGCAAAAGACAGCAACAAGGCGTATGAGGTCTCAGTTGCACTGCTTGAACGCAATATGGAGATCTACAACAAATACCTTAAAACCTACTGACCCGATTCCCTTTCTGTTTTTACAGCTCATTATATTTTCATGTGGAATGCTCTTTCGGAACTCTTTAAATGCCTGCAGGTTTCAATAAATATACGGCAAAGGTTTTGACTGCCATTTTTTTCGGACTGATGACATGGAATCTCATCGCCCAGGAGTCCGATACCCTGAGGAAAGGAATCCACCAGGAAGAAAACGAGTACTATTCGAAGTTATTCCCGAAAGATGCCAAGTACGATCAGGAAGGATCTGTACTCCCTTCAGAGCTGATCACTTCCGGAAAATCTGTCACCAGGATGGTACTGGGCTGGCACCCGTACTGGGCTTCATCGTCCGCATATCTCTATTATGACTATGATGTTTTGTCACATATAGCTTTTTTCAGTTACGAAGTAGATACCGCAACAGGCGGTTACACGACAATACGCGGATGGGATTCCACTCCAGTCATTGATTATGCTCATCAAAAAGGTACAAAGGTTCTCCTTACAGTGACCAATTTCGGTTCAGAAAGGAATAACAAGCTCCTCAGTGATACTTCAAGGCAGAGGAACCTTATCAATACCCTGATCTTTTTGCTTAAATCGCGTAACGGAGACGGAGTGAACTTCGACTTTGAATCTGTCAGCTTCTCACAGAGGTCTAATCTCGTGAACTTCATTGCCAATGCTGTTACTGCCATAAAAAGCCAGATACCTGCGGCGGAGATCTCAATGGCCACGCCGGCTGTCGACTGGAGCAACGCATTCAACCTGAAAGCATTGTCGGAGCTATGTGACTACCTGATAGTTATGGGGTATAATTATTACTGGAGCAGCTCATCCACAGCAGGTCCCGTAGCTCCGTTAAGCGGGGAAACCTACAACGTAACAAATTCAGTTAACACATACCTGAATTCCGGTGTCGTCCCGGAAAAGTTATTTCTTGGCGTTCCCTGGTATGGCCTCGACTGGCCCGTAGTCAGTGACGCCAGAAAGTCGAAGACTACAGGTACATCAACTTCGAGGACTTATTCGGCAGCTCAGGATATTGCCGGCGATCATGGTAAGATTTTCGACCAGGCGACAAAGGTCCCCTGGATAAGCTATCCGGCCTCCTCGGCATGGCGTCAGCTATGGTTCGAAGATTCTCAGAGTCTCACGTTGAAGTATAACCTGGTTAATTCATTGAACCTTGGAGGAACAGGAATATGGGCTTTAAGCTATGAAGGAGGCTATAAGGATGTATGGAGTATCATCAGTAATGTATTTTCTTCTGCACCTCCGGATAAGA
>Ga0316626_10000853_pt1 | contig 12764 bp, 13 predicted proteins | sample OWC_Aug_T1_C1_D5_FD_207656 | JGI IMG/M metagenome (GOLD analysis project Ga0316626, IMG submission 207656) | Wetland soil microbial communities from Old Woman Creek delta, Ohio, United States - OWC_Aug_T1_C1_D5_A | ecosystem: Environmental > Terrestrial > Soil > Wetlands | place: USA: Ohio...
GAGCCGCGTGTATCTCTTCTTCTCGCAGGCCGCACTGGTCACCTTCGGCGGGGCGTACGCCGTGCTCGGCTACGCGACGCAGCACCTCGTGCAGGACCTCGGCTGGCTCACGGCCGAGCAGTCCGTCGCCGGCCTCGCGCTCGCGGAGACCACGCCGGGGCCGCTCGTGATCGTGCTGCAGTTCATGGGCTTCATGGCGGGCTGGAACCAGCCCGGCGTGCTCGACGCGACGGGATCGGCCGTGCTCGCGGCATTGCTCGCATCGTGGGCGACGTTCCTGCCGTCGTTCGTGTTCATCTTCCTCGGCGCGCCCTACGTCGAGCGCGTCACGCGCGCCCCGCGGCTGTCAGCGGCGCTCGCGGCCGTCACGGCGGCGGTCGTCGGCATCATCGCGACGCTCGCCCTGCTGCTGGCGCGCGTGGTGTTGCTGCCGGAGGGGTGGTCGGGCGGCGTCGGCTGGGCGGCGCTCGCGATCGCCGCGACGGTGTGGTGGACGCTCGAGCGCACGAAGGTGGAGCTGCACTGGGTGCTGCTCGCGGCCGCACTGGCCGGGCTCGCGGTGCAGGCGCTCGGCGGGGCCTGAGGTCGCCTGCGACGTCAGCGTGGTGCGGCGAGCAGTGCGTCGAGCTTCGCCTTGAAGAACTCGTACGGCTGCGCGCCCGATACCACCTCGCCCTGGAACTCGCCGTCGACGACCCGGCCGATGACGAAGGTCGGCGTGGAGCGGATGCCGTGCTGTGCAGCCAGCGCGAGGTCGGTGCGTACCTCGGCCTCCTGACGGCCGTCGCTGCGGCACGCCTCGAACTGCGGGACGTCGAGGCCGAGTTCGGCGGCGATCCGGCCGTACGGTTCGCTGCCCAGCGTTCCCTGCGACGCGAACAGTGCCTCGCGATATTCCCAGAACCGCCCCTGCTCCCCGGCGCAGCGCGACGCCACGGCGGCGGGCAGCGCGAAGCTGTGGAACGGCAGCGGCAGGTCGCGCGAGGTGTAGCGCAGCTTGCCGGTGTCGACGAAGTCGCGCTTCAGTTGCGGGAACGTCTGGCGCGCGTAGCGTGCGCAGTAGGGGCACTGCAGGTCGGTGAACTCGATGATCGTGACCGGTGCGTCGTCGCGGCCGATCACGTTGAATGGCGCCGGTGCGGCGGCCGGCGGCGTGCCGGCGGCGGGTTCCGCCGGTGACGAAGCGCAGCCGACAAGCAGGGCAGCCGTGGCGGCGAGCGCCGGCGTGATCAGGCGGGACATGGTGCATGCACTCGATTGGCCGGGAACCCGCAGACTGCCGCGGCGGTCCACGTTACTCAAGCCTGCTGCATCCGAGACCCCGCAATCTGCGATCCGGGTCGCTAACATTGCCGCCTGTCCGCCCGAACGGTGACCGACATGAAGTACCTGCACACGATGGTCCGCGTGACCGACCTCGACCAGTCCCTGCGTTTCTACTGCGACGCCCTCGGCCTGCGCGAGATCCGCCGCTACGACAGCGAGCAGGGCCGTTACACGCTCGTGTTCCTCGCCGCCCCCGGCGACGAGCAGGCGCAGGTCGAACTCACCTACAACTGGGACGCCGAGCAGTACGGCATCGGCCGGGCGTTCGGCCACCTGGCCTACCAGGTCGACGACATCTACGCCGCCTGCCAGCGGCTGATGGACCACGGCGTGACGATCAATCGCCCGCCGCGCGACGGCCGCATGGCGTTCGTGCGTTCGCCCGACAACATCTCGGTGGAACTGCTGCAGAAGGGCAGTGCGCTGCCGGCCGCGGAGCCGTGGGCGAGCATGCCGAACACCGGCAGCTGGTAATCGCGGCGCGACGTCAGAACCGGGCGCCGACGATGCGCGGCTCGGGTTCGAGTCGCACGCCGAACCGCTCCTCGACCGATTGCGCGACGCGACGCGCGAGCGCGAGCAGTTGCGCGCCGCTCGCATGACCGTGGTTGACCAGCACCAGCGCATGCTGGGCGGAGATGCCTGCATCGCCTTCGCGATGGCCGCGCCAGCCGCAGCGCTCGATGAGCCAGGCCGCCGACAGCTTGCGGTGCCCTGCGTCCGCCGGGTGGACGGGCAGGTCGGGGTGCTCGATGCGCAACCGGTCGGCCAGCGACGCATCCACGACCGGGTTCTTGAAGAAGCTGCCGGCGTTGCCGATCACCGCCGGGTCCGGGAGCTTGCGCCGCCGCAGCCGGCGCACCGCCGCCGCCACCTGCGGCGCAGACGGGGCGCTCGCGCCCATGGCGTCCAGTTCCTGCCGCACGCCCGCATAATCGAGCTGCAGCGGCGTGCTGCGCGACAGGCGGAACTCGACTGCGGTGACGATCCAGCGCTCCGGGTCGCGCTTGAAGGTGCTGTCGCGATAGCCGAACGCGCATGCGTCGCGGCCGAGCCGGACGCCGCGGCCGGACAGCCGGTCCCAGGCCTCGACGCAGGTGATCGAGTCGCCGACTTCGACGCCATAGGCACCGATGTTCTGGATGGGCGCGGCCCCGACCAGGCCGGGGATCAGCGCGAGGTTCTCGAGGCCGCCGAGACCGAGTGCGAGCGTCCAGTCGACGAAGGCGTCCCAGCCCGCGCCGGCTTCCGCGCGCACGGTCGCAGTTTCGCCGTCGTCCTCCAGCACCTGCACGGTGGCGAACATCGGTCGTAGCACCAGGCCGGGGTAGTCGGCGGCGAACAGCACGTTGCTGCCTTGGCCGAGCACCAGGACCGGGCCTTGCGCCGCGGGCGAGGTGAGCAGCGCGGGCAGGGCGGCCCCATCCCTCAGTTCCGAGAGCCAGCGCGCGGTGGCCACGACGCGCAGCGTATTGAGCGCCCCGAGCGAGGCATTCTCGAGCAGCGTAAAGGCTTCGGGCATCTAGTCGCTCGAGCGGCGCGGCTCCACCGCGTCGAGGTCCCGGGCCCTCAGCCTGGCGCGCACTGGAACACGCCGGACCCTCATTTGCCGGCGAGCATCTTGAGGAATGCGTCCACTGCGGCCGAGTATTCCTCGATGAACGGGCCGGCCACCGGATCGGTCCCGCACGCCGACCGCCAGCGGCCGAGGTTGCCCGCGCCGGCGGTCGGGTCGTTCATCCCGAAGGCAGGGAACGCGGTCTTGCGCAGGATGACGATCGAGGGCAGCAGCGCGCAGTCGGCCAGCGACAACTGGCTGCCCGCGGCGTACGGCGACGCGGTGACGAAGTGCTCGAGGTAGCCGAAACCCGTCGCGGCAGACGCCTTCGCGCCCTCCACGGCTGCTTCGTCGCGCTTGGCGGGGTTCAGGTTGCGGAACAGCGTGGTGACGGCCGACGACAGGTAGACGTCGTGGATCCGCGAGATCAACCTCGCGCGCGCACGCTCTGCCGGCGTGCCCGGCAGGCCGCCGGTGCCCGGGTACAGGTCCTCGAGGTACTCGCAGATCACCTCGGACTCGGGGATCGCGGTGCCGTCGACTTCCAGCACCGGCATCTTGCCCATCGGGTTCTTCGCGAGGTACTCGGGCGTCTTGATCCCGCCGGCCGGCATCTGTGGCGCGAGGGCGATGCCCTTCAGGCGCGCGAACAGGACGACGCGCGCCACGTAGGGCGAGGCGAGGCCACCATACAGCTTCATGCGGGAACTCCGGGCCGGTAGAGGGTGCACGAGCTTGCCACTGCCGACACCGTTCCGTCACCATGTGACCGCCACGGAGTCCATCCCATGAGCGAATCCCACACCGCCCCGGCCGGTCTCGCCGGACCGGAGGAGGCGCACGCCTTCCTCGCGCGCAATCCCGACATCGAGGCGCTGCAGCTCGTCATCACCGACCTCAACGGCGTCGGCCGCGGCAAGAACGTCGCCCGCGAGGAACTCGATGCGCTGTATGGAGCCGGGCGCAACGTGGCAGGTTCGATCCTCGGCCTCGACGTCACCGGCGAGGACGTGGAGGAGACGGGCCTGGTGTGGTCGGTCGGCGACGCCGACCAGTGCTGCCGCCCCGTGGCCGGCACGCTCGCCCGCGCTCCCTGGCTCGCGCGGCCGACGGCCCAGCTGCTCGGCACGATGTTCGAGCTCGACGGCCGTCCCGCCAAGGCCGATCCGCGTCACGTGCTCGCGCGCGTCGTGCGCCGGCTCGGCGAGCGCGGCTATACGCCGGTGGTCGCAGTCGAGCTCGAGTTCTACCTGCTCGAGCGTGACTCCGACGGGTGCGTCCGTCCGGCGCGCGGCCTGGTCTCCGGCCGGCGCAGCGACCGCATCCAGGCGTACGGCCTCGGCCGCCTCGACGACATGGCGCCGCTGTTCGACGATCTCTACGCCGCGGCGCGCGCCCTCGGGCTGCCGGTGCGCACGCTGATGTCCGAGTACGCTCCCGGCCAGTTCGAGCTCACCCTCGAGCACCGGGCCGACGCGCTGCGCGCGGTCGACGAGGCGATCCTGTTCAAGCGCGCGGTGCGCGGCGTGGCGGCGAAGCACGGCAGGATCGCCTGCTTCATGGCCAAGCCGTTCGCGGAACTGGCGGGCACCGGCATGCACCTGCACGCGAGCCTCGCGGACCGCGATGGCCGCAATGCCTGCGCCGACGAGCACCCGGCCGGCTCGCGGCTGTTGCGCCACGCCATCGGCGGGCTGCGCGCGACGCTCGGCGACGGCATGGCGGTGTTCGCGCCGCACGCCAATTCCTACCGCCGGTTCCGCGCCATGAGTTACGCACCGGTGGCGCCGACCTGGGGCGTGAACAACCGCTCGGTCAGCCTGCGCGTGCCCGCCGGGCCGCCGGCGACCCGGCACGTCGAGCATCGCGTGGCCGGCGCCGACGCCAACCCGTATCTCGTCGCTGCGGTGGTGCTCGCGGGCATGCTGCACGGCATCGAGCGCGGCATCGATCCGGGCCCGCCGGTGGAAGGCAACGGCTACGAGCAACTGCGCCCGGGCGAGTTGCCCACGCAGTGGCACGTCGCGCTCGAGCGCGCTGCCGGCTCCGAATTCCTCGCCGACGCGCTCGGTCGGGAATTCCTCGAGATCTTCCTTGCGGTGAAGCGCCGCGAGAGCGAGAAGTTCGGTGCGCTCGTCACCGATCGCGACTACGAGTGGTACCTCGATTCCACCTGAGTGGGTGCGACATAATTCGCCGCCGCGATTTATGTCGCCTCGATTGCTGCGTTTGTGAGAGTTGAGTCAACGTGACGCGGGCCCGGCGTGCGGACAATGCGCCACACATGCAGCACACCGTCCCCGAGGTCCTCGCACCGTGACACGCACCCCGAGCCGCAGCGCCGCGCGCAACGCCAGTCTCTCCAGCAGGAAATCTCAGCCCGTGACCGTTCACCTCCGCAAGATGTACGTGGACTGCCGCTACGGGCAGCTGCACCTGCACACCGCCTTCCCGTCGAACGGGGGCTTCGACGAGCGCACGCCGCTCGTCTGCATCCACCCGGGCCCGCTTTCGGGAAGCGTGTTCGGCGCGCTGCTGCCGGACCTCGGCCGGGAGCGCAGCGTGTACGCGCCCGACCTGCCGGGCTGCGGCGAGTCGGATGCGCCGGAAGTGGCGTTGACCGTCGCCCAGTACGCCGCGGCGGTTGGCGACCTGCTCGACACGCTGCGCCTGCGCCAGGTGGACCTGCTCGGCTACCAGGCCGGCTCGCTGGTCGCGGCGGAACTGGCGCTCGCGCGTCCCGACCAGGTGCGTCGCGTCGTGTTCGCCGGCGTGCCGGTGTTCGACGCCCGGGAACGGGAGGCCTACAACTCGCGCCCGTGGCCCGCCAGGGCGCGCGACGACGGCGCGCACCTCGTGGAGGAGTGGCAGCGCATCCGCCGCTCGCGCGGCGCCGCGGCGCCGCTCGGTCGCCTCGGCGAGGATCTCGCCGCCGCGCTGCGTGCCGGTGATGCGGCGGCCTGGCTGCCGTCGGCCGCGGCCAACTACGCCGCCGGCGAACGCCTGCCGCTGCTGCGCCAGCCCGCGCTGGTGCTGCGCGCGAAGGACGAGTTCTGGGACATGACCGCGCGCGCGGACGCGCTGCTGAGCGACGCGCGGCGGGTCGATCTCGAGACCCACAACGGCGGGCTGTTCGACACGGGCGCCGCCGACGTCGCCCGCTACGCCCGGGAGTTCCTCGACCGCTGACCGGGCCATGCGACCAGTGCCGATCCCTCAGGCGTAGCGGTGCCAGGCGAACGCGCAGAGCAGGCCGATGGCCAGGCAGGTGAACAGCCACTCGATGGCGTGCGCCGCCAGCGGCCGGGCCGGGCCGTGACCACGCAGCAGTAGCGTGCCGAGCGTCGGCGCGGCGAGCGCCGCCCACGCCAGGGCACCGTACAGCAGTCCGATCGCGTACCACGGCCAGCCGACCACGGCGATCAGTCCCCAGCCGAGCCAGAACAGGAAGCCGAGCGCGGCGCCCGCCGCCGCGCGCAGCGCCGCGCCGGCGAAGATGCGCGCCGCCGTCTCGGCTTGCGAGTCCCCCGCCGGGGCGAGGCCGTCGCGCGCGAGCCGCGGCGTGGTGACCAGGCCGCTCCACAGCACGCCGGCGAGTCCCCCGGCGAGGCCAGCAAAGACGGTCATCCAGAGTTCGATGCGCGGCATGAGGCGGCGATGGTAACGTAGGCGCTGCGTCCCGGCACCGGCTTCCCCATGCAAGAGCGCTACATCGAACGCATCCTCAAGGCGCGCGTCTACGACGTGGCCATCGAGTCGCCCCTCGAGGCGGCCCCGCGCCTGTCGCGTCGCCTCGGCAACCGCATCCTGTTCAAGCGCGAGGACCTGCAGCCGGTCTTTTCCTTCAAGCTGCGCGGCGCCTACAACAAGATCGCGCACCTCTCCGAGACGGTCGCGAAACGCGGCGTGATCTGCGCGTCTGCGGGCAACCACGCGCAGGGCGTGGCGCTCGCCGCGCGGCGGCGCGGCATACCGGCAGTGATCGTCATGCCGCAGACCACGCCACCGATCAAGGTGCAGGCCGTGCTCGACCTCGGCGGCGAGGTCGTGCTGCACGGCGATGACTTCGACCACGCGTACCAGCACGCGATCGAGGTCGCGCGCGACCGCGGCCTCACCTTCATCCACCCGTTCGACGACCCGGACGTGATCGCCGGCCAGGGCACGATCGGCATGGAGATCCTGCGCCAGTTGTCCGACCCGCCTGACGCGATCTTCGTCGCGATCGGCGGCGGCGGCCTGGTGGCGGGCATCGCCGCTTACGTGAAGTCGCTGTATCCGCAGGTGCGCATCGTCGGCGTCGAGCCCGCCGATGCCGCGAGCATGCACGACTCGCTGCTCGCGGGCGAGCGGGTCACGCTCGAGCGGGTCGGCATCTTCGCCGACGGCGTGGCCGTGCGGCGCGTGGGCGAGGAGACGTTCCGCCTCGCGCGGCAATACGTGGACGAGGTGATCCTGGTCTCCACCGACGAGATCTGCGCGGCGATCCAGGACATCTTCGAGGACAACCGCACGATCGCCGAGCCCGCGGGCGCGCTCGGCGTGGCGGGCATCAAGAAGTACGTGGCGCGCGAGGGCTGCGCCGACCGCACACTGGTCGCGATCAACTGCGGGGCCAACATCAACTTCGACCGCCTGCGCCACGTCGCGGAGCGGGCCGACCTCGGCGCCGGCCGTGAGGCGCTGCTCGCGGTCGAGATCCCCGAGCAGCCCGGCAGCTTCCTGCGCTTCTGCCAGCTGCTCGGCCGGCGCAGCGTCACCGAGTTCAACTATCGCTACGACGATGCACGGGCCGCGCGCATCTTCGTCGGCGTGGCGCTGCACGGCGGGCCGCGGGCGAAGGGCGAGCTGCTGGGCGCGGTCGCCGAGGCCGGCTACACCGCGCTCGACATGAGCGACGACGAGATGGCCAAGCTGCACGTGCGCTACATGGTGGGCGGCCGGGCCCACGGCCTCGAGCACGAGCGGCTGTTCCGCTTCGAGTTCCCCGAGCGCCCGGGCGCGCTGCTCAAGTTCCTGCAGGCGATCGGGTCGCGCTGGAACATCAGCCTGTTCCACTACCGCAACCACGGTTCGGACTACGGGCGCGTGCTGGCGGGCGTGCAGGTGCCGCCGGCCGACGCCGCCGAGTTCGAGCAGCACCTGCGCGACCTGCAGTACGCCTACACCGAAGAGACCGCCAACCCGGCCTACCGGATGTTCCTCGGCGGTTGAGGTCGCGACGCTCGCAACCTAGCGCGACGGCAGCGTCGCGTAGCGCCGCCCGGTGAAGAGCCGGACGAACTCGCCGAACACGCGGTTGCCCAGTGTGGTCGCCGCCGGCAGGTGCTCGCGCGTCGCGGCCCGGATGCGCGCGATGCGCCGGGCGTCCCAGTGCCGCTCGATCTCGCTGCGCCCGCTCGGGAGCGCGAGCCAGCGTTCGATCAACGCCGCGTCGGCCTCGAGGTGGAACTGCAGGCCCCAGGCGCTACGCCCAAGCCGATAGGCCTGGTTGCGGCAGTTGCGCGTCCAGGCGAGCGGCACCGCACCGGGCGGCGGCGCGAACGTATAGGCGTGCCACTGGAACACGTAGGGCGCGTGCCGCTCGAAGTGCCGGAACAGGGGATCCTGGTGGGCGTCGGGCCGCGTGTGCAGCCGGTACCAGCCGATCTCGGGCACCGCGTTCGGGTGCACCACGCCGCCCATCGTCGCCGCGAGCAGCTGCGCGCCGAGGCAGATGCCGAGTACCGGTCGCTCGCCGTCGATGGCCTCGCGGATCGCCAGCATCTCGTAACGCAGGTGCGGCAGCTGGTCGGCCTGGTCCACGTTCATCGGCCCGCCAAGCACCACGAGGCCGTCGTAACGACGCACGTCGGGCTGCGCGTGCGGCTCGCGCCCGAAGTTCACGTAGCGGATGCGGACGCCCGCTTCCCGCAGCAGCGGATCGAGGTGTCCGAGCGGTTCGGACGCGACGTGCTGGAAGACGAGCAGCTTGCGCATTTGCGCCTGGGATCCTTGGTCTGGCGGCCGGACGATCGACGGCCGCGGAGATTGCCTTGCGCAAGGGTCGCCGCGCAATATGCGGCGCGCACGCCCTGCAGCTCGTCACCCGCACCATGCTCCAGCCCTACCTTCCGCGCCGCACTCCCGAAGCACTGGAACTGCAGTTGCGCGGCCTCCGCCACCACGTGACCCGCTGGGCCGGCACCGACCCCGACCCCGTGTTCCTGTTGCACGGCTGGATGGATACCGGCGACACGTTCCAGTTCCTGGTCGATGCGTTACCCGGGTGCCGCACCTGCATCGCGCCCGACTGGCGCGGGTTCGGCCGCAGCGAGTGGCCGGCGGACGGTTACTGGTTCCCCGATTACTACGCCGACCTCGAGGCGCTGCTCGACCATTTCGCTCCTGGCGACCGAGTCACCCTGGTCGGGCACAGCATGGGCGGCAACATCGCCACGATGTACGCCGGCATCCGGCCCGAGCGCGTGCGGCGCGTGGTTTGCATCGAGGGCTTCGGGCTCTCGCGCACGCAGCCCGAGCAGGCGCCGGGGCGGTATCGCGAGTGGCTCGGGCAGGTGCGCGAGCCGCCGAAGTTCGCGCGCTTCCCGTCGGTGGCATCGTTCGCGCACCTTCTGGCCCGGCGCAATCCGCGGCTCACGCCGGAGCGCGCCGCGTTCATCGCGGCCGCGTGGACCGAACGCCTGCCCGACGGTGGCGTGCAGGTGCGGTCCGACCCGGTGCACAAGCGCGTGAACCCCGTGCTCTACCGGCGCGAGGAGGCCGAAGCCTGCTGGCGCGAGGTCGAGGCGCCGGTGCTGTACGTGGTCGCGAAGGAGTCAGAATTCCTGCCGCGCCACGGCGAGGACGCGTTGCCCGAGAACATGGCGCGGCACATTCGCAGGCTCGAGCCCTGCTGGATCCCCGATGCGAGCCATATGGCCCACCACGAGGAACCCGAGAGGCTGGCGTGCGAGATCGAGGCGTTCTTCGCGCGCACCTGAGCGCGCCGCAACCTGGCGCAGCGGGTCCTATAATCCTCGCCGGGACCGCAGGGGGTGTGATGGCCGACGCCGGATCGAAGCTGCAGCGCTGGTTTGCCGAGTTGCGGCGGCGCAAGGTGTTGCGCGTCGCGGGCGTCTACCTCGTGGCGGCCTGGCTCGCGATCCAGGTGGCCGACGCCGTCTTCGAGCCGCTCGGGGTTCCGGCGTGGGCCCTGAAGCTGGTGATCGTCCTCGCGGCCCTCGGCTTCCCCGTCGCCTGTGCGCTGGCCTGGGCGTTCGACGTCTCGCGCAAGGGCATCGAGCGTACGCCACCGCTGCCCGACGACGCGTCCACGCCGCTGCCGGCGGCCACGGTGGCGCAGGCGCCTGCGCTGCCCGCAGCCGCCACGCCGCCCGCCGCCTCGGTCGCCATCCTGCCGTTTGCAGACATGAGCCCGGCGCGCGACCACGAGTACTTCTGCGACGGCATCGCCGAGGAAATCATCAACGCCCTGTGCTGCGTGCGTGGCCTGCGCGTGGCCTCGCGCACGTCGGCATTCCAGTTCAAGGGCCGTTCCGCCGACGTGCGGGAGATCGGCAAGGCCCTCGGTGTGGGTGCGGTGCTCGAAGGCAGCGTGCGCAAGGCGGGCGATCGCGTGCGGGTCACGGCCCAGCTGGTGAGCGCCGCCGATGGCTACCACCTCTGGTCCGAGAGCTACGATCGCCAGCTCGAGGACGTTTTCGCCATCCAGTCCGACATCGCCCAGCGGCTGGTGCGCGCGCTGCGCGGCGCACTCACCCCGAGCGAGAACGCGCTGCTCGAGCGCGGCGGCACGCGTAACGCCCAGGCCTACGACCTCTACCTGCGGGGACAGCAGCTGCTGCGCGAGTACAGCGACGGCGCGGCCACGGCGGCAATCCCGCTGTTCCGCAGCGCCATCGGGCACGACCCGCAGTTCGCGCAGGCGCACGCAGGCCTCGCGAGCGCGCTTGCGATCAAGGGGCTGTGGCGCATCGACATGAGCGAGGCCGAGACTGTCGAGGCGCTCGGTGCGAGCGAGCGTGCGCTCGCGCTGGAACCCTACATTCCCGAGGCGCACGTCGCGCGCGCCTGCGTCCTGTCGATGCAGGGCCGCAATGACGAGGCGGCCCGGGGCTTCGAGGAGGCGATCCGCCTGAATCCCTCAGCGCACATGACCTACCACCTCTACGGCCGGCACGCCTTTGGCGTGGGCGACATGGAGAAGGCCATCGAACTGTACCGCAGCGCGATCCGGCTCGAGCCCGACGACTACCAGAGCCAGGCGCTGCTCGAGGGGCCGCTGCGCAGCCTCGGCCGCACGGACGAGGCGCGGGAATCGAATCGCCTGGCCGGCATCGCGATCGAGCGGCGGCTGCAGCGCAGGCCGGACGACGTGCGTGCACTCCTGCTCGGCTCGGTGCAGGCCGCGCACGAGGGCAACGCGGAACGGGCCCGCGCGCTGGGCGATCGCGCCATGGCGGCCCGGCCCGACGACTTTTCGACCGCGTACAACGTGGCGTGCGCGCAGGCGCTCCTCGGCGAGCGCGATCGAGCCCTCGAGCTGCTCGACCGGGCGGTCCGGCACGGACGCGGCAATCTCGGCTGGATCGAGCACGACACCGACTTCGCCTCGCTGCGCGGCGATCCGCGCTTCGAAGCGATCGTCGGGCGCCTGCGCGAGGCAGCGGCTGGAACGCCGCCATGAGCCACACGTCGCGGACGCTGCCGGCCGTGCTGTTCGCCGTCGTGGCCGTGGCGCTCGTCGTCTCGGGCATCCGCCCGTACGACCGGCTCACGTGGTTCCTCGAGGTGGTGCCGGTGCTGATCGCAGCGCCGCTGCTCGTCGCGACGCAGCGCAGTTTCCCGCTCACGCCGCTCGCCTACTGGCTGATCGCGATCCACGCCCTGGTGCTGATCCTCGGCGGCCACTACACCTACGCACGCGTGCCGCTCGGCTTCTGGATCCAGGACTGGTTCGACTTCTCCCGCAATCACTACGACCGCCTCGGCCACCTGATGCAGGGTATCGGGCCGGCGATCGTCGCCCGTGAGTTGCTCATCCGCACCTCGCCGCTCGCGCCGGGCAAGTGGCTGTTCACGATCGTGCTGTTCACCGTCCTCGGCATCAGCGCCACCTACGAATTCATCGAGTGGGCAGCGGCACTCGCCAGCGCGGAGGCCGCCGCCGCGTTCCTCGGCACGCAGGGCGACCCGTGGGACACGCAGTGGGACATGTTCCTCGCGGGCTGCGGCGCGATCGCCGCGCTGTTCCTGTTCGAGCGCCTGCACGACCGGCAGATCGCCATCGTCGATCCGGCGGTCGCCGACAAGGTGAGGCCACGCGCGTGAGGCTGCCGCGTCGAGGGCCACTCAACTATCGCTGGGCGCGGCGCATCGCCGTGGCGGTCGTGGGCGGCACGGTGCTCGCCATCGGCGTGGCCCTGACCGTCCTGCCCGGACCGGCGTTCGTCGTCATCCCGATCGGCCTCGCCATCCTCGGTGCGGAGTTCGCGTGGGCGCGCCGCTGGTTGCGCAAGGTGAAGCAGCGCTCGGCCGACCTCCTGGACCTCATCAAGGGACGCCCCTCGTGACCGACGCAACGCAAAGTCCACTGCCGCCCCGTCTCACGGCGCTCGGCTACGCCGGACTCCTGCCTTTCGTCGCCTGCGTGCTCGCCGTTGCGCTGCTCGAGGGCGAGGCGCGGGCCGTTGGCGTGCGCGCCCTGGTGGCGTACGGAGCGGTGATCCTGTCGTTCCTCGGGGCCGTGCACTGGGGCCTGCTGCTGCGCCAGCCGGACGCCGCGGCGCCGGCACGGCTTGCCATCGGTGTGCTTCCCTCGCTGGCCGGCTGGGTCGCGTTGCTGCTGCCGGACCGGTACGCCCTGGCCCTCCTGGTG
>Ga0316626_10000856_pt1 | contig 12747 bp, 9 predicted proteins | sample OWC_Aug_T1_C1_D5_FD_207656 | JGI IMG/M metagenome (GOLD analysis project Ga0316626, IMG submission 207656) | Wetland soil microbial communities from Old Woman Creek delta, Ohio, United States - OWC_Aug_T1_C1_D5_A | ecosystem: Environmental > Terrestrial > Soil > Wetlands | place: USA: Ohio...
CTTCAACTGGAAGGATCTCACCCCGATCAGCCGGCTGGCCCTGGACTGGTTCGTCCTCTGGGTGAACGCGGAGAGCCCGTACAAGACCGCCAAGGAGTATTTCGACGCCGTCAAGAAGGAGCCGGGCAAGCTCAAGATGGCCGGCACGGGGACCAAGCAGGAGGATCAGATCGTCACCGTCCAGTTGGAACAGGCTTTCGGCACGAAGTGGGCGTACGTTCCCTTCAAGGGCGGCGGTGAGGTCTGCGTGGAGTTGGTGGGGAAGCATGTGGATTCCACCGTCAACAATCCCTCCGAATGCGTGAGCCACTGGCGGGCCGGGAAGGTTCGACCCCTGGCGGTTATCGATAGCGCACGCATCCCGCTTCCCATGTGGGACCAGATCCCGACCTTGAAAGAGGCCACGGGCGTGGACATTAGCTACCAGATGCTGCGCGGGATCTTCGCGCCCCCGAAGATCAAGAAGGAGGTCCAGGACGGGTACGTGGAGCTCTTCAAGAAAGTCTACGATTCGGAAGACTACCAGAAATACCTGAAGGATTATGCCCTGAAAGGCGCGTTCCTCTCAGGCGCCGACTACGTGTCCTGGCTCGAGCAGAAGGAAGCCGCCACGAAGGGACTGATGGACAAGGGCGGAATGCTGAAGAAGTAGGCACGCTCGATCGTTGAAGCTCTCAGGGTGTCCGCGTCGGCCCGGCCGGGTTTGGCCCCTTGTCCGGCGGGCCGATGCGGCGCCGCAACGATTGCGAGTCCGGCGAATATTCCCCGTCGGTTTCTGAACGGGGATTCTCGTTTGGTGTTCCCAGGGAGGACGGGGGTACCGTTTCATCCCTGGGGCGAACCTTCCAGGGGCGGTGCAATGTATCCATGAGGCACCCAATGGTCCAGTGGATCTGCGTCGGGAGCGACGCGGATGCCGCCAGGACCGAGCGGCAACCCTACCCTCGCAACCCCCAGATAACGACACGCCGTTCCGCCCCAGAGCAAGAACACAAGAATCCTCCAAGAACTCTTCATCGAAACCGGAACACCACACGGACGATCCTGCCCAGCATCCATGGGCGACGCTCGAGCTTTGAGGCCCGTTGGGCGGCAAGGTCCCACCAGGCGCTCTCGGGTCTGTCCAATGTCAAGAGTCGAGGGTGGCGTCCGGATCGCATAGTAGTGGAGGACTGAAGCGAATATCGAGATGGATCGCGAGCCCGCCTCTTGAGCGCGCAGGTGTCCCGCGAGACGGTTCCAACGAAGGCTGAGGGCCGGGAAGGAGAGGCATGACTACGAAGTCGGCGGATATTATGGTGGCAGTGATCCTCTTGTGCCTTGGATTGGTCGTCGGTTTCGATTCGTTCCGCCTCGGGAGCGGCTGGGGAATGGAGGGGCCCAAGGCGGGATTCTTCCCGATTGTCATGGCCATCATTGCCGTAGCCGGTTGTCTTGTGATCATCCGGCAGGCCATGAAGGGGACGTCCTCCGTGAAGGGCAGCAAGCCGTTCGTGCCGGCCGGCGGCATGAAGCCGGTCCTCACGGTGTTCATCCCGGCCTGTGGGATGGTCCTGCTGACCGAGGTCGTCGGTCTATACCTTGCCGCGATGATCTATCTGTTGGCCTACATCAAGATCGTGGGTGGATACCGCTGGAGAACGGTGCTGCTCGTCAGCATTCCCATTCCCCTCATCTTCTACTGGGTGTTCGAGAAGATTTTCCTCATTCCGATGCCTACGGGGATGTTCGGGGCGCAGATCCTTCGATTCTGAGCGGAAAGGAGTCATCCAGCAATGGACATCCTGACCAACTTGATGTTCGGGCTCAAGGTCGCCGGCGAGCCCTATAATCTCATGGTCGCCGCCGCCGGGATCATCCTCGGCGTCATCGTCGGCGTCCTGCCCGGCCTCGGCGGGGCCAACGGCTGCGCCATCCTGATCCCTGTCACGTTCGTCATGCCTCCAGTGGCGGCGGTGATCCTGCTTTCCTGTATTTACTGGGGGTCGCTGTACGGGGGCTGTATCTGCTCTATCCTCTTCAACATTCCCGGTGAGCCGTGGGCGGTGGCTACCACCTTCGATGGGTACCCCATGGCCAAGAAGGGCCAGGCCGGACGGGCGCTCAGCGCGGCGTTCTTTGCGCACGCTTGCGGCGCCCTGCTCGGCACGATCGCTTTGACCTTCTTTGCGCCCGTCCTGGCCGCCTTTGCCCTGCGGTTCGGGCCGCCGGAAGTCTTCGGGGTCATGCTCCTCACCTTCAGCGCCTTCGTCGGCCTAGTAGGCAAGTCACCCATCAAGACGCTGGTGGCAACCGCGTTCGGCTTCATCATGGCCGCGGTGGGCATCGACATCGTAAGCGGCGAGCTGCGCCTGACCTTCGGCCTGACGCCGCTGATGGGCGGCTTCAACTTCATCGTCGCGGTTATCGGTCTCTTCGGCATCGGCGAAATCCTCCTCACGGTGGAGGAGGGCCTCAAGTTCGAGGGTGTTAAGGTCCGGATGACTTGGAGCGACATCACCACGACCTTCAAAGACATGCGGCGGTACTGGAAAACTCTCCTTCTGGGTTCTTTCGTCGGCGTCTGGATGGGTTTCAAGCCGGGCGGCGCCACGCCGGCCTCCTTCATGGCCTACGGGTTTGCCAAGGAAAGCATGCCTGCGGAGGATAAAGAGCAGTTCGGCAAGGGTCACGTTGCCGGCATCTTCGCGCCGGAATCGGCGGCCCACGGTGCCGGGACCTCGGCCATGATCCCCATGATCACCCTCGGCATTCCAGGCTCGCCGACGGCCGCCGTCATCCTCGGCGGCTTGATGATCTGGGGCCTCCAGCCGGGCCCCATGCTCTTCGTGGACAAGCCCGAATTCGTCTGGGGTCTCATCGCCAGCACCTGGTACGGGAATCTCATCGGGCTGCTCGTCGTCGTGGCGTTCGCGCCCGCCTTCGCGGCGGTGCTCCGCGCCCCGTTTCCTATCCTGATGCCCCTGCTGATCTTCATCTGCGCCATCGGCGCCTATGCGGTCAACAACCGGATGATCGACATCTGGTACATGATGATCTTCGGGCTCATCGGCTGGTTTTTCAAGAAGCTGGACTACAACATGGCCCCCATGCTGCTGGCGTTAGTGTTGGGCGACATGGCGGAATCAGCCATGCGCCAGAGCATGATCATGTCACAGGGTTCGCTCTTGATCTTCGTGCAACCGCCGATCGCCCTCCCGCTGGTCATCGCTGCGGCCATCATTGGGTGCTGGCCGTGGCTCGCCCCGATGGTTCGGCGAATGCGCGGCACGGAAGGGAAGGCGTCCCCGGGGCACTAGGGTCGTTCTGGGGACCGGACATTTCACCGGACGAGTTTGAGGGGCTGCGGGCTACGAGGTAGACTTTCACCTCATCGTTCGCGGCTGGAGGATCGTCCTTTAGTCGTCTCGCGGAGCGGGTCGAGCGGACACCGGGCATGTACCAGGAGTCGTAATCGGCCCAGGCAAGGCATCGGGTCGGTGCCGGAGGAAGGGCCCGGCCAAGGAGGTCTAGGTTCATGACCTTTGACATGGAGTTCCTGTTTCGCTTTCTCTCCATCACGATTCTCGACCTCACCCTGGCCGGGGACAACGCCGTCGTCATCGGCATGGCGGTGCGCTCGCTGCCCGAGAAACAGCGAACGATGGGGATCTTCTGGGGCGCGTTCGGCGCCGTTGCGCTCCGGGTCGCCTGCACCTTCGTCGCGGCCCAGCTCCTCCTGATCCCGCTCCTGCAGTTCGGCGGCGGCGTCCTGCTCCTCTATATCGCGTGGAAGCTGCTCAAGAATCCTCCGGGCGCCGAGAGCGGCGAACACATCAAGGGCAGTTCGGGCCTGCTGGAGGCGGTGAAGATCATCATCCTGGCGGACTTCGTCATGTCGGTGGACAACATGCTGGCCGTGGCCGCGGCATCCCACGGGAGCTTTGGCCTGTTGATCTTCGGCCTTGGGCTCAGCATCCCCATCATCCTGTTCTGTAGCGCTATGGTTGCCAAGATGATGAACAAGTGGCCCTGGCTGGTCATCGTGGGCGCGGCGATACTCGGGTGGGTTTCGGGCGAGATGATCGTCGCCGACAAGATGATCGGCCCGTATCTCGCGCCGCTCGGAAAGGCCGGGCACTACGGGATTCCCCTCATCCTCACGGCAGCCATCGTGGCCATGGGAATGCTCATAGACAAGAAGAGGAAAGCCGCCGCCGCGCAGGAGACACCCGAGTTGTCCGCGGCGAAGCACTGAGGACACCGGCATGCGCATCCTGGTGACCGGGGCCAACGGCAGCGTGGGGCGCGGGCTGATCCCTGCCCTGCTCGACCGCGGCCATCAGGTGATCGGTTTGGACAAGGGGGCGGGGGTGGAGCGAGCGATCGCCCATCCCCGTTTCTCGTTCGTGCAGGCTCCGATCGAGGACCCGGCGACTGTGGAGCAGGCTCTCGCCGGGGTGGAGGCGATCATCCACCTGGCCTGGTCATTCTCGGACGACCCCCGGGTCCTGGTGGAACAGGATCTCCGGGGGCACGCGCTCTTGCTTGAGGCAGCTGCGCGGCAGAAGGTGGCCCACTTCATTTACACCAGCACGGCGGTGGTCTACGGAAAGCCGTCCCGTGTCCCCGTGGACGAGGACCACCCCTTGAACGTTCTGGCCGCGCGCAAGCCGGCCTACGGGGTCGCCAAGGAGTTTGCCGAGAAGCTGGTATTGCTGGCCGGCCAGGCAGGCATGTCGAGCACCGTCGTGCGGTTCTGGTGGGCGTTCGGGGACGACATCGGCGGCCGGCACCTGCGGGAGATGCTGCGAACGTCCGCCGAGGGCAAACCCCTGGCGGTGCCGGCGGACTGCGGGGGAAGCTTCCTCAGCCAGGACGACTTCAACCTGGCGGTCGAGACGATTCTTCAGCGTCCGACGACGGCCGGCAGGGTGTTCAACCTCGCCAGCGCTTATGTGACCTGGGACGACGTGGCCCGAATGGTCGTGCAGGTTACCGGGGGACGAGGTGGGATCGACTTGGTGCCGCGCGACGCGTGGGCCGGCGCCGCTTTCCTCGCCGATCGCTGGGAGCTGGACGACCGCCGGATCCGAGAGCAGTTGGGCTTCAAGCCGTGCCGTGACGAGGCGGGCGTTCGTGAGGCGTTGCGACAGGCGATCGGCGCGACGTGGGCGCGCCTCCGGGCGCGGGAATCGTGACCCGATCGGTTTTGCGGTCATAGGGTGAGTTTCATCGCGGTCCGTCGAAGCATGTGACACCTGGTTTCTTGACCGGCACGACGGAGGAACATCATGAGACGATGGATTCTGTTCGCGGTCTGTTCGGCTTTTCTTCTCGTAACATGTCTTTCGCTGATTCCGCACGACGCCTCAGCCCAGGGCAGGCCCGCCCTGCCGGCCTTTGCCGGGGCCAAAGAGGGGGCGGTGTGCATCGGCTGCCACAGCCGGATGAACAACGCCATGGTACACGACTGGCGGGCGTCGCGCATGGGGCAAAAGGGCGTAAACTGCTTCGATTGTCATCGGGCCGAGAAGGGGGACCCGGATGCCTTTGAGCACAACGGCTTTCTGATTTCCGTCATCGTCTCCCCAAAGGACTGCGGCCGCTGCCACCAGAAGCAGGTCGACGAGCAGAAGGGAAGCCATCACGCCAAGGGCGGCCAGATCCTTGCCTCCATCGACAATTACCTGGGAGAGGTCGTGGGCGGACCTCCGGCCGTGGCCGTCGGATGCATGCAGTGCCACGGATCGCAGGTCAAGGTTCTACCGGGTGGGAAATTCGATCCGGCCACCTGGCCCAACAGTGGGATCGGCCGGATCAATCCCGACGGAACCTGGGGGAGCTGCACGGCGTGCCATACGCGCCACAGATTCTCCGTGGAGCAAGCCCGCCGCCCCGATGCCTGCGGCAAGTGCCACCTCGGGCCGGACCACCCGCAGATGGAAGTGTACAAGGAGTCCAAGCACGGGATCCTGTACGAGGCCTTCCGGGACAAGCTGAATATGGACCGGCCCGACTGGGTCGTGGGCAAGGACTACACCACCGCGCCCACCTGCTCGACCTGCCATTTGAGCGCCACGCCGACTCAGGGCGCGACCCACGACGTCGGAGAGCGGATCAGCTGGACGCTTCGGCCGGCGATCTCGACCAAGCTCAACATGGTGATCTACGAGGACCTGTGGAAAGAGGATCTGCCGGAGGGGGCGGCCCTGCCGAAGAAGGGAGAGGACGTCAAGGCGAAGGACGGAAAGACACGGAAGGTCAAGGAGGTCCTCACCTGGCAGCAGCGGCGCGAGCGCATGGTCGACGTCTGCTCCAGCTGCCATGCCGGCGGCCAGGTCGTTGGGTTCTACAAGCAGTTCGACGAACTGGTGGTCCTGTACAACGACAAGTTCGCCAAGCCGGCCACGGCGATCATGAACGACCTGTATCAAGCCAAGAAGCTGACGGCGGCCCCCATGGACGAGAAGCTGGAGTGGACCTACTGGGAGCTCTGGCACCACGAGGGGCGGCGCGCGCGGCATGGCGCCTCGATGTCCGGGCCGGACTACGCTTGGTGGCACGGCATCTACGACGTGGCCAAGAACTTCTACACCCACTTCATCCCCGAGGTGAAGCAGGTGGCGGGCGAGCCGCTGGCCTCGCAGCTCCTGGACAAGTACGTCTATTCCCAACCAGGCCACGCCTGGGTGAAAGGCGGCATGACCAAGGAGGAGCTGCAGAAGATTCAGGAATTCTACCGCCAGCGGTACGGCACGCAAAAGTAACGCAGCCTTCACGTGTCCGGGAGAGGGCAGGCCTGCGATGGGCCTGCCCTCTCCGCGTCACCGTGAATCCAACATCCCGGGGAGTGTTCCTGGCGGGGCCCCTGGGGCGTCCGTCCGGGCTTCATCTGCAATTGTCCGCTTTCGCACCCATTCGCGGTACCCCGCCCTTTCTTCCTTGGCGAAGTGCCCAGTTTGGTCTACCGTTAGATGGTTACTCCGCAGGGGGGATGACCTCCAGCAGGTTTCACCGCTCCTGACATCGGTGGAAGACGACCGCAGGTCGGCGAGGGTCTGGGCCGGAAGCGGCAGAGTTCGGAGGACAGCTTGGCGCTACTGAGCGACCGGGATGAGAGGGATGTCCGCGCGCAGCTCGCCAGTCTCGACGGTGCGGTCACGCTCGTCTGCTTCACGCAGGAGTTGGCGTGCCAGTACTGTCGCGAGACGGAGCAGCTCCTGAAGGAGGTCGCCGCGCTCTCCGACAAGATCCGCCTGGAGATCTACAATTTCCAGCTGGACAAGACCCAGGTGGCGCAGTTCAGGGTGGACAAGATCCCGGCCACCGTGGTCGTGGGCGCCAAGGACTACGGCATCCGATTCTACGGGATTCCCCTGGGGTACGAGTTCGGCGCGTTCCTGGCGGCCATCAAGGACGTCTCGCGCGGCGGGACGGACCTCAGCCCCGAGAGCCGGGCCGCCCTGGCCGAGATTGTCCAACCCGTGCATCTTCAGGTATTCTCCACGCCGACCTGACCGCACTGTCCGGCCGCGGTGCGGCTGGCCCAGCAGCTGGCGGTGGAGAGCGATCTGATCACGGCCGATCTGGTGGAGGTCACGGAGTTCCCGCATCTCGCCCAGCGGTATTCGGTGAGAGCCGTGCCCCGCACGGTCGTGAACGAGACGGCCAGCATCGAGGGGGCGCTACCGGAGTCCGAGTTCGTGAGGGCTGTCGTCGCCGCGGCGCACAAGAGCTGAGCGGCTGGTGTTCAATATGGGACGTCCCGCGAAACCGCGGGTCAATGGAATGGAGATGTGCGATGCCAAGACCTTTTGTCACGATTGACGGAAACGAGGCGGCGGGGTACGTGGCCCACCGGACGAACGAGGTGATCGCCATCTATCCGATCACTCCGTCCTCCAACATGGGGGAGTGGGCCGATGAGTATTCGGCCAAGGGCATCCCCAACATCTGGGGAACGGTTCCCCTGGTCGTCGAGATGCAGAGCGAGGGTGGCGCCTCCGGGGCGGTGCATGGCGCCCTCCAGGCCGGGTCGCTTACGACCACGTTCACGGCGGCCCAGGGTCTGCTGCTCATGATCCCCAACATGTTCAAGATCGCCGGGGAGCTGACCTCCACAGTCTTCCACGTCTCCGCGCGGACCGTCGCCACTCACGCCCTGTCCATCTTCGGCGACCACAGCGACGTCATGGCGGTGCGCTCGACCGGCTTCGGCCTGGCGGCTTCCAACTCGGTGCAGGAAGTCATGGACATGGCCCTCATCATGCAAGCGGCCACGCTGGAGGCGCGGGTTCCCTTCGTCCATTTCTTCGACGGCTTCCGGACCAGCCACGAGGTGGACAAGGTCGAGCAGCTCACGCTGGACGACATGCGGGCCATGCTGGACGACAAGCTCGTTGCGGCGCATCGCGAGCGCGCGATGTCCCCGGACCGCCCCGTGCTGCGCGGCACGGCGCAGAACCCTGACGTCTTCTTCCAGGCCCGGGAGACGTGCAACCCCTACTACCTCGCCTGCCCCACCATCGTGCAGAACGCCATGGACAAGTTCGCGAAGCTCGTGGGACGGCACTATCACCTGTTCGACTACGTGGGCGCGCCGGATGCCGAGCGCGTCGTGGTCCTCATGGGCTCCGGTGCCGAGTCCGCCCAGGAGGCCGTGGAGTACCTCACGGCCCGCGGCGACAAGGTGGGCGTCCTGAAGGTCCGGCTCTTCCGGCCGTTCTCGGTGGAGCACTTCGTGACGGCCCTGCCGAAGAGCGTGAAGACCCTGGCCGTGCTCGACCGAACCAAGGAGCCGGGGGCAGCCGGCGAGCCCCTCTACGTAGATGTCATCACGGCCCTCAGCGAAGGAGCCGCGGCTGGGGTCAGCCCCTTCGCCGCCACGCCGCGCGTGATCGGCGGACGATACGGCCTCTCCTCGAAGGAGTTCACGCCTGCGATGGTGAAGGCGGTGCTCGACGAGGCCGGCAAGCCGAAGCCGAAGAACCACTTCACCGTGGGCATCGTGGACGACGTCACGCACACGAGCCTCGAATATGATCCGAACTTTTCGACCGAAGATCCGAAGACCGTGCGGGCACTCTTCTTCGGCTTGGGCGCTGACGGCACGGTGGGCGCCAACAAGAACTCGATCAAGATCATCGGCGAGGATACGGAGAACTACGCCCAGGGTTACTTCGTGTATGACTCCAAGAAGTCCGGCGCCCTTACCATCTCGCACCTTCGGTTCGGCCCCAAGCCCATCCACTCCACCTACCTCATCAGCCAGGCCAGCTTCGTGGCCTGCCACCAGTACAGTTTCTTGGAGCGGCTGGACGTGCTGAGGGAGGCGCAGACGGGTGCCACGTTCCTCCTGAACAGCCTGTACGGTGCGGACGAGGTCTGGGATCACCTGCCCAAGACGGTCCAGCGGCAGATCATCGAGAAGAAGCTCCGCTTCTACGTGATCGACGCCTACAAGGTGGCGGAACAGACGGGCATGGGGGTGCGCATCAACACCATCATGCAGACATGCTTCTTCGCCATCAGCGGCGTCCTTCCGCGCGAGGAGGCCATCGCCGCCATCAAGCACGCCATCGAGAAGACCTACGGCAGGCGTGGCGAGTCGGTGGTCAAGAAGAATTTCGCGGCCGTGGACGCCGCCCTGGATCACCTGCACGAGGTGAAGGTCCCCGCCCGTGTCACCAGCACCTTCGACCTCCGGCCGCCGGTGCCCAAGGAAGCCCCCGAGTTCGTCCAGAAGACGCTGGCCAAGATCATCGCCAACGAAGGCGACAGCCTGCCCGTCAGTGCCTTCCCCAAGGACGGTACCTTCCCCACGGGCACGACGCAGTGGGAGAAGCGGAACATCGCCCTGGAGATCCCGGTCTGGGACAAGGACATCTGCATCCAGTGCGGCAAGTGCATCCTGGTCTGCCCGCATGCCGTCATCCGCGCGAAGGTGTACTCGCCCGACCTTCTGAAGAACGCCCCGCCGACCTTCAAGTCGGCCCCGGCCCGCTGGCGGGAGTTCAAGGAGCAGGTGTACACCCTGCAGGTCGCGCCCGAGGACTGCACGGGCTGCGAGCTGTGCGTGGAAGTCTGTCCCGTCAAGAACAAACAGGAGACGAAGCTCAAGGCCATCAACATGGCGCCGCAGCCGCCCATCCGGGAGACCGAGCGCGCGAACTGGGAGTTCTTCCTGAACCTGCCCGAGATGGACCGGGGCGTCCTCAACACGAGCCAGGTGAAGGACGTCCAGCTCCTCGAGCCGCTCTTCGAGTTTTCCGGCGCCTGTGCGGGCTGCGGCGAGACCCCGTACATCAAGTTGCTCTCGCAACTCTTCGGCGATCGCGCCATGATCGCCAACGCCACCGGCTGCTCCTCCATCTACGGCGGCAACCTCCCCACCACGCCCTATGCTTTCAACCGGGACGGGCGGGGGCCGACCTGGAACAACTCGCTCTTCGAGGACAACGCGGAGTTCGGTCTCGGCATGCGGCTGGCGGTGGACAAGCAGAACCAGTACGCGAAGGAGCTGCTCCAGCGCCTCAGCGGACAGCTCGGCGACGAACTGGTGAAGGGCCTTTTGGAGGCCGACCAGTCAACCGAAGCCGGCATCAAGGCCCAGCGCGATCGCGTGGCGGTCCTGAAGCAGAAGCTAGCGGGGATCAAGTCCGGCGAGGCGTACGGGCTCCTCGGCGTCGCGGAGTCGTTGGTCAAGAAGAGCATCTGGATCGTGGGCGGCGACGGCTGGGCCTACGATATCGGCTACGGCGGCTTGGACCATGTCCTGGCCTCGGGCTACAACGTGAACGCCCTCGTCCTGGACACCGAGGTCTACTCCAACACCGGCGGCCAGATGTCCAAGGCCACCCCGCGCGGCGCCGTGGCCAAGTTCGCCGCCGGCGGAAAGCCCCGGCCGAAGAAGGACCTGGCCATGATCTCCATGACCTACGGGAACATCTACGTGGCGCGGGTGGCCTTCGGCATGAACGACATGCACACCGTGCGGGCGTTCCAGGAGGCGGAGGCCTACGATGGCTGCTCGCTGATCATCGCCTACAGCCACTGCATCGCCCACGGCTACGATCTGAAGCACGGTCTGGATCAGCAGAAAGCGGCGGTCCAATCGGGCCACTGGCCGCTGATGCGTTACAATCCGGACCTGGTCAAGCAGGGGAAGAACCCGTTGGTCCTGGACAGCAAGGCGCCGTCGATCACGCTGGACAAATTCGAGAACAACGAGACGCGTTTCGCGATGCTGACCCACAGCGATCCGGAGGCCGCCAAGCGACTCCTCGCCATGGCGCAGGACGAGGTGAACGCGCGCTGGCGTCTGTACGAGCACTGGGCGGCCATGCCGGGCTCGGGCGCGACACAGGAGAAGGTGCAATGAGCGATCTGACGACGACGTATCTGGGTCTGAAACTGAAGAATCCGTTAGTAGTGTCCCCCTCGCCGCTCTGCCAGGAGCTGGGGAGTATCCGGCAGATGGAAGATGCCGGGGCGTCGGCCGTGGTTCTGCACTCGCTCTTCGAGGAGCAGTTGACCCTGGAGAGCCAGGATCTGGATCACTTCCTTGCGCACGGCACCGACAGCTTCGCCGAGGCCCTGTCCTACTTCCCCGATTTGGGCGGGTACAACCTGGGGCCGGACGGGTATCTGGAGCACATCCGCAAGGCGAAGGCGGCGGTGAAGATCCCGATCATCGGGAGCCTGAACGGCGTCTCGACCGGCGGCTGGATCGGCTACGCCAAGAAAATCGAGCAAGCCGGGGCCGACGGTCTGGAACTGAACGTGTACTACATCCCCACGGACCCGGACATGAGCGGCGCCCAGGTGGAACAGATGTACGCAGACCTGGTGCGCGACGTGCGGGCCAGCGTCAAAATCCCGATGGCGGTGAAGATCGGGCCCTATTTCTCCGCCATGGTCTCCATGGCCCGTCGTCTGGACCAGGCGGGCGCCAACGGCCTGGTGCTCTTCAATCGTTTTTACCAGCCCGATTTTGACCTGGAGAAGCTGGAGGTCACGCCCAATCTGGTCCTCAGCCGGTCCGACGAGTTGCGGCTGCGCCTGACCTGGGTGGGAATCCTCTATGGCCGCATCAAGGCCGACATGGCCATCACCGGCGGTGTGCACACCGCCGAGGACGCCATCAAATGCATGATGGCCGGCGCCCGGGTGGCCATGATGACCTCGGCACTGCTCCGGAACGGCATCAAGCACATCGGCTCGGTGCTGGAGGGCATGAAGGCCTGGATGGAGCAGCACGAGTACACCTCCATCCGCCAGATGCAGGGCAGCATGAGCCAGAAGTCGGTGGCTGAGCCGGCCGCCTTCGTGCGGGCGAACTACATGAAGGTCCTCAGCTCGTATGCGATGAAGTAAGCGGAGCGCGCAGAGAAGCGGTCGGATTGCCGAGGACGTGACGGCTTCACGGTCGCGCTTCCTGAATCGGAAGGGGATACGCCCCGGTGACCCCATGGTGGTCGCCGGGGCGTTCCTCTCTTGCCTGCCTTTACACGCCAGAGGACTGCCCAACCGCTTGCCGCGTTCCTGCGATCGTGGTACAACCGGCCCGGTGTGATCCGCCGGCAGACCTACCCTCCGCCTGAAGGGCCCGGCCGAGACCCGACTTGACGCCCGTGCCGGCGGACGGCGAGGGAATCGTACTCTCACAGGAGCCGTTTCGTGGCGCCGACCATATATCGCGACTCGCTGCCAGTCCGTGACCCATATTGGACGCTTGCGGACTACCTCCGTCTTGCCGATCACGAC
>Ga0316626_10000857_pt1 | contig 12742 bp, 15 predicted proteins | sample OWC_Aug_T1_C1_D5_FD_207656 | JGI IMG/M metagenome (GOLD analysis project Ga0316626, IMG submission 207656) | Wetland soil microbial communities from Old Woman Creek delta, Ohio, United States - OWC_Aug_T1_C1_D5_A | ecosystem: Environmental > Terrestrial > Soil > Wetlands | place: USA: Ohio...
CGAAATAGCGCCTTTCGCACAAAATGGAAACGGGGAGATGATTCCTGATCCGAATGACGACCCCGGCCTCTTTCGTCTCTGTCGGGACATCATCCATAAACAAGCTGATCTTACTCAACCGGGTTTCAAAAAGAGTGGGAGCGACTGGAGGAGCTCCATAAAGAAACCTTCCTCCCTCCATTTGAAACGAGATAAAGAATTTTGTTTTCACGAGCTCAAGGCCAAAGGGGTTTACCCATCCCTTGCATTGATACCCCTCCGAGTGGATCGCCAAAACATTGGACTGCTACAATTGAAAAGCAAACACAAAATGTCTTTTTCAGGGGATCAAATAAAACTCTACGAAAACCTCGCTCAAACCCTTGCTATCGCTTTGGCGCATCGGAATGCTCAGGTGGATTTGCGGGAACGGGTGAAAGAACTGACGTGCCTTTATGGTATCGCTCGGTTGGCCGCCCAGCCTCATCAGTCAATCAAAAAGATCCTGCAGGGCATTGTAAAGCTTCTTCCTCCTGCCTGGTTATACCCTGAGATTACCTTTGCAGGGATCCTCCTGGATGGGTATTCTTATTCGACTCGCGGCTTTCAAGAAGGAAGACACAAACAAACGGCCGATATCATGGTGAGCGGGGAGCGGCGAGGCGTGATCGAGGTCGTTTACATGGAGGAAAGGCCCGAACTTGACGAAGGACCATTCCTGAGGGAGGAGAGAAACCTCATCGATGCTGTGGCAAGAGAGGTTGGAATCATTATCAAGCGAAGAGAGGCAGAGGATGACCAATTTAAGCTCCGGGAGCAGTTGACCCGTTCAGAAAAAATGGCTGCCCTTGGACAGCTCTCGGCGGGCATCGCCCATGAAATTCGGACCCCTCTCACCTCCATCAAGATTTTTATTCAATCTTTGGAGAAAGAGATCGAGTTGGACGAGAATCAAAAGGAGGACTTCAGGATAATCCAAAGAGAGATTGATCGAATAAATGAAAACGTTATTCGATTTCTAAATTTTGCAAGGCCAGAAGAACCCTTTTTTCAACGGCTGAGCATCCATGAATTGATAAAAGAGTCTCTCAACCTTTTAGCAGCCAAGATGAAGGCCAGTTCTGTGGACCTGGAGATCTCCCTCTTAGAGGTTTGCCCGCCGGTGGAAGGGGATCCCAAACAATTAGGGCAGGTCTTCCTCAACCTATTCCTCAACGCCATCGAGGCGATGCCCGGGGGAGGAGTACTTACCGTTCGATCTATTCTGAAGACCATTCCCGAGAGTCATGAAGAGTTTCTGCAAATATTTATTGAAGATATAGGGTGTGGAATCCCCGAAAAAGACAGACCTTATCTCTTCGACCCGTTCTTCACGACGAAGGACGCGGGGACGGGGTTAGGACTCTCGATTGTTTACTCCATCGTTCAGAAGCATAGTGGCCGGATTGAGGTGGAGAGTGAGATGGGAAAAGGCTCTTCGTTTATCGTTTCGTTACCCGTCTACAAGGAGGGCAAATGGAGAGAATCCTAGTCGTCGATGACGACCTGAGTTTATGCCATTTCTTGACGAAGCCCCTTTCCCAAAAGGGGTATCAAGTCATCGCTTGTCACAACGGAAAACAGGCCCTGGAAATCATTAACGAACAAGAGGCAAACCTTGTTCTGCTCGACAACAAATTGCCGGACCGGACCGGACTCGATATCCTCAGGGAGATCAAACAAAATCACCCGAAGATGCCGGTCATCATCATGACCGCCTTTGGGACAACGGATACGGCGATCGAGGCCATGCGGCTCGGAGCCTTCGATTACATCCTGAAGCCTTTCGAACTCGAAGAGATCTCCGAATTGGTGGCCAAGGGATTGGAAGCCAATAAGCTGATGAAGAGGGCAGTGGCTATTCCAGCCCTCTTTGAGTCTTTGGAGGACTCGGATCAGATCATCGGTAAAAGCAAAGTGATGCAGGAGGTTTATAAGTTAATCGGCCAGGTTGCGGAGAGTGATGTGACCGTAATGGTTCGAGGAGAGAGTGGAACGGGAAAAGAATTGGTAGCAAGAGCGATCTATCAGCACAGTCAAAGAAAAGACCGCCCTTTTCTTGCGATCAACTGTGCGGCCATTCCGGAAACCCTTCTGGAGAGCGAACTCTTCGGGCACGAAAAGGGAGCCTTTACAGGGGCCAGCAAAAGACGCATTGGAAAGTTCGAACAGTGCCATCAGGGAACGATCCTTCTTGACGAAGTAGGGGATATGACCCTCTCCACCCAGGCAAAGATTCTGCGGATGTTGCAAGAAGGGAAATTTGAACGGATTGGCGGTAATGAGACGATCAAGGTGGATGTGCGAGTGTTGGCCTCCACCAACCGAAAACTTGAGGAATTGATCAAGGAAGGAAAATTTCGAGAAGACCTTTACTACAGGCTGAAGATCATGGCCATCGTGTTGCCGCCTTTAAGAGAGCGCAAGGAAGATATTCAAGAATTGACCGAATATTTCTTCCATCTTTACAATCGTCAGATAGGGACTCAGGTCTCATACATCGACCCATCCATCTTTGACAAATTGCTTTCCTACACCTGGCCCGGTAACGTGAGAGAGCTGGCGAATATCATAAAGCGTGGTCTGATCCTTGCCAAAGGAGAGGTGTTAACTGCGGAAGACATGATCTTCGATACAGAAGACGAGACCCCTTCTTTTGCCAATGAGGAAGAATTGGAGAAAAACCTGAATAAGATGCTCGATCCCCTCTTTTCCGATATCCTTCGATTTTGGAGAACGGGTCTTCACTCAAATCTTCTTGAGAAAGTGGAGAAGTTTATTATCCAGAAAGCCCTCGATGAAACAGGGAAGAACCAAGTCCAGGCAGCGAAGCTGTTAGGAATCAGCAGAAATACGCTCCGGCACCGGATAGAAAAATATCGGCTTTCCTCTTAACCCCATTAGAAATAATGCCTCCCTGCTTCTCGCCGGGGTTAGATTTTAGAATAATTCCGGCGGGACTCAATCCTCCGCGGGAATTTCTAACGGGGTTTCCTGGTGTTGCTAAAGCATCACCCCGGTTCAATCTTTGAGCACATCATAATCCGCCAGATTAATTGACAAATATCGTATCCCGCGCTTTTTCTCGCCCGAACATGACCAATGAGCAAAAAAAGCTAGCTTTCTAAAATCGCTAAGATAGAAAATATTTAACAAAACTAGCTACTTATCAAAGTTTCAAAAACGACCTGCTGGCATGAAATTCGCATTTGATACCCTATGGAATGATCAAAATTCAGGAAATTAAAGAATTCGTGAAAACAGAGGAGCACCCAACGTAAAAAACGAAAGATCAATCTAATGACGACTCACAAAATATTGGCCATTGCCGATGCCTCAAGAGACACGTTGAACCCAATACTGGAATCCCTTCGAATCATCCAAAAGGAAAGACTGGCCATACGGTTCATCCTTCTTTCATTTCTGTCAGTTCTTTCCGCAGAGCATACTGAGCCATTGGGTCCGAACACTTTATTCATTTTAATGCAAGAGGAACGAGACGTCTTGGAGAAAGCGAGAAATCATTTCAAAACGATGGATATCCCTTGCAGTCTCCAACTCATTACCTCACCCGCCTGGAAGGAAATCCTTGACGAAATGAAAAGCGGGGATCAGGATTTAATCATCCTTCAGGGCCAATTTCTTAAAATGTGGAACGAAAGCCCCAGGGATTTTGGATTATGTACTCATGCCATCTTTAGGCCGAAGTGCCCTGTTTTAGTGATCAATCAACCGGGGGAAATGTTTCTGTGCTAAGGACAGATCTCATAAGCCATCGTGGTTCCTGAGAGACACTTCGATAAGGGGAGAAGGAGGATGCCCTATGATTTTAAAGATACTGGTCATCGCAGATGCCACGGCCGAGGCAGCGGAGATGATATCGAACGCCCTTGGAACCATTCACAGTGGCGAGTTGCATATTAAGGCTCTTTTTATCTCCCGTCTTTCCGGAGTGTCTCTAAGAAATTTGGGGTACAATATTCTCACCCTTTTGATGAGAGAAGAACAGGAAGCGCTGCAAAGAGCAAGGGTCTACTTTACGATGAACAGTATCCCCTATGATATCCGTGTCATGCCCGGCTCGGATGGACAGGTGGTTTCGAAACAGATCGAAGCACAAGAGCACGATATCCTGATCCTTCAAGGAGAATTTGCGGACATCTGGCGAAAAGATCACCCGTCGAACTATGGATTGGGGGACATCACAGGATCGCCGAATCCTGTGTGGATACTCAAGGGGCCAGAGGAACCCGGGCGGTCCCTATCCGGTCTTGGGACGTGATGCATTGCGCCTGAGTTAGAACAATGGCTGCGTCAATAAATGTTGTGCGCTTTACGTGGATACTACCTCAGAAGGAGCAGTGGTTATCATGACGGAGAGAAATTTCCATCACGATGATGGCCTGGCCCGCGCCGTTTTAGAAGTCATAGGGCACCATCAGCCCGTTCCCACAATGGATATCTGGTATGAGTTAGGGGAGGATGAGAGATTCCAGGACGGTATTGCCCTCGCCGAAGTGAACGAGATTCTTTTCCATTTAGAAAACAGCAAGAGGATCTTCAGAAAGGGCGGGGATAAATGGATGGTGAAAAAAGGGACCGCCTGAGATCCGATCAGAGTGGCTTCTGGAACTCGAGAAATTTTTGGCTACCTTTTGGTAGAGATGATCGGGAAGAGGAGTCCATCATGGATAGACTTGAATCGGCGAATAGGACGGAGACGACGAGGTGGCTACGGTTTTTTGAGCAACTCATGGAGTTCTCTGATCATGAGAGAAAAACGGAAATGGTTTGCCCGATGTGCAAGAGTCCGTTTCCAGAAGTCAAGGAGATCCGCGCAACAGTAGATCAAATATCATCTTGTGATTATTGCTTGGGTAGACTCATTTCGTTTTTGAATGGAAAGAGATCCTATTTTAGTTAGGAGGGCCTCACGCTCGATAAATGCTTATCGTATTGGCATCTTGATTGAGTCGTTAAAGGAGAAAATGATCGAAATGGTTGGTGCAGTTATTATTGCCCATTCTTTCATCGGAAAAGAATTGATCGCGACAGCAGAGTACATTGTCGGGAAAATCGAAGGTTTAACCGCAGTTTCCATCGATTGTAAAACGAACGCCTTTGAGGCCAGGAAAGCAATTGCGGCAGCGATCAAGGAAGTTGACCAAGGAAACGGTGTTCTCCTGTTGACGGACCTTTTCGGAGGTTCCCCTTCAAACATCGCGTTTTCCTTTTTGAACCATGAAAAAATTGAAGTTGTTTCCGGAGTGAATCTCCCCATGATCTTAACCTTTTGGAACAAAAGAGAAGATAGGAACCTGGAGGAATTGGCAAAATTGGTTCAACTGTCGGGTATTCGAAATATCGCCCGAGCAAGAGACTTAACGGAGGGAAAAGGTGCTCCTGGAAAAAGAATCTTCAAAAGTGACAGACGACTTTCCCAAAAATAAGAAAAAGATATTGATCGTCGATGATGACGAAACGATTCTTTACATACTCAGGAGGTTTTTTATCGGGGAAGGATTTGAGGTCCTGGTGGCAAAAGACGGTTTGGAAGCGATGGAGAGGCTGAAGGCGGAAAACCTTTCGCTGGTGCTTACAGACATTAAGATGCCTTCTTTTTCGGGAATCGACCTGATCAGATTCATCCGCCAGAACATGAAAGGGATTCCTATTGTGGCGATGACAGCCTATCCCTATCTTTATCCTGAAAAAAGGAACGGGAATGAAGTGGACGCTTACTTCCGAAAACCATTTGATATTAACGAGATGCTCTCGTCCATAGAAAAAATTTTAGGAGGTTAAGTTTCATGCCCTGTCCTCTCTATCTGGGTCTGGCTTCGGGGAATCCCTTGAAGGTGTGTGGCCCCAAAGAGCGGCTGGGCTACGCCCCAAGTTCCGCCCATTTAAAAATTTTTTGCCTATCGATTTCAGCCTATAATGAATGCCCGATGTATAAACTTAAAACAACAAACTGGAAAGGAACAAGTCGGTGGTTTCGGTTTTTCAAACAACTTTTTGGATTTTTCTAATGAGATAGGAGGAAAGGAATGGAATGTCCGGTCTGCAAAACTGTTTTCCCCAAGTTCAAAGAGATTCTGATGATCGTCGATAGGTTCTTTTACTGTTACCACTGCTGTTGTCGGCTCATTTCCTACCCCGATGGAGAAGGCGGCTGCCTCGTTGAAGAAGACCGCACAGGGGAGAAATGGAAAAAGGCAGAGAGAGCTTCTCTCGTATTTGGAAGCGATAAGATAGGCAGGACGATTCGATGAGGATCTCTAAGATACTGATCGTCCTCAGCGCAACGAAAGACGCCTCGGTGTCCATGCTCGACGCTTTTCAGATGATTCAGAAGGGCACGGCGAGCGTCAAGGTCCTTTTCATCTCCTATCTGTCCGATCTTTTCAAAAAGAGCTTAGGTCCGAATACCCTCAGCCATTGGGTGAGAGAGGAAAAGGAATGTATGGATAAGGTTGATCATTATTTTGCCAGAATGGACATTCCTTATGAGCGTAAGCTAATTACTGTTCCTCCGTGGGAGATGGTTTTTAATGAGATGAGCGAGGAGGCCCAAGATCTGATCATTCTTCAAACCGAGTTACTTGAGAAATGGAAAAAGGGTAAGGCGAACTGCGCATTATGCTCAGATGCCCTCTCCAGGTCAAGGTGTCCCATTTTGGTAATCAATTCATCCGAGGGCACGATGAAATCAGTTCTCTGAGTCGAAACAGGACTGGGGGAACCGTGTAACGAATCCGGTCATATCTTTAAGGGATATTTGATAAAACAAAGGAGGACTTTTCTTGAATTCGGATATCTTCGGAGATCTGGAGAAATGGGAAAAGGTTCTGAAAATTCTTGACGGGCTGAAAGAATCGAGAGAATTGGATGAAAACCAAGCTGGACTGGCGAGGATATTGAGATTCGGGTCTAATTGGAGGCTCATCGAGAAGGTCTTGGAGTGCGGAAAAGAAATAAATCAGCCTGAGGATAAATTTCTCTTAGAGGTATTTAAAATCATTACTGACCGAAATATATACCTTGACGCAAGAATCCTTGCCCTGGATACCCTTGTATGCCTTTTCCCCCGCATGAATCAGAAGGGGGGTCAAAAAGTGAGTCAGGTTTTCATCGTCCGAAATATTCGGAACATCTTGAATTTACCAGAGCCCCCCCTCTTCCACGAAGCCATTGCTAAGTCATTGGAAGCCATGACAGGGACCCCGTAGGTCGGAATTCTTTCATCAAAAAGCTAGTCCCTTCTTTCCTACTTTCTTTTGTACAAAATTTTAGATAAAATACGTCAAATTCAATGAACCGAATTCACAATCGACTCGATTGCCGGATGGTCGCTGCGATGTTATTTGCTATTCGAGGACGAAGAGAATGACCCGATCAAAACAGATCCATAGAAAAACCTCTTTCCGCAAGTTGGCCCATCGAGATGCCCAGGTCGATTTACGGGAGCGGGTCAAAGAATTGACCTGCCTTTACAGTATCGCCCGCCTGGCCGCACAGCACGATTTATCGACGAACGAAGTTTTGCAGGGTATCGTCAAGGTTCTCCCTCCAGCCTGGTTGTATCCCGAGATAGCCCATGCCAGGATCACCTTGAATGGGTCCTCTTTTTCAACCCCTGGGTTTCGGGAGGGAAAATATCAGCAGCGGGCGGAAATCATCAGCAGCGGGAAACACCAGGGAAGCGTCGAGGTGGTGTATGGTGAAGAGAGACCGGAGCTTGATGAGGGCCCTTTTCTCCGGGAGGAACGGGCCCTTCTTGATGCCATAGCAAAAGAGATTGCCAATATCCTCACCGGGAGACAGGCTGAACAAGACAAATTAAACCTTGAGGAGCAAGTGAGACATGCTGATCGACTGGCAACCATCGGACAACTTGCAGCCGGGGTTGCTCACGAATTGAATGAACCCTTGGGGAGTATCCTTGGCTTTGCCCAACTCGCTAAAAAATGCCCGGGAGTTCCGCACCAGGCGGAACTGGATATTGAGAAGATATTCAATGCTTCCCTTCATGCCAGAGACATCGTCAAGAAACTTCTGATATTTGCTCGGGAGATGCCGCCTCAAAAGATAAAGGTGAATCTGAATAAATCGGTCGAAGAAGCTCTCACCTTTTTCAGATCTCGATGTACCCAGGAAGGGGTTGAACTGATCTGCTCGCTCTCTCCCAATCTTCCAGGGGTCGATGCAGACCCTTCTCAGTTGAATCAAGTCGTCATCAATCTCATCGTGAATGCCCTGCAAGCAATGCCCCGGGGAGGGGATCTGAAAATACAGACTTTATACGAAGACGATCAAGTCTTGCTCATCGTCGAGGATACAGGCATCGGCATGAATGAGGAAGTCCTCGGAAAGATTTTTACTCCGTTTTTTACAACAAAAGAGGTTGGAAAGGGAACAGGATTGGGTTTGCCCGTCGTCCATGGGATCATCACCTCCCACGGAGGTTCTGTTAGAGTAAAAAGCAAAGTTGGCCAAGGGACAAGGTTTGAGATTCAGCTCCCTGCGGCAAAACCAAGTATTCGTAAAGGTTGACCGGGATGACGACTTCGCCCAGAACAAATTCCATTCTGGTTGTGGATGATGCTCCAGATACCTTGGAACTTCTTCAGAGAAATCTTGAATCCCGGGGGTATCGGGTCTTTACTGCTCCAAATGCCATGGAAGCCATCAAGATCCTCGGAACGACCGTGGTTGATTTAGTCATCACCGATCTCAAAATGCCCGGAGCCACCGGCATTGAACTGATCCGCCATATCCGGGAAAACTTCAGAGACATTGAGGTCATGATGATCACGGGCTACCCAACGATTGAAACCGCTGTCAAGGCTGTAAAGTCGGGGGCGGAGGAATATCTGACCAAACCTTTTACGGACACCGAACTCTTCTCCGCCGTTGAGCGAGTGTTTGAGAAAGTGCGTGTGTACAGAGTGACCCACCTCCCATCGCATCGATCCCAAAAATCTCCTTATGGGCTCATTGGTGAGTCAGATGCGATGCAGAAAGTTTTTAGCGCCATTGCCAAGGCGGCAACGACCTCCGCGACGACACTGATCACAGGGGAAAGTGGGACGGGTAAAGAGCTCGTCGCAAGGGCCATTCATTATACGAGTCCACGGAACTCCGCCCCCTTCGTTCCTGTAAACTGCGGGGCCATTCCGGGAGAGTTGCTTGAAAGTGAGCTCTTCGGACACATTAAGGGAGCCTTTACCGGAGCGACAGAAACCAGAGCAGGCTTCTTTCAAACGGCCGATGGGGGCACGATCTTTCTGGACGAAATCAGCGAAACCAGCCTTTCCATGCAGGTGAAACTCCTCCGCGTGTTACAAGATAAGGAAGTCAATATGGTCGGATCCCCACGACCACGAAAGGTAGACGTGAGGATCTTGGCCTCGACGAATAAGGATCTGCCCAATTTGGTAGAGAAAGGACTCTTCCGTGAAGACCTCTTTTTCCGTTTGAATGTCATCACGATCGATATCCCTTCCTTGCGGGAGAGAGGGAAAGACATTATTCTATTGACGCAATATTTCGCAACGAAATTTTCAGAGGAACTGGGTAAACCGAAACTCACTTTTTCTGAGAATGCATTATCTGTCCTAAAAAACTACCACTGGCCGGGAAATGTGCGAGAATTGGAAAACGTCGTTCAGCGCCTTGTCGTCATGACAGAAGGGGATCTCATCGAGGTCCCGGATCTCCCCTCCCTGATGCGTTTTTCAGCTCTGCAGAAAACCGGTTTAAATCGACCTCTCTCCGAGGTGGAGACAGAATATATTCGAAATGTTCTCACAAGCGTTGGGGGCAATAAGACGAGGGCCGCTGAGATCCTCGGGATCGATCGAAAGACACTTCGAGAGAAGCTAAGCAAGATGGAAAAGGGATCTCAATCATAATTCAGACAACCGGGGAGATTCGCCCCGGTGATTCAAATCTCCCCAACGAAATCGCACAGACTTATCTTCTTTTCTCCTCTTAACCCTGCTCTTTTCTAAATTTCTCATTCTCTGTAATCAAGCTATATTCTTGGAGTTTTTCTCTTGTGGTTAACATCCGCAACTTGCCGGCAGGGCGGTTCTGGATAAACTGGCAGGAAGATTGCTCTAAGGCTTATCGGTTCCAGATTAAAAAAATAAAAGGGGGCCCATCATGAAAAAGGTATGTCATGCTTTAAAAGCAAAAAAGGAACAGAGCACTCAAGTCCACAAAGACAGCTATATGGGGCTGTGTTCGTATTGCAAATCCGCACCGATTTGCACCTTTACCAGGGATCCCAACCGTCCAGTCTGTGAATGCGATGAGTTTGGAGGATTCACTTACACTCCTGTTGGGGTGCCGAATCGAAAAGATATCTCCCTAAAACATTTCCCTAAGAATCCAATAGGCAGCGAGGACCCATTCTCCCTCCATAAAGGTTTATGCAGTCAATGTGAGGGAAGGGCCAACTGCATCTATCCGAAACCTGAGGGAGGCGTCTGGCACTGCGAGGAATTTCGATAGGGAATGGGAAACACGCGCACTCCATCACTTTTTTGAGGATAGACCATCATGAATCCCGAGCACATAGAGAAAATCATCGAGGATCACCACAAAGGAAATCAGACGGGTCTCATCTCGCTTCTCGAAGAAATCCAGGCCAAATACAGCTATCTTCCTGAAGAGGCCTTGAGGATGGTCGCCCAAAAGACGGGATGTTCTTTGGTTGACCTCTATGGAGTCGCGACATTCTATCGGGCCTTCAGTTTGAAACCAAGAGGGAAGCATCTGATCTCCGCCTGCCTGGGAACAGCGTGCCATGTTCGCGGAGGCGAAGCGATCGCCTCCGAATTTCAGCGTCAACTTGGAATCAAGCCGGGGGAAACAACTCCGGACAATGAGATCACACTGGAAACAGTAAACTGCCTCGGCGCCTGTGCCCTTGGACCCATCGTGGTGGTGGACGGACATTACTTTTCGAATGTGAGCGTACAAAGGGTAAAAGATATTACCCATAAAGCCAGGGCAGGTCTCGATCGTATCGATGTCCGATCCGACGAACGCATTTTCCCCGTCGAGGTCAGTTGCCCGCGCTGCAATCACAGTCTCATGGACAAGAGTCGGTATATCGATGGTTACCCGTCGATCCGGGCAACGGTCTCTTTCAACTCAAAACATGGGTGGATCAGATTGTCATGCCTTTACGGCAGCTTCTCTGTAGAACGCGAATATGAGGTCCCGACAGACTCCGTGGTGAACTTCTTCTGTCCCCATTGTCATGCAGAGTTACGGAGTTCCACCATTTGTATGGATTGTGGGGCCCCGATGGTACCCTTGCTTGTGCGTGGAGGAGGAATCGTGCAAATCTGTTCGCGTCGGGGATGCAAGGGGCATATGTTGGATCTCACAGGAATCAATTTATGAAGATTTAAGGTTCAGGCCGAAATCTTTATGGAAAGGGTGAGAGACAAAAAGGGTTATTCATGGAAAGACTTAAATCCATCGACGAGTTTCAATTCCTTCACGACCGTTTGATTGTGGAGAGGGAGCCCGATTCTCCCACCATCGTTATCCCGGCCGGAACCTGCGGCCAGGCAAGCGGAGCAAATGACCTTATCCGTATTACGAAACGAGAACTTCTGAACAAAAAATATACTGACAAAATCAAAATTCGAATCACCGGCTGCCATGGATTCTGCGAAATGGAACCATCGATCCTGATCGAGCCTTCAGGAATTTTCTACCCGAAAGTAGATGCAAAGAAGATGGTCCGCATTGTGGAGGCCGTGGCGAAGGGGGACGTTCTCAAAGACCTGCTTTTCACAGACCCAAGAACTGGAAACCCGATAGAGCGGCAGGCCGACATCCCGTTTTTCAAAAAACAAGTCCGAACCCTACTCTGCCGTAATGAGAAAATCGATCCCATTCGCATTTTTAATTATATCGAGAACGATGGTTATGTTGCGATGGCGAGGGCGCTCTCCTCCGGCAACCCCTGTTGGGTGGTCGAGGAGATCAAGGCATCCGGCTTACGGGGTCGAGGGGGGGCTGGTTTTCCAACAGGCCTGAAGTGGGAGCGATTGGCCAATCAGCCGAATGGAAACGGAAAGTTCATCGTCTGCAATGCGGACGAAGGGGATCCCGGTGCGTACATGGATCGCAGTCTTCTCGAAGGGAATCCCCACAGCATCATCGAGGGGATGCTCATTGGTGCCTATGGGACCGGGGCAACAAAGGGGATCATCTATGTCCGTAACGAATATCCTCTTGCCATCAAACATTTGTTGATTGCCCTCCGGCAAGCAAGCCAATTGGGGCTCCTCGGGGAGCATATCCTGGGAACCGGATTTTCCTTCGATATCAAGATCGTGAGAGGAGCCGGTGCGTTTGTCTGCGGGGAAGAAACCGCCCTGATCAAATCAATCGAGGGAAAGATGGGGGAACCGCGGCAACGTCCCCCCTTTCCCGTCGAGAAAGGGATCCAGGGTCAACCCACATCAATCAATAACGTCGAGACCTGGGCCAATATTCCGATCATCATCGGGCTTGGGGCTCAGGAGTTCGCAAAGGTAGGGACAAGGGAAAATACAGGGACGAAAATCTTCAGCCTGGTGGGGAAAATAAAAAATACGGGATTGGTCGAAGTCCCGATGGGGATCACCATTGACAGGATCGTCAATGAAATCGGCGACGGGCAGCTCGGCCAGAGAAACATCAAGGCCGTACA
>Ga0316626_10000859_pt1 | contig 12739 bp, 11 predicted proteins | sample OWC_Aug_T1_C1_D5_FD_207656 | JGI IMG/M metagenome (GOLD analysis project Ga0316626, IMG submission 207656) | Wetland soil microbial communities from Old Woman Creek delta, Ohio, United States - OWC_Aug_T1_C1_D5_A | ecosystem: Environmental > Terrestrial > Soil > Wetlands | place: USA: Ohio...
ACAGGGATCATCGGCCTGGGCCGGATGGGAATGGCGGCCGCAAAAAAATACATCAAAGAAGGGTATAAAGTGGCGGGATATGCTCGGAGGCCTGAGGTCGTTAAAGAATTTTCCAACGCCGGTGGGATTGTGGTGAGAAACGGCAGAGAAGTGGCGGAAAGATCTGGTAAGGTCATCATTTACGTGTTGAACGACCAGCAAGTCATCGAAGTGATAACCGGTCCGAATGGGGTTCTCGAAGGATGCCACAAAGATACAAGGGTGATCTGCATGTCCACGATCGATAAGGACAACCTGGAATGGGTGGCCGGGCAATGCGCAAAAAAAAATGTAGGTTTTGTAGATTGCCCTGTGACCGGAGGACCAGCCAGAATCGAGGCAGGAACTTTAACCTTGATTGTGTCAACGACTAAAGAACTTTTGGAAGAATGCCGGCCTGTCCTTGAAGTCCAGGGGAAAATTAACTATGTTGCTGAAAAGCCGGGATTAGCACAACTGGTTAAACATTGTAACCAGCTCCTTGTGGCCACAACCCTTGCTGCAACCATTGAAGTAATTACCTTGGCTAAAAAACAAGGGTTGGACCCACAACTGGTGTGCAAGGTTGTGGGAAGTGGTATTGCTGGAAGTGATTGGTTTAGGCTTATTACGTCTAATATACTCGACAATACTCCAGCAATTGGGGGATTGGGCCAGATGTGCAAAGACATCGGGCTGGTGATCAATGACAGCAGAAGAGTGCGCACTCCTTTAATTGTGGCCTCTGCAGCCTATCAATATTATCTCTCGGCTCTTTCCTTAGGAATGGAAAACGCTGAGGTCCACGAACTAATCAAAGTCCTTGAGACAATGACGGATCCTAGGAATTAGCATAACCTTCGGGCAACCCAGCCCCTCGATGAGGCGATAGAGGAAATGGACAAAGAAGAGGGGATAAGAAAGACTCTCATTAAAGGAAGGTTAGTAATCGATGGGATGGGAGATCCACCGATTGAAAGAGGGGCCATTCTTGTTGAAGGAGAACGCATCTTCAGAGTTGGAAGGCAAGAGGAGTTCAAAGGAGAGACAAATATCCATGTGCTGGACTGCAGCGACCAAACGCTTCTTCCCGGATTGATCGATTGCCACAATCACCTTTCTCTTGATCCAAGGCTTGATAATTATCTTTATCGAATGGCCGATCCCATTCCTGCGCTGACCCTGCGTGCCTGCAAAAGCATGAAGATTGATCTTCGATCCGGCGTCACCACGTCACGGTGTTTGGGTGACAAAGGCTTTCTGGATGTCGAATGCAAAAAAGGAGTTTCAGAAGGGTCCATCGAAGGTCCTCGTCTTCTCATAGCCACCAGGGGAATTCGTGCCCTTCACGGACATGGTTTCGTTGGATACCCTTTTGGTGGCGTTGAGCAGATTCGGGCCGCGGTGAGGGAAAACCTTTCAGCCGGGGCGGACCTCATCAAAATTTATATTACTGGAACCCTCCGCGATCCCAGGGGGATTCCAAGCTTTTTCTCCAAAGAAGAAATTCAAGCTGCAGTGGATGAGGCCCACCGGGTCGGCATTCCAGTGGCCACGCACTGTATTGGCGGTATTGGCTTTGAGTGGGCCATAGAAACTGGCATCGATGTCATCGAACACGGTTATTTTTTGACGGACCGTGAAATAGAACTCTTGCTTAAGTCAGAAAGATGGTTGGTTATGACACCCAGCATCTTCTTTACCGATGCTCGGATTCAGACTCTCCCAACTCATCTCATTGAAGGCCATTTGAAGCAGCGAGATGAAGTCGGCCAACGGATGAATGCCGTGGTAAAGGCCGGCGTAAAATTCGCTGTAGGAACAGATGGGATGCACAGCGGTCTAGCCCAAGAGATTAAATACGTGGTTGATTTTGGCGCTACACCAAGCCAGGCTTTAATGGCTGCCACTCGTCAAGCTGCTCGGGTCTGTGGGCTTGAAGAGAAGATTGGAACCCTTGAGCCGGGCAAATTCGGCGACATCATCGGGGTAGAAGGAAATCCCCTGGAAGACATTGCTGCGCTGAAAAGAGTTAAGACAGTGATCCTTGGTGGTAGGGTCAAGTATCAAGATGAAGGTAGATAGGATATGTTTGTTTTGCGAAGAATTATTGTTATAGAAATCGATCCACATGAGAGGAGGAAATCAAATGCAATATTTCGTGTCTAAAACAACACCGCGGACAATCCTGATCATGTTTGATAGAGATGACCTGCTCCTCGAGGGTCTTCAGGAGGTTGTAAAAAAAGAACAGATCGACACCGCTGCGATCACAGGAGGGATAGGTTCCTTGCAGCGAGTGCATCTCCACACCATTACCACTACCGCTGTCCAAGTGGGAGAAAAGTACTGGAACTTCACCGGCCCTATCGAACTGGGGAGCGTTCAAGGGTCTGTGATTGGTGGGGATGCCCATGCCCACATCAGTGTGTTCGACTGGGACAGCAAAACCATCTACATTGGGCATTTGGAACCAGGCAGTATCGTCGCTTATCGGGCTGAAATCAGCTTGACTGTTCTGGAAGGAGTCAAGACCGAACGGTATAATGACGAGCAGGGTCACTTCCGCATCAGACAGCGTTAGAAATGAACCTAAGTCATTTAGAAGGGGGGGATGAAGAGGAAAGTAGGTTCGACTCATCGATCATCGCTGTGTGATGATCGAACAAAGAAAGGAGGAATTCGATGGAAAAGGTTGTTAAGTTTTTTTGTATCGTTGGAGTTGTTGGCCTTTTATTCTGTTTTTCGAATAGCCCCTCTCTGGCACAGGTTAAGGTCGGCGTGATGTTCAGTATGACAGGGCCTGGTTCTGTGACGGGCAAGGTTCAATTGGATGGTGCCAAGTTAGCGATCAAACAGGTCAACGACCAAGGTGGTGTCATGCTGGGGGGAAAAAAGGTCAAAGTTGAGCCGGTGATCCGTGATGATGAGACCAAACCTGATGTGGCTGCTCGTAGAATGCGAGAACTGGTTGAAGAGAACATAAAGCTTGTTGTAGGAGGTACCTTCGCTCATGTGAGCCAAGCCATCAATGTTCAGATCCAAGACGGCCAAGCATTATTTATGGCGCCCAATGGTGTTGAGGAAGATACTTTCCGCAAGGGGAAGAAAGCCCCATATTACATCTCCTCACTTGGTGCAGTGGATGGAATAGGAAGAATGTGCGCCGATTATGTAAGTAAGACTTATAAACCAAAACACGTTGCTCTCTTTCTGCCGGATTATGCTTATGGCCGCGGCGCCGCCAAAGGGGCCCATAAGGTCTTTAGCACCAAGTATCCGGATATCAAGATTACCGAGATCTGGTCTCCGGTGGGAACTCCGGATTTTACGTCTTATATCATCAAAATAAAGGAGATGAAACCGGACGTCGTGATGATGGGGCATTGGAGCGCCGATGCGATCAATGTCCTGAAGCAGGCTCATGAATTGGGACTTAAGAAGGATACAAAGGTCTTCTTTAACTCCATCATCACTGCTTTTGGAGTGGGTATTCCACCCGAGGCTCTTGAAGGGGTAACGGTGGGGATGTGGTGGTATCATGATCTGGTCGGTCTCAAGGATCCTCAGACAGTCAGTGCTGTCGCCAAACTGACAGAAGCGTGGAGGAAAGAATACGGTGAACCGCCAGATCCTTTTGCGGTTTATGCCTACCTTGGCATGCAGGAAATCCTCAGGGGTGTGGAGTTGTCGAATTCCCTCGAGCCGGCCAAAGTTTATAAGGCTCTCATGGATAAACCGGATTTCATGAGTGTCAAGGGGCCGGCAGCCTGGCGGATTGATGGAAGGCCCTCTTATAAATACGCTAAGTTTATCCTTGATGGCAAACCTCCTAAAGAAAGAAAGGATAAATGGGATATTGCAAAAGTGGTCACCGTCTATACGGGTGAGGAACTTTGTCTTCCCTTGAAAGAAATGGGCTGGTAGCATAAAGCGGATTGGGGGAGGCGATATGGAGCCTTCCCCTTTCCCTTCGGGCATCGTTCTATCTTATACTGAGGCGGAAGTCAGATATATCGTTGAGTAAAGAGGATGGGTATGTCAGAGATTCTTGCAACAGAAGGGCTGAGTAAACATTTTGGCGGTCTCATCGCGGTCAACAAAGTGAAGTTTTCGGTCAAGAAGGATGAGGTCACGGGCATTATTGGTCCAAATGGATCAGGGAAAACGACCCTCTTTAACCTGTTGTCGGGTTTCTTCCCTCCCACTGAAGGACGCATTACCTTCTTGGGTGATGATATCACTCATATTTCTTCGCAAGAGAGGGTCATGAAAGGGATGGTTCGGACGTTCCAGCTTGTTTCTGTATTCAATTCTATGACCGTCTGGGAAAATCTTGTTCTCTCCGGCATTCGATTCATGGGGAAACATTCCTCTTCTCAAAGATTCTTTTTCGCGTCAGCAAGGAATGAGGGGATCTTGAGAAACTGTCTGGAGTCACTGAAACTGGTCGGCCTCCAAAGCAAGGCGCGGGCCCTCACCAGCGAGCTCTCCTATGGCTCAAAGAGAATGCTGGAGATCGGAATTGCCCTCTCCCTCAAGCCGAAAGTTCTGCTCTTGGATGAACCTTTGTCCGGACTGAGTGATGTAGAGATTTCAGAGGTTCTCGCCATCCTCCAGCAGATCAAGAAGGATCTCACTCTAGTCATCATCGAGCATAAACTGTCGAAGATCCTAAACCTGGTGGACCGTCTCTGCGTCATGAATGAGGGGAATTTTATCTGTGAGGGGGATCCTGAGCACGTGCTCTGTGACCCTTTTGTCAGAGAGTGCTACTGGGGAAAAAGCGAGATGAACCAGCGGGTCGCATAATTCATTGTCATGGAGCAGAGCCGGTTGGGAAAGAACGATATGCTTGAAATTAGAAATTTGGATGTGGCTTACGGCCATGCAAAAGTATTGCATGATGTCTCCCTCGATATCGAAAGGGGGGAGATGGCCTTTTTCATCGGTCGAAACGGCGCGGGAAAGACGACTCTGTTAAAGACCATCATCGGTCTTTTGAAACCACAAAACGGTTCTATCGTCTATCAAGGGCAAGAAATATCAGGCCTCTCTCCCGAAGATCTCTACCTAAAAGGGCTTCGGTATGTGGCTCAAGAGAAGAAGGTTTTCGGGAATTTGACTGTTCAAGAAAATATTGAGATTGCCGCCTTCGCGAGCGGGGAGCCCATGGATCATGCCTTAGATAAGGTGACCAGGATCTATCCCAAATTGAAAGACTTTTTAAAAACAAAAGCCGGGCAATTGAGCGGAGGACAGAGGCAGATCCTCTTAGTTGGCCGGGCTTTGGTTGGAGAGCCTAAACTCCTTTTAGTCGACGAACCGACTCAGGGGTTGGCTGCAATCGTCATCGAAGAGATCGTCAACATTCTCAGCGGTCTAAAAGACCAAGTCTCTGCTGTGATCGTTGAACAGAACCTTGCCATGGTAAACCGCCTGGCCGACAGACTCTTCATCCTGAAAGAAGGCAAAGTGGCCAGGGAAATCGTTGATAGATCCGAGATCTCTGACACGAAGGAGCTGGAAGAGTATCTCTAAAAATCGGTAAGAGACATGAAGAAGGAGTTAAGTTTGGACGAAGGCAAAGCTCCCTGTGACAAGCCGATAGACCTTCTCGCGGAATTGAGGAGCACACCCATCAAGGAGCATGGCGTGATCGATCTTCTGGGTATCGCTGCATTTTTTCTTGTGATCACCCCATTGCTTTCAACTCACAGAATCACAGACTTCATGATCTTCTGCATCTTTGCGATGTCCTTTGACTTGCTCTATGGATATATGGGCCGGCTTTCCTTTGGCCAGATGCTCTATCTTGGTACCGGTGCCTATTTTTGTGGTCTTTTCATCAGGTATGTGAGCGGAAACCCTCTCCTGGCCATTTTGGCGGGAATCGCTTTTGCAGGATTTCTGTCGATGCTTCTCGGCCTCATTATCGTCAGGACGACCGGCGCCTGTTTCGCTTTGATCAATTTGGCTTTCAATCATATTGGATTTTTTCTCGTTCTCTCGCCCCTGAGAGGAATTACAAGGGGAGAAGATGGATTTGGAGTCAGCGCCTCGAAATTTGGCTCTCTCAGTCTCACCAGCCGTCCTATTATGTTTGGTTTCGTCCTTCTATGCGTACTATTAGTTTTCTATGTCCTGAGACGATTGACCTCCTCTCCATATGGGATTCTGATCCGTTCGATTAAGGAAGACGAAACGAGAGTCCGTTTTCTCGGATATAATACCTTTTATTATAAGTGGCTGACCTTTGTCCTGGCTGGTTCCATAGCCGGTCTTGCTGGATCGCTGACTGCCCTGAATTATAGCTACGTCAACCCCAACGCGATGGATGTTCACAGTAACGTGGGAGTCGTTTTCGCCTGCCTGATCGGAGGGGCAGGCAATCTTTATGGAGCAATCGTGGGAGGCGTGGTCTATATGATCATTAGTAATCTTTTGCCCATCTACATTTATCGTTGGGAGATGTTCTTGGGCTTTTCCCTGATCATTATTGTTTTTAGGTTCCGCACGGGTGTTTGGGGATATATTCAAAGGTCTTGGGAGTATTTAGTAAAAAGAAAAGTCGTTCCGGGGGCCATGAAAAAGGAGGCTATTTAGACGTGATCTACACCATTTTCTACGGCCTGACGATCGGGGCAATCCTTTACTTTATTTCAATCGGACTTTCGTTAACCTTTGGAACGATGAGGGTGATCAATTTTGCCCATACCATAACCTATACAATAGGCGTTTATATACTGATCACATTCGTCAACTTCCTCAAATGGTATTTTCCCCTCGGAGCAATCCTTGCGATCCTCACCGTCATTCCAATAGGCTATGTCATCGAGCGATTTATTATCAGGAGGCTTTACGGAGAATCTCTCGATTACACCTTCATCGCCACCTTTGCTGTTGCACTGATCGGGGTCGATGCGATCAAATGGATCTGGGGCGTCAGACCCTACCCCATCAGCGACCCCATTGGAACATATCTGATGTTCTGGGGCCTTTCCCTTCCTGTCTACCGAATCATCATCGTCATCATTGCCATCCTTCTCTTCTTTGGTTTAAACATCTTTTTTAAGAGAACCATCGTTGGGAAGATCGTTGTGGCAGCCCTGGAGGACAAAGATGGGGTGAGATGCCTGGGAATTAGCGTTGACAAATACTTTTCTATCGTTTTTGTATTAGGAAGCGCCCTGGCGGCCTTGGGAGGGGTTCTTTATGCACCCATCAGTTCCGTCCACCCTTATATGGGACTCTCCGTTCTCTTGCTGAGCTTCGCCGTGGTCATCGTGGGTGGGATGGGAAACCTAAATGGAACGTTTCTCTCCGCCTTCGCCCTGGGGATGGTTATGTCTATTACGGCAAGGTATTGGTCGCAGGGTGCTGAAACAATGGTCTTTATTGTCATGGCCATTGTGCTGATCTTCAGACCCATTGATATTTAGATGACGAAAGCAATTCGATTCACCAGGAAAAGGCAACGCCAAGCAAATTAAACCCGATAAGACTCCCGGATAGATTCATTCCGGGGATATGAAAGGGGGAGAAGTTATGAAAGGCATATGGAGCAAAGTCCTGAGAGTTGATCTGAGCAGGGGAACCTGCAAAGCCGAGAAGGTCCCCGATAAAGTCTACAAATATTTCTTAGGCGGAGAGGGGCTGGGTGCGTATTTCATGTGGAAGGAAAGCTCGCGGGGGACACTCCCATTTGATCCGGCGAATTGTATGACTTTCGGTGCCGGGACGCTCAATGGGATTCAACAGAGCGGGGCGGACAAGTGGACGACGACCGCTATTTCGCCCTCCATCTACATGAATGCGGGTTCTGCTGCTACGGCGAGCTTCGGCATCCAGATCAAGGCGGCAGGGTACGATGCCATCGTCATAACAGGCCGGGCGGAAAAACCGGTCTATCTCGTTATTGATAACGATAGGGCAGTGCTCAAAGATGCTGGACGTCTTTGGGGCAACGATGCCTATGAAGCCGAGGATGCAATCCATGGGGCCGAGGGAGAGAATTTTGAAGTGGCCAGCATTGGCCAGGCCGGAGAGCGGGGGGTCCGGTTTGCAAATATTCAGACCCGGAAGAAGTCCTACTGCGGCCGAAGTGGGATGGGTGCGATCATGGGGTCGAAGCTCTTGAAGGCTATCGCCATCCGAGGAACCCAGGAACCGGACTACCACGATCCAGCGGAATTGAATAAGTTGAACAAGGAGATCAACCGCCGGCTCGCCCTCATCGATTCACAGAAACCCGAGTGGCTCCAGACCAAACGAGTCGGGACAGCGGCAGCAACGGAGTTGTTTGCTCCTCAGGGAAACCTGCCGATCAGCAACTATCGATTGGCGGATTGGCCTGAAGGGGTCAAGGCATGGCATGCCTCCAACTATGCCAAAGAACTGAATGCGAAGCCCTGGCCATGTAAATACTGCGTGATCCAATGCCATAATCACTGTGAGGTCACGGAGGGCCCTTATCAATTTAAGGGTAAGGGGCCAGAGTATGAGTCTTTCGCCATGATGGGCTACAACACGATGTGTGCTGATATCAAAGCCATCGCCTATGCATGCGAACTGGCGGACAAATATTCCATGGACACCATCTCCCTGGGCGTGATCATCGCATGGGCCATGGAATGTTATGAGAAAGGAGTCATCACCAAAAAGGACACCTACGGCCTTGATCTTAAATGGGGCAACCACGATGCCGTGGTTGAGTTGACAAAGAAGATCGGTCTGCGCGAAGGAGGCCTTGCTTATCTTCTGGGTGAGGGGTGTCAATATGCGGCCCAGCGAATCGGGAGAGGGTCAGAGGACTGGGCAGTCGCCATGAAAGGGCAGGAGATCGCAGCCCACAACTGGCGGGCCCAGTATATCTCAGCCCTGAATTACTGTACGGGTGTCGCCTCCGGACCAAATCACGAGCGCGGGAATTCCCAGCACATCTGGGTATGCAACGTCCGGCTGCCCGAATGGGGAATCGGCGAGGTTGAGAATGAGGAGCGGTGGTCTTGGAAGAACGCACCAGATCGCAATGCCAAGTTTCACGATTACTGCAACGTTATTAATTCGGCCGGCCACTGTAAATTTCAGGAGTTCAGTGGTTACACTCTGACCGACCTGACCAATACCCTGAATGCGGCCTGTGGTCTGGGATGGAACACTGATGATTTACGAAAATGCGGGGAACGAATCACGACCCTCCAGAAGATCCTGAATATCCGTTATAGCTGGAAAAAAGAAGACGACTTTAAGTATCCCAAGCGGTTCATGGAGCCGGTGAACGAGGGGCCAGCCGCGGGAAAAGTCCCGATTGGATTGGATCAAGCAATTCTCGAATACTACAAAGTTCGGGAGTGGGACACTAACGGCAAGCCCACGCCGGGGCTGCTCGAGCGGCTCGGCATGGAGGAATATGGGGAGGGAGAATATTGAAGTGAAAGAGATAGAAAAGTGGATGGCAGAGGGCGAAAGGATTTTGAACGCCTGGGAACCCACCAAGATCCATTTCGGCGAAGAAGCTGCTCTTCGGGTCGGTGAGGTCGTCAAGAGATGTGGAGACAGAACGCTCCTGACCATTGGAAAAGGTTCGATTAAGAAATCAGGGATGTTAGATCGTGTCCTGAATTCCCTCGAGGAAAACTCGGTGAGCTACAGGATGGTTGAAGGGGTTGAACCCAATCCGAGCAAAGAGACAGTCTATCGGATGGTTTACCATCTTTTGGCTGGAAATTTTAATTCCATCCTTGCCATTGGCGGAGGGTCAGTCATTGATGCAGCTAAGGCTGCCGGCATTTTAGGGACGATCAAGGAAGGGGAGATTGATGACTACTTTGGCGTGGGCATGGTTTCCAAGAAGGTAAAGAGGATCATGGAGCTTGTCGCTTTACCTACCACGAGCGGAACAGGGAGTGAACTCACTAAATTCTCGGCCATTACCGACACATGGCTGCACGTAAAAAAGTTGATTTTCGACATTGCCATCGTTCCTGTCGAGGCGATCGTTGACCCTGAGCTCACTTATTCCTGCCAGGATCACGTCTCTAGGGTGACCGGTTTGGATGCGATGACTCATCTCATGGAGGGGTATTTTAACAATATAGACGATGGCGTAGACCCCGAAGCCAATCAACGAGCCCTCGTTGGATTGAAGCTTGTTCTCGAGGGTCTGCCCAGGGTCCTGAAGGATGGTCAGGACAGAGAAGCCAGAAGGATGATGTCTCTCGCGAGCACTCTTGGTGGATCTGTCCTCTTCTATAAACAAGCCGGCCTTCCCCACCTCAATTCGTTCAGTTGGTCCAATGTCATGGACCATGGAGAAGCCGTGGCCGTCATGTTGCCCTACTACTCGGCCTATTATGCCCCAAATATCTCGGAAAAGATAAAAAAGGTAGCCGAATTGATGTCCATTCCAGAATCAAAGAACCTGATTCAGCATTTTGTTCAAGGATTATTTGAATTCTACAAGAAGATTGATTTCCCTCTGACCTTGAAGGAGTTTAAGAATTTTTCGGAAGATTTGATCGACAAAGCTGTTCGGGATGCCTCCCAGAATAAAATGAAACTAGAGGCTTCGCCCAGGCCCGTTCCACCAGAGAGAGGCGATGAGGTCCTTCGTACTATTATTGAGGGGGCCTATAAGGGAACGATTGAGAAGATTGTCAATCTCTGAAGAACGGAAGCGGAAAAGCATTATCATTCGGAAGACCCGAAAGAACAGGGAATGGAGATGCGGTAATTACCCGCCAGGCACCATTCGTAGAAAGCTGAGCTGATCGCCTTCTTGCAAGGCGTATGCGAGATCATCCCTTCGGATCCATTCCTTCCCGTTTCTGAGGGTTTGTTGCCGTAAGGTCTTCTTGATAGATTCACCATAAGTTTTCTGCAGATAGTTGAGGAGGTCACCGTAGGTACTACCGTCCAGATCGAGGTTGATCTCCTTACCACCTACCTTTTTCTCCACTTCAGGAAAACCGAAAAATTTAAGCTTAATCCTCATCATCTCTCTCCTCAACAAATTTTAGAATACTACAAGAATAAGAGTTTGTCAAAGCCTTTCGCACGTGCATGCCGGTTCCTTCCGCCTTGACAGGCTCCTCATCAATGGGTTACCTTGCAACTTGCCTATACGTTTTTATTACAAAAATGGGTAATAAAATGAAACTTTGCCGATTCCTCACCTCACAACGAGAAACACGGGTAGGATTGTTCACTGCAGAGAATCAGATCTTGGATCTATCCGATGCAGGGGTGAACAATCTTATCTTCCTTCTCGAAGCCGAAAATCCCCTCCAACAGCTCGAGGCCCTTTCCCAGCAAAGCTTGGCTCGATTTTCCCTTAATCAAATCCAACTTCTTAGCCCCGTCGAGCGGCAGGAGGTTTGGGCGGCTGGTGTTACATACCTACGCAGCAAAACGGCGCGAATGGAGGAATCTGACTTTAGCGCCAACGCTTACGACCGAGTCTACAGTGCCCCCCGGCCGGAGATATTCTTCAAATCGCTCCCGGAAAAGGTCGTTGGTCCCAGCGAACCGGTCGGCATCCGCGCAGACGCACATTGGAATGTCCCCGAACCGGAATTGGCCTTGGTCATCAATTCTCAGGGCACCATCGTTGGCTACACGATTGGCAACGACGTGAGCTCACGGGATATCGAGGGGGAAAATCTGCTATACCTACCTCAAGCAAAAATCTATCACCACTCTTGCGCGATCGGGCCGTGCATTGTGGTCGGCTCCACCGAAGCGGTAGCAAGGACTTGGATCATTATGCTGCAAATCTATCGTGGAGGTCGGATTATATTCGAGGGACAAACCGCCGTGAATCGGATCAAACGTTCCTTTGAAGAACTAGTGAGCTACCTTTACCGCAGCCAGACCTTTCCGCATGGAGCAGTCTTGCTGACCGGCACGGGCATCGTACCCGGAAATGATTTCACACTTCAGCCGGATGACAAGGTTCGGATCGAGGTCAATGGCATCGGAGTGCTGGAAAACACCGTCATAATGGTCTGAGCGATTGGTCCGTGCTCCTCTGATCTCCTTTGGCAAGGCCCTTCGTCACCTCCAACGGCGGAAATAAGGGTAGGGGCGGTAGAAACGGTGATAACCAAAGTAGTAAGGATATGGGTAGGAATAGGGATACGGATAATAATACGGGTAATAAAAGAATCGAGGGGAAGCAGACGAATAGGGTTGTTTCCCAGGGTCCGGTTCAACCTGCGCATATTCATTTTCGATATCCGCGAGCAAATCCCGGAACACGTTTAGGGCCTCATCCCTCTTCATCGCTAATCTTCCGGAATCCGCAGCTTCACCGATCGCATTTTCCAGCTCCGCAATCACATTCGGCGTCAAGGGGTAATCGGCAATCCACCCGTTCTTGGGAAGAACGCCCACGGAGGCCAACTTACTCTCGGCCTCTGCCTCGCTCTTAACCTCTCCGACCTTCAGTGCCTCGGCCAGCTCCATTGCAAAGAAACCCTCACGGACCAGCTTCTGTTCAACCGGAGGAGCTCCAGGTCTGCCCTGGCCTGAGTGCGAGTAATACCCATACCCTTCCCTTTGTAAAGGGCGACACTGGGTACCCACCACTCTATCCTGAGAAAAAGTGATCGAACATGTAGAATTGGAGCTCAAAAAGTGGTATTCCCAGATTTCAAGCATCTTCCCCTCGACAGTCTTAGTGGTGATCAGGGGTGTTTTCCCCCAGAAAGAGACCACT
>Ga0316626_10000860_pt1 | contig 12729 bp, 3 predicted proteins | sample OWC_Aug_T1_C1_D5_FD_207656 | JGI IMG/M metagenome (GOLD analysis project Ga0316626, IMG submission 207656) | Wetland soil microbial communities from Old Woman Creek delta, Ohio, United States - OWC_Aug_T1_C1_D5_A | ecosystem: Environmental > Terrestrial > Soil > Wetlands | place: USA: Ohio...
TGGGTCGAGGCTTTGTCTCTTCCATAGGTCAGCACCTTCTTGGTCTTCAGGTAGGTCTGGAGGGCGGCAACATCCGCCTCCCCCCACAGGAGCAGCTTCGCCGTTGGGTGGGTCTCGGGACGGGGGGCGTCCGGCTTCCGAAGCCAGTGCCGCAGAGCGGGCTCGGAGAGCCCCAGCCGCCGGCAGACCTCGAGCGTCGATAGCATCCACCATGTCGTACCGGCATGGCGGCCATGGTTCAAGCGTGGACTCGGATTCCCGGGTGTGCTACGAAGGGAGGTCCATCTGTCTCTGGGGGCGTCAGGCGCCCCGCGCTCCCTCGCTCGCCTGGCGCCCCCGCTCCTTCCCAGAAATGAGAAGGGGCCCGCGGCCCAGTGCCACGGACCCCCCCACCAACGGCAGCCGCACCGCTGGCGGTCTACGTGACCTTGGGTGGTGGCGTCGGCTTGCGGCGGGTGCCCGGCAGCGAGCGGTTGCGCATGTAGTTCACGCCTGCAGCCACGGGCACACCCAGGCCGCCTAGCGCCAACAGGATCGACTCCAGCGTGACCTGGAGAGAGCCTTCGGCGCGGTCCTTGATCTCCTCGGCCACCTCGCCGATCTCCTTGCCGGTAGCTCCCCAGGCGTCCTCGATCTCGGCCACCACGTCCTTGAACGGCATGACGCCGGCTTGGTACTCGGCCATGGCAGCCGCGATGCGAGCTTCACCCTCGGCCTGCTTGTTGGCGATGCGCTCGAGATCGGCTGATGTGGCGATGCAGCTCGTACACCAGACGATCAACAGCAGCACCAGTGCGACCCAAAGCGGCGTGCTGAAGCCGAAGGCCCACCCGATGCCGCGCCAGATGCGATTGTCCTCGTACTGGGTCATTTGCCGATCTCCTTCTTGATGTCTTGTACTGTGACCTGCAGCTCTCGGATGGTGAGCTGATTCTCCTGGACTATGGTCTTGATCGCCTTGAGGTCGTCCTGCATCCACTTGGGAGGGTACCTTTCCTCGACCCACCCCTTGATCCGATCCTCCATCACCCGCCCGTCTTCTCGCGTAAAGCGATCACCACGCTCCATGAAGCGCAAGAGCGCCTCATGCGACTCTGAGTGCGTGGGTTGATCTGAGACGAGATGCCGAACATCCGCCCACAAGATGAGAACGGCGCCCGCCACGGGGATCGTGATGCCAGACCCGATGCGCACGACCCAGTCCCACATCACAGCCTTTCGCCGGGTCTCACCGTTGTGGATACCTACGGGGCCTGCGGCGCTCATTGACGGGCCTTTCTGCGGTCACGGATCATCCGCAGTCGAACGACCCTCCGGGCCTCGGTCAGTACGTCCTTCATGCGCTCGATGTCCTTGGGGGTCGGGTTCTCGGGGTCGATGCGGCTGCGCAACAGAATCTGGCTGGCTCTCTCTCCTGCCTCCTTGCCCAGTCGGGCGTACTCCTCGTCCGACCAGTAGTAGGTCTTCCCGCGGATCACGTACCAGGAATCGGGCGGCTTGGCGTAGTAGGGCGTGGCCTCGGGTCCGAAGTCGCCCGCCTCCTGCCGGCGGTTGTAGTTGAGGATGATCCGATCTAGGTCGTGGACCTTCTGCTCCACAGGCCGCTGCGAGACGGGGTCGGCGATCTCCCAGAACAGCCGGTTGGCGGGGTTGATGGCCGGATCGAAGCGCGTGATCGGGCGGCCCCAGGTGTCGTACCGGGGCGGCGGAGCACGACCGGACGCCGGAGCTGCCTCGAAGGCCGTGGACGCCATGCCGGCCTCCCAGGCCCCCTTGTCCTCGTACTTGCGGAGCTGGCTGGCCCGGATGTAGGGGTCCATCTCGCGCAGGGGCTGGCGGATGATGTTCGGGATGAACTTGGTGAAGAGTTGATCTCGGACGATGCGCGGGACGAGGCGTTCGTTGCGCTCGCGGTTGAAGATGGCCTCGTAGAAGTCGCCCACAGTGCGCAGGAACGTCTTGTCCTTGGCTTGGTCTCCGACGGACAGGAGGAGCTTCTGCATCGCGGCGGCGATGGCGTCCTGGTCGCGGCTCTTGAGCGCGGCCTGGAGGGCTGCCCCCACGTCCACCAGCGTTGCGATGGTGACGCTGGCCGGCTCGATGCGCCGGTAGTCGTAGTACTGCCCCGCGATCTTGATGTGGTAGGGCGGCACCGTGCGGTACTGGAACTGCCGCTTCTCGTAGTCGGGATCTCCAGAGCCGGTGATCGAGGGCAGGTCGTCCTCGTCACGGTCGAAGATCATGTTCAGGATCGCGGCCATGACGAGTAGGGAGAGCAGCGCGTGGGCGCTGTCCCGCACGAACTCTGTCTTGCCCGTGCGCTTGTCCCCCACCTTCTTGTAGTACCGGCGCGTGAACAGACCACGGTAGGCGAATAGCGCCGGAGCGAACACCGACCCGAGTCCTGCCTTGAAGATGCCGACAGGGGTGGCGATGAAGGGAACGAGCATGGTGCCCAGTGGGAATCCACCCGGGACGAGCTCGTTGAGGGCGGCCCTGGTCTGCAGGGCGATCTTGGTGAACCGGCCCGTCGTTTCCTGGAAGGTGGCGCGACGCGCCTTGGTAAGGGCCCGTTCGTGGATGGGGCTGGAGGTGTCCTCAAGCAGCTCGTACATCCGCTCGATGCGATCCTCACCCTCCAGTCCTTCCTCCTTGGCTTCGCGGAACGCGAGGGCGTGAGCCTCCGACACGGCTACGAGAGCCTTGGCGGCCTCGTCGAACGCCAGCAGAGTCGTGAGGCTCGGGAAGCGGAGGATGCTGCCGAACAGTCCGGGCAGCACCGGGGCGCGGATGCCCTCCTCGGTGATTAGGCCCTCGAAGCGGGTCTCCATCTTGCTTCCAGGCGTGCCCACGGGGACGCCCCGGGCGGCTAGGTCGAGCTCGAAGGCCGGAAGCTGGGTCTGGTAGGCCAGCAGCAGATAGTGGCCTGCCTGTTGGAAGGCAGGGGCCATGGCCCTGAAGAACCAGTAGACCTCGCCCCATGACGGGGATTCCGGGTCCCTGATGACGGTGTTGACCATGGCCTCTGCCAGTCGCTTGCCCCACTGGTCCCAGAGTAGGTGGGCCACGTTTCCGTAGACGTTGGCCTTCTGGGTCAGGGGGCCCGACAACATCGCCGTGAGCATGTACTCGACGTACCAGTCCCAGCCGCTGCTCTTCGCGGAGGCGATGATGCGCGCCATCCGAGAGAACACGATGGGGTCGGCGAAATGGAAGTCGGTGATCGTGTCGGGGTCGATGCCGGCCTTGGCGAGGTTGTTGCGGGCCTTGTCCCCGCGGGCAGCGTCCTTGAGCAGGAGAGCGTCGATCTCCTGGTTGATCTGGGCCCGTCGTCCGGTTGAGGTGTCCTTGTTCTTCAGCTCCTCCCGCAGTCGGTTGACCTTCCGGCGAATGTCCTGGGAAGGGATCGAGATGAGGTCAACCAGCTTCTCGCGGCCCGTGCGGCGCTGGTCGAAGATGGGATCGCGGATCTGGCCCAGGGTTCGGCCTGCCTCGCGCCGGGCGTCCTGGTAGGCCCAGTTCAGCCGGGTGGCCTCGATCCAGGAGGCCCGGTCACCGTCCGCCAGCGCTCTCATGCCGGCGGCCGTCTTGAGTATGGAAATCTCCTCAGTCTCGACCGCGTTGAGCGCCATGCCCGCCTCGATCATCTCCAGGAGGCGCTTGCGCTCTCCCTCCCAGTTGGCGTACAGGCGGTACTCGGCGTTGGAGCGGTTCCACGCCCGCTTCTGTTCGAGCTGGCCGTCGGCGCGCACCTCGCGCACCGCCCGCTGCAGGGCCCGCTCGGCAGGGTCCTGGGTCGTGCCGGCAATCGGGTTGGGACGCTTGCCGACACCCGTCTCTTCGCCCTCCTCCAGGGCGGTCTCGTAGCTGCGCTTGACCTCCTCCAGGGTGGGCTCGCCGATGGGCAGGGCCATCTTGCCGCCGGGCGCCTCCTTGCGGCCGGTAGCGATCTCCCGAGCCCGAGCGGTCATCGCCTCGTTGTTGTTCTCGACAGGGTCGTAGACCCAATCGACCTGGTTCTCCCTCTCCCAGATCGCCAGCACTTGTCCGATCTTGGCGAGGTCACTACCTTCCAGCGGGTCTACCAGTTTCCAGTGTGTGTCTCCCTTGCGCTGCTCGAACGATCCGATCAGATCACGCACCGCAGAGCTCTGAAGGTACGATTTGCCTGAGCGGTTGGAGATCCGAATATCAATCATGTCCCCGCCCCGGCCCATCCTCTCACGCACGATGAAGACCGCTCTGTTGCGCGAGAAGAGCACCGCAGGCGCTTGCTCCATGAACCTCGCTGCCTGTTCGGAGGTCATGGGCACGTCAGCTTTGGCGATGTCCGTGATCTTGAAGTTGTTGGGCAGCAGAACGCCGAGCCGGGAAGGACCGTCCTTCTGGGTGAAGCGGACGATCTGCCCTCTGGCCCCCACCGCCAGGTATCCAGCCAGAATGTTCCCGAGGACCAGGTACCTCTGCTCCTTTGTCTCACGCGCCCAGCGGTCGAAAGCATCCTCGACCCACTTGGCGTCCGCGACGGCAATCCCGATCATCCCCGAATGGACCTTCGAGAATGGAACCGTGATGGCCGCGTTGCTCATCGTGGTGTAGGTGATGAGCTGGTAGTTGGACAAGGCCAGTGGATTACGAGGATCCTTCTTGGAGCGAACATCGACGATGTAGCCAAAGGCGACCTCGCGCGTCTCGTCGTCGCCGGCCGAAGTGTCTTCCCCAACCATGCTCTTTGGCGGAAGCATCTTCATGATGATGGGCGACCCAACCGGCAACATACGTAGCAACGCCTGTAGGTTGGTGATCTGGGCAATCACCGTATCCCGAGCACCAAGTACTGCGGTCTTGGATGCTTCCAGATCCCCAATCTCCTTGGCAAGGATGGCCTTCTCCTCCTTGCTCATGTCGTCCCGATACTTGGCCGATGCGGCGACGAGGGCGGCATCAATCTCTGCACCCTCTTGGTCCAGAATCTTGATCTCTTCCCGGGCATACGCTACCGCCCGGTCATTCAGGGCCTTGATGTCTGGCTGCTTGACCTTGGTCTTGACCTCCTCTACCGAGATGGGTTCAGAAAGGCGATCTGTCGTGGCTCTGGCGATGATGGCGGGAGCACCCATGGCGCCCGTCAATCCAGGAATGGCCGGCACTAGGATGTCGGTCTTCGTGTACTCGGCATTGAGCGGCAGGTCGCGCGTGTCGAGAGTGTTCAGACCAAGCGCGCTCATCGTGCTGACGTATGCCGCGTACTCGCTATCTATCGTGTTGAACAAGTCCTCCTGTTCGGCAAGCGACAACAGGTAGGCTCGCGCCGTTAGCTTGGAGGCCAGGCCGGCGATGGCTTCCGGATCTGCGATGTCCTTCTGCAGCTTGAGGATCTTGACCATCGCCGGATGTTCGGCAAGGATCTCAAACGCGACCTGGTCTCCGAACTCATTGAGGAAGTCGGAGGCGGTCTTGATGGTCATGGCGCCCTTGCGCGTGGCCGTCACGTTGGCATTGAGTCCGGCCATGCGCTTTTCGATGATGGCCTGGACGCGCCGCTCTGCGGGAATCGGCGTGACCATCAGGCTGTATTCGGGCAGCCGAACCTGGCCTGTGCGATGAACACGACCGAAGGCTTGCATCAGTGTGTTGATGTCGGGCATGGGCTCCATGACGACCATGTGCCGTTGCCTCTGGCCTTCCGGCGGATTGTCGTCCGCCGCGTGCAGGGAGATGCCGGTCGATCCGGCGCTGTTCAGAATCAGGACATCGAGCTGACCCGCCTGGAAGCGGTTGATCGTGACCTGATTGCTCCGCGGGGTGGGATTGCGCGCCTTGACCCGATTCCCCTCGAGGTACATGGTACGCCCGGTCAGCTCGCCGACCTTCAGGCCAGCATCGGTGAGTCCTTTGGTGATGGCGTCCAGTGGTGAGACAGGGAGGAACGCCAGGTCCGCATCATTGACGGATTTGGCGATGCCGTTGTACTTGTCCACAAGCTGGGGGAACCCAGCCTTCACCAGCATCTCATCGGTCATCCAGACCTGCTTGGTGCCAGCCTTGGTCTTGATCCGGAACAGTCTGGTTCGCCACAAGTAGCGAGCGAACATCCGATTGAAGGTCAGACCGCTGATATCGCCTCCAATGGGGATATCAGCCGCATCCATGTAGTCGGAGATGAAGCTGTTGAAGGTCCGGAAGCACGTTAGGACTACGGCCTTGCCCTGCTTGTTCTGCTCGATGGCGTGCTTGATGACGGCAGGCACCTTGGACGAGAGCAGCATGGCCGCTACCAGGTTGTGCAGCACGCTGGTGAACGGCGTCCGGTCCATCCCGGCTACACCGACCCCGCTATCCGCCCCGAAGGCACTGACCCCACCCTCCTTCATGTCCTTCGCCATCTTGCGTCGGACCTTGTCCATCTCCAGGTCGAAGCCCTGCACGTCGCGGCCAAGCGTTGTGGCCGTTTCCATCCCAGCGGTGTCGATCTCGGCCGCTGATGGAGTGAACGCGATGCCGTCGAAGTCGCGCTCCCTTCGCTCGTACTGGCCGCTGTCTGCCAGCATGGAGGACAGGACCTGTTGGATGGGTACGCCCCCTCTCGTCATCAGCTCGCGCAGCGCGCCAGGAGACGCCGCGACCCTGCCGAGGTCGGTGCGGAAGTAGAGGGTCATCGTCGCCGGATTCTTGGCGAACGTGGCCGACGAGAAGAAGGCACCCTTGGCTGCCGCAAGGTAGTCGCGGAGGAACAGAGCCCTCGGGGGGACGAGCATCCCCTTCTTGTCCTTTTTCGGCTTCAGGTTGGCCGAGCCACCGGCGTTGTGGCTCTCGTCCATGATGAAGAACGCCTTGGGCGAGATGCTTTCCATGAGCTTGTGCCGGTCCGTGGGACGGGCACCGCCGCGCTTCTTGTCCTCCACCCAGTTGAGCTGGTCGTATGTCGTGAAGATGCCGTGATAGCCCTCGGGCAACGTGCCCGTGGATATCATGTGCGCTAGTTGTTTGTGGTAAAGCGCGGGCTCTGAAGCCTCCAGGCGCTGATTCGGCCATGCTCCGTTCGGCTTGTCGAGGATCAGCGCTTTGCCACCGCGTAGCACGTCGTTGGTGATCCACGCCTTGAAATCACCTTGGCCGATGGCAACGAGGTCGCGGTACATATCCGCGTAGAGCTTCGGCTTCTCGGTCACGAAGATCGGGACCATGCCGTTGAGGTCGGCGTAGTGGAGCAGGGCGGCCACAACGCGGCCCTTCCCGATGCCGGTCTGGTCGCCGATGATGAACGCCTTGCCGCGCTCATGGTTCCAGATTGCCAGGGCAATCGCGTCCATCTGCTCTGCGAACAGAAGCTCCTCGTTCTTGATCGTCTCAAGCGGGATCTTGAGCTTGTCGGCTACGTACTGGTCTACGTCTCCAACGTCGTCTACGAGACGCTTGAGGGAGACGTTGAAGCCTGTGGCAAGCCCAACCGGCACCAAGGTTTCGGCCCCAGGCATCTTGGATGCCGAGTGATAGGGCACCTGCTTGCGGCCCATGTCGGCCGCGGCTTGCTGTTCCGGGTAGAGGAACGGCTCCGCATCCGGAGGCAGTTCGACCTTGCTGACCTCCGGGGCCGTCGTGGGCGCTGGCCTGGTGAAGACCTGCGCGGAGAGCTTGTCCTCGACGAAGCGCTTGATGTAGGTAGCGAGCGTCTGCAGCTTCTCTCGGATCACGTCCAGCGCGAGCCCGGCCTTGACCATCCTTTCCTTCAGGAAGGTGACGAGCTTGCCCACCATGTCCTTCATGTTGGTGGGGTCTGCGTTGAGCTCCTGTGCGCCGCGCTCAAGGAGGGGTCGGATCTCCTTCTGATACTTGTCCTCGTCGAGCGGCAGGGCCGCCTTGCCCCCTTGGGAACGGCGGCGTTGGATATCCTCCAACCGCTTCAGAAGCTGCGCTTCGTACTCCGCTGCGGCGTTGGGGTACTCCTCGCGCTTCTTCATCAGCTCGAGTTGTCGAGCGATGGCTTTCGCCTCATCTTCGGGTGAAGGAGGCGGCAGTTCTCGCGCGAGCTTCCCGATCAGGCCATCGGCCCAGTCCCCACCTTCCGGAGTCGTCGGGGGCGGCGGGTTCGGGCGCGGGCGCGGCGCTGGCTGCTCGACCTGGGGAGGAGGTGCTTGAGGCGGAGGGGCAGTGGCCGGCGGCGGCGCTGTGGCCGCCTCGATGGCCTTCTGGATCTCGTCCTCTACAGACCCAGGTGCTGCTGGGCCAGTTGCACCCACACCTCCAGGTCCACCTGCTTCGCCTGCTGCTGGGCCTCCGGGTTCTCCTGCGGTACCAGGGGCCACTGCGCCTCCGACGCCTGCGCCAGTACCCTGTTGCCCGCCGGGAGGCTGCGGAGCAGTCGTCGTCCCAGGTCGTTCGGCGGTCCCACCAGTGCGTCCTCCAGTTCGGGCACCTCCAGGCCCAGAAGGTCCTGATACAGCTCCTCCAGGCTTTGACTCCGGAGGCGTCTGTCCACCAGCTTCTGTAGTCGTGCCTCCAGGGCCCGGCTGTACGCCTCCTGGTCTAGCGCCTGTCCCTCCGGTACCTGGACCGCCCCCAGCCGGGGTTCGAGCCCAGGAGGTGACCAAGTAACCAGCCGGGGTGAAGAACTCATCGGAGAGCTGCTTCCATGTGTTGAGGGTGCGGGGCGCGTTGACTCGGGGCGGTGCGAGCTTGGATTCGCCCCGACCGCGAATGACGATCACGTCGATGGGCCACGCTGCACCCTGCCGGCCGTAGAGGCTGCCAGCGATGGTGAAGTGATCCACCACGTTGAAGTTGTGGTACAGGCCCTCGTAGAAGGTCTTGCTCTCCAGGGTCCTGTACTGCTCCTGGCGCATTTCTTCGGCGCCGATGCCCATGCCCTTCTTGGATCCGAGGATGAGCACGGCCGTGCCATCAGGCCGGAGCGATTTCAGGGCCTGGACGGCTATGGCTTGGTCGATCTGCGTGGTGGTCGTAGCACCAACGTCGATGGTCCCCAGGACGGGATCCTTGACCGTCATCGGACCCCACATAGGCCACGTCTTCAGCTTTCCGCCTTCTCGCACCGAGCCGAACGGCGGGTTGGCGATGATCGCATCAGGTACGCGCTGAGGTTCGTACCCTGTCGCGTCGTTGGTGCCAACGGTTATGCCGAATAGATACGCCAGTCGCTTCGCACGATCACCGTCAAGCTCATTGGCCTCGACGTTCGATGCGCCGATGAGCAACATGCCGTGACCGGCGGCAGGGTCGTATACGTTCTCGAACTGGAGCCCGTTCCCTAGCTTGTGCGCGGCCAGTAGATCGGCGAGCCAGGCGATAGGTGCGGGCGTACTGTACTGTTGCCGTTCCTTGCTCTCACTGGTGCGCGCCTCGAGGCGCGGCTGCCTGGCGTAGAGCGTGCGAAGCAAGTCGAAGAGGTGGCCTTCCGTATAGATCCGGGCACCACTCATGTTCCGGATCGCAGTTATGTTGGAATCATGGGCACCCTCGATGATGGCTCGAGCTGAGGCGACAACGGCCCACTCGGTCAACTCATCCCACACCTTGTCCGATGTGATGGCGTGAACGCCAGGAACATCATTGAACCGTTTGCGCCACGATTTGTAGTCCCTCGCGCGTGGACCGTGTCCCAGGAGCTCCCTGACCATGGCCCTAGCGAGGTCATGTTGGGTCTTACCCAGAGTGGTCTTGCGCGTACCCTCCTTGGTCCATTGAACGTCCCGCGTTGCGGCCCGCGTTGCGTATTCGAGTAGATCGGCCGTGTTGGGCGGCCAGATGCCGGCTTCCGGTTCCTGCACCGGCGGTTGCTGCGGCGGAGGGGTTGTTGGCGGAGTACCCGCCCACACACCTATCCCACGGCGCACAAGCTCTTCCCCGAGCTGGGTGGCGTCCTTCAATGGCAGACCCAACTCGCGCTGGAGTATGCCAAGCGAGACCGTACGGCCTTCTCTCTTCTCGACGAGCGCAACGGCTCGCTTCCACAGGTCAGGGCCCCACCCAAGGGGTGTGGTCGCAGGCTCCACAGGAGCGGGTGTCGCCGGAGTCTCTTCAACCGGCTGGGTCGTCCACTGGACGCCACCTCCAGGAGTACGAACCGGGATCAGCTTGCCTTTGGTAGGCTTCTCGGGCGGTGCCGTTGTCGTACCGCCGGGCCCCGGGCCGCCGACCCCTCCCGGGGGGGCAGGGGCTTGCGGTGGTGCCGGGGCCTCTCCTGCCGGCGGGGTTACGGGCTGCTGTGTGCCAACGGGCTCGCCGCGCATCACGGCGTTCTGAGCACGCTGCGCTGCCTCCTCGGGCGGAACGCCCATGGCTTCGAGCTGGGCCTGGATCTGGTCCACTCGACCGCCTTGCATCGACTCGACCTGGCGCATCATCACCGCGCGCGAGGTCGGCTCCAGGCGCCGCTCGGAGTCTCGCAGAACCTTCCAGGCTTCTACCATCACCAGAGCGGCCTTCGCGGCGAGCTCGGGCTCAATGGTCTCGGCCAGTGCGTCTCCGCTACCGAGCTCCTTCTTTATGGAATCCAACCGCCTCTGAAGAGTCAGACGGTAGGACGTACCCATGATGCGGTTGGTCATGCCGAGAAGGGCATCAGCAAGCCACTGGAACAGGTTTCTGTTCTTGAGGCGTACTAGCCGCTTCGGATTCTCCATCGCAACGTCGATATACCCGCCAATCGCCTGTACGTAGGTCGCTAGTCCCTCCTCCTTGCGGAGAGCCCGGTCGAACTTGATTCCAGGGAACGCCGCGCGGACGCCCTTCACATACTGAAGCTGTGCGCGGCGAAGCCCCTTGGGGTCCAGCTTTGCGATGGTCTCGTACGTTTGCTTGAACGTGAGTCCTCGCGCCTCGGACAAGCGATGGACGAACTCATGGTAGAGCACGGCCTTCTGCTTCTCCCTGGGGCTGGCGCGCTTGTCCAGGACGATGAGACCGTCGAAGTACCCACCTGGAGAGGTGAGCCTGGTCTTGGCGTCCAGGAAGACCACATCGGTGTTGTAGCCCTGCCCGATCTCTACCAGTCGCTTCTCGAAGTCGTCCTCGGGCTCGACGATCTGGGCTTCGTGGAGCTGTTCCTGGGTGACTCCAGCCTGCATCCGGAGCCAGTCGGCCGCCGCTTCGATGTTCGGCTTCTTGCCGTAGTAGGTACCGGGCGCAGGTCCGCCGACCATGACGGGTGGGGCACCCTCGCCGGCTTGGCCCTCGGCCGGAGGAGCCTGGGGGACGGCCGATGGCGGCACCTGCGGCGGCGGAACGCCCGTCGGCGTGGGAGGCAGGTTCGGACCCTGCGGAGGCACAGGAGCAGCCGAGGTCGGAGCGGGCGGGGCGCTCTGCTCCGGAGCGATCTTCTCGAGCGCGGCCGAGAGACCGGAGCTGAGGCCCGACATGCCGGCGCCCGACACAGCGCCAACGGCCATGGCGTGTCCGAGGCTGGCAAGCTCCTCCTTGAAGGTGCCGTACTCATCCGGCGTGAGGTTGACCCGCCAGAAGTCGCCCCAGATTTTCTGGGCTCCTTCCTGGCCGCCTTCCTCGAACGCCTCCGTCGCCATGTCCCAGAGCGCCTTGCGCAGACCGCCCCCGGTTCTGCGGTTGATGCGGTCGAACATCCGCGCGAGCGGGATGGCCTCGGACGCGCCCATGCCCCCCTGGAGCAGGGCGTAGATCCACTTCTTGTCCTCCGGCACGTCCGTGCGGTCGGCTACCTCCTCGTAGCCTCCGACGAACGCTGCAGCCATGCCGGGCAGGGCGATGGCCGCCTTCGCTCCTAGACCAAGCCCGCCACCCAACACGGCCGCTCCCATGAAGGCGATGGACGTGCCCACCGCGCGGGGAACGTCCTGCGTGACGAACCCCGTCAGGCCGCCGGAGTACTCGGGACGGGCCTCGGGCAGGGCCTTCTCAACGCTCGTCGCCATGCCCCCGAGGGCCTTGGCTTGTCCCCCCAGGTAGGTCTCGGGGAGTCCCATGGACTCCAGGAGCTTCATGCCCGTCTCGGGCGCCTGCATCAGGTCGGCCGCGATACCTCCTACGCCGGCTACGACAGATCGACCCGCCTCGGCGATGCCGCCCAAAACCGTCGGCTCAGGCGGGAACGCCTGGGCTTTCAGGGCCTCGAACAGGGTCCGAGGCTGGGGCCCACTCGTCTTGGGCCGACCATTGAGGGCCGCCTTCGCCTTGAGCTGCTCGAAGAGGGTCGTGCTGTCCTGGGCCATGCTACCCGCCCTTCTTCTTCTTCATCGTGGCGAAGGGATCACCCAGGCCGCTGTAGGGATTGAGCCCAGGAGCGGAGGGAGACGTGAGCGGAGGCTGTGTTCCGGGAGCGCTGGGCGGAGGCGTGGGTGCGCTCTGGCGCTTCTGACCCTTACCGGCCTGTCCACCGGACAGGCGGTTCAGCATCTGGAAGCCAGACTCCTGGGCAGGGCCCGCCGAGGATCCCAACGGCATGTCCGGGTCGAAGCCGGCTGCTTGAATGGCCGCCCGTAGCTCCTCCTCGCTCTTGAAGGCTCCGGACGCTGCAGCTTGATCGAGCCACGCGCGAGCCTCCGGGCTCCCAGGCGTCGGGGGCGGGGGCGGGCGCTCATTGACGGGTAGCCAGCCGGGAGGCACGAACCACCCGCCGGCCTTGGTGATCGCCATGGCAAAGCGCTTGGCGAGCGCTTCCTGCTCCTCCGGAAGCAGGTTCTCGAACCCGGGCTCCTTGCGAGCCATGCCCACGCCCAGGAGCCACGCCTCGGCGGC
>Ga0316626_10000862_pt1 | contig 12724 bp, 7 predicted proteins | sample OWC_Aug_T1_C1_D5_FD_207656 | JGI IMG/M metagenome (GOLD analysis project Ga0316626, IMG submission 207656) | Wetland soil microbial communities from Old Woman Creek delta, Ohio, United States - OWC_Aug_T1_C1_D5_A | ecosystem: Environmental > Terrestrial > Soil > Wetlands | place: USA: Ohio...
TGGAGGATCGCCCGCATACGGACCGAGAGGTTCTCAAGCTCCGAGAGGTCGAAGCTCTCCCGGCCCTCGCCGGAGGACTGCCATTCCCCGAGCAGGGAGCCGTTCACGCCGTCCAGGAGCTGGAATGTAAGGCCGGCCCGCCCTGCAACGGAATACTCCACGCTGAAAGCGGTCCACCGCGCCAGGGAGGCCGGGGCCACGGGCGCCGAGCTGACCGAGGCGAGAGGGCGGCGCGCCAGTTGCACGGCGTAACCGGCCGGCGTCACCGCGCCCGTGGAGTAGGTCGAATCGAGCCGGATGCGGCCGACGCCGCCGGCGGCACCTGTGTTGCCGACGGCCCCGGCCGGGCCGGTCGCCCCCGGCGAGCCGGGCTGCGCGCTGTTGCCTCCCCGGTTCCCGGCGGCACCGCCGGCACCGCCACCCCCGCCGCCGCCGCCATCGCCCCCGACCCCGCCCAGCGCGCTCACCCAGTTCGGGCCCAGGACCAGATCGTAGGCGGTAAGCCAGATGGAGCCGCCGCTCCCGCCTCCGCCGCCGTTGCCGCCCTGCCCGCCCGGGGCGCCTTTTCCCCCGCCGCCACCCCCGCCGTCGTAGTAATAGGGGAACATGCCTCCGCCGGGTCCCCCGTTCCCGCCGGCGCCCCCGGCGCTACCGGCGGTGCCCGCGAGCCCGCTCTGGCCGGCCGTGCCGTTGGCCCGCAACGGCCCTTCGGCCCGGATGGTACTGGCGATTATCATTATCGCCCCGCCACCTGTACCGCCGGCCGAGCCGGTGCCCCCGGTGCCGCCGGCGCTCCCTGCGTTCCCGTTGGTCCCGGGGTTCCTTCCGCCGCCCCCGCCGCCGCCCCCGCCGGCGCCCGCGCCCCCGCTCCCGCCCTGGCCGCCACCCCCGCCGGAGCCCATCTGGAAGTTGAGAAGATCGGCCGTGGCCTTGTTGGTGCCGCCCTGGCCGGGTCCGGCCCCGCTGCCAGTGGAGGTTTGGCCCGCCTTGCCGGTGCCGCCAGCGATGCCGGCCGCCCCGGCGCCCCCGCCAGCGCCCCCGGTGCCTCCCCGCCGTCCGCTCCCGCCGCTGCCTCCGGTCCCGCCGGCGCCCCCGCCGGCGGAGGTCCCGCCGGCATCCCCATCCGTGGACTGGCCGCCCCCGGCGCCGCCGACCCCGCCGGAGCCGCCGGCCCCCCCGGCCGCGGTGCCGCCGCCGGCGTATCCCTTGCCGGTGACGTCGATAGCGCCGCCCGTGCCGATTCCCAGCTCGCCTGACACGCGGAAGCACACGATGCCCCCCGTGGCCCCGTCCCAGGGGGAGCAGGTGAGCACGCCGCCGGCGACCACTGTGACGCTGCGCCAGTTGGGCACGCGCAGGACCTGGGCCCGGCTGCTGCTCGTGCCCATATAGGAGTGGAGGGCCGGCGCAGTGAGGGTAAGACGCGAGACGGCCGTTCCGGATAGCCGCGCGAACTCCCAGGTCCCGGTCGTGGAGCCCGCCATCTGGATTATCAGCACCTCGTCGCCCGCCGCGAAGCCGTAGGAGTTGTTGACCGGGAGGTAGTCCTGGGTCTCCGCCTGGACGTTGCCGGCAAGCGCCGTGCGGACCGTGTCCGTGAAGGTGAGCTTGGAGACCTGGAGGTCGCCGTCGGCGCCGGTCCCGAGGTCTATGGACCAATCCGGGACGACGGAGCCCTGCTCGATTGCGGCGTCATCGCTGGAGGAGATGCCGGCCCACTCGTCCGGCTTCTCGAAAGAGTCGGCCCAGGAGCCCGGCGACAACACGGGCGCGCCGGCGGCGGGCGCGGGGACCCAGAACGGTAGCGCAAGCATGGGTCCGGCGACGAGCACGAAGGTGACGATCAACGACGGCAGTGCGCCCTTCCGGACCATCCCAGTTCCCCCGCAACGAGGACGCACCGCGCCAGAGGCTGGCGGACCGGGCATCCCCATTATATCTAAAACGCGCGCGGGTATATAATATATTTCTATTGTGATTATTGAATTGTCCCGGGGACCGGCCAAAAGCTCCGTTCGAGACCCGGCACGGCTGCAGCCGAAGATGAATCTTCCCGGGCTCGAAGCCGGGCTTGATGAGGTGTTCGAGGTCGTACCAAAGACCTTAAATAACTGTTAGACCATTCTAACATTCAGTGCGGCTGGCATCACAAAATGTGATTTCGGCCTCACTGGGAAAACAGGGGGAGGGAGATGGGAGAGAATCAGAAGCGGGGAGAGAGCGTGCGGCTGGCGTTCCTGGCCGGCCTGGCCATCGTCATAGCGCTGAGCTTCATGTTCTGGGGCATCAACGCACTGGACAGCAATCTCTGGGTCGGGGTCGGCCTGCTCGTGGCGGCGCCGGTGGCGATGGTAGTTGCCATATGGGTCTACCTGAGGGAGAGAAAGAAGATAGCCTCCGGGCTGCCCATGCAGGACGAGCGCTCGAAGGGGATCTTCCAGAAGGCGACTTCGTACACGTTCTACACGACCCTGTACTTCGTCCTGTTCTTCTCGTTCATCCTCGACGAGCCCGCGGTGAAGGACTTCGTGACAGTCGAACGCGCGCTCATGATGGTGCTCGCCGAGATGGTCCTGGCCTTGCTGGTGTTCCTGGGCTACTTCAACCTGAAGGGGGTCCCCGAGTGAGCGCGCCGGGGGGATGACGGGATGAGAACGCGTCTTAAGGAATACCGTGCCCGGTACGATCTCACGCAGGAGGACCTGGCGCGCAAGGTGGGCGTCAGGCGCGAGACCATAGTCTATCTCGAGGCCGGAAAGTACATGCCATCATTGAAGCTGGCGCACGACGTGGCCGTGGCGCTGAAGGCCACGGTCGAGGAGCTGTTCATCTTCGAGGACCGATAACGCGCTCAATTCGGGGGATGCCCTCCGGCGCGCCGGCGCCGGACCACCACCACGACCGCGACGGCCGCCACCACGATGAGAAGAACCACTCCCGCGATGACTGGACCGTCGAACAGGGCGCCCCAGGAGCTCTCCTCTTCGACGGTAACGGTCCAGTTCTGGCAGATGGTGTCCCGGCCGTCCGAGAGCGCTAGCTGCAACGCCTGCTCGCCGGCCTGTCCCTTGCGGGGGGTCCAGTGCAACGTGGTGGAATCCAGCACCATCCCCTCTGGCCCCTTGGAAAGGGCGAGGCCGAGCCTGTCGCCAGCATCGTCATCGACAAACCGGATCTCGTAACGCCACTCCTTCCCGACCGTGGCGCGCCGGGGTGGCTGGCTCAAGAAGCGGGGGGGCAGGTTCGGGCCCCGCACGGTGACATTGACGGTGCGGGCGCTTTCCCCGTAGCTGTCGTTGACTGAAACGGTGAACGAGTAGTTGCCGACCTCCGGCGCGACGAAGTAGGCGATCGGCGATGTCCGGTTGACCACCTGGACCGCAGGCCCCGTCCTCTGGGCCCACAGGTAAGTGAGCGGGTCGCCATCCGCGTCCTCGGCGCTGGCGTAGAGAAATACCCTGTCCCGCACATATCCGAAGAGGTCCGGGTCGACGGTCACGTTCGGCAACCAGTCCAGCGCCGTGATGTTCACGAACGCCGGAGCGCTCGCTTCGTGGGGGTCCTTCACGACGAGGCTGAAGCCGTAGAGGCCCGGCACGACCGGGACGAAAACGGCGGCTGGGGAATCATTGCCTTCAAGGGCGACCGGCGGTCCCGAGGTCTGGTCCCACCGATAGGTCAGGGGCTCCCCCTCCATGTCGGCCCCGGAGCCGTTGAGCAGGGCCCGCTCGCCACGGTGGACGGCGGTATCGCACCCGGTGAACGCACTGGGCGGCCAGTTGAGGACGCTGACATTGACGAAAGAGGGCCGGCTGTCCGAGAAGGAATCGTTGGCTATCAGGCTGAAGACACAGGCCCCCATCGGCCTGGCCACGAAGCTGGCATTGGCGGTGTCGGCGTTCTCCAGGGTGACGGGCGGTCCGGATACCTGGCCCCATCTGAAGGTCAGCGGGTCGTTCTCCTCGTCGAAGCCGGAACCCTGGAGCCGGACCGTTTCCCCCCTGTAAACGCGGATGTCCGTACCCGCCGATGCCACCGGCTCCCAGTTGATGGCGTTGAGCGTGACCGGTTCCGGAAGGCTGTCGGACAGGGAATCGCTCGCCACCAGGCTGAAGGTATATTTTCCGGGGACCGCCGCGAGGAAAGAAGCATTGCGGGAGCTCGCGTTCTCGAGAGCCACCGCCGGGCCGGCGGTCTGGGTCCAGCGGAACGTGAGAGGGTCCCCGTCATCGTCGCTACCCCATCCGCTCAGCCGGACCACCGAATTGTGATGGTGGAGGGGCACCGGGTCCACATAGGCCTTCGGGGCGATGTTGAGTACATAACCGACGGTGACGTTGAGGAGCCCGGGCGAAACGTCCAAATCGCTCGTCGAAAGTCGCGCCTTCCATTGTATGTACCGGCCCTGCAGGGACGGAAGCGAGCCGGTTTCGAACGGCAGCCAGGCGCCCCAGGACAGGCTGTCATCGGAAGCGCGGGCCTGGATGTCCAGCCCGGTCCCGGGAGGTATAGTGGCATTGAAGTCCAGCTCGAAGGTGGAAAGCCAATCGTTGGAGAGGATGACCGGCTGGGACATCACCTCCCCGAAGACCTGGAAATGCTCCCGGAAGGTCCAAAGCTGCATGAGGTCATCGCCCGGCACATGGCCGCCGGGGACAGCCATCTCCCGGTCGAGGGCGTTCCATATGGCCGGGTGATCGGCCAGGGTGGTCGTGGCGCTGTTCTTGAGATGCCAGGAGTTGTTGCCGGGGACGTAGGCCCAGGTGTTGTTTTGGCCGCTCCCCTGGATGGCCCCTCCGTACACCAGCATCTCGCCGTGGACGGGGTCCCATATGGCGCTGTGGCTGTCCATCCCGTGTGGAGCGTCCACGAGCTGGCTCCAGCTGTTGCGCTCCGGGTCATAGGCCCAGGCATCCTTGAAGACCTGATAAGTGATATCGTACACGCGCCCGCCGAATATTATCATCCTGCCGGACTGCGGGTCCCAGACCGCCGAGTGCGCGCTCCGGTTGTACGGGCAAGGGCCGGCGGGCGAAAGGTTCTGCCAGGTGTCGTTTTCGGGCCAGTAGCTCCAAACGTCGTTGTAGGCGCCGAAGCTTGCCCCCGGGGGCACCCCTCCGAAGACGAGCATCCGCCCCTTCTCGTTGTCCCAGACGGCGCTGTGGCCAGATCTCGCGGGCGGCCCCTGCGCCTTCGGCACCCACTCGTCGGAGATGACATCGTAGGCCCAGGTGGCGTCCACGCCGCCCCCGTACACCAGCATCTGGGCGCGCCAGCTGTCCCAGACCGCGGTGTGGTCGTTCAGATTCGGGCCGAAGGCCCGGTCCGTCCACCTTCCCGTGGTGAAATTGTAGGACCTGGTCTCGCCCGTCCCCCCGCTGAAGACCAGCATCTGGCCATGGAACGCGTCCCAGACGGCGGTGTGGCCGGAAATGGGCGGCCCTCCCCACCTCGCCTCCCAGTAGTTGCTGTCTGGATAATAGGCCCAGAGGTCGTCCATATTGGAACGGTCGTGCCCGCCGAAGAAGAACATGCGGCCCCCGGTCGGGTCCCAGGCGACCGAGTGCCAGTAGCGGAAGCCGGGGATGCCGCCGAAGACCTCCGTCCAGAGGTCGGTGGCCGGGTCGTAGCCCCAGAGCTCGTCATTTTTCGTGCCCGAGGTAGACCGCCCCCCGGAGACCAGCATCTGGTTGTTCCTCGTGTCCCAGACGGCCCCGTAGTCGTAAATGATTCCCGGGTGTTTCGCCTTCAGGGTCCAGGTATCATTGGCGGGAGTGTATGCCCAGGTGTCCTTCTCGTAGTAATCGCCCGAGCCTATTATCATCTGCTCCCGGACCGGGTCCCACACCGCGCCCAGCCTGCAACGGGCCGTGGGCCCCTTCGCTCGCTGGCTCCAGTTGTCCGTCGCGGGGTCGTAGGCCCAAAGCTCATCCGTCGCTCCGCTCCCGGACACCTCGCCGCCGAAGACGAGCATCCGGCCGTCGCCCGGGTCCCAGACCGCGGCGTGGTACTGGAGCCGCGGGCCATGGTGCGGCTTGCATTCCCATTTGTCGGCGGAGGGGTCGTAGGTCCACACATCCCCGGGAATCAGCGTTCCGTCGGTTCCTCCGAAGACAAGCATCTGGCCGCGCACGGCGTCCCAGACCGCGGTGTGGCGGGCCTTGGCCGGGCCGGGGGCGAGACGCGTCCAGGTGTCGTTGGCGGCCGAATAGGCCCAAGTGTCGTTCAATGCGCCGGAATCGCCAAAGCCCCCGAAGAGTATCAGCTGCCCGCGCAGGCCGTCCCAGACGATCGTGTGGGACTCGCGCGGACAGGGGGACAGGAGCTCCCACTCTCCGGGCCCGGCCATCAAGCCGACGCGGTCGTCGGAGACGGTGGCGTTGTCGAGGAGAAGCCCGGCGTCGTCCTTCAGCTCCCATTTCAAGGAGCCGCGGTGCTTGCCGAGCACCGAGTGGTTGACGCTCGCCGGGCCCGCGTCGCCCTCGCCGGTGGCTACGGAAATGGCTGCCCCGGCGCCGGAGTGGTCGCAGGCCGTTTCCGGGGGAAGGGCTAGAAGGAGCAGTAGGAGGACGAATCCCCGAATCAAGGACGCCAGCTTCATCCGGACACCGATATATATAAGAAAATGCAGGTATAAAAAAGTGTCCCGTTCGTCGGGATACTCAGCTCATTGCCCGGACGCGATGCGCCGGGCGACCCGGAGGGCCAGCGCCGCCGCGACCAGCATCGTGGGCATCCCCTCCGACCTCGGCGCCAGAGAGAGGTCGGCGACCCACAGGCCTTCCGGCAGGATGGCCGGGTGCATGGTCGCCACGTCCTTCTTCGTCAAAGGAACGGTGCCGCCGAGGTGGCCGGCGTTGAGCATGCCCTCGACGAACGGGCCCTTGACGCCCGCGGCCTCCATCAGGCGGCGCGCCAGGGCGGCGGCCTCGTCGAGGCGTGCCCGGTCCTTTTCCGTCACTGCCTTCGTGACCGTCCCGTCCGCGGCGACCGCCCCGTTGGCCTCGTCGGCGAGCTTCACCATCATCCCGACGCGGTCCTCGACGGGCACGCTCCTCCATTCCCCGTGGAACCAGTGCGAGAGCACGTCGATGTAGGGCGAAAGGATGTACCCCGGCCGGCTGGCATACCAGACCATGGGCGGCTCCTCGAGCATCCGGGCGCCCTTGCTTTTTCCGCCGACGGTGAGCACGATGTCGGCCCACAACCGGTCCTCGGCCCGGAGGCCCGACGCTTTCAGTATCTGCGCATCCCCGATGCCCCCGGCGGCCAGGACCACCACATCGCCCTTGAAGGTCTCAGGCGCCCCCTTGCTCCCCGCAAGAACGCCCTTTGCCGCTCCCTTCTCGACCAGCACCTTCCGCACGGGCATCCCGTAGCGGACCGTCCCGCCCTTTCGCAGGAGGTCCCCCAGGAACCGCCGGGAATCCCAGCGGGCGCCGGTGGCGCAGCCCAGCTCGCACATCCCGCAGGAGACGCATTTGTCCATGTTGACGGCCTTGGGCGTCGGCTGCGGGTCCAGCCCCGCCTTTTCGGCCGCGTCGAACATCTTCCCCGACAGAGGCCTCCAACGCTCCCGGGGGACCGTCGTGACGCCGACGAGCCTTTCCAGCTCGTCAAATTCGTCCGAGACGTCCAGCCCCAGCTCCTTCAGGCCGTTGTCGGAGCGGACCAGGTTCCCGCACGACAGGACCGTGCAGCCTCCCGCGGCGATTCCCCGTACCAAAACGAGCTCGTTCGAGCTGCGCTGCGTCTGCATCGCAGGGAACAGGCGGCTTATCGTCCTTTCGCCCCCCAGCATCCCCGCCCGTCTCAGGGGCGCCGCCCAGTTTATCTTGCGCGTGAATGGTTTGAACTGCTTCCCGGCCTCGAGCACGACGACCTCGAAACCCCCCAGCGCAAGCTCTCGCGCGGCGGTCGCGCCGCCGGCGCCCGTCCCGACGACGATGGCCCTCATCTTTTCTCCTCCGATATGCACGCACGGCATTCAGCCGGGCCTCCGGTCATCCTCTGATCGAAACGCATGGCGTACCTCGGGTTGAGCCCGGCGACCACGCCCTCGTCGGCAGCGCTCAGTATCAGGCAGGATTCCTCCGTGTAATGGTGCGACAGCGCGCATCGGTGCACCCTCATGAGCATTGTCCCGCCCTCGCGCTTTTCCAGCGTGAAATCGATTCCCAGCGCCCGGTAAAGTATTCGCGCCGCACGCTCCAGGTCGTCCGGGCCGTCACCGACGCCAAGCCTCTCCCGGGCCTCCTCGCCCAGCCTTTTCCCGATAGGGAAAAGCGCTTTGCGGCCCGCCTCGACGGCCCGGTCCCTGCCGAGCGCCTCCACGAGCGCCTTCACCCGGGCGTTGTGGGCCGACGCCATCGCCGCCCTCCTTCGCTCCAGGTTTCCGTCCATCGGCTGATCAGCGCCCCGCACGGCTCCCAGGCGACCAGGCGCCTGCATTTCCAGGAGGCCGTCCAGGGCCGCCATCGTGCCCGTCGCCACGCTGTCGAGCATCTCCCCGAGCGTCCGTCGTGGCGTCCAGGCAGACGCCACCCAAAGCTTCAGGCTCATGGGTCCCTCCCGGAGCCGCCCAGGCGCAGGACCCCCGGCGGCGGCGCTCCTTCCCCGTAGAGCGCCAGGATCAGGGCGTGTCTTCGCTTTTCAACCTCGCGCCTTCTCAGCTTCAGGTTGGCCGTCAGCTCCCCGCCCTCGATGCTCAGGTCGTTTCTCAGCGCCGCCCAGCGGCGGAGCTGCTCCGGGTGCGAGAGGCGGGAGTTCACCTTCGCCACCTCGCCATCGAGCGCCTTTCCGTCGGCGTCCCCGGCCAGCCAAAGGACCGCCGTGCAGAAGGGCCGGTTCTCGCCCACGACCATCGCTTCGGCGACGCCCGGCAGGGCCCGCAGCATCGTCTCTATCTTCCCGGGCTGTATCTTCTTGCCGTACGAAGTCGCAAGAAGCTCCTTCTTCCTGCCGTCGATGACGAGGAAGCCGCTGTCCAAGCGCCCGAGGTCGCCCGTCAGGAGCCAGCCTTCCGAGAACGGTTGCTGCTTTTCGCCGAAGTAGCCGCGCATGACCTGCGGTCCGCGGACCAGTATCTCGCCCTCCGGCGTCGTCCTTATCTCTGTTTCCGGCAGCGGTTGGCCCACGGTGTCTATCCGGTTCTGGCCCAGCCGGTTGAGCGTCACGAGGGGCGCCTCCGTGAGGCCGTAGGCGACGTGGAGCTCGATGCCCAGCTCCCGGAGGTTCGAAAGCAGTTCCTCGCCGACAGGGGCCGACCCGGCGAGGAGCTGGGCGCAACGGTCCAGCCCGGCGCGCTTGAGCAGGCCCCGGCGGACCATGCCTCTGAGCATCCCCCGCATCGCGCCCTTGGAGCGCAGGTAGCGCTTCCCGGCCGGGCTTTCCCGCAGGCCCTCCCACATCTTCTCGTAGACGCGCGGGACCGAGAAGAAGATCGTCGGGCGGACCTCGGGCAGGGCCTTCGGAACCGCCCGGAATTCCTCCAGGAACTGGACGTTGAGCGGCGCCGGGGCGTAGAACATCGCGTAGGTCGAGAGAATCCCCTCGACGACGTGGTTCATCGGGAGGAAAGAAAGGTAGGTGATGTCGCGGCTTCGGGCCTCGAACGGGAAAAGCGAAGCGACCGCCTCGCCCATCCAGCGGACGCTCCGGTGGGTGAACTCGACGCCCTTGGGGAAGCCGGTCGTTCCGGAGGTGAACCGCAGCGTCGCAAGGTCGTCGGGCGCGACCGGCGATTCCGCCGCGCCGGCAATCCCGGCCCCATCCGGCCCGCCTTCCTTCGCGATCCCCGCACCCTCCGCCCCCTTTCCCTTCGCCAGAAAATCATCCCAGCCTGTGACGCGCGCGGCAAGGGCAGCGGGCACGTCGCCCCGGCAGAACGAGACGGCCGGGACCGCGCACCGGAGCTCGCCCAGCCTCTCCAGCACCTTCGGCGCTCCGACCAAGAGCAGTTTCGCCCCGCTGGCCTTGATGATGCCGTCCACCTCGGCCGGCGGGCTCGTGTAGTAAAGCGGCACGCTGACGGCGCCTGCAAGACCGATAGCGACATCCAGCGCCAGATAGCGCGTCGAGTTCTGGCCGACGATCGCCACGCGGTCGCCGGGCCAAACGCCCATCGCATTCAGGGCGGAGGCGGCCTCCAGCATCTCGCGCCTGATGTCGGAGGCCGGCCGCTCCACGCTCTTCCCCTCGATGATGTCGAAGCAACGCACCGGACGGCTCTTGCTCTCCAGCCGGAAGAGTATCTGCTCGTGCACGGTCCGCCCGGACCGGTGCAGGAAGCCGTTGTACAGGGCGAAGTCCAGCAGGCGCTCCAGGTATTCATGCCAGTCCAGCGCATAGGGCCCCAGCAACTCGTCGGTCCCCTTGCGCAAAAACCTCCTGTTCTCGTTGAAGTAGGGACTCAGAAGGCCCAGCGCCTCGTCGCTCCGCTTTGCCAGCGAAGAGATGGGCAGATACAACGGCGCCGGCAGGGAAAGGCCCGCCTTCTCTCGCGCCCACCGTCTTACGGTCTCCACCAGCTCCCGGACGGTCGGCAGCTTTTCCGGCGGGGCCGTGAGATGGAATGTCCGGCCGGCCGCCCGCTCGTCGAACGCCAGCGCGGCCGTCGCCCCCGCCACGTAATCCACGGGGACGAAGTTGACGCGCATCGAGGGGCTGACCGGCAGGACCCGCGAGCGTCTCGTCAGGTAGAGCCTCACCGGGACATATAGCGTGTTGAAGCTCCGGACGTAGCCCGTCTTGGAATCCCCGACCACCATTCCCGGCCGGAGAACCGTCACCGGCAGTTCTTGCCCCGCGTCGCGCACGAGCTTCTCGGCGTCATGCTTGCTCCGCTCGTACTCGCTCGCGAAGCCCGCCGCGTCCGAAAGCTCGCATTCGGCGATGTCGCCGGTCCTCTTCCCGGCGACATAGGCGGTCGAAAGGTGCACGAACCTCGCGATGCCGTGGTTCCCGTGTATCTTTCGGGCCAGTTCAAGGACGTTGGCGGTCCCCTGCACGTTCACCTGGTGCAGCCTTTCCGCCGGGACATCCAGCCGCACCTCGGCGGCGGTGTGGATGATGTGCGTCGTCGCCTTCGTGAGCCTTCCGTACTCCTCGTTGGAAAGCCCCAACCTCTCCTTCGAAACATCCCCGGCCACCAGGGTTATCCGCTTGCCTATCTCGGCCGTCAGGGCCGGCTGGTCCCACCACGCCCGCCGGGCCCGGTGGTCCGCCTCCTTCGCGTCCGGCGCCCTCACCATCGCCGAAATGGAAGCATCAGGCCGCTTCAGCAGCTCCAGCGCCACCTGCGTGCCGATGAAGCCAGTGGCGCCCGTAAGGAGCACGGTCGGGCTCATCCGCTCACCGCCCAGCCGCGCTTTTGGCAAAAGTCGCGCAGAAGGACGCGGTTGCGCCGGGCCCTTGCGATGTGCGCCTCGTTCCCGGCGGCAAGCTTCCGGCGCATCGGCTCCGGGTCCGCCATCAGGCGGTCGACCTTTTCGGCGATCCGGCGCCAGGCGTCGGGGTCCCGGCTGCCCACGAAACACTCCTGGTGGATTCCCAGCTCGTCGTGGAAGCTGGAAAGCCGAGGGTCGTGACCCAGCGCCACCTGCGGCACGCGCGCCGCGAGCGAGAGCACGCCGGCGTGGTAACGCGGAGTGACAAGCAGGTCCAGGCCCCTGAGAAGCTCGGTCATTTCCGAAGCGTGGTGGTTCCTCGACGAGTAGATACGCGCTTTTTCCGGATGCTTCATGCGCGCCAGCACCGCCCGCGCCAGCGGCTCGTCGAGCTCCTCCATCGCGATGAGCGCAATACCCTTGTCATACCGCTCCGTTATCCGGTCCGCCTCGGCCGCCCATCGGGCCGCAAGCTCCAGCGAGCACCGGCACCGCTCCGAGGAGCGCGAGAAGTAGTAGGGCCACTTGTAGCAATGCTCCCGGCGCCCGAAGGGCCGGATCACCACGGGCCAGAGGTGGAAGTCCATGACCGAGAGGCCGGCGACGCCCTTTCCACTCCCGGGCCAGTCCCGGCGCAGAAAGCCCGAATCCGCCGCAGCAGGCTCGAACTCAAACGCCGTGTCGGCCGTGACCTCGACGGGCGCGGTGACCCCCAGCTCGCGCATGCGCCGCGCCGCCGCGCTCGTCCTCGTGATTATCAGGTCCGTCCTGCTCGCCTCGCGGCGCACCTTCGCCGCGTTCGATGGCGAAAGCTCGCCGGCGTCCACGGCGTAGGCAATCGACGCCTTTCCGTAGGCGCGGGCGTACTTCGTGGAGGAAAGGAAAGCCCAGAGCAGGGCCGAGGTCCAGGTGTCCATGTAGCAGCTTCCCTCGACGAGCATCATCAGGTCGTGCTCCCGGACCAGCCGCTTGAGCGCGAAGAAGAAGATGGACGGGATGGGGGCTATGCGCAGCTTCGGCCCTTCCTTCAGGTAGCGCCGAAGATTCTTCTCGTTGAGCGTCGGGACCGTTATTTGGACGTTTGGCCCGAGAACGGCGCACACGTCCTCGATGATGCGCAGAAGGCGCGCCTCGGAGCCGGTGTTGTTGGCACCGTTGTAGCCGACGAGCAGCACTTTCGGGGCTCCGGACGGGCCCGGGGCGTTTTCCACCATCGGCTCATCCAATCCGACTTGCGCGGTCATATAATTATCGGCTCCCTACAAGATTTCGGAGTCTTTGCGCCTCCGCCCCGGCCTCGGCATCCCCGACCGGTCTTTCGCACGAGATCCACCCGT
>Ga0316626_10000863_pt1 | contig 12718 bp, 18 predicted proteins | sample OWC_Aug_T1_C1_D5_FD_207656 | JGI IMG/M metagenome (GOLD analysis project Ga0316626, IMG submission 207656) | Wetland soil microbial communities from Old Woman Creek delta, Ohio, United States - OWC_Aug_T1_C1_D5_A | ecosystem: Environmental > Terrestrial > Soil > Wetlands | place: USA: Ohio...
GTGTCAATCTGCAACCGATCATAAATTTTCGTTTTGGCATCATCCACGCCGATTGGAAACACGGTTGCACGTTGTTTGTTGTTCCGTGTCGGTTTGCCGATCAATGGCCGGCCGGTGCCGGCGTATCCTTTGGCCGCATACCACATCCGGCGTTGGTTGCGTTTGGTGAATTCGTACACGGTGGTGGTGGAATATCCGGAATCAACAAACACGGAATTGATCCGCATTTGCACGCCGGATTCGTGCCGGAATTCGGTTTGCAAATATAGTTCAACCAACCGCCACACCTCACCGGTGCGTTGTGGATGGCCAAAAAATACCTTGCGTTCCAAAATCCACATTTCCTCATCAATCCCCCAACCGCACACCACGCATTCAATCCGGTTTTCCTGGATGTCAACGCCGGCGGTGATCACCAACACGCCGGCCGGCACATCCTGGTATTGTTCAATCCGTGTTTCAAGGCCGCCGATGTCAATGGAAAACGTTTCCTCCTCTTGCCACACATCACCCAACGTTGTGTTGATCCATACACGCAAACGTTCCGGATTCGATTTTGAATCAAGGAAATTTTCCACAATGCCGCGCCAGGATCCCCACGGTGAAACGAATTCATTGATGTGGAAACCGGCGTGCCACCGCCGATCCGGAAACGTCGGCCTCCAGGATCCATGGCGCACCATCCACACCTTGAATTGTTCCGTGATCATTTGATGGCAATTGCAACATTCAAAACCCACGGTGCCGGCAAGGTTTTGTTTGTCAAATTTCATCAATGACATCGGCACATGTTCCCAATCCTTGCGTGCGTTGAACATAAGTTTTGATGGAAAATTGCAATGCGGACACGGAACAAGGAAATGCCGTTGATCGGATTCGTGGAATGATGCCTCAATGCGTGAGACACCTTCCACGGTTGGCGTGGATGTGCGGATGCGTTTGCGATTCCAAAACGTTTGGGATCTTTTTTCCGCAAGTGATAGCGGATCACCCTCCGCGCCGGCGGTTGCGGGGAATCTGTCCACCTCATCACACAAAACAATCCGGACCGGCCTGGATGCAAGTGATGATGGGGAATTTGCGCCGGATGCGGTCAAATGGCCGCCGGCAAACGTTTTGTGCAAAATGGTGTTGGATGAATCCCGCGTGCGTGCATCGGCCACACGGCCTTGCAAGGATGGCGTATCACGCAACATTGGCGCAAACCGGTCCTTGCTCCACGCTTGTGCCATTTCCAATGTTGGATGCACATACAAGATCGGTGCCGGATCATGGTGGATGTGGTATCCGATCACATTGTTGATCCATTCCGTTTTGCCGATTTGTGCGCACGACATCACGGTGATGATTTCCACCACCGGATCCGATACGGCATCCATGATGGCACGCCCGTATTCAGCGCGCTCCGTGTGCCACTTTCCGGCCTCCGCGCTGGCCTCTCCGCTTAGGAATCTTTCGGTGTCCGCCCATTGTGAAACCGTCAATTTTGGCGGCGGTTTGAGGATTTGGAACAACCGATGGATCAACACCATTTCGTTGGATTCCGGTTGCCCATTCGTTGAGGATGTCACGGATGTATTGATCAATGATGGCCTCCGCCTCCAACGTGGATTTCATTCCAATCACTTGCGGCGCAATTTGGCGTGACAAGGCCAACAAACGGCCGCGTGCCGCGCCAAACGGTTTTTCCAACGCTGAATACACGGCCGCCATTTCCACCACCTCACCACGCATTTTGGCCAATTGCAATTCCTTGATTTGCCTCTCCACTTGGATTTTCAGCGTTGCCTCTTGTTCACTTGACAAACGCCGGTTTTTCAACCGCCGAATATACCACACCACCACATCACGCAATGGAAACGTGCCACCTTTGATGAATTGCGGAAAACCCTCCTCACGCACCAATTGATCAATGTATGGTGTGGCGCAATCAAGGAATTCTGCCAACACGGTTTTGTTCACGGCCGCATTGCGCGCCGTGATCATGTCATTGGTGGTTTTCAATCAAAGTAGCCCGATGAATTGACAAGGTAAAGTTTGCGCACCTCCGCATCCAACAAACGGCAACCATCCTCACCCGATGGCCATTCCATCAATTGTTTGTGGTGTTCAATGGTGCCATCGTAGAGGCCGCCGGATCCATCCTCATACAACACAACAAAAAGATTTTTTTTCGGGAAAACCTTTTGAATTCGTTTCAAACCAAATGCAATTTCACGTGCATTGCGCATTTTTTGCCTCCGGTGGCCAATTGTTTTTGATGAAACACTCCAATTGATCAATGCGGCGTTCCGCATCCGCCAAACGCATTGCAATTGCCGGCATGAGGACCGCATCCGCCCTGAAAAGATCATGCCATGATTCCACCGCCGCCAAGCGTGTGACTGCTTCATCAAAACGTTTCAATGATTGGTATTGCACTTCCGGATCCATTGGCATTGTTGCCTCCTTGTGAGAAAAAACCATGGATTTCCGTGCAAAATCTGTGTGGGATTTGCGCTCGTTTCGGACCCGCACGTGATGGCCGGAAAGAACCTATCGCTTGAAAATGCGCGCAACAATTTTTCCTGCGGCCATTTGCAATTCCTCATGAATGATTTGATAAACGGCTTTTTTGATCTCGGTTGTTTTCATCATGTGAATCATTTGCGATTGCAACACATCATCCAATTTGACATCAACGTATTGTGCCTCAAACGTCTCACCACGTGTCAACACGTTGCCGGACAAATAGAATATCAACGCCGTTTGTTTGTTGGTTGCATCACTCATGGATCACCTCTTGGCATTTGGCACATCTGATTGATCCATCCGGCACCGGCCTCCCACAAACCATGCACCGGAATTCCCTCCCATCCGTGGATCCAACAATTTCCGCATTCACATCGGTGGTGTAAAAATTCAACATCAATGCACCATGCAACCAATTGCGGAATGCGTACGTGTGCAACACGCATTGTGGTTTGATGCGCCACAACACATGGTTGTGCAATATAAATATCGGCACCTTGTGATCACACAATGCGGCGTGACATGAAAGAAACACACCACGTTTGGATGCCTCCATTGGCTGTTTCGTTGATACCTTGACACTGAAAACGCCCAATTGGCCATCCAACACCACATTCAATCCATACATGCCATATGAATCCCTCAACGGTTTGAATATTTTGGATTTTGGCCAACGTGTCAACACGTCATTCCATCCACGTTCAATGTTGTTCATTGGATTTGCCTCCACGTTTGTTTTTGCACATTCGGATCAACATGCCGATGGCCAGGACCATGGCCAACGCATCCATGGCATTCACATGGACCTCAAAAAAGGAATCATTGATTTGATTTGTTGCCACAACGTGCGTTTGTCCACATGGCCATCCGGAACACCGATCACATGATACATGATGGCAAACAACCATTCGGATGCCCAAAGGCCACACAAAAAAAAGGCCGGCACCAAATACCATGGCACCGGAATCAACACCGCACCACCGCCGATCATTGCAACGCCCAATCTCACAAACGTATCCGTTCGGTGCCATAAATCACGCCATCCACCACGTTGGAAATATGAAATGGGAATCAACGGAAAAACCTTTTGCCAAAACAGCGTGTCACCATCTTGCCACGCAAATGAATCACGGCACCAATGTGCCATACCGGCCAGGATGATGCCGGTGATGAACACTGCAATTGCAATCATGGTTGCCTCCGTGAATGCGAAAAGAAAAAAGAGAAAAAAGGAAAAAAGAGAAAAAAGAAAATCCCCCCCCGAAAAGAAAAACCAAATTGCCCGATCCAATTGCCGGCCATGGGGAAATTGGCCGCACAAAAGTGTTGCCGTGCTTTGGCGTTGGTTGCGCAATGGTTGATCATGGGGGGGGATGAAAAAAAATTGGCCACAAGATTTGCAAACCCGATGGACGCGGGACCGGATGCCTCACGGCAAACGGAATCTTGTGGCCAAAAAATGATATGTGTTTGTCCATCTGCATTTGCATTTGCAATTTCCGGTGTGGCAAATTTCGCCAACCGGCAAATCAATGTCAAGACAAATCTGCAATGCGCCGGCGGATTGATGCGCGCCTTGCCAAGAGGCCATCCATCACCATCAAATGCCGTTGGATGCCGTGCCAATCCTGTGCCTCCGCCGGTTTGTCCAATTCACGCCGGATCCAATCACAAACGTATTCAATCTCACGTTCACATTCAATGAGAAAATCGCTCACAAATGCCTTGTATAGCGGTTTCACCGGCCACCGGTGGTATATTGGCCGATCATGGCCGGAAAACGCCGCACGGATGAAATTTGGAAGGATGTTGGCCATTGGATTTGCCTCCTCATGGTGTGTTTTTGATGCCGGTTGAAAATGATTGCCATGGAAAACCGGCGTGAACGTCCGTTTTGTCCTGTCTCACATTGCAATGCGTGAAAATGCCGTGGAAATTCAAGGTTTCAATATCATACGCCAATGGATCCGCCGGCACGGTCCGTTTGATCCCAAATGTGGCGCATAATTGCGAAACAAGATCAACGCATGATTCAATTTGTGCCGCCGGATACGCCGCAAATGCCAAAAACCCGCGCCAAGGCAAAACGTGTTGATTCGTCATGCAATGGAAAATATCACCGTTGTATTCAGCACGGCCGGAAAACCAATACCATTTTTGGCCACGTGGGATCAATCCGCCCTCATTCACCAATTCAATGCCAATGGATTCCATGTTGGCCGCACGGTTGCCAGGATGTTTGCACCCAAGGTGATGGCACCACAAGTCCGGTGGAAACAATTGGAACACGGTGCCGGCCTTGTCAATGACAAATGCCGTGCCAACGCGGCGTGGTTCACCGTCCGGATACATGTCATTTTGCCACCACTCAAAAACACTTTCCACACTTGATGAAATGGTGTGGTGCAACACAATGGCACGTTTTTTCACACCATCATGGAAATATTGATCCGGATTCAATTGGTATTTTGTAGAAAATTCCACTATGGCACCCATTGATCAATCAATGATTCAATATCATCAAGATTGACACGCCGGCGTTTGTGGTGTTTGCGTGCGCGGATTTTCAATTTTTTGAGGATGCGGTTCACGCTGTCAATTTCGGTTGATTTGCCGGCCACGGTCCACGTTTTGATCCGGAAACCAAACCAAATTCCGGCAAGATAGAAACAACCAACCGTGATCCAATCCGTTGTTTGCAAAAAGATCCAAAACGGATTCAATGAAAAATGATCCATGCCAGGATGCCTCCGATGATCACAATTGCCAACACAATGATTGCATTTTTGAACACCTTTTGCACGGTGGACACGGCCGGCAAAAGATCCGCCGGCAATCCGGCCATGGCATCCGCGGCCTTGTTCCGCCACCACCATTTCCACCAAAGGCCAACGGCCTCACCCACGGAAATATCAACGTGCGGCGGATCCGGTTTCCGGACCTCCACCGGTTTCGGTGTGATCGGTTTCAATTCCACGTTTGGGATGTCACTTGGTTTTGTGACATCCAACGGTTTCGGTGTGTTATTGGATTTTGCCAACGAATTTCACCCGCTTTTTGAGAATATCTGAGAGGCCGGACGTTGCACCTTTTGCATACACTTCCACCAACAATTCCACGTTTTGATACGCCGCGGTCACGGCCTCCGCATCCACTGTCACTTGCACCAATAGGCCGGATGCGGCCTTGTCAACGGTGATGCCGGTGCCGGTTGGTTTGGCTGTCACGGTTGTTCCGGTGAGGCCGGTATCACTCACGGCCATGGAATTGGTGAAATCAAAATTGTGGACCTTTTTGGTGCCGGCAAATTGTTCAACCTCCTCAACAATCTTGATGGTGTTCATTTTGTTTTTGCCCTCACGGCCTCAATGATGGTTGAAATTTTCACACGGTATTTTTCGGCCAACATGGATCCGATTGATTCCGTGGCACTTACCACGCCGCCGCCGGCGGCAATGAATGGATCAAAACGCTTGGTGGCACTTTCCCTCCGTCCATACACATCAAACACAATGCCGGAAAACGTTTGGCCATTTGCATCAAATTGGCCAATGGCCGAAAGATTCAACGTGCCATCAATCAACGCATTCACCAACGGAATCAATGCACCATTGGCCGCAAGATTCAAGGCCGCAACCATATTTGCGGCCACTTGCGTTCCCATTGTTGCGTTTGCACTCAATCCCACGGCCGGTTGGAACACAATGGCCAGGACCGGCGCAAGGCCGGCGGATCCGGCCAAATTCACCGCCACATCAATTGTTTTCAGTTCTGCCAAGGTGAGGCCGGCCGATGCCGGCAAATTCACCGTGGCATCAAACAAGGTGCCTCCCGCGGCCGCAATTCCGGCAATTGCATTCAACGTCGTTTGCGCACCGATCAACAAAACGGCCGCCGGCGCAATGGTGGCCGCACCTTGCAAATTCAAGGATTCCGCAAATGAACCAATGGCACCGGCATTCAATGCGCCGGATGCACTCAATGTGGCGGATCCAATCATCATGGCGTTTGCCGATGGTGAGAGGCCGGCCGCGGCCGCCAAGGCCACATTCACATCAATGGTTTTCAATTCGGCCAATGCCATGGCCACGGATCCGCCCAGGATCACGGATCCATCAACGGCAATGCCGCCGGATTCGGCCACGGTTGCGTTTGCTGAAAGGCCAAGTGAGGCATCAATCATCAAACCGCCGGCCAATTGTGCGGCCGCATTGGCACTCAATCCCAACGAAACAAACAAATTTGCAATGTTGGAAAACGTCATTGCCGCGGATCCGGCCAACGTGACGGTGTTCACCAAATTGCCAACATGTGCGCCGGCAATTGCGCCGGCGGCCGTCAATGTCAAGGTTTCGTTGTATGTGTTTCCGGTGGCGGCCGGTTTCAAAAGGATGGACCATGAAACGCTGTTATCCGGTCCATTTGATCCTTGAGTCATTGTTGCCGTGCCGGATGCGCCGGTGGTAAATTTGTTCAAATACGCAAAAGACAAGGCACCATCCAAACCGGTGGTGGTGTGATAGGATGTGCCTCCCGCGCCCAACGTTCCCTCACTTGGTGATCCGTGGTTGTTATCATCGGCCGACATGTGCGCACGGATCAACAATGATTTCACGGTGTTCACCGTGATTGTTGGCGCGGTCATTGTGGTTGTGGTATCCGTGCCGGATGTTTCGGTGTTATCAAACGGGGATCCGCTTGTGATGCAATTTTTGAAAGAAACGCAAAACGCCGCCACCAATTGTGTGACCGAATTTGAAACCGTGGGATTTGTTTCACTTGAGGATGTGGCACGTTTCCAGAAAACCCGCGTGCGCAATGCGGTGCCGTTGTTCACCTGTGTGAGGCCGGTCCATCCGGATGTGGCGCATGATAGCGTGGCACTTGTTCCACGTGACAAGGAAAAACACAACAAAATGTCATCCGTGGCGTGCGTTGGCAACGTTGGCGTGGTGGATGTGCCGTTGGTGGCCGATAGTGCGCCAACCGCACGCGGCCACGGTTTCACAATCAATTCATCCGCAAGTGCAAGGCCGGCGGATCCGGCCAAATCCAACGTGTTGTAATATTGCGGACCCAATTGCGCCCAAGGCATCCACCGTTCAGGATTCACAATGGAAGGAATTTCCGGCCAAATTTCGTTATCCTGTTTTCCGGATGTCACGTTGAAATATATGTTGTTTGGATTGCCTCCTCTTGTCCACGTTGGATATATCCGGCCTTTGTCCTCACCGTGAAAATCCCAAATTGAAAGCAAACCCTCCGTGATTTTTGGAAACCACGATTGGTTCAATGATTCCGCAATTGCCTCATCATCCGTCAATGCGCGATCATAGCAAAACCACTGTGACCATTTCACCTGGCCACCGGTATCACCATCCGGCACGCCGGTGTTCACGCACATCGTGCGCATTTCATAGAGGCCGGCACTTGATTGTGCGCCGGTGTTTGAATTGGTGTTTTTCACACCATCACAGAACATGCGCAATGATGTGGCATCCGAAACAAACACATATTTCCGCCACCGGTCCAACACCGGATATTTGTCCGAATCATATGCGGTGGCCGCGCCGTGTGACCTCCGCCCGAACGACGGTTGATCACCCCACCAACCAACGCAATCCAAAAAATAATCCGGTGTCCAGACCGTATCATCTTGGACAAACACCTCCACATCACGGTAGCCGCTTGAAACGTCCATTGCCCTATCATTCAATTTCCACCAAAAAACGTAAGTGTAGTTTGCGGCAATGGATGGCAACACACCGTTGGCGTTGCCAATAGATGTATTGGTTGCAACGTCGGTTGTGCCATTGTGTGTGTTGCGCATATGCGGTCAAACGGTTTGATAGCGTGATGGCAACATTTTCAGCGTGTTGGATGATGATGCAAACGCTTGGCCGGTCCGATTCCAAACAAGGATTTTGAATTTGCACAACGGCAATTTGATGTTTTTCAGCGTGTAGCGTTTCAATGATGTGGTTCCCAATACCGGCAAATTCCCAATGAACGTTTGGCCACGTGCCGCATCGGTGGCATCCCCCGCCTCATAGTTTGTGCCATCCACGGTTGCCACAAGATACAAGGACACCACCGTATCAACGGTTGGTGCGGTGCCGAAACCAACGGCCAATTCAAAATCCCCCCACAAATACAGATTGCTCCCGTTGTCGTATTCACCGGACAAAACCCTTGCATTGTTGGCCAATGAATTCAATTCCGTTGTGGCCAATGAGGATGCCGATGCAACCTCACCTTTGATTGTTGCCATGTTATCCTCTCAAGGCAAGTGCAACGTCCAGATCTGTCACGTGGGATTTGATGCCAAACAACATTTCCGCACGTGTTGGATTGCGCCGCACACGGTTGATGATGTTTGTGCGTGTGTTTGATGGATTTGCAAACAAGGATTGCATGATGGCCAATGCGTTGGCACCGGTCAAATCAACCTCCCCCATTCCCAAAACGCCAAACAACACATTTTTTTGATCGGCGTTCAATGCGGCGTATTCGGCCGCATCAATCAATTCAAACAACACGTTTGATGCCATCCGGCCATCAAAAATCCATTGGCCGGCAATTGGCGTGTTCAACATGGTGGCAACGCCGGCATCATTGCCGGCGGCCACCAACGCTGAATATCCAATTGCCAATGGATCCGTTTGGATTTCATTCCGCAACACAATATGATCCATGTGGCACCTCTTACGATGCCGTGAGTGAACACGTCACGGTGACATTCAACGTGTCACCATCCGCCACGGATCTTGATGCGGCAAAATCGCCCGCGCCCAATAGCGTGCCGGATGTGCCACCTTTGGTGTTGTTATCGGTCATACCCGCGCCGAAAATGGTGGTGGTGCCGTTGATGTTGAATGCGGCCTTGTTTGCGGAATTGTCAATGGATCCGGCGGACACGGTGCCGGCCACCCACGTTGGCCGGTTGGCGTTTGAATACGTGGTGTTTTCGGTCCACCCGCCATGGCTTGACATGGTATCGGCCGCCACCACGGTGCCGGTGTTTTTCAATAGCACATACCACGCCGGCGTGGTGAGGCCGGTTTTCAACGTGGCATCAAGGTATTTGTCACGGCCGGCTGTCACCACCAAATTCAAGAATTCATCCACCCAAATCCGATCAATCCGGTGATTTTCACGGCACATTGATGCCGGCGTGCCGCGCCTTGGATCCTTGCAAACGGATCCATCCGGATGAATGAAACGCACACATTCAACCTTGTATTTTTGGTTCAATGTGGCACCAATGTGTGTTCCCTGGTTCAAGATCCACCTCCGCCCGTTGTGGTGTTGGATGCGCCAATGGTGGTGGTGGCCTTGTATCTGCCAATGATGGACATCACACCGCCGATGGCCGTGAATATGGATGAAACAATCAAATCAATTTCCGGCGTGCCGATTGACACCACGCCGGTGATGGACAAAACGCCGGCAATTGCGCCAAGGATGGCAACAATTGCGCCGCGGATTGTGGTGGACTGCCACCAAGGTTTTGTTTCCATGCCTCACCTCATTGTGCGTGTTTGTGTTGGTTGTTTTGAATCACTTGCAATTGCCTTTGGATCGAATCCAATTCACGCAAGATTGCGGCGTGCGCCGCCTGGTTGCTGTTATCGGCCTCAACCAATGATGCCTGTGTTGCAACGCATTGATCAATTTGATTTTCAATTGCCGGCAACGTGTGATCCGTGATTTGTTGCAAAATCACGGAATGCGCCTCAATCCGGCCTTGCATCACACCAAAGGCAATCAAAACGCCGGCCGCACCGATCACCGCCGAAATGGCCGCTTGTATCAAAACCTTTTTCCATTCCATGATCAATCCGTCAATTGGTTTCTCAATGTGATTGTTTGAACGTTGTGCCGGCCGGCAATCACTGTCACCAATGGCGCATAATCCTCACCAAAATGCACATAATAAACCACGCCGGCATCCGTGATGAAATAGAATGGGAATTGCATTCCATTCACCTCACCCAAAAACCGTTGAAATTCTGATTTGAACGTGTCATTTTGGATTTTCATTGAAAATTTCATTTCCTGGCGGCCGCCAAACGGCGCACGCGTGCGGATGGCACCGGTTTTGGTGGTGTGGACCGTTGTGGAAAACCGCGGATGAAATGGTGAAAACCCAAATTCAAAATCATCAACCAATTCAAAATATTTGGCAATGAACACGTTGCCGATCTGCGGCGGTTGGTCCAACGCGGTGCCAATGCCGAATTTGATGCGCCAATACCGTTTTGTGCGTGCTGTGAATGTGAAAAATGCCGGATCCGTGGATGTGTAGATGTTCACCGCCGATGCCGGTGATGTGAATGCCGGATTGTCCGCGGTATCATATTCCACCATCACCACACCATCACCGGTGTCGGTGTCAATCAAATTGTGGTTTTGCACGCAAATGCCGTTGATTTCCCGCGCCACCCCCAAATCCAAATTCAAATACTGCGGTGATGTGGCCGCGTTGCTCCGCCATTGGTCCGCCGCAAAATACGTTTGCAAATTCGCCAACGGATATGATGAATGCGTGGATGTGGCGGTGAATGTCACCGTTCCCAATTTGCCGGATAGCAATTTGAACGTTCCCATTGATCATCCTTTTGGAGTCAAAATCTCAAAATCTGCCGTGCCATCATCATGGATGATTTGACCGGCAATCACGCCGGTGGCCGATGAAACCTCATCGAAACCCGTCAATGTCACACCGTCAAATGGTTCATATTCAACGGCCACATCCAGGACCGGCACCGTGATCTTGTCACGCTTGGTTTTGAAAAATTGAAACATTCGGTATGCAAGATCCTTGATGATTTCCGATGGAATGTATTGATTTTCCACCTCAATGCGCGCCGCATCCGTGGCCACGTTTTGATTGAATGCGGTGCCGTTATAAGATGCCCAAATGAGGCCATTTGAAACACGCACAATGGCCATGGCCGGTTGGAATTCGGTGGTGCGGATCAACGGTTGGCCGGTGTTGGATTTTGTCAACGTCACGGATGATCCGGTTGTTTCTGCGGTGCCGGAATCATTCCCGCGCCGGTAGAGGATGCCACGCTTGGCGTTGATGATGGCGGTGGCGTTTGCGGCCACCAAAATTTTGTTGAATGCCTCACGCACGGTGAGGCCATCAAAATCGGCGTTTTCCACGCACGTGTATATTTTGGATGCAATCGCAAACAACCGGCCGTTTTGATCAAGGCCGAAAACCGCCGGTGAAATGTATGCAAACGTGAAATATCTTGTGTAGATGGCCGGCGTTTCGTTGATCAATGTCAAGGCACTATTCGTCACCGTGTAGATGCGTGCCGTTTTCAGCGTGCCGGCGGCGTAGTTCTCACGTGTGGAAAAATACACGTATCCGGTGGACAAATACCAAAATTCGTACACGGTTGCATATGAATCCAAGGTGAGGACATCGGTGGCGGTGGTGGATGTGCGTGGATGTTTTTTCACCTTGAAATTCACCGGATCCCAAAAATATATCCTATCCTCACTCACGTGCAATGCCGCAACATTGTATCCTGGGGATGGTTTGGTGAATGATCCGTTGATACTCCAATTTGCCATGTCCCAATATATTTCATAGTTGTATGAACCGGACAAATCACTTGCCGCGAAACCGTAGTTTGATGAACGAATGTATGAAAAACCGGTTTCCGGTCCGCCGGATCCGGTGAAGCCCAAATCGGCGTTTGTGAATACTGTGCTAAGAGTCAACGCACTTCCATCAATCCGTTTGATGTATTTGTTGGCCGTGTCAACATAGAGGCCGCAATATTCCGGATCCCCCGCGCCGTTATAGTCAAACACTTGGAATGAGTCACGGTCCCCATTGGAACACGTGACCGCGCTGGACATGGTATCGGATGATATGGTGAAACGCCGCACCTCCGCACCGCCGGTTGATGTGCGGACCCACAACCAAATGTGGCCTTGGTTGCCAATGTAGATGATTTTTTCAATTCGATCACCGGAATTCAATGTGGATTTCAGCGTGTAGGAATGTGAGGCCATGGTGCGTTTGTAGAATTTGTTGCCAACGCCAATCCACAAATTGGTGCCATCACTTGCCATGGCGTATTTGTATCCAACAATATTGCCGGTTTGCGGCGGTTGATCCAAAAACGTGGTGCGGTTTGTGGAATCATGGGATGTGTATTCCAACGTGCCATATGAAACCGAA
>Ga0316626_10000864_pt1 | contig 12704 bp, 7 predicted proteins | sample OWC_Aug_T1_C1_D5_FD_207656 | JGI IMG/M metagenome (GOLD analysis project Ga0316626, IMG submission 207656) | Wetland soil microbial communities from Old Woman Creek delta, Ohio, United States - OWC_Aug_T1_C1_D5_A | ecosystem: Environmental > Terrestrial > Soil > Wetlands | place: USA: Ohio...
CTCTTTGACAATCCTCTTGCCGCCCATAGTCAGATGCAGAAAGGTGCTCTGAATCAACGAGGGATTCGTTTCAGCCTCGGACTGGTACTCACCCCTCAGAAATTTCGCGGGTGCGTACCATGGATACGCGTTGCGAAGCTCGTTCATCAACGCACTGAATTCCGGCCTGGTTGACTGGCCGTCCAGGAATAGTACAAGGGCTTTCCCGAAAACTTTCTGCGCTTCCTGGCTGGAGGCCCATTTCCTCGCCTTTCTCGCTTTTGCACGGGCGTCAGCCGGTGAAACCAGGTAAGGCAGGATGCTTTCCTGGTGGCCGAGGAGGGCGGTGACATTCGCACCCATGACCTGGTTCTTTCCGATGGAGAAGGGCGCAGAAAATTCCAGGTACAGATTCTCATCCGTGTTGACGACCCCGTCCTTGCCGAACTCTCGCATGCCACTCGTGCCCATGAGGAAGTAGCTGAGCATATCATCGGCCGATCCCATCATCACGCGCTTGAGATCAGCAGAGATCGCGGTGTGCGAAATGCGCCGGTCAAGCCGCTCTTCATCTACGAGAATCGGGGCATTACTCCCCACAAGCTCTGCATCATAATGAGTCAAGAAAAGCATGGTGTACTTGAAGTGCTGGTTAAAGGTCTTGACGATCGACTTCAGATCCGCGGTGGAGAGTTCATAGATGGGCAGCCACTGGCAGAGGATGCCGCCTGGGAGCAGGTGGCCGGCAGCCAGCTTGAAATATTCCGATGTGTAGAGATAACCGGCCCCCCGGAACCACGGATGGATCGGGTCTGCGGTGATCACGTCAAATTTCTTTTGAGTAGTCAAAAGATAATTCCGTCCGTCGTTGAAGATGATTTTCAGTTTGGGATTGTCCAGCACCTTGTGGTTGTATGGACCAAAGGTCCTGGCCACGCCCAGCACCTTGGGCTCCAGCTCCACGAGGAGCAGTTCTTCCAACCCCGGGTGCACGGATATGGCTCCGAGGCTCATGCCGGCCCCCAGCCCTATGACGAGCACTTTTTTCGGCTCCTTGTGGAGAAGCATGGGCAGGTGACTGAGTGCGAACATGTTCTGCTGTCCCTGCAGGTGCGAAGACGCCTCGACCCTGCCATTGGTAATGAAAGACTGCTCCCCGCCCTTCACCTTGATGGAACTCACGATGCTTTCACTGCCCTCGCCATAATAGAGGACCTGGGTGTTCTCCATCGCGTCCCTGATCCTGTCAGGGCTGCTGAAAGCCTCCAGTTGATTACTGCGGAAAACGGCAAAATACTTCTGGTCCCATATTCTCAATGATGTTCGGTTGGCACCCAGAAATATGATGAGAGCGAGCGCCAGCGCAGCTGCACCCCAGCCCACGAGCCGCGTCTTCTTTCGACTGAAAAAGACCAGAAGACCGAACCCGATGTTGACGACGATCAGCATCTGGAGAGACCGCTCGATGCCGACGAGGTATATGAGCCCCATACCCGCTACTGCCACGCCGAGAATCGCACCCACCGTGTTGTACGCGAGCACCTCCCCTACTGCCCTGCCCACAATCTTCCTATACTCGGCATGAATTCTGCCAGCCATGGGGAAGGCAAGCCCCATGAAGAAGGCAGGAACGAACATATATGAACAGGCAAGGAGAAAGCTCGACCAGACCCATGTGCCGAAGAAGCCCGTCTTGATGCCCAGGAAATACGCGTGGAGCCGCGCCACCTGTGCCGGCAGGTCTCGAAGGTAGATGGTCGCCAGCAGCGCAGTGATGCCGATGAGAATCTGGACGATCCCGAAACCGGAGATGGACCGATGAACGTCTGTCTCGCTCTTTGTCAGGAGCTTTGCCCACAAAGCGTATGCTCCACTACCCAGGGCAATCCCGGTGAGAAAAGCGATCAGCATGGTGGTGAAACTGTAGACGCTCGCGCCCACAACCACCGCGAGGATGCGCGTCCAGAGCACCTCGTAACCCAACGCACAAAATCCGCTCACGCCTATCCCCCACACCACGAGACCGAACCGAAAGCGATCTTCAGCCTTTTGTTCGAGGAGTGACTCCACATCATCTATCTGCACAGACGGTTCCGCCGCCGCGGACGGCTCTTTCTCCACCGCAGGCGGCACCTCCCCTCTTTCGGCCGCTGGTGCGTCTTCGGCCAGTGGTGCGCCTTCCCCCACCTGCGGGGTCCAGTCGCGGATCAACACGCTTACGATACCGATCATCAGGTTGGTTGCGATTGCGATGGATAGCGTTGCACTTGCAGAATAAAATCTGAGCAGCAAAAAGCCTGCGGCGGCCGCCCCCAGGACCGCGCCGAGCGTGTTGATCCCGTAAAGGAAGGAGAGATGTTTTCGCAAGCTCATCGGCCGGTCTGACATGAACCTCGACAGGACCGGCAACGTGCCACCCATGAGACTTGTGGGAATGATTAGGGCAATTGCCGAAAAGAAAATCCGAATCAGCGTGAGATAGAATGGGGAATCGTCTCTTCCCTGGGCCAGGATAGTGTAAATGGATGGGTAGATGTGTACGAGCCCCATGAAGATCAAAGCAAACAAACCTATGCCCAATTCCAGCAAACCGTAAAGGAGCAAAGGCCTCTTGATGCGGTCCGCATACTTCCCGATTGTATAGCCGCCGAGCGCAAGGCCAGCCATGAACATCGACAGGACGACGGTTACAGCCAGGTGGGAACCGCCGAATACGAGGGTCAATGATCGGACCCATCCCACCTGATAGACCAGCGCAGCCGCGCCGGACAGGAAAAAAAGGAAATAGACTAGGCTCAGGACGGCATAGTTCATCATTCAATCATCTCCAGGGCAAGATAGGCTATTTCCTTAATTCCTCGGGAACGGCACGACATCGAGACACCACCCGTCGAGGTGTTCGCAACTGGTGCTTTGCAGGTTGGATGCGTTGAAGTACAAGCCACCTAATTTTATACGATATCCGCTAAAAAGTCATTCGCTGTGACGCAGGAGTACTCCCTCTGGGGGCAGGGTGCGGAAAATTCCATAACCGACTGCGGAAAAATCCCTATCTCAACCGGCTTCTTTTATCTCAATCCCGGTGGTGGCCAGACAGGGCTGGAATTTTCTTTCGTAATATCGCTTTGTTATCCCTATGTCCGTACAAGAGCCCATTGCGGCACAGGTAGTGCATGTTTATTATCACATACTCCATACATACTCCATTTCTCGAGGAAGAGAAGCCATTTCACCAAAGGTCCTCATAGTCGATGACGAATTCCTGATCCGGTGGTCGCTCGTCCAGCTCCTTTCGGAGGAAGATTACGAAGTGACAGCGGTTGACGACGGGCAAAAGGCCGTCGAAATGGCTGCGGTGGAGCGCTTTGACTTTGTTATCACCGACCTCGGTATGCCAGGGCTGGACGGTTGGGGAGTTTTAGACAAGCTCATGGAATCTCAGTTTCCGCCTCGCGTAATTATTATGACCGCCGACGCAGCGGAGGAGCACCGGAAGCTGGCTAAACAGAAAGGCGCCTGCGGGTACATAGAGAAATCGTGTCTCATCCAGGAGATCAAGAAAACACTGAAGACAGACCCCCGGGGTTAACCCGGCCTGAAGCGCCACCTAGACTGGTCACCAGCATTATCACGTAATCACCCAACAACCGAATCATCTAATTTTTTTGCTTCGCGCAAATATCATTCCGGAGACGTGGCGCAGCCAATTCACTCTCTTCGTCCGGCCGCCTTTTTCTAAAGTAGGTCCCCCACCCAACCGATAATCTCAGTGAGATCCCTTGAACACAAGGCGAAACAAGCTCACGAGGTAGAGGATGAGGGTAACAAGATGTTTGCTGGTGTGCTTTGTCGTAACCCTGGTTATCATCGGAATAAATCCTGCAGGCAACGCGTTCCACGGAGGAGGGACCGGTGAATGCCAGGGATGTCACACGATGCATGACCCGAAAGCGAGCCAGCAACAAGCCTCACAGATCACCAGTTCTCAGAAAAACCCCTCGCTGCTAAAGGGTCCCGACCCGAGCTCCACGTGCCTCACTTGCCACATGGCTCCTGGCGGAACCGGCCAGCCTCAGGGCTATTATGTCGCCACCAGCGATGCGGATATGCCTGCAGGCCGACCTCCTGCGCAGCTGACTCCGGGCGGTGATTTCGGATGGCTGAAGAAAAATTATTCCTGGGGGCCGGGAGGAACGCGACTGGGAGACAGTCAGGGAGAACGGCACGGCCACAATATAATAGCGGGGAGTTTCAACTTTGTGGGTGACACGAGAAATTCTCTGGCGCCCCAGGGGATATATTCTTCAGATCAGCTTTCCTGCATCAGCTGCCACGACCCGCACGGCAGATACAGAAGGCTTGCTGATGACACCATAGTAACCACTGGATCACCCATCGTGGCTTCCGGTTCATACACCCAGAGCCCGGACCCGAATGCCACGGGCGCAGTCGGCGTATACAGATTGTTAGCCGGCAAGGGTTACCAGCCCAAGTATCTATCCGGGGGTATTGCTTTCAGCGCCGATCCTCCAGCGGCAATCACGCCCCTCTCTTTCAACAGGGAAGAGTCCGGCACGGATACGCGGGTTGCCTACGGAAGCGGCATGTCCGAGTGGTGCGAGAACTGCCACGCAACCAGCCACAAGGATGGCTCGGGTACGGCACGCCATCCTGCAGGGAGTATGAAAAGGCTTTCCGCAGACGTGGTCAGACACTATAACCTGTACATAGCTTCAGGAAATATGGGCGGCAATGCTTCCAGCTCATACACCTCCCTGGTCCCTTTCGAAATGGGCACGAAAGAGTACACCACACTCAAGAAGACTGCTAACAGCGACGCTTCCGATCGGAGCGGCCCCGATTCCGGGGGCAGCAGAAATCCCAATGTGATGTGTCTCTCCTGCCATCGGGCGCATGCATCGGGTTGGGATTACATGACCAGGTGGAACATGAGAACAGAGTTCCTCGTGTATCAGGGCCTGTACCCGGGCACCGACAATAACGCACCCCTGGAACTTGCCCAAGGCCGCACCACGCTGGAAGTGCAGAAGGCTTTCTACGGCAGGCCAAGCACCCTATATGCGGCGTATCAGCGAAGCTTGTGCAACAAGTGCCACGCTAAAGACTGATACCGATTTGCAATCAAGCGTATGCCTTCGTCGCCCTCGTCGTCGTGATCCTGCGACGTACTCTTAGTACGCCTTCGTCGGCTCCGCGCTGCCGCCCGGGGACCCAGCCAGTGGCTGGGTCGTCCATCTTGAATGCAAATTGGTATGAGACAATAGAGAGGAATTGGTAACTCATTCTCCTCGGAGAAACTTCGCTGGCTCAGCTACCGCTCAGAATGCCAGGGATAGGCACCGTACAGAGCAACTGTCATTATCATTCCAGCACAACCAGGGCATCGACTGCCACGGGCTTCGTGCCTGAGACTATTATTGGATTGATATCGATCTCCTTGATACGGGGCTGCTCCATACCCATCTCCCCCACTCTTACAAGGATCTCGACAAGCGTACTGATATCTGCGGCAGGCATGCCGCGATATGCCCCGAGGAGATGTCCTCCCCTCACCTCTTCGATCATCTCAAGCGCGTCCTGTTTCGTAATCGGTGCGACACGTAGCGAGATATCCTTGAGTACCTCGGTGAAGATGCCCCCAAGGCCGAACGTGACGCACGGGCCGAACTGTGCGTCCCTCGTAAGGCCTATCATCAACTCCCTCACCCCGTGGACCATCTCCTGAACAAGTATCGAGCCACTGTTTCCACCCGCTCTCTTCTTTATCTGCGTGAAGGCATTGATAGCCTCCTGCCTGGTGCGGATATCCAGGTGGACGAGCCCTTGTTCCGTCTTGTGACTCACAGCAGGTCCGCTTGCCTTTATGACGCACGGGAATCCGATCTTCGCAAGGGTTTCTCTGAAGGCACGCCCGTCGTGAACTTCTCTTTCCCTGGTAACCGGTATACCGTACGCGCGTAAGCAGGCTTTCGACTCGTGCTCTGAGAGGGTTATCCTGCCTTCCTGCAGGGCCTTGGTTATGACGTCAAGATTTCTTGCGCGCTTCGCTTTTTCGTTTTTTCTGCCGGCCATACTCCGCAACGCTCCGCGCCGCCGTGCCCGGAATTGGGCACGCTCGACGAGCCTCGCCAGGGCTTTCGCCGAGCGGGCGGCGTCAGAGTATACGGAGATCCCGCTCCTCAAAAACAGAGGCACATCCTGGACCACCGACTGCATGCTCTCGGCCATGATGGTGACGACCACTGGCTTTTTCTTTTGACTTGCCGCTACAGCCTCCGCAATGATGTCACGAAGCTGCTCGCCTCCTATGACCGCCACCACCAGAAGCATGTCAACGCTCTCATCGTCGAGCAATATCCTGACGGCGTCGCCGGTGACACGAGGGGTGACGAGTGAGGCAAGCGTCAGGTCCACCGGGTTACTGATTGCATTTATCACGGGCGGCAAGGTCTTGCGGAGTCTTTCGCGCGCGCGTAGCGAGAACCGCGGTACCGTGAGTCCCAGATCGAGACACATGTCCGTCGTGCCCACTGCCGTCCCGCCGGGTCCGCTCACGATGCCGACGCGCCTGCCTTTTGGCAAAGGCTGAAGATGAAAGGCGTAGAGACAGTCGAGTGCCTCTTCGAAGCTCCTGACGCTGATAACCCCGGCCTGCTTGAACACGCCCTCCCACACGGCTCCTGAACCCGCCATGGCGCCTGTGTGCGAGACTGCTGCGCGCGCACCGGCCTCTGTTCTGCCTCCCTTCCAGAGGATGATCGGTTTCTTGCGCGTTATCTCCTGTAAGAGCGCATGAAAGCGCTTTCCATCCTTGATGCCCTCGAGGTACCCGATGATCAGTTTCGTCTCGGGGTCCTCTCCCAGGTATTCCAGGAAATCTGTGGCGGTGAGATCAGACTCGTTGCCGCAACTGATGGCCTTGCTGAACCCGATGCCATTCGCACTGGCAACCTGGGTGAGGTAGTCGGCGAAAAATCCACTCTGGGAGATCACACCCACGGACCCGGGCTCGAAGCTCGCAGGCAAGGGATAGGGCAACTTTGACGCAGGGCAGTAGATGCCGACACAATTGGGCCCGATGATGCGGGCGCCGCCCTTTCGGGCAGCGCGGACCATCTCTTGCTCCACCCCTTTACCCTGCGGACTCGTCTCACCGAAACCTGCACTGGTGATGACAATCGTCTTGACGCCTTTTGCGGCGCACTCCTCAACCGCCGTCAGCGTCGCATCCGTAGGCGTGAGAACTATTGCCATGTCCACGGGGCCGGGTATCTCACCGATAGTACGGTAGGCCTTTGTCCCAAGGATCTCCTGTTCTACCGGGTTTACCGGATAGAATTCCCGGAATCCCGTTTCCAGGAAGCGGTCCATGAGCACGCGGCCCACTTTCCCCGGCTTTCCCGAGGCGCCGATGAGAGCAACCGACCTTGGATGAAACATCGGGTCCAGCTCCGTAAATATCGATCTCTTCGTCATTCTTTCCTCCAGCTCAACTTTCCACCGTATAACCGACAACGCGCTCCATTGTCAAGGAAGGGTTTGTGGCCGCTCTTGCTGCAAGCACACGAAGTGGACTGAGCGACCAGCCGCGTCTATAGCGAAGGTCGAGGCTTCTTGAAATAGGGCGCGAGTTGTTTTAAGCTAGAGACGCCGTTTCCTTTTCTGGAGGTTCACCGTGGACATGCCGCTACAACGAGTCTCGAACAGCCGTTTGCCGGGAATAGACCTTGATAACCTGGGCTTCGGTGAAATATTTTCTGACCACATGTTCTTGCTTGATTACAAGGAGGGTCAATGGCAATCGCCGCGCATTGTCCCCTTCGGCAATATCGAAGTCTCGCCGAGCATGTGCACGCTTCACTACGGTCAGGCGGTCTTCGAGGGACTCAAGGCATTCAGGAATCCGGGCGATGGTGTAACTGTTTTCCGCCCGGAGAAATACCATGCGCGGTTCAATCGTTCCTGTCAGCGCCTCTGCATACCCGCGCTCGACAAAGAGACCTTCTTCGAGGGCTTGCGGCAACTCATCACTGTGGACCGGAATTGGGTACCCAGGAAGCGCGGCTACTCCCTGTACATCAGGCCCTTTGTATTTGCCACGGATAACTTCCTTGGCGTGCATGTCTCCAAGACGTACCTGTTCCTCATCATCACCTCGCCGGTGGGCGCATACTACAAGGAGGGCATGAACCCGGTCAGCCTCATCACGTCTGGTGAGTACGTGCGCGCAGTAAAAGGCGGCATCGGCGCGGCAAAGACCCCGGGCAACTACGCCGCTTCTCTTCTGCCTGCGCAAGAGGCACAGAAGAAGGGCTTTACGCAGGTGCTCTGGCTCGACGGTGTGGAGAACCGGTACATTGAGGAAGTCGGCACCATGAACATCTTCTTTGTGATCGACGGAGGACTGGTCACACCTCCGCTCGAAGGCTCGATTCTGGGCGGTATCACCAGGGAGACGGTCCTTGAACTGGGCCGTCATTGGGGCATGCCGGTGACGGAACGAAGGATCACTATCGATGAAGTGCTGGCGGGCGCAAAGAACGGGAGCCTGACGGAAATTTTCGGGACAGGCACCGCAGCCGTGATTTCACCGGTGGGCCTAGTGCAGCACAAGGAAGAGCGGGTAACCGTCAACAACGGCAAAATAGGACCCGTTTCTCAAAGACTCTACGACGAAATCACCGGTGTTCAATACGGCGAGAAACCGGACACGTTTGGCTGGTGCTTCAAGATATGAGAGGACCGTGTGCAAATCAGCATCTCAGGGGGAGTAGGACATGGACGACAAAGAACGCCTCAAGATCGTTCTGAACCATCTGATTGAGCATAACGAGGGGCACAAGGAAGATTATAAGCGCTGGACCGAGCTTGCCCGGCAGAATGGGCTCAACGATGTTGCAGCCCTCATAGAAGAGGCAGGTTCTTGCATGGAGAAAGCGAGCTCATCTCTCACTCACGCGCTTGAGCACCTGGGCGGGGCACCGCATACTGGCCACAAGCATCCCCATAGCCACGACCACCACCACTAGCCGCCCATGGCGGTTCGGGTCCAGGGGCCTGGGTACCGGGTCCCAAACAGGCTACGGGACCCCGGACCCTTTACCCTAGCACTATTTTGCCCTTTGGCTCGGAAACGAACTTGCCGATGGCCCACAGGGAGACTCCGCGAGTGGAAGCAAGCTTTTCGAGTGGCGCCAGATCATCAGGCGGTATAGCAAAAAGAAGCCCGCCCGATGTCTGCGGATCAAAGATCAGATCGTAATAGAAACCCTGTGGCTCACCTATCACACACTTACCGTAGAAATCCCTGTTCCGGTAGAGACCGCCTGGTAAGAAACCTGCCTTGGCCAGAGCCTTTGCTTCAATGAAATGAGGCAGTTTGCTGACGTAAAGCTCCACCCCGATATACTCCTTGATCATCTCGGTCAGGTGGCCCGCGAGCCCGAATCCGGTCACATCGGTCGCCGCATGTACCCGCACGCCCCTCATCACCTCGGCTGCTCTCGCATTCAGCGCAGCCATCACCTCCGTGACCTGCTTTATGGAGGCCGGCGTCGTGGCATCGCCCTTGATGCCTGTGTTGACGATGCCTGTACCCAGGGGCTTTGTGACGACGAGCAGGTCATCTGGTTGAGCCCCTACGTTTCTCAGGATCTTGTCGGGATGGACAATGCCCGTGACCGAAAGGCCGTACTTTATCTCAGGATCATCAACACTGTGGCCGCCCAGCAGGCTCGCACCGGCTTCCCTGATCTTGTCGATGCCGCCCCGGATGATCTCCTTCAAGACATCTATCCCGTGCTGCTTCGGAGAGAAGCAGACGAGATTCATGGCTGTTTTCGGTACAGCTCCCATCGCGTAAATATCGCTGAATGCATTGGCTGCTGCTATCTGGCCGAATGCATAGGGCTCGTCCACCACGGGCGTGAAGAAATCGACCGTCTGCACGATGGCAAGGTCGTCCGTGATCTTGTAGACTCCCGCATCTTCGAATCCTTCGATGCCTACGATGACGTTTCTGTCCGCAGGTATTTCTATGCCACAAAGAATGTCAGCTAGGTCCGCCGGACCTATCTTTGCTGCTCAGCCCGCGGCCTTCACGCACTTCGTCAGGCCTACATTCATGACTTTATTATCCATGTCTTTATTCATCTCCTCCTCTCAACGCAGTCAGTTTTTAATTGTACAATTCCAGTCCCCTTATGTAAAATGAAAAGTACTGATGAAAAGTGCTGCCGACGGCTGACCGCCCACGGTTCACCGTTCTCACGTAACATATAACACTCGACACATAACACTGTCGTGTTCGCCACAAGGAGGTCGACTATACATGGACCGCATGGACCGCATGGACCACGTCACGTTGCAAAAGCTTTTGCGTACCGCCAAAGGAGAGGAAGCTCCCGACGCAATCATAAGAAACGGCAAGATCGTCAATGTGTTTACGAACAGCATTGACGAGGGCCTGGCTGTATCCGTCAAGGATGGATACATCGCTTCCATAAACGAAGATAGCGGGCAACCTGCGCCGAAGGGGACGCGCGTCATCGACGCAGACGGCATGTACCTGTGCCCCGGCTTCATCGATTCGCACACGCACATCGACAGCATGATCCCCTTCTACGAATTCGTTCCCTGTGCCATACGTGGGGGCACGACCACGGTGGTGTCCGAGTGCGCAATGGTAGCTGGCGGATGTGGCGCAGCCGGCACCTATTCCTTCGTTGAGAGCACAAAAGGCTTTCCCATGCGCTGCTACTTTGTTGCCCCAGGGATGACGCCGCCCTTCCCTGCCCTGGAAAGCTGCCTCGGGCTCTCGCCGAAGGAGTTCGCCGCCGTACTCAAGCGGGACGATTTTCTGGGCATCGGGGAGGCCTACTGGACCAGGGCAGTCGAGGGTGATGACAGGGTGATGAAACAGGCCGCCCTTGCGTATTCTCTGGGCAAGACTCTGGAGGGCCATTCCTCAGGTGCCCGTGGGAATAAGCTCGTGCAGTATGCTGTGACAGGTATCACCTCGTGTCACGAATCAGTGACCGCGGAGGAGGCCCTCGAAAAACTGCGTCTGGGCATCTATGTAATGATACGTCAGGGCTGGGTACGAAAAGAACTGGACGAACTCTCGAAACTGAAAGACACTCCTGTGGACGAGCGCAGGCTGATTCTCGCATCCGACGTGTTCGACCCTGTCATGCTCTACGAGGAAGGGTACATGGATGTGATCGTAAAAACCGCAATCTCGCTGGGCTTCGACCCGATGCGCGCAATCAAGATGGCAACAATCAACCCGGCCGACTATTTCGGCCTGCGCCAGCTTGGGGCAATCGCCCCGCTGCGTCGTGCGGACATCCTCTTCATCGATGATCTAAAAACGGTCCACATCAGGAAGACCATGCAGAACGGCGAGATTGTCTACACCGATGGGAAATTTCTCCCGAAGCTCAAGCCCCACCAGTATCCTGCCGCGATGAAGAAAACAATAACGGTGGCGAAGTTCCGCGAAGACGATTTTCGCATCAAAGCAGGCGCGGGCTCCCATCGCGTCCGGGTCATCGAGATGCTCAATCCAACGATCACCAAGGAATCATCGGGCCTCCTGACAGCGCGTGATGGTTATCTTCAGCCTGATCTTTCAGGAGACTTCATCTTTGTTGCCATAATTAACCGGCTCGACAAGAAAAAGGTGGGCAAGGGCTTCATCCACGGAACAGGCATCACGCAGGGTGCGGTCGCCCTCAGCGTGACGTGGGATAGCTGCAACATCCTGGTGGTCGGCAGCAGCGAACTGGAAATGATGAAGGCTGTAAACCGGTTGATTGAGGTGCAGGGAGGCATTGTCATAACGAAACAGGGGAAGGTGATCTACGAGTTTCCCATGCCTGTGTACGGGACCATACCACCGTATGGCATCAAGGAGATCACCGACAAGATCAAGGCACTGGATGGCAAGCTGAAGGAAGTGGGCAGTGGGTTCGAGCGACCCTTCCTCACCTTGCAGACCATCCCTTTTACGGGCCTTCCTTTCCTGCGCATCACGGACAAGGGGCTGGCGGATATAAGGAACAAGAAGCTGGTCTCTTTATTCTTAGAGTGATTCAGAAATGTTGCTTCAGCGATTAGTGGTCTTGGGAAAGCGTGTGCGGAGCTTCTTGAGGATGACCGGAAGCAGCGCAAAAAGGGCAAGCGCCAGGAACGCAGCGATGATACTACCGGAGAATATGTCCTCGACCGATTCAATGGTGTTGAGTTGGCTCCCTGCAAAAGAATAGACGAGCGAGCCGGGCAGAATGCCCACCATCGTGGTCCAGAAAAATGTTTTCAGGCTTACCTTCGTCAGCCCCGCAAGAAGATTTATGAGAAAAAAGGGAAAGGCGGGAATTAGTCTCAGGGTCAAGAGGTAGAGGTGCCCGTTCTCGTCCAGCTCACGGTTGAATCGCTCAAGCTGCGACGCATACTTCTCCTGTACTTTATTTCCGAGGATGTACCGTGCGAACAGAAATCCCAGCGTCGCGCCCACGGTCGCAGCCACGTTTACATAGATGATTCCCGGGAACAAGTGAAAGAGAAAACCGCCTGCCAGCGTCAACACCGTGGCTCCCGGCAGGGAGAAAGTGACGATCAGGATGTAAACGAAAATATAGGTGACGACAGCGAGAAGATAGCGTGCGTCTATGAAGTGCTGGAGCAGTTCCTTGTTCGCCTTC
>Ga0316626_10000865_pt1 | contig 12697 bp, 10 predicted proteins | sample OWC_Aug_T1_C1_D5_FD_207656 | JGI IMG/M metagenome (GOLD analysis project Ga0316626, IMG submission 207656) | Wetland soil microbial communities from Old Woman Creek delta, Ohio, United States - OWC_Aug_T1_C1_D5_A | ecosystem: Environmental > Terrestrial > Soil > Wetlands | place: USA: Ohio...
AGGCCAGCATGCAGAGGAAGATGAAGGCGGCAAACAGCAGGGCGGGCAGCCGCAGCTGCCGGAAGAAGACGATCAGGACGCCGGTCGGTGTCGTTCGAATCGACGTGTCCCCCCCGTTGCATCGTATGCCGACGAAGTGTTTTTCGCCGGCCAGCGACCTTTGTAACGATACTACAATAAATTCGCCGGGACAGATCCGGTCGATTCCCGAAAAACACGATTTCCGGTAGAATTCAGATGGGCCACTGGACCGGTTCCGGGAGGAAAGGCCAAAATGAAAACGGATCCGCACGCAGGCTTGACGACGTTCGGAACGCCGGCCCAGGGACTGATCGGCGCCACCCTTGGGTTCTTCATCGGCTTTGCCGCGGTCTCCCTCTTCGGTCCCACGGCGAAGAACCTCAAGGGGATCCTGGGCCTCAGCCCCCTCGAAGTCGGTTTCCTCGTGGCCGCCCCCTCCCTTTCGGGATCCCTGCTTCGGATCCCGTTCTCCGCATGGGTGGATACAACCGGTGGGAAGAAGCCCTTCCTGGTTCTCCTCCTTCTCTCCATCATCGGCATGGCCGGGCTTTTTCTGACCCTCCGTTCCTACTATCCAGCCCGGATGACCCCTTCGTTCTACCCGTTGATCCTCATGCTCGGGGTACTGTGCGGGTGCGGGATCGCCACATTTTCCGTCGGGATCAGCCAGGTGGCGTACTGGTTCCCGAAGGCCCGGCAGGGGACGGCGCTGGGCACCTACGCCGGGATCGGGAACCTCGCCCCCGGAATTTTCACGCTCCTCCTGCCCTTTGCCCTGGTAACCGTGGGGCTTACCCGGTGCTACATGTATTGGCTCATCTTCCTTGCAGGGGGGGCCGTCGTGTACGCGATCATCGGCCGGAACGCCTGGTACTTCCAGTTGATTGCACGGGGAGCGACGGTGGGGGAGGCGAGAACGGAATCAGCGCTCCACGGCCAGGAACTCTTCCCGTCCGGCAACCTTGTGGACAGCCTGCTTCTCTCGGCGAGGAACTGGAAAACGTGGGCTCTCGTGGCGATCTACTTCACGACCTTCGGCGGGTTCATCGCCATGACCGCCTGGCTTCCCGTTTACTGGACTTCCTTCTATTCGGTTACCCCGATCCTCGCGGGGATGCTTGCCGGCGTCTACTCGATCGTCACCTCCCTCGTCCGGGTCGGCGGAGGGTACCTTTCCGACCGCGTCGGCGGGGAGACCACGGGGATCCTTGCATTGGGCATCATGGCGGCCGGGGCGATCCTGATGACCCTTTCCGGGGACTTCTACCTTTCGGTGGCTGCCGAGATCATCATGGCCATCGGGATGGGGGTGGCCAACGCGGCCGTCTTCAAACTGGTTGCCCAGGAGATCCCCGAGGCGGTGGGCGGCGCCGCCGGGTGGGTGGGAGGGCTCGGCGCGTTCGGGGGGTTCGCCATCCCCCCGCTCATGGGGATCATCGTGCAGGTGCAGGGGACCGAAGGCTACGCGAACGGGTTTGTGGTCTTCTTCTGCCTGGCGGTGCTCTCCCTTCTTCTCGTCGGGATCCTCAAACGGAAACGCGCCAGCGTTCTCCCGTCACCAATATGATGGTAATCCTCTGGAGGATAAATCCATGAGAGAGCGTCCGGGTTATTTCCGCCTCCTGCTCATCCTGGTGATTTTCTTCTCTGCCCCGGCGTGGGCGGACTCGGGCAAGGAGTTATTTGAAAAAGAGTGCTCAGGTTGCCACACGATCGGCGGCGGCGATTCGGGTGCCCCCGACCTGAAAGGCATAACGGGGAAGAGGCCAGCCGACTGGCTCGAGAGAGTCATCGTCGAGCCGGACAAACTGACCGCCGACAAGGACCCGGTCCAGTTGGGGCTGGTGAAACAGTATGGCGGCGAGATGCCGAACCTCGGGATGAGCCGGAAGGATGCGAAAAAGATTCTTGCCTATCTGCAGGATGCATCCCAGGTTCCATCGTCCTCGGATACCGCCCAGCCTGCCGAACCGGGATCGAAGCCCGTGGAGACGGTGGTAACTCCCGAACTTGTCGCGCAGGGGAGGGCTCTCTTCACCGGAGGAAGGCCCTTCGCGAACGGGGGTGCTCCCTGCACGGGATGTCACGGTTTCGGGTATGCGGGGGTGCCGGGCGGAAACCTGGCCGTCGATCTGGGCATGCGCATCGAGGGGATAAGCGAACAGGTATTCCGGGGGAAGTTGAAGAGCCTCAATTTCCCGGTCATGAGAAAGATGTACGCGGACAAGCCGCTGACCGATGGGGAAATCACCGCGCTGGTCGTCTTCGCCAAGGATGCCGTCGCGCGCAAGGCCCCTCGCGCCGGGACGTATTTTCCGGTGAGGGGGGTCGCCGTATTCGTCTGCCTTATCGCGGGCTTTACGCTGTACAAAAGGAGGGTCCGGTAATGTCGAGCGGGCGGATCAAGGACGACCGAACCCCGGCGGATCGGGGATGGGAGGAGTATTATCGGAACCGCTGGCAGTACGACAAGGTGGTGCGGAGCACCCACGGCGTCAATTGCACCGGCGGATGTAGCTGGATGGTGCACGTCAAGGACGGAATCGTCGGCTGGGAACTCCAGGCGAACGACTACCCCCAGTTCAACGACAGCATCCCAAACCACGAACCACGCGGTTGCACGCGGGGGATCAGTTACTCCTGGTACCTCTACAGCCCGCTGCGGGTCAAACACCCGTATATGCGTGGCGCTCTCATCGACCTCTGGCGGGAGGCCCGGCAACGCCATGCCGACCCGGTGGATGCGTGGCAGAGCATCGTGGAGAACCCCGAATCGCGGAAAGCCTACACCGGCAAACGCGGCATGGGTGGTTTCCGGCGGGCAGACTGGGACGAGGTGGTTGAACTGATCGCCGCCTCCACGATTTACACCGCGAAGAAATTCGGACCCGATCGGGTCATCGGCTTCACCCCGATCCCCGCCATGTCCATGATCAGCTACGCCGCCGGAACGCGTTTCCTTCAACTCTTCGGCGGAGTATGCATGAGCTTCTACGACTGGTACTGCGATCTTCCCCCCGCATCGCCGCAGGTCTGGGGCGAGCAGACCGACGTAAACGAATCCGCCGACTGGTACAACGCCTCCTACATTGTCCTTTGCGGATCCAATGTCCCGATGACCCGCACCCCGGATGCCCACTTTCTCACCGAGGCCCGCTACCGGGGGGCCAAGGTTGTGGTCATGTCCCCCGACTACAACATCGCGACCAAGTTTGCGGACAACTGGCTGCCGATAGAGCAGGGGCACGACGGCGCCTTCTGGATGGCGGTGAACCACGTCCTCCTCAAGGAATGTTATGCCGACCGGCAGGTCCCCTTCTTCGAGGAGTACGCGCGGAAGTACACCGACCTTCCGTTCCTCGTAAAACTGGGGGAGAAGGACGGAGCGTGGCGGCCGGGGGAGTTCCTCCGGGCCGACGAGCTCGAGCGGAGCGCCGGGATCGAGCACGCCGACTGGACGCTCTGCGTGGCGGACGGGAAGGGGGAGGTGAGGATTCCCCACGGCAGCCTCGGTTCCCGCTGGAGCAAGGCGGAGGGGAAGTGGAACCTGGACATGAAGGACATGGTCGACAGCTCCGGGATCGATTGCCGCCTGACCTTCCTGGGCGGCGAGACCCGCAACGTCCGCTTCCGGTTCGAGACCGACGGGGACGTGGTCAGGGAAGTCCCCGTCCGGCGGATCGCGACCCGAAACGGCGAGGTGACGGTCACGACCGTCTTCGATCTCCTCATGGCCCAGTTCGGCGTATCGCGCGGCCTGGGCGGCGACTATCCGCAGAACTACGAACAGGACAAGCCTTTCACACCGAAATGGCAGGAGAAATACACCGGGATCGCCGCCGGGTCCATGCTGAAGATCGCCCGGGAATGGGCCGAGAACGGGGAGAAGAGCGGCGGCCGGAACATGATCATCGTGGGGGCAGGCATCAACCACTGGTTCCACAACGACCTGATCTACCGGGCCGCCATCACCTCCCTCCTCCTGACGGGAAGCGTCGGCCGCAACGGGGCGGGCCTCGCCCATTACGTCGGTCAGGAAAAGGTGGTGCCCCTGGCCCCCTGGACCTCCATTGCCATGGCCCAGGACTGGGTGAAGCCATCCCGCCTGCAGAACACCCCGAGCTTCTGGTACATCCACTCCGACCAGTGGAGATACGACCGGAGCTTCGTCGACTACTTCAAGCCGGAAACCGGCGAAAAGATGCCGCTTCACGCCGCGGACATGAACGCCAAGGCGGTCCGCCTCGGCTGGCTCCCCTTCGCCCCCCATTTCAACGACAGCAACCTGCGGCTGGTGGACGCGGCGAAAGCGGCGGGTGCCCGAACGGATGAAGAGATCCGCGGCTGGCTGGTGGCTCGTCTCAAGAGCGGCGAGACGCGGTTCGCCATCGAGGATCCGGACGGGGAGGGGAACTCCCCCAAGGTCTGGTTCATCTGGCGCGCCAACGCCATATCCGCCAGCGCCAAGGGGCACGAGTTCTTCCTCAAGCACGTGATCGGCGCCCCCAACAGCAGCTTCACCGCGAAGGAAGTCGCCAAGGGAGCGGTGAAAGACCTGGTCTGGCACGAGAAGGCTCCCGAAGGGAAGATGGACCTCGTGGTGGACCTCAACTTCCGCATGGACACCTCGACCCTCTATTCCGACATCGTCCTGCCGGCGGCCACCTGGTACGAGAAATCCGATCTGAACACCACCGACATGCACTCCTTCGTCAACTGCCTGGACGCCGCCGTGCCTCCGGCGTGGGAGTCGAAGCCGGACTGGAAGATCTTCAGCATGATCGCCCGGAAGGTGAGCGAATTGTCGGGAAAGCATTTCCCCGAGCCGGTGAAGGATATCGTCGCCGCCCCGCTCCTCCATGACACCCCGGGGGAAATCGCACAGAGATCCGTGAAGGACTGGAAGCTCGGCGAGTGCGAACCGGTCCCCGGGAAGACCATGCCGAACCTGGCCATCGTGGAGCGGGACTACGTGAACCTCTACAACCGCTTCCTGTCGGTGGGACCCGCCATGGGACACCTGGGAGCCCACGGCGTCACCTGGGAGGCGGGCGACGTGCACGAGAAGCTCCTCGAGAGGATGCCGACACGCGCCTGGAACGGCAAGACCTATATCGACCTGGAAGACGAGAAGGTGGTCGCCGACGTGATCCTGGCCTTCGCGCCGGAGACCAACGGGGAGCTGGCCTATCGCTCCTACCAGAACCTGGAAAAGCGGGTCGGCAAGCCCCTTGCGCAGATTGTCGCCGGGGACCGGAATTTCCGGATCACCTGGGAGGAGATCACGCGGAAACCGCGCCGTTTCATCAGCACCGCGGTCTGGAGCGGTTTGGTCAACGAAGGGCGCCCGTACGCCCCCTATACCCTCAACGTGGAGTACGGAGTGCCGTGGAGGACCCTTTCCGGCCGCCAGTCCCTCTACCTGGACCATCCCTACTACGGGGAGTTCCACGAGGGTCTCCCCACCTTCAAGGGGAAGATCCCCCCGGCGATCCTGGACGAGACGGAAGGGGAGACGGGACTCGTGCTCAACTTCCTGACCCCCCACGGCAAGTGGAGCATCCACTCCACCTACAGCGACAATCTCCGGATGCTCACGCTTTCCCGCGGCGGGCAGGTGGCCTGGCTGAATCCCGAGGATGCGGCGGGGGCGGAGATCGCGGACAACGAGGAGATCGAGATCTTCAACGCCAACGGGGTCGTCGTCTGCCGGGCGGTCGTCTCATCGCGGATCCCGAAGGGGACGGTGTTCATGTACCACGCGCCGGAGCGGACCCTCAATATCAAGAAGTCGAAAAAGAGCGGACGACGGGGGGGCGTGCACAACAGCCTCTCCCGCATCCGTCTCAAGCCGACGCTGATGCTCGGCGGATACGCCCAGTTCAGCTACTACTTCAACTACTGGGGGCCGACCGGTGTGAACCGCGATTGCAGCGTCGTCGTCAGAAAGTTGAGGGGGTGAGGCGATGGACGTGCGAGCCCAACTGGTGATGGTGTTCAACCTCGACAAGTGCATCGGGTGCCACGCCTGCAGTATCTCGTGCAAGAACATCTGGACCGACCGGCGCGGGGCCGAATACATGTGGTGGAACAACGTGGAGACCAAGCCGGGGGTCGGCTATCCGAAGAAGTGGGAGGACCAGGGGACGTTCAAGGGCGGCTGGGTCGTCGATCGCGGCAAACTCCGACTTCGGGCCCTCGGGAAGGGGCCCACCCTCCTGAACATGTTCTTCCAGCCCAACATGCCGAAGATGGAGGACTACTACGAGCCGTTCGACTTCGACTACGGTAACCTCTACGGAGCCGCGGACGGGACCGATCAGCCGGTAGCCGGGGCGTTCTCCCGGATCTCGGGACAGAAGATCGAAACCATCCGGGGGGGGCCCAACTGGGACGACGACCTCTCGGGCTCGAAGCTCTATGCCGCAAACGACGTCAACCTGGAACAGCGCGAGATCATCGACGATTACGGCAGGATGTTCATGCAGTACCTCCCCCGTACCTGCAACCATTGCCTGAATCCGGCGTGCGTCGCCTCATGCCCTTCCCGGGCCATGTACAAGCGGGGAGAGGACGGGGTCGTCCTGGTGGATCAGAACGTCTGCAAGGGGTGGCGTTTCTGCACCAGCGCCTGCCCGTACAAGAAGGTGTATTTCAACTGGGACACCGGGAAGGCGGAAAAATGCATCCACTGCTTCCCGCGCACCGAGACGGGGCAGTGCATGGCCTGCGCCCACAGCTGCGTCGGCCGGATCCGGTACGTCGGGGTCCTGCTGTACGACGCGGAAAAGGTCGAGCAGGCCCTGCTGAAGGCCGACGCGGAGCTCGTGGAAGCCCACCGGGCCGTGATCCTCGATCCACGCGATCCGGCGGTTCGGGATGCGGCGCGGAAGAACGGCGTCTCCGACCAGTGGCTGGAGGCGGCGGTGAGATCGCCGGCGCATGCCCTGGTCAAGGAGTTCGGGCTGGCGCTGCCCCTCCATCCCGAGTTCCGGACCCTGCCGATGGCGTATTATATTCCCTCCCTGTCCCCTGTCCTCTCCACATTGGGAGATTCCCACGAATTGATGGAGCACGGGATGTTTCCCGAGGCGGAAACCTTGCGGGCGCCCTTGAGTTACCTGGCCGGCCTTCTGTCCGGCGGCAACCGGGAGGTGGTGGCGGCGGTACTGGCGAAACTCGTGGCCCTGCGAGCCTTCATGCGCGCCAGGAACCTCGGCCAGCCGATCGATCCCGGTGTTCTCGAGAGGGCGGGCCTTACCGAAGCCGCGGCGGTTCGCCTCTATCGGCTGTTCACCATCGGGGGGTACGACGAGCGGAACGTCATCCCGTCCCAGCAGAGGGAGGAGCAGGATCCATACACCCGCAAGGGGGCGAGCGGCTTCGGGATCCTGAAGAAGGCGGGGAGGGGGAAATGAGCCTCGCGGAATGCTACGCCTCCCTGGCCCGCATGCTCGATTATCCCGGAGGGAAAGAAGGGATCGTGGCGGACTGCGGCAAGGTGGGAGAGGCCTTGCAAGGGCGGGATCTAAAATCCCCGCTGGAGCCCTTCGGCAGGTTCGTGGAGACCTCGACCACGGCAAGGCTCCAGGAGGAATACGTCGCGACCTTCGACTTCAATCCGGCGGTTGCCCTCTATCTGGGCCACCACCTCTTCGGCGACCATCAGAAAAAAGGGGCCTACCTGATCCGGCTGAAGCAGGAGTTCGGCCGCCACGGGTTTACTCCTTCCGGCAACGAACTCCCCGATCATCTGCCGCTGGTGCTTGGATTCCTGGCATACCTTGCAAGGAACGCGGAGGACGGCGTCCGGCGATCCTTTGTCTCGGAATGCGTGCTTCCGGGAGTGGAACGACTTGGAGCCGCTTTTTCCGCCCGCGGGGATTCCCCCTGGAAGCCGGTTGTCGAAGCGGCGAGACTCCTGTGCGCCGCGGACTCTGCAGTTCCGGAGGAGGGCAAACCATGCTGAATGTCTTTCTGTTCATCGTACTTCCCTATGTTGCGCTTGCGTTGTTCCTGATCGTGACCCCATACCGGTACTTCTCGAACCGGCTCACCTGGTCGGCCTATTCCACCCAGTTTCTGGAACAGAAGAACCTCTATTGGGGAAGCAATCCGTGGCATTACGGCATCATTCCGGTGCTGATCGCCCATCTGTTGAGTGTGGTAGCCCCCGGCCCCATGAGGGCGATCCTCGGAAACCAGCGGGCCTTGATCCTGCTGGAGGACATCGGGCAGGGGCTCGCGTTGTTTGCCCTGTTCGGTTTGGTCGTGTTGCTGTTCCGTCGCCTGAAAGCCCCCATCCTGAAGCCGGTGACCTCCGCCGGCGATCTGGCTCTCCTGGCACTTCTGATCTTCGAAGTGGCCACCGGGCTTTACATGGGCATCTTCATTCGCGGGGGCCCCCTCTGGTACCTGTATACGGCGGTCCTGTACTTCCATTCCCTTTTGATGTTCAACCCGCAGATCGAGTATGTGTCCGATTTTCCCCTGGTGTTCAAGCTGCACGCGGCAGGGGCGTTCCTGATCGTCGCCCTGTTGCCGTTCACCAAGCTGGTTCATCTTCTCTATCTCCCGATCGGCTTTCTCATGGACCCGCCCATCCTGTATCGCTGGCGTGCCCCGAAGATCGGGAAACAAGGGTGACGCAGCGACATTCCACTTGAGGAGCGATCCGATGGCATCTCGCGTGCTGATGGTCTGGAACCCGGAAGACAAGGAGTTCTGGGAAAGGGAAGGGAAGGCCATCGCTGCGCGGAATCTCTGGATCTCCATTCCCGCGCTTTTCCTGGCCTTCGCCGTCTGGATGGTCTGGAGCGTGGTGGTCGTAAACCTTCCGACCATCGGGTTCCAATTCGACGCCGACAGGCTCTTCTGGCTCGCCGCGCTGCCAGGTCTGGCAGGAGCGACGCTCCGTATCTTCTACTCCTTCATGGTGCCGATCTTCGGGGGACGGAAATGGACCACCCTCAGCACCGCCTCCCTGCTGATTCCGGCGGTCGGCATCGGCTTCGCGGTGCGGGACCTCAACACGAGCTACACGACCTTCCTGATCCTGTCTCTCCTCTGCGGCCTGGGGGGCGGGAACTTCGCCTCCAGCATGTCGAACATCAGCTTTTTCTTCCCCCAGTCCCAAAAAGGGACCGCACTCGGACTGAACGCGGGGCTGGGAAACCTCGGGGTCAGCGCCATGCAGTTCCTCGTGCCGCTCGCCATTACCGCAGGGGTGTTCGGCGCCCTTTGCGGAGACCCGCAGAATTGCGTCGTCAACGGTGTGGCGAGGCCGATGTGGCTGCAGAATGCCGGGTTCATCTGGGTGCCGTTCATCGTCGTCTCGACATTGGCGGCATGGTTCGGCATGAACGACATCGCCAGCGCCAAGGCGTCGTTCAGTGAGCAGGCGATCATCTTCCGACGGAAGAACAACTGGCTCATGTGCTGGCTCTATCTTGGCACCTTCGGTTCCTTCATCGGGTACTCGGCGGGAATGCCGCTCCTCATCAAATCCCAGTTTCCCGGTGTGAATCCCACCCAGTACGCGTTTCTGGGGCCGCTGGTCGGCGCGATCATGCGGCCGGTAGGGGGGTGGATCGCCGACAAGCTGGGCGGCGCACGGGTCACCTTCTGGAATTTCATCGTCATGGCGGCAAGCGTGGGCGGCATTCTCGCATTCCTTCCCCATGACGGCGCGGGCGGAAATTTCTGGGGATTCCTGGCCATGTTCATCCTGATGTTCGTCACCACCGGAATCGGCAACGGCTCGACGTTCCGGATGATCCCGGTGATTTTCCTGACTGAACGGAAGCGGGACGCGGAAGGGAAAGGCACGGCCGCACAGGAGCAGGCCCTCAAGGATGCGGCCAAGGAAGGCGCCGCCGTCATCGGTTTCAGTTCGGCCTTTGCCGCCTATGGAGCTTTCTTCATCCCGAAAGCGTTCGGCAGCTCCATCCGCCTCACCGGAAGCCCCGAGTCGGCGCTTTACGGCTTCCTGGCCTTCTATGTCACCTGCATCGTGGTGACGTGGTGGTTCTATTCGCGGAGGAATGCGAAGATTCCATGCTGAGATCCCTAAACGAACAGCAGCTTGAATCCCGCGATGATCAGCACCACGGACAACGCTCTGACGATCCCCGAGGCGGGAATGCGGCTGCTGCCGAGAAAGGAACCGGTGATCCCCCCGCCAAGCGCGGCCACGGCCAGAACCGGCACATAGCCCGGCATTGTCTGAAGGCTGCCGATATGCCCGAGAAGCCCGGCGATGGAATTTACCAGGATAAACAGCGCGGCGACGGCGGAAACCTCTTTTACCCTTGCCCATCCCAGCAGCAGGAGGAGGGGGCTCAGGAAGATGCCCCCTCCCACCCCGGTCAGACCCGAAAGAAAACCGAGTACCGCACCGATAACGAGCGCTGCCGTGATGGAAGGCCGAAGCCCTTCCGTGGTTTCGCGATCCTTCCGTGGGAATAGGCGATAGGCGGAGGCCAGCAGCACGATCCCCACGAGAGGCTGGTATACGTGCGTGGGCAGGCGGAGGTAGCCTCCCAGAAAGCTGAAGGGGATGGAGGTTGCAGCGAACGGCCAGAACAGATGCCAGGAGAAATGCCCGGCGCGCGAGAAATAGAAGGTGGCGATCGCCGAAACCAGGATGTTCAGGACCAACGCGGTAGGCTTGAAGGTGGCGGGAGCAAGGCTGAAAAGGGCCAGGATGGCGATGTATCCGGATGCCCCGCCATGGCCGACGCTGGAGTAGAGGATCGCCATCACGAGGATGCATGCCGCGAGAACGAGGAGAAGGGGGACGCTCACGGCAGGTCCTCGGACCGGTCCAGCAGGGAAACGGCCACGCTTTCCCGGGGTGCCAGGGCTGTTTCAGGCGCTATCGTCGTGGGGGCGGGGCGGACGAACACCTCGATGGAGATCATGGCCGCCGCCGGATTGCCCGGGAGGGCAAAGACCGGCATCCCCCCCAGGATGGCGAAGGGGAGCGGTTTTCCGGGCTTCAGGTGGACCATGAGTTCAGATCCTTGTCCAGAAGCGGAGTTTGATGAACTTGCGGTTCACCATGTCGTCGAAATCCTTAAACAATCAAGATGGATGCGTTATACCAAAAACGCACAACGTTACGCAACGATGTTGATTTTGGTCAAAGCAACGGGGGGCGACATGGAGGACACTTGACTCGGGACACACCCATGGGCAGACGGCCCGAATCCGGGAGAGGGAGGGGAAAATGGCGGGGAGAAGCGTAATCAGCGGCGTTGCAGCGGCGGTCATCATCCTGATGTTTTCGACGGCGGGGAGCGCCCTGGCGCATTGCGACACCCTGGACGGCCCGGTGATCTCGCAGGCCCGGCAGGCGCTGGAGAAGGGGGACGTGAAGATCGTCCTGCCGTGGGTGGCGGCGGACAAGGAGAAGGAGATCCGGGAGGCGTTCGATCTGGTGGCGGCTGTGCGCGGGAAGGGGCCGAAGGAGAAAGAGCTCGCGGACCGGTATTTCTTCGAGACACTGGTGCGCATCCACAGGGAAGGGGAAGGAGCCCCCTACACGGGGCTGAAAGCTGCGGGGATGGACTTGGGCCCCGCCATACCGGCGGCAGACAAGGCGCTGGAGTCCGGCGACCCCCGCCCGCTCCTGTCCCTCATCAACGGGAAGGTCCACGAAGGGATCCACAAGTATTACATGGCGGCGAAGGAGAAGAAGGCGCACGCGGGAGAGAGCGTGGAGGCGGGTCGCGCCTACGTAAATGCGTATGTGCCGTACCTGCACTTCGTCGAGCGGCTCTACACCGATGCCGTTACCCCGATTGCCCACGGTGGCGGCGAAGGGGGACATGCGGGGCCAGCGGGCCACCCGGAGCCGCACGCGCATTGAGCCGCGGACAGGGGGTCTTAAGCGATCTCTTCAGGAGGTGCGCAGGGATCTCGCGTGGCCAAACGGGAGGGAGGGGCGATATGCCGGGAAAGCCGCTTCTTGCCCTTTGCGCTTTCATCGTTGTTCTGGCGCTGTCGTTTCCCGCATACCGAGGATGGGCAACGGAGGATTATGCCCGGGAAACGGGCCGGGAATGCGTGGGGTGCCACCTCGACCCCTCGGGCGGCGGGGAGCTCAACAGTGTTGGAAAAGCGTTTCTCGCGGGCCGGGCGGAAGCCGGGAAAACGCACCCGGTTTCCTCCCCGTTTCACCGCGGGGTCCGGTTCGCCGCCGGCTTCCTTCACCTGCTGACGGCTGTGATGTGGTTCGGCACCATCCTGTACGTTCACCTTCTCCTCAAGCCCGCATATGCGTCCCGGGGTTTGCCCCGCGGGGAGCTGATCGTCGGGTGGGGTTCCATCGTCCTGATCGCCGTCACGGGGACGATCCTCACGTTCTACCGGGTCCCCTCGACAGACGCCCTCCTCCACACTCGCTTCGGGATGCTGCTGATGGCCAAGATTGGCATCTTCCTCGTCATGACGGCCACGGCGTTCATCGTTACGTTCGTTATCGGACCCCGCCTGAAAGCCCGCCATGCGAAGGCCGATCCGCAGAAGAAAGACATGAGCATGGAAGTACTTTCGTCGTTTACGGGGAAAGACGGTTCACCTGCCTACTTCGCATATCAGGGGATGATCTACAACGCCTCGGGCAGCAAGCTATGGCGGAAGGGGCTCCACGTGGGGAAGCACCAGGCGGGAT
>Ga0316626_10000866_pt1 | contig 12694 bp, 9 predicted proteins | sample OWC_Aug_T1_C1_D5_FD_207656 | JGI IMG/M metagenome (GOLD analysis project Ga0316626, IMG submission 207656) | Wetland soil microbial communities from Old Woman Creek delta, Ohio, United States - OWC_Aug_T1_C1_D5_A | ecosystem: Environmental > Terrestrial > Soil > Wetlands | place: USA: Ohio...
TCAGCCCGTACTGGGCGCCGATCTCCTGGAGGGTGAGCGGCTCCGTCCCCTCCGGGGGGAGGAGCCGCTTCTCGAAGATGGTCCTCTCGCGCTCGTCGGTGAGGGTGGCGGCGAAGGCCAGGAGCTTCTCCCGGAAGAGGCGCTTCAGCTCGTCCTCCGCCAGCCGCTCGTCGGCGGCCGCCCCCCGGTCCTCGAGGCGGTCGAGATTGGTCTGCCCGGACTCCTCGTCGGCGCGCAGCGGCGCGTCGAGGGACAGGTCGTCCCTCGCCATGCGCGCCGTCATCTCCTCCACCTCCTTCTCGTCGACCTGGAGGTTCTTCGCGAGGAGGCGCGGCGTCACGTCCACCCCGCGCGCCAGCAGCCGCTCGCGCTCCTTCGCGAGGTTGAAGAAGAGCTTGCGCTGGGCCTGGGTGGTGCCGAGCTTCACCATCCGCCAGTTGTCCATGATGAAGCGGATGATGTAGGCGCGGATCCACCAGGCGGCGTAGGTGCTGAGCTTCACGCCCTTGAGGGGGTCGTACTTCTTCACCGCCTGCATCAGGCCGATGTTGCCCTCCTGGATGAGGTCCAGGATCTGGAAGGCGGTGCGGTGGTACTCATGGGCGATCTTGACGACCAGCCGGAGGTTGGAGGCCACCAGCCGGTAGGCGGCCTCCAGATCCCCCTCGCGGGCGTAGCGCACCGCCAGGCGGTGCTCCTCCTCCCGGGAGAGCACCGGGTGCCGCAGCACCTCCGCCATGTAGGCGCGGAGCGGGTCGTAGCGGACCAGCCCGCCCTCGCCGGCCTCGGCGCGCGGGCGTGGCAACGCCGCGGCCAGGGCGCCGTCCGGAGCCTGCTCGTCCGGGATGGGGTGGGAGCGCTCTTCGCTCATCGGGGTCGGGGAGCCAATCCCGCCGGGAACCGGCGGGAATTTCAACCCCCTCCGTCGGTTGTGATATAGACGAAGCGCCTGCGTTGCAAGGCGCGATAGGCGCATGGTGGGTTTCGCGGGAAGGCGCGGGCCCCGCTCCAGCAAGAGCGGGGCCGACGCAGTCCGGCGAGCCGCCATGCGCCACTGACAAGGTGGTCATGCATGGAGACGGCTGAATCCCTGGCCGGCGCCCTGGCGCCGTCCGACTACGTCGCCGAGGCGTCCTTCGACGACCTCGGCCTCTCGGAGCCCATCCGGCGCGGAATCGCCGAGCGGGGCTACCTGAGGCCCACCCCGGTGCAGGCGGCGACCCTGCGTCCCATCCTGGAGGGCAAGGACGTCATCGTCCGCTCCAAGACCGGGACCGGCAAGACCGCGGCCTTCGCCATCCCGATGCTGGAGCGGATCCCGGCCGGGCGGCGCCGGCCCTCGGCGCTGGTGATGTGCCCCACCCGCGAGCTGGCGCTCCAGGTGGCGGAGGAGATCTCCGCCCTCGGCAAGCACAAGGACCTCTCGGTGGTCGCGATCTACGGCGGGGCCTCGATGGGCGACCAGCTCGACCGCCTGGAGAAGGGGGCGGAGATCGTGGTCGGGACTCCCGGCCGCATCTACGACCACATCCGGCGCAAGACCCTCAAGCTCGACGGCGTGCTGGTCTCGTGCCTCGACGAGGCCGACGAGATGCTCAACATGGGCTTCTTCGAGGAGGTGACCCGCATCCTCGACCACCTTCCGGACGGGGTGCAGCAGCTGCTCTTCTCGGCCACGGTGCCGGCGGACATCGAGCAGATCGTCCGGGACTACCTCTCCAGCCCCGAGACCATCCTGCTCTCAGGCGACGAGTACAAGGTCGCCAACATCCACAACGTCATCTACAACACCGTGGACGCCTACCCGAAGCCGCGCAACCTCCTCTACATGATCGAGACCGAGGAGCCGGAGGCGGCCATCGTCTTCTGCAACACCCGCAACGACACCTCGCTCGTCACCGCGGTCCTGAACCGCAACGGCTACGACGCCGAGCTCCTCAACGGGGACCTGCCGCAGAAGGAGCGCGAGCGGGTGATGGCCAAGGTCAAGCGGGGCGAGGTGCGCTTCATGGTGGCGACCGACATCGCCGCCCGCGGCATCGACATCTCCGACCTGACCCACGTCATCAACTACTCGCTTCCGGAGGACCCGGCGGTCTACCTGCACCGGGTGGGACGCACCGGCCGCATCGGCAAGAAAGGCACCGCCCTCTCGCTGGTCTCCGGGGCGGAGATCATGACCCTCTCGGCGCTCCAGAAGCGCTTCGGCATCCAGTTCGAGACCCGGACCCTGCCGACGCCCGAGGAGGCCCGGCGCCGCTGGACCGATCGGCACGTGGCGGAGCTGAAGGAGTCGATGAGCGCCTCGGTGTTCGAGGGGTTCATCCCGCTGGCGCAGGAGCTCAAGGCCCGGCCCGACGGCGAGTACCTGACGGCCTTCGCCCTCAAGTACTTCTTCACCCACCACCGCATGGAGCGGATGCACGACGTCCAGAAGGCCGAGCACAAGCGGGAGGAGCACGAGCGCAAGGAGTACCGCGTCGAGAAGAGGGAGCGCCGGGAGGGGCGGCGCGAGCGCGAGCCGCGTCGCGGCGAAAGAACGGAGGCGCCGCGGTCCGCGGTTCCGGTCGAGGTCCGGGTCGAGAGCCCGGCCGCGCCCCGCTCGGAGGAACGGCCGGAGCGGTCCAAGGTCTACCTGACCCTCGGCGAGCAGGACGGCGCCGACGAGGCGCGGGTGCGCCAGGTGGTGAAGGAGCTCGCCCCCGACCTCGAGCTGCTGGAGGTGGAGGTGCGGCGCAGCCACAGCTACCTGCACGTCCGGCCCGAGTCGATCGAGGCGGCGGTGGCCGCGCTCGACGGCAAGGAGGCCGCCGGCAAGAGGCTGGCCGCCGAGAAGGCCCGGCGCCGGCGGCGGTAGCTTTCCCGCGGCTCGCGGCCGCCGGCCTACGGGTAGGTGGCCTTGCCGGACAGGGCCATGTCCAGCGTCAGGTCGGCGTTCCAGCTCGTCGACGGCGGGGCGCCTCCCTGGGCGCACAGCCGGAGGACGATGAGGCTCGTGCCCGCCGTCAGGTCGAGCAGGTTGGTTCCCGAGCCCGCCATGGTGAGGACGCGGGGGTCGGCGGCGGGGTTCGTCGCCTTGTCGTAGGAAGCAAGCACGCGCGAGCCGGCGGGCGCACATTCGGTGCCCGGCGGCGTCGGTGTCGGGACCTGGACCAGCTCCAGCAGGGTGATCCCGGCGAAGCTCGTTCCCGCGGTGACCATCGCGAGGGAGGCCTGGTTCAGGTTCAGGCTGTTGTTCAGCGTCACCGGTCCGACGTCCGTGGAAGGCTGGAGAAAATCGGCGCCGCCGAGGTCGAGGTCCACCTGGATCACCAGCGCTCCGCCGGTGCTGGTCAAGGGGGGACAGGCCCCCCCCGGACAGATGCTGGCCTTGGTCACCGCCACCGACTGGTCCTCCACCTTCACGTAGCAGCCCGCCGCCAGGGCGGCCGAGGCGAGGAGGAGCGCTGCCTTGGTCTCTGGTCTCATGGTCGGCCTCTCAGAAGATGTAGACGAGGAAACCGAGGCTGAAGGCCGGGACGAGCCCGGTGACGTTGCCGTTGGCCAGCGCGACCCGGATGGCCGGGTCGTTGAGATTCTCCTGGACGACGCCGGTGAGGTCGGCGCCGTTCGCCGTCACCCACGCGTAGGAGAGGCCGCCGCGCAGGTAGAAGATGAAGCGCTGCGGGGACCCGATCTCGAGCCCGATCTGGCCGCTCAGGAAGGTGTAGGGGAGGTCCCGGAGCAGATTCGCCTCGGCGCCCGACGTCGAGGTGAACTGGGCCCAGTCGTCGGTGAAGTAGTAGCCGGCGTCGATGCTCAGGGTCGGGGTCACCACCCACTGACCGGGGAGCAGGGTGATGCCGCCGCGGATGCCCCAGCCGCCGAGGTTGTATGCCACGCCGACGTTGGCGCGCAGCCACCACCAGGGGCGGACGAGCACGGTGAGGCCGATGCCGCCCGGAGCGCCGACGTCGAGGCCGAGCCCGAAATGGGTTCCCGGGGAGAAGGGGCCCGAATGCTCCTCTGCGCCCGGCTCCTTCTCGGGCGCGGCAGCGGCGGTGGTCGCCGCCGGTGGCGCCGGCGGCGGCCCGGCGGGCTCGGCCGCTCCCGCCAGCATGGGTACGAGTGCCAGGACCAGCAGGCGCATGCGGCCTCCCCGGCGCGCGGACGAGGATGGCGCGTGCGCGAGCCTGGTCTCGATCCGTACCGGATCGATCGCGGGCGGTCCATTTTGCAGCCGGAAACCGCGACCGGTCAGCGCATGGCCAACGGCCCGGCGTCCAGCTTGCGGCGCAGCGGCCCGACCTTCTCCTCGAAGTCGCCGCGCCAGGCGGGCGGGACCGGCTCGCCGCGCGGAACCTTGAGGCCGAGCGGATTCACGTAGGATCCGCCGCGCTTCACCGCGTAGTGGAGGTGGGGGCCGGTGGCGACGCCGGTCTGGCCCACCTGGCCGATCACCTGCTTCTGCGACACCCGCGCACCCGCGGCCACCGCCACCCGGGACAGGTGGCAGTACACCGTCTCCAGGCCGCTGCGGTGCCGCACCGTCACCGACTTCCCGCATCCGCCGTTCCAGCCGGCCTGGGAGACGGTGCCGTCGCCCACCGACCAGACCGGGGTGCCCTCCGGGGCGCCGTAGTCCACCCCCTGGTGCGCCCGACGGAACTGGAGGATGGGGTGCAGGCGGCTGCCGTAGCGCGAGGTGACCTGGGCGTACTTGAGCGGCGAGCGGAGGAAGCCGCGGCGCGCGCTGTTGCCGTCGTCGTCGAAGTAGCCGACCCGGCCCTCCGGGTCGGTGTAGCGGAAGAGCCGCTTCCTGCCGGCCACCGCTCCCTCGTACTCGGCGGCCAGGATCTCCCCGTGGCGCAGCAGCCGGTCGTCGGCGTAGACCTTCTCCACCAGCAGCTTGACGGTGTCGCCGGCGCGAACGTCCTGGTAGAAGTCCACGTCCCAGGCGAGCACCTCGGCGGCCTCGACCGCCAGGACCGGGTCCTCCCCGGCCCGCTCCAGGGTCTCGTAGAGGGAGCCCGCCAGCGTGACCGCCACGCGCGCCACCTCGGTGCGCAGGTCGACCCGGCGCTTCTCGGCGCGCAGCGCCCCGCCCTGGCCGGGCTGCACGATCCACTCTTCGGCCGGCCCCTGGCGGTAGCTGAAGCGGTGCAGGGCCCGATCGGAGGCGCGCCGCTCGAGCCGCAACTGGTCCCCGGAGCGGACGCGCTGGAACGGGAAGGAGGGCCCCAGCGCGGCCACCACCGCCTGGACGTCGGGGCCCGAGAGCCCGAGCGCGAGGAGGCCCTGCGCCAGCGTCGGGCTGCTCCCCACGCGGCTCGACACCACCTCGTAGGTCACCGGCGGCGCCGGGGGCGCCTGCGGGGGCGCTGGCCTGGGGGCCGCCGGGCGCCGTGCCAGGGCCCGTGCCTGGGCCAGGAGCACCGGGTCCAGCTGGAGGTCGCTCCAGGCGCCGAGGGCGCCCAGCCCGCCCACCCCGGTGAGCGCCGCGAAGGCGGCGAGGCCGAGGAGGAACGGCCACCGGCGGCGCGACAGATCGTCGGCGGGGGAGGGAACCATGAAGGGGCGGGACTCTAGCAGCCGAAATCGAAAAATCCAAGCTCGCGCTAGGGTTCCGCCCGCCTCTCGGAGTGCTCCTTGCCGTCATACCTCATCAGGGTTCCTCGGCCCTCGACCCGGGTGGCCAGGTTGACCGGCCGACGCCACAGCGACTGGAGATTCGCCAGGGTGGCGCGGGCCCAGTCGAGGCGCAGGTCCACCCCCTCGTGCCGGTGGAGGAGCAGCAGCTCCCCCCGGTTCTCGAAGTTCCCGTCCTCGACCGCGATGGCGGGCTGGCCGAAGTTGGTCAGCATCTGGAGCAGCTTCTCCTTGACCTTACGGAATTCCCGATCCACCACCTCCCACCGCTGGGCCTTCTCGTTGAATCCGAAGGTGAAGAGGCGCTGCTCCCTGCAGAACTCGGGGGTGAGGAACTCGTCGATGAAGGTGACGTCGTTGTGGTGCCGCCGCACCTCGAAGATCTTGTCGCGCCCCGCTCCGAGCTTCCGATCCCAGTGGCGGCGGGCTTCGAAGGAGTCGCACTCGTCGTACTCCTTCCCGAACCGCCCCTTGTTCCACCGGTCCTCGACGTCGCGCCACAGCTCCACCCCGAGCTTGTAGGGGTTGAGCTGGCCCGGGGAGGTGGCCAGGGTCCCCGAGTGGTGGTCGGCGTAGTCCACCACCTCCTCGGGGCGCAGGGCCCGCTCGGTCATGATCCGGGAGTGCCAATAGGTGGCCCAGCCCTCGTTCATGATCTTGGTCTGCCCCTGCGGGGCGAAGTAATAGGCCTCCTCCCGGACGATGGCCAGCACGTCGTGCTCCCAGCGCTCGAGCGGGGCGTGCTCCAGCAGGAACAGCAGCACGTCCTGCTCCGGTCGCTCCGGGACCTTCTTGGCGCGGGCCGCGTCCTCGTCGAGTCGCCGCTGCTGCTCCTGGAGGAACTCGGGCGGGTTGATGTAGTCCTTCATGTACTCCCGCTCGGCGCGGAATCCCCGAGCCACCGGCGGAGCGTCGTCGTCGGCGCCCGCGGCGGGCCGGCGCCTCACGTAGGGCGCCTGATAGTCGACGAGGTTCTCGAGCGACAGGCAGCGGTCGACGAGGTCCTCGACCTTCTCCACCCCGAGCCGGTCCTGGTGGCGGCGGACCCGGGTGGCGTGGTTGGCCATCTGGTCCATCATCTTCCGGTTGGTGTGCCGGAACATGAAGTTGTTCTTGAAGAAGTCGGCGTGACCGAAGACGTGGGCCATCACCAGCTTCTGGTCCACCTCCATGTTCGACTCGAGCAGGTAGGCGTAGGTGGGGTCGTTGTTGACCACCATCTCGTAGATCTTGGAGAGGCCGTACTCGTAGCCCTTGGCCAGGCGCTCGTACTCCATCCCGAAGCGCCAGTGGGGGTAGCGGTTGGGAAAGCCGCCGTACGCCGCCACCATGTTGATCTCGTCGAAGCCCAGCACCTCGAAGACCACCTCGTAGAAGTCGAGGCCGTAGCCGCGCGCATGGCCCTCCACCTGCCGGCGGATGTCGTGGAGGTGGGCGGGGAGGGCGGTGTGCCGGTGGGGCATGGCGTCACCGGCCCTTGCCGAGGAAGGCCTTGATGGAGCCGTAGATCGCCTCCTTGTTGGCGATCTCGGAGAGGGCCACGTTCTCCGCGTCGCCGAACTGCTCGCGCAGGTCCTTGACGAACTGGCCGGATCCGTAGGGACTGTCGACCTGCCCGTAGCAGAAGAGGTTCACCGCCGGCAGCAGCCGGTCGCGGAGCAGATCGACGCAGAGCCGGGTGTCGTCGGCGCTCCAGTTGTCGCCGTCGGAGAAGTGGAAGGGGTAGACGTTCCACTGGGCCCCGGCGTAGTCGGTCTCGACGATCTCCTGGCAGAGCTTGTAAGCGGAGGAGATCATGGTCCCGCCCGACTCGCGGGTGTGGAAGAAGGTCTCGCGATCCACCTCGCGCGCCACCGCGTCGTGGACCAGGTAGCGCGACTCCAGCCCGGGGTAGTGGCGCCGCAGCCAGGTGTCGATCCAGAAGGACTCGGTGCGGACGATCTCCTTCTGCTCGTCGCCCATCGAGCCGGAGACATCCATCATGTAGACCACCACCGCGTTGGTCTCCGGCCGGGGGACCTCCTTCCAGGTCCGGTAGCGCCGGTCCTCGCGTACCGGGACGATCACCGGCCGGGCCCGGTCGTAGGTCCCCGCCGCCAGCTGGCGGCGCAGCGCCTGCTTGTAGGTGCGCTTGAAGTGGCGCAGCGACTCGGGTCCCGAGGGCGAGACACCGGTGTACTTGATGCGGGTGGTGACGACCCGCTCGCGACCGCGCGGCTGGATCCGCGGCAGCTCCAGCTCCTCGCCCATCAGGTCCGCCAGCTCGTCGAGGGAGACGTCCACCTCGAGCAGGTGCTGGCCCTCGGCCTGGCCGGCCCGGCCCCCGCCCTCGTCTCCCTGGGACTGCGAGAGCGGGTCGCCCGGGCTCCCGTCGCCCTGGCCGACCCCCCCCTGCTGCCTCTCCCCGAAGCGAAAGCGGGGGACCTCGATGGTCGGGACCGGGATGCTGACCAGGTCCTTGCCCTGCCTGCCGATGAGCTCGCCCTGCTGGACGTACTGCTTCAGATTCTGCTTGATGCGCCCGCGCACGATGGCGCGGAACCGGGCGTGGTCTTGCTTGATCTTCAGCGACATGGACCCCCCCGGCCGCGCCGGGCCATCACTCCTTGGCGTCCCCGCGGGCGAAGATCGACGCCACGAAGTTGAGCACGTCGGTGGAGCAGATCTCGCAGTAGGCGTGGTTCTTGATGAGCCGCTGCCGCACCACGTCGATCTTCTCCTGGGTCTCCCGATCCACCACGCTCGCCACCAGGTTCTTGAGCTTGATGGAGTCCTTCTGGTCCTCGAAGAGCTTCAGCTCCAGCGCCTTGTGGAGCCGCTCGTTGGTCCGGTAGTTGAAGGTCCTTCCGTCGACGGCCAGAGCCCCGATGTAATTCATGATCTCGCGGCGGAAGTCGTCCTTGCGGCTCTCGGCGATCTCGATCTTCTCCTCGATGGCCCGCATCAGGCGCTCGTCGGGCTCCTCGTACTGCCCGGTGTACTTGTTCTTCACCTTCTCCTTCTGGGTGTAGGCCTTGATGTTGTCGATGTAGTTGGCGCAGAGCTTGGTGATGGCGTCCTCGTCGGCGCTGATGGCTCGCTGGACCTCGTTCTTCACCACGTCCTCGTACTCCCGCTTCACGTCGGTGAGCAGGTCGCGGTACTTCTTGCGCTGGTCCTCGGAGGAGATGAGCGAGTGCTGGCGCAGTCCGGCCTCGAGCTCGTTCAGGACCATGAAGGGGTTGACGCAGCCCTCGCCCTTGTCCGACACCAGCGCGTTCGAGATCTTGTCCTGCACGTAGCGGGGGCTGATCCCCTCCATGCCCTCGCGGTCGGCCGCCTTGCGGAGTTCCTTGATGTTGTCCTCGGTGAAGTGGGGCAGGGTCTTTCCGTTGTAGAGCTTGAGCTTCTGCATCAGGGTGAGGTTGTGCTTCTTCGGTTCCTCGAGCCGGGTCAGCACCGCCCACATGGCCGCCATCTCCAGGGTGTGCGGGGCGATGTGCTTGCCGCGGATCTTGTGCGCGTTGTAGTCCCGCTCGTAGATCTTCACCTCCTCCGACAGGCGGCTGATGTAGGGGATGTCGATCTTGACGGTGCGGTCCCGCAGGGCCTCCATGAACTCGTTGTTCTGCAGCTTTCGGTACTCGGGCTCGTTGGTGTGGCCGACGATCACCTCGTCGATGTCGGTCTGCGGGAACTTCTTCGGCTTGATCTTGTGCTCCTGGGTGGCTCCCAGCAGGTCGTAGAGGAAGGCCACGTCGAGCTTGAGGATCTCCACGAACTCGATGATGCCGCGGTTGGCGATGTTGAACTCGCCGTCGAAGTTGAAGGCGCGCGGGTCCGAGTCCGAGCCGTACTCGGCGATCTTGCGGTAGTTGATGTCGCCGGTGAGCTCGGTCGAGTCCTGGTTCTTCTCGTCCTTGGGCTGGAAGGTGCCGATGCCGATGCGGTCCTTCTCGGAGAGGATGAGGCGCTTCACCCGCACGTGCCCGACCACCCGGGACCAGTCGCCCCGGTAGTCGGTCATGAGCTCCCGGAAGACGAAGCGGCAGGCCGGGCACAGGTCGCCCGTGTCCGGGATGGCGTAGCCGGTCTCCGGCGGGGAGAGCTCGCCGTAGACCCGGGCGCGCCAATCCTGCGGGAGGAGGTGCAGCGGCTCCTCGTTCATGGGGCAGGGCATCACCTCGCGGCGCTTGTGGCCGTCGAGCCCGACCCGCTCGACGTCCCAGGAGAAGGTGTAGAGGGCTCCCTCCGGGGTCTTGGAGTAGGCCTCCAGCCCCTTCTTGAGCAGCCGGGCGATGGTGGACTTGGAGGAGCCCACCGGACCGTGGAGCAGGATGACGCGCTTCTCGGTGCCGTAGCCCTGGGCGGCGCTCTTGAAGACGTTCACCAGCTTCATGAGCGGGATGTCGAGCCCGTAGATGGCGTCCTTGCCCCCGAAGTCCGGGTCGGTGAAGAAGTCGTACCGGACGAGCTTCTTCTTGTTGTCCAGGTACTCGGTCTTCCCGTGCGAGAGGATCATGTCGTAGGCGCGCTGGAAGGCGGTCCGAGTCACCTTGGGGTTGCGGCGGACCACCTCGAGGTACTCCTCGAAGCTGCCCTCCCAGTGCTGGTCGGCGTAGTTCCGCACGTCCTGCATCGCCGCGATTCGGGAGATCCACCCGCCCTGGCTCACGTCCCGGGTCTCTCGCATGTCCGCTCCTTCCGGCCTCGAAGGACGGCATCCCCCGACGCGGGGGCGAAGCCGCCACCCGATCCCCCATAACCCCCGGTCCGGGGGGCCGCCACGAATGCCTCGGGAACGCTCGGGTAAAGCCCCGTTTGCGGCTACCGGGAGCCTGCCGGGTTCGGCTTCTCCCCGCGGGCGGCGGCACGCCGCTGGCGGAAGAACTCCACCTGCCACTTGCGCACGGCCGCCTCGTGGCAGGCCAGGTCCGGGCAGAAGACGTGGCTCCCGTCGTTGCGGGAGACGAAGTAGAGGTCACTGCACTCGGAAGGGTGGAGTGCCGCCGCCAGCGCGGCCGCCCCGGGGCTGGCGATGGGGCCAGGGGGCAGGCCCGCGACGGTGTAGGTGTTGTACGGGTGCGGCGCCAGCAGGTCGGCGCGGGTGATGTTGCTGGACCAGCGCCCGCCGTTTCGCAGCATGGTCGCGTACATCACCGTCGGGTCGGTCTGGAGACGCATCCCGCGGCGCAGCCGGTTGTGGAACACGCAGGAGATCCGGGGGCGCTCGTCGGCGCGGCCGGTCTCCTTCTCGATGATGGAGGCCAGGGTCACCGCCTCGGCCTCGTCGAGCTGCACCCCGTCGAGGCGACCGGCGTCGGCCCTGCGGTAGGCCTCCCGGTAGCGCGCCGCCATGGCGGACAGGACGGTACGGGCCTTGGGGTTGCGCGGGAAGCTGTAGGTCTCGGGGAAGAGGAACCCCTCCAGGCTGGCGAGAGGGGCGGGGACGCCGAGCTCCCTCGCGAACTTCTCGTCCCGCATGAGGGGAAGGAGCTCCTGCGCCTTCCCGAGCCCGCTGCGCTCGATCACCGCGGCGATCTCCTCGAGGCGCAGCCCCTCGGGGATGGTGAACTGGTACACCCGGACCTCGCCGCGGTAGATGCGCTCCAGCACGTCGTCGGGGCGGAGCGCTCCCTGGAAGACGTACTCGCCGGCCTGCATGCGGCGCGGATCGCGGCGCAGGAAGCGCACGTAGCGCCAGGCCAGCGCCTCGTCCGAGACGACGCCCGCCCGGGCCAGGAGCCGGACCACCGCGTGGGCGCTCGCGCCAGGCGGAACCTCGACCACCTTGGCCTCGGGAGCCCCGTACGGCGTGTCGCGGAAGTCGAGGAGCTGCCAATAGAGGAAGCCGAGCACGCCGCCGCCGGCGCCCAGCAGCAGCAGGGCCAGCAGCGCCAGGCGGAGCGCCTTCACGCCTTCCTCCGGTCGAGCCATCCCTGCAGGATCACCGCCGCCGCCTCCGCGTCCACCTTATCGCGCTGGGCCCGGGCGGAAAAGCCGAGCTCCCGCAGCCGCGACTCGGCCTCGAAGGTGGAGAGTCGCTCGTCGAAGAGCTCGACCGGGATTCCCAGGGCGACCTCCAGCCTGGCCGCGAAGGCCCGCGCCATCCGCGCCGAGGGGCCCTCGCTGCCGTCCATGTTGAGCGGAAGGCCCAGCACCGCCCGTTCCACCTCGTACTCCGCCGCCACCGCGCCGAGGGCCGCCAGGTCCTCCGCCTCGCCGCGGCGCCGCAGGGTCCGGAGGGGCCGGGCGGTCCGCAGCACCTCGTCGGCCAGGGCGAGACCGATGGTGGCGCGGCCGAGGTCCAGGCCCAGGTATCGCATCCACGGAATCTAGGCGTCGGCCGGCGACGCGGTCAAACCGGCCAGCGCGCGGACCGCGGGGCGGAGGCGCGGACCGGTGCGGGGGCCGAAAGCGCCGGCGATTCGCGGCCGCGGCGGTGGCATGGCGTTCGCTCACGCGCCTCCCATGCCCACGACCAGCCCAGTCGCAAATTCCTCCGCGCCGTCGCGGCGGGCCGAGGAGGCGCCGGCGCTCCCGCCCGGGGGCAAGGCCCGAAAGGCCTCGGCGTCCCTCGCCGCCGGCGCGGCGCGGCTGCCGCTCCCCCTTCCGGCGGGCGTGGCCGGCAAGAGCGCCCCCACGCTGATGCGGGCGCCGTCGCGGCCGGCGGTCCTGCTCCCCCGCCTCCCGCCGGCGATGCTTCGCGGCTACGCCGCGGCTGCGACCCAGGCCGCCGCGAAGGCGGCCGCCAAGACCGGCGCCTCGACCAAGAAGTCCGAGCCCGGCACCTCGACCCGCGGCGAATGGGGGTTCCTCAACGACTCCAAGCTCAGCATCGAGGACAAGCTCTTCCTCTTCATGAAGCTGGTCCAGAAGAAGAACGACCAGGAGCTGAACGACAAGATGCGCGAGTACCGCGACAAGTACGTCGACAAGTCCAGCTCCTCCAGCTCGACCTCCAAGACGACCGACAAGAAGACCAACGACAAGGGCTCGGGCGGCCTGCTCGGGGTGCTCGGCAGCGTCTTCAAGTCCATCCCGCCGTTCTCGCTCCTCTCGGGCCTCGGCATCGACCTGGGGGACC
>Ga0316626_10000867_pt1 | contig 12693 bp, 10 predicted proteins | sample OWC_Aug_T1_C1_D5_FD_207656 | JGI IMG/M metagenome (GOLD analysis project Ga0316626, IMG submission 207656) | Wetland soil microbial communities from Old Woman Creek delta, Ohio, United States - OWC_Aug_T1_C1_D5_A | ecosystem: Environmental > Terrestrial > Soil > Wetlands | place: USA: Ohio...
CGTGATGGAGGCGGTCGAGCTTCCTGTGGGATTCCCCACCGCGTGGGTGGGCGCCGCCGTGGCAAACGATTTTTACGATAAATTCAAGCCGAAGGAAATGGACCAGTATCACCCGATTGCCTTCTGTACTTCAACGCCCAACGTTTTACAGACACTCAGCAAGCCGGTGCGGACGTTGGAGGAACTCAAGGGCCTCAAGATCAGGGGCCCAGGACGAATAGGGGACATAGTGAAGTTCCTCGGGGCGATACCGATGCCTCTCGAGATGGTCGACGTGTACGAATCTCTGAGGAGAGGCGTTCTCGATGGCCTCCTGGTATCGGCCGAGACGCTCGAGGGCTTCAAGACAGGTGAGTTGATCAAGTACGTGACCGCCTCGTGGAAAACCGGGGGGTGTTACGGCTTCTATGTACTGATGAACAAACAGAAATGGGATGCATTGCCGCCTGACATGCAGAAGCTCTTCACAGAGGGCTCCAACGAATACAAGGATAAATGGGCTGTCGCCTTTAACGGTATCGACTTCGGGGGCATAGAGTTCGTGAAGAAGAACGGCGGGCAAGTGCTGAACCTGACAGCGGCCGAATCGGAGCGGTGGGTAAAGGCGGTGCAGCCCGTGATCGCCGACTACAAGAAGGATCTCGTAGGCAAAGGTTACAAGGAACAGGAAATCGATACGTGGCTCAGCTTCATCAAGGAGCGCGCGGAATACTGGGCGGCACAGCAAAAGGCAAGGAAGATACCGAGCGTTTACGAGTTCTAGCCGGGAGAGTTGCTTCACCACCATACGGGCCTGCCCGCAAGGGCAGGCCCTTTATTTGGTGGATGTAGCTCAGGAGGCCGGTTTCCGCGTGAAGCCGTGACAGGCAGCGCAGTCGTAACGCTTCTCGGTCACGTGAAGTTTATGGAGCTTGTAGAAGTCAACCGCCACGTCTTTGTTCGCCCACTCTTTATTCCACGTGTGACACTGGCTGCAGATTACCTGACGTGCGTCTTTGGGGGCATAACCGAGCTCTTTAAGGTTCATTTGCGGGGCGGAAGAGCCGTGACATTGAGTGCAGGTAAGGGCCTGCGACGACGGCCTTACCTCGTGGGTGATCAATTGGTATTCAGCGGTCGTTGCAGTGGTATACGGCTCGCCGGAATTAAAGCCCATGTTAATGAGTCCCTGCTTCACCGCCGCATCGTAATTCCCTGTCGCGAAGTAAATGGAGGTGTCGAGTGCAATGAGCCGATGGAGGGCTGTGGCAAGGGGTTGCGCCGCCGTTTTGAACTTGAAGGGGTAGAGCTTGGACGCGAGATCGTTGATCCCGCCAACAGGCTGGGACGTGAGATAGTAGCCGGTCACGGGGTCTATATGGGTCGTATCACCCAGGGAGTACCCCTCGCTGTAACGGTTCCAGAACCGATAGACGGGCTTGAGATTGTTCTGGAGGGTGATGGTGGGATGGATTTGTCCTGTCGGGGTGAGATGGCCCTGCCGCCAGTCACGGTGAGTTTCGGTGGCTTCTGTGGCCGCCGTGTCTGAGGCATTTCTCGCATAGACTGATATGTGGCAAGTCTGGCAGGCGACTTTGGCTACGTGTTTGTTGACGGCCGTTGTTTTGTGGCCGCGGGACGTGGCTTTGTTGGGGTGACATACCGACGTGGAGCAGTTAACTGGTGCGTCCAGGTCGGTGGGGCGCAAATCGCTGCCCCTCCCGGCAATCCGATGACCGCTGGTCTTGTGGCAACTCTGACAGCTCAAGTTGGCCCCCGTGGTGGCCATGTGAACATCGAAGCTCCGGTCGCGCGTGGCCGTGTGGGCCAGGGCGAGATCGCCCCGTTTGTAGCCGTCACCGCCGCCGCCCTTGGCGTGGCACTGTAAACAGTTCGCGCGTTGCGGCTTATGAACCTGGCGCACCGCCTGATCCATGGTAATGCTCATGTTCGCTGTGTCAGGCACGAACACACCGTTCACCTTCACTCGTTTGTACTGCGACTGATGACAGACGAGACAGTCGATATTGCCCAGCTGGTCCTGAGTCGTGGCAGAAGAGGGCTGGGCGCCCAAACCTACATGGCAGTTGCTGCAACTCTTCCAGTTGCCGAGTATATTGACGCAGTAAGCGTTGACGGCTCCGGCCGCTTTGCCCTGCCGTGGTAAAGAGCTATTCGTTATGTAGGTGGGGTCTCCGCTCCACTGGTAGTGGACCGAACCATGGACCTCGAACGCCTTATCCGTGTGGCAGGCCAAGCAGGTATTGGGGCCGGACCAGGTCAGGGTATCATGAACGCTTGCTGCCATTCCGTTTCCTGCAAGGGCCAGGAAGGCCCCAACAATCACGGTAGCCGACACTAATGCTGCATGTAGTCGCATAAGGATCTCCTTCTGGGGAAAGGGTACGGACGCTTCGCTTCAGAATACCCAGAAACGCTCGCTGCGAGATTCTGGCGGCAACGTTGCCCTCTTTGTTTGAGTCACTACATACTACAAGTTGCATGCCGTGCGCTTCGCTCCCCCCGGTCGATCGTCCGTATTCCCAGACTGGAAGCGCGTTCACGCTGAAAAATGCAGACTGACAACTGTTCAAGAGATCGGGCTGACGTGTATGGAATTGCCTGCGTTCTTCTGCTCGACGTGTAGGAAAATCCATTCGCTCATTGCTCCGCATTGAGGGGGAAGCGCCGACAATGAGAAAGCGATGTGCGTACACCAGGAGACCAGGAGCATGACGACCTTCATGGTATGGCCAGCAACAATCTCTTGATTTTTGGATGCCCCGGGGGATACTATATGTAAAGCCGTAATCGGAAATACGGGATTTGTAAAACGGGTTAGATCGCAACGCCCGCGCAAAATGTTTTTCACAATTAACGGATACAAGAACAAGAAAAAGGGTTAGCAGTAAAGGGGAGTCAGTCAGTTAGATAGAGTTTCTTTTAGGTGGGGCAGGAAGCGGTATTCCCGTTGGCCTGACGGGGCAAGCGGAAACAGATTGACTGAAAGGGCTCTACGAGGCATGAAATCTCTTGACGCCCCATCATTGAAGCCGATCCTCGACCAGGACCGCTGCTCAAGGGTTCGTTTTTCCGGCGCACGCTGCGATAGGTGTTTCGCCGGATGTCCAACCGATTCAATTCGCATCACGCGCTCCACGTTGACAATCGATAATGCGTGCTCCGGGTGCGGATTCTGCGTTGCTCTCTGTCCCAACGAGGTCTTCAGCTTCCCTGAAGAGAGCCCGCTGAGGTTCACGAATGCTGGAGATAAATCAGGTCCCCTGTGCTGCTCGGGCCTTCTTGCCACAGGTCCCGTGCCTGCCGGCACCCTGCCCCCCTCCGTGATCCCGTGTCTCGGGTCGATCTCCACAGTCTTTGTTCTTACACGGATTCTTCGTGAAGAGAAGCCCCTCCAGGTCGTCACAGGGTCTTGCGAAGAGTGCCCGATGAGGGCAGGCGAGAAGAGGTATCGCCAGCGGGAAAGAGAGATTCGATCTCTCTTTGATTATCTGGGAATCGATTTTTCTCCCGTGAGCATCTCAACAGGGTCAGCCACCGAACGAGAGATGGCAACGAGGCAGTGCGAGGTCTTCCATGCCGGCCTGGAAAAATCAAAGACCCTCTCCCGCAGGGATTTCTTCAAGCAGCTGCGCGACACCGTCGTGACTCATGGCCCGCAGTCTGCCCGGAAGGATACACGCACGGAAGATCTCGAGCCCGCTCATCGAGGCCCCTTCACAGAGACCCGGTCTCTCGTGGACATTGTCCGGAAATATGCGGTAGGAGTAAACGGGGAAAGAGGTCCTGTTCCCATGTTCAGGGAGATCCAGGTGGATGAGAACTGCACTGGATGCGGCGCGTGCACCAACCTCTGTCCTACCGGTGCCCTCGCGCTTGACGAGGGCCCTGCCGAGGTTCAACTTACGTGGACACCGGCCCGCTGCTCCCTTTGCGATCTCTGTCTCGACGCATGCGTACGCAAGGCGCTTCACGTATTGCCCTGCGTGGATGCATGCAGGATCGCCGGAAAGACCACATCAACAATCAAACTGCTTCAACGCCACCATTGCCAGGCGTGCGGAAACAGCTTTCTCTCTTCCGGTCCGGACGCCTGCTGCACTGATTGTTCCAAGACGGAGAAGTTCATGGACGCGCTCTCTAAGATGATCTACGGGGAGGAAAGGAGGGCGTCCTCGTGATGAAGAAAGGAAACGATACTAGCTCGACTGCTCTCCTCGGCCAATTCCGTGAGGCATTTTATCTTCTCCTCTCCAGAGCGTTCAGCCGAGAGCCTGATCAAGAAATGCTCAAGAGCGCAGAGCAGGTATCGCGCGGGCTCCTGGACGCATGGGAGTTGATGGAACTGCCCTCCGACCCGGATGTACAGGCAGGCAAGACGCTTCTGGAAACGTTCTTTTCCGAGCTCCCGCAGAGGAACGCCGACGAACTGATCGAGCAGTTGGCAAGACAATACGCTGCTCTCTTCCTCGGTGTAGGCCCCAAGACCGTCTCCCTCTGCGAGTCGGTCTACCGGAGCAAGTTCGGGCTGCTCTATCAATCCACCCTGTTTGACGTGCAGCAGTCATACCGAGAAATCGGCATGGCAAAAAGCGACCATTACCGTGAACCGGATGACCATATCGCCGTGGAGCTCAGCTACATGGCACGGCTCTGCAACATGACACGGGAGGCTGCCAGTGCAGGCCGGGCAGGGAGAGCGCAAGCCCTCCAGCATCTCAGGCTACAGCAGGCATTTCTGAAAGGTCACCTCTTGCAATGGGTCCCGCGTTTTTCGCAGGACCTCATTGTCACGGCACCCCCCGGTTTTTACCGGGCCTTCGCCCATCTCTTGAAAGGCTATATCGGGATCGACGGTAGACTGATCGACTCGATGATTCAGGAACTGAATGATACACCCAGGAGCAAAAGAAGCAAAAAGAAAGTAAGTAGTGACAGACCAGCGACACACCATTAGGCGAAAGGAGGTTGTATGGCCAGATTAACGAGAAGAACCTTCATGAAAATGGCGGGGCTAAGCGCTGCCGCGCTTACCATGAGCGACCGCTTGCTCATGTCCCGCGCCGCTGCACAGGCAGGTGCGGCGGACAAGGAAGAGGTAGGGTATCAAATCTGCGATGCCTGTAACGGCGTCCCCTGCTGCGGGATCAAGTTCTATAAGACAGGCGACATCATCACCCGCATGGAGCCCTGGCCCGGGTTTCCCACGGCGACCCTCTGCTCAAAGGCGTACGCCACCATGCAGCGCATCTACCATCCCCAGAGACTCAAATACCCGATGAAACGCACCAACCCCAAGGGCTCACCTGACCCGGGTTTTGTCCGCATCTCCTGGGATGAGGCCTACGACATCACCGTGGGCCACATGAAAAGGATCGGAGAGAAATATGGTCCCCACTCGGTTTTCTTTTACGTGGGGGATCCCAAGGAACCCAGGGCTGCGGTTCAGCGCCTGGCAGCCACCTACGGCTCGGTCAATTACGGCGATGAGAGTTCAGTGGCCTGTCGTAAAGGCGCCCTGACTGCCGAGGTGCTGGCCTTCGGGTATGGTACGACCGGCAGCCCCCCGAACAAGGACACGAAATCCCTGCTCGTCTGGGGGACGAATCCGCCCTATTCAGGACCCGCCAACGACTGGCAGAATCTGCTCGATGCCAAAGAGCGGGGTGTAAAGTTTATCGTGGTGGACCCCAGGAACACACCTACAGCCACCATCCTCGCGGATATCCACCTCCAGCCGCGACTCAATACCACGGCAGCACTCGCAGCAGGTATGATGCACGTGATCTTCAAGGAAGGGTTGCACGACGAAGCTTTCTGCTCGAAATGGATCAACGGTATCGATGAGTTGAAGGAATATGTTAAGGCATTCACGCCGGAAAAGACAGAGGCCATCACGTGGGTACCGGCAAAGAAGATCGTCGATGCCGCGAGGCTGTACGCAGGCAACGCACCGGGCGGGCTGAAAACAAGCCCGCAGGGCACCACCCACGATCTGAACGCAGGCAATAACCACCGGGCTATCCTCATGATCCCGGCCATCTGCGGATACATGGACGTGCCGGGCGGCGTTGAGGAACCCACCAACCCTCTGGAAGGCTTTGGTGGCGGTTGGGCCAACGGTCCTCCAGCTTTCTGTTTCAGGAAGAAGATGGATCAGATGAGACCGCACCGGCTGGACAACAAAGATTTCCCAGCTTTTGCTGAGCTCAACCTGGATGTGCAGGTGAATCGCATAGTGGAATACATCAAGGAAGGAAAGGTGAAGGCATTTCTCGGATGGGGCTTCAACACGATGATCTGGCCCCAGACGCACGAATACCAGAAAGCGATCGAGAGCCTCGAGTTTTCCATGGCAGTCGACTTCTTCTTCCGGCCCTGGACCCATAATTACGTGGACCTGGTACTGCCGGGGGCTGTCAACTTCGAGAGGATCGCACCCTTTGCCGTCCACGGCCGCAGGCTCTTCGGCCGCACGCCGGTGAAACCCCTGGGCGAGTGCAGGGAAGACTGGCAGATCGCGTGCGAGATCGGCGTGAAGCTTGGCCACCCTGACATCTTTTTCAACGGGAGCGCGGAGGGGGCCTGCAACGAGATCCTCAAGCTATGGAATACCAGCTACGATGACCTGCGGAAAAACCAGGAGAAAGGGGTGACGGTTCCTCCGAAGAGACCCAATACCTATCGGAAATATGAGGTGGGCATGACAAGACCCGACGGAAAGCCCGGGTTCAACACCCCCTCGGGAAAAATAGAGGCGGTCTCCCTGATCCTCAAGAAACACGGGTTGACAGCCCTTCCGGAATACAAGGAGGGTCTCAAAATCTCGAAGGAGTATCCTCTGATGCTCCTTTCCGGGGGCAGGGTGCCCTATATCACCCACAGCAAATGGCGGGATGACGCGCCGTGGTTGCTGGAACTGCAGCCTCAACCCCTCCTTGACATCCACCCTGACGACGCAGCAAAAAGGGGAATTAAGAAGGGAGATGATTTGATTTTGAAATCCGAGTGGGGCCAAGTCCGGGTCAAGGCAAAACCGTCGGTCCTTGTGAGGCCCGGGATCGTGGGGCTCATGCACGGATGGGCCAAGGCAAACGTGAACGAATTGGTGCCGAGGCAGTTCGACCCTGTAACGGGCTACCCTCCATATAAAGAGGTGCCTGTGCAGGTGATCAAGGCATGACAGAGAGCCATTAAGGAGGAGATTTCATATGGCACGATACGGAATGATTGTTGACCTGACTATATGTACCGGATGTATGACCTGCGTGCTGGCCTGCAAGCAGGAGAACCTCACGAAGCCGGGCATTCAGTGGAATAAGATACTGGAGCTGGAGAATACAGCACTCGATGAGATCACGTACGTAAGGCAGTCCTGCATGCACTGCGACAACCCGCCCTGCATGGGAGTCTGTCCGACAAAAGCCATTTCAAAACGGGCTGACGGGATCGTACTGACCGATCAGAAGACGTGCATAGGGTGCAAGGCCTGTATAGATGCCTGCCCCTACAGCGCGCCGCGAATAAACCCCAAAGAAGATTACTTTTCCGGGAATGCGATGCCATATGAGAAGAACGTGGCGCCCTATCGCGTTCAGATGGCTGGCAAGGCTACCAGGTGCACCCTTTGCGCGCACCGGATAGACAAGGGTATGGTGCCGGCCTGCGTCGAGGGGTGTCCTTCGAGGGCACTCATATTCGGTGACCTCGACGACCCCAAGAGCCCGATACGGAAAAAGCTGTGGCAATCAAAGCAACTTTTGGCTGACAAGGGTACCCACCCCAAGGTTTCGTACATTGTTCCGAAGAACGCTTTTCAGCCTTCGGAGAAACGGGTCCTGGAGGACAAGTAAGCCGCAGGTCCGGGTACCACCAAGCTCGATCTAATACAGAGAGGCCCGCCCCCAAGGAACGGGGCCTCTCTGTATTGTTTGCTATAACTCCGCCCTGTTCCACCGAGTAACGATGTCTTTATTTAGCGATCCCCATCTTTTTCAATAGCTTCTCGTAAGTATCGAAGTTGGTCGTCACGTAGTCCTCCAGTTGCCTGCTGTTCCGGTACAACATGGTGAAATGAAGCTCCTTCATAGTCTTCAGAAAGGATGGTTCTTTGGCAGCTTCTGTGAATGAACTCTCTAGCTTTCTCACCACATCGTCAGGCATCCCTTTCGGTCCCCATATAGCGAGGAACATCGGACAGGAGATCTCATAGCCCAAATCCTTGAGAACCGGGACCTGAGGGTAGTCCTCCGACCGTTTTTCACCGAACTGCAGCAATATGCGGGTCTGGCCGGAATCAACCAGGGCAGTCTGGAAATCGCCGGCGCAGAAAGACAAGTGGCCGCCGAGGAGTGCAGCCTGGTATTCGGTTGCACCCTTGAAGGGTATGTGGGTGAACTGTACTCCCTCTTTTCTAGCGATCTCCTCGATGATGATATTGGCCATGCTGTTAGGCGCATTGGTGCCGTAAGTAACTTTCTTCGGGTTTTCCCTGGCGTAAGTAATAAGGCTCTTAAACGTTTTGAATGGGGAGTCAGCCTTGACAACAACTCCAGGGTTCAGATCGACAAATTGCATTATGAATCGGAAATCCTTCATCGGATGGTATGGGAGTTTCTCGGTAAAGGGCAGTATAAAGACGGGCCCGGCCCCCGGACAATGGCCCACAGTATAGCCATCCGGCTTCGCTGTGGCTATGGCTGTAACCCCGATCGTGCCGCCACCACCTGTTTTGTTCACTGCCACAACAGGCTGACCAAGGTATTTTTCCGCCTCTTTCCCTAAGGCACGAAATGCCAGATCGGCAGACGTGCCGGGCGGCCAAGGGATCACAAAGCTTACTGGCCGATTCGGGAACCCTTTGGATTCCTGTGCATACCCAGGCACAGCCGCAAGAATAAACAGACCGGCCAGGAATACCGCTACCGTTTTTTCAGTTCCGAAGCGCCCGAGTCTCATCTCTCCTCCTCTAAAGATTGTTTATTATTCGATTCGCGTCAGCTTCCTGAACAACGCTTAACCCCGCACCCTTGAGGAGTTCGCGTATTGTCAAAATTTCGTGTTTCGTAGGTCTTGGCACAGGGGGGTGCATAAAGGGAAGATCGATCAGTCCACGGAGCCAGGTAGCCACTTTGTATCTCACATGGAGCCGGCTGAACTCAGAATAGATATAGTACTGCATATCTCTCAGGTTGTTGTCCCAGATTCTGCATGCTTCGTTGATATCCCTGCGCTTCCATGCCTCGATATGGGCGACCATGGGCTCCATCGCATAGTTGAAAGAACCAGTAACGCTTCCGTCGAAAAAACCCGTCGCAAGGTTTTCGTGGAACACCTTCGCCGTTGCAGACAGGATCGCCACGTGCCGGTCCAGAGAGCGGAGGGCCCGTGCCACAAGAATTGAGCTATCATAGCTGTAGATCATCTTCCACCCCACGATATTGGGGATCTCTCTGCACATGCGCAGCGTCGCATCGACAGGCAATCCACCACCGAAAGGTCCCGAACCAGGGGCGTTAGGATGGGTGATTGCGGGCAGATCTACCGCATCGACTTCCGCCTTGGCCATGTCGATCCATACCTCCGGATACTTGTTGGCATCCCAGGAAAGGGTAATATCGCTCAGCCCCATGGGAGGACAAAGAAAAAGGCCGTCCGCTCCTGCTTCCTTGGCATCCTTAGCGATCACAACTCCCTGTTCAGGTGTGAGCGCAGAAATGCCCGCAAAAATAGGCATCTTTCCCTTGCACTCCTCGGCAACTATCTCTACGTTTCTCCTTTTCTCTTCTCTACTCAGATAATAGGTATCGCCAGCCGCAGGGTTTATGATGATGCCTCCACCGGCATCAACGAAGACAGGTTGCATAAAATATTTGAGCAGGCCCCTCAAGGCACCCTCGTCAACCGTAAAATCTTTCCGGTATGGGGTAACCATTGCCACGTAAAGCCGATCGAACTCTTTGGGAAAACGGTCTTGCGACATTATAATATCCCTCCCGTTGCTTCGTGTTTTAGAGAAGTCAGGCCAAGCCGCTCCAGATAAGAACACATGAGATCCATAGTGTAACGCCTTCGGGAGCTTCAGAAACATTTCCGCGAGTAATACGTCGTCGGATGACTTCTAATATCCGGATAATGCCGAAAGGGCATTCACCGATCATCACGGGTTCTACCTCAATCCACGGGATAGACTTTGACTATGCCATGTAACTCGATTGCTTAACAAGTGCGAAAAACAAAGTCAAGAATAAACAGCCTCTTGAATCGCCGTTGTAATTAGTTCTGCACGCTCGTCAGTGCAGCCGATAAGTTCATGCTCTAATCCTAAACCACTCTCCCGCTGGAATCTGGCCCTTGCCTATTGTGGGGGACGACCGGTTGTTTCTGGTTCAGGCTCATTCAATCGAGAACCGCGATCGCCTCCACCTCAATCATATAGTCCGGCGATGCCAGGCTCTCGATGATCATAAGGGTGTTGGGAGGCGCGATCTCTCCAAAAAACTCCGTCTTGATTGCCCTGTGGCTTTCCTGGTAGCCGTAGTGCGTCAGGATGGTGGTCATCTTCACGATGTTCTTCAGGCCACCGCCGGCTTCCTGCAAAATGTTCTTAAGGTTGGTATATGCCTGGCGAGCCTGGGCTTCAAAATCCCCTTTGCCAACCAGGTTTCCCTGGACGTCCTTGGCCACCTGGCCGGCGATGTAGAGCGTCTTCTCCACCTTCGCAACATGAGAGTAGCCTCTGTCTTTGGTTTCGTGGACACTCTTCAGTTTCATAATCTCGTGCGCCATAAGATTCCCTCCTTTGACGATCGGACTTGGAAATTTTAATGTCCCTATCCTTTCGCTGTGACATGGTAATCGATTTTATCGGTCCTGTCGAGCGTGTTCCTCAGTTGGAAGGAAAGAATTTGATAGAAAAGCTCTGGTGATATTGTTAACATAACTCTTTCGCCGTCAACAGTTGGTGGGACTCAAAACGCCCCGCCGACATCCAGCGAAGAAGGAAGGCTCTGATGGACCTGTATATTAACAACGATCTGAGAGACATAGAGAAGGCAGTCAGCGAATTCTGTGAGAAAGAGTTCGACCAGGAATATCTCCAGAAGCTTGAGGACGAGCACAGGTATCCACGGGAGCTCTTTGAGAAAATCGGAAAGCTGGGGTTCATAGGCGTAGGCTTCTCTGAAGAGATCGGCGGTTCCGGGTACGGTGCGCTGGGCCACGTAGTTGCGGTGACGGAAATGTGCAGGAGGCTCCCCGGACTGGGCATGGCCCTGAGCCTGGGATATATACCCAGCTTCGTCGTTGACATTTCCGGGAGCAAAGAACAGAGAGAGAAGTATATCCGCCCGGTGATAGAAGGGCAGTACATCCCTGCCTTCAGCGTTACAGAGCCGGACAGCGGGAGTGATATCGGAAACCTCAAGACGCGCATGGAAGAAAAGGAAGATTATTTTGTCGTCAACGGCTCAAAGATATTCACGACGAATGCAGGGTATGCCGATTTCTACACGCTGCTCGTAAAGGATGGAGACAGCATGACCACGCTCCTTTTCGACAAGGAGCAGATCAACGAGAACGGACCCGGGCGCTTTGAGGTAAACGACCTTGGCAGGAAGATGGGCATCAACACAGCCGCAACAGGGGAGCTTGTTTTCAGCGATTTTCACATACCCAAGGACCATGTACTCGGCCAGCGCGGCAAAGGCAAGAAGGTCGCGATTCCCGGGTTCGAACTGAGCAGGATAGTTATAGCGGCACAGGCATTCGGCAGCATGCTCTACGGCTACGAAAAAGCAGCGGACTATGCGAAGAAGAGAAAGCAGTTCGGTAAGCCCATTATAAAATTCCAGTCAATCGAACACGACCTGGTCGACATGTACGTTGAAACCGAAAAGTGCCGGAGCCTTCTCTACAAGACAGCCTGGCTTTACGACAGGAAGGATCCGGAGGCAACTAAGTACGCGTCGATTGCCAAACTGGTGATACCTGAGAGCGCGATACAGATACTAAACAGGTCTATAGATGTGCTCGGCGGGTATGGGTACATGCGCGACCAGGGGCTTGAAGGGGCTCTCAGGGACGTGCGGATAACATCGATATACGAGGGCACCGCCAAGATACAAAAGAATATCATCGCCAAAACGCTCTTCTGATACCAAACCGCCTTCATTCATAGACCCGTGTTTAGACACGGGTACCCCTCTTCCGGGTACCCACGCAGTGGGTGTCTGCGTCGCCCTCCTCCTGCCACCCGGAAGGTATACACTTGAAGGCGAATCGGTATTACTTCTGGCCGGTTCCGCTGGGCGCCGTGTCCTGTCTCGGCTCTACCGTCTTAGGCGCGGTGTCCTGCCTGGTTTGCTGGTCGAAGCCTTTTGACTCATCCGCCTTCTTGGGATCGTCCCAAGGCTGGCTGAGCCGTGTAGGCATGCGGTTCAAGATACCCCAGACCTGTTCACACTCACACGCAAGCGCGGCTCCGGCGTATAGTAAGACTAACATTAAAGCTGCAATGATGCGTTTCATGATACCCCCTTTATGCTTTAGCAATATAATACCACCGGCGCCTGTTGTCACGTCTCATACCGAGTCGCCTTCATTCATGACTCGTGTCAGCGGGTGTGGGCTTGATGATTCAAGTCCTGGGTACCCGCGTGCGGGTGATCGAATACCTAAATCCTAAACAAGTTC
>Ga0316626_10000870_pt1 | contig 12688 bp, 7 predicted proteins | sample OWC_Aug_T1_C1_D5_FD_207656 | JGI IMG/M metagenome (GOLD analysis project Ga0316626, IMG submission 207656) | Wetland soil microbial communities from Old Woman Creek delta, Ohio, United States - OWC_Aug_T1_C1_D5_A | ecosystem: Environmental > Terrestrial > Soil > Wetlands | place: USA: Ohio...
TCTGTATATGTGGCGTGAATACTTCCCCAACGCCATGATTTATGGGGCAGACATAGACCCACAGTTGTTGTTCACCGATCAGCGTATCGATACGGTTTACTGTGACCAGACCAACCCAGACCATTTGATTCACCTGTTGGATGTGACCGGCGGAGACGTAGACCTGTTCATCGACGACGGCCTGCATACGCCGGATAGCCAGATTTTCACCTGCCTTACCGTCATGCCCATGCTTGATAGGCGCGCTACCTATGTAATCGAGGACGCCGGAAATCGGTCTTACCTTCCGCAGTTGCGGGAGTTTTACGACTGCACGGTCTGGAGAAGGTCGCGCACCAAGTACAACGACGACCGCCTGGTGATTGTGAGGCGCATCGAATGAGCAAAGTCAGCATACTCCTGCCCGTAAGGTCTGAGACCTATCCAATGGTGGACGGCATGACCATCCTACAGCGCACAGTCAAGGATATCTACGACAAGGCTACAGGAGATTTTGAAGTCATCGTCGCCTTCGATGGCAAGCCCACACAGATGCTACCAGACTACCCCAACCTAAAAGTCTTGAATTTGGACTGGGGTGGGACTAAGGTGGCGGTAAACGCCGCCGCACTGGTCGCGGATGGGAAGTATTTATTCAAATCCGACGCCCACTGTATGTATGATTATGGTTTTGATGAAAAGTTACAGGAAGGGATGATGGAAGAAACTTGTGTAATTACGCCAAGATTCTACGTTTTAGATGCCGAACACTGGAGCTGGCAGGATGGGCGTTTTTATGATTATTTCAGGCTACCTTGCCCATTTACTTACAAACGCGGGTTTATGTTCCAGGCTGGTGGGCATTGGTCTGAGCGCACAGCCGACAGGGCTGACGTCAGGCCGCTTGACGAAAACATGAAACTGCACGGGTCGGCCTGGTTTATGTCCCGTGAGCATTATTGGGACAGGCTGGGAGGCCTCGACCCGGATAATGGGGCAGGAAGTTGGAACGGCGAGGACATCGAGATCACCATGAAGACCTGGCTTGGGCCTTGGGGTGGAAGGCTGTTGGTCAATAAAGACACCTGGTACGCCCACATGCACAGGGGTGGGCAGAGGCCGCGGGAGTGGCATGTCTCCACCAGGGACGCGTACAGGTCGGCCGCCTGGACTGCGGAATACTGGATGGCGAACCGCTGGGAAGAGCGCGCCCATGATGTCGATTGGCTGATCGAGAAGTTCTGGCCGATCCCAGGTTGGGTAGAAGACTGGAGAGATAGGCTGGCGGAGTGGAGGAAATCTTATGTCTGAACTGGCAGTTGTCATTCCTTCCAGGAATGAGATATTCCTGAGGCGCACCATCGAAGACTTGCTTGCCAATATGCGCGGTGATACCCGCATCATCGCTGTCCTGGACGGTCAGTGGGCTGACCCGCCCGTCGACCAGCATCCCAAGGTCACCCTGATCTACCACCCCGAATCGGTCGGACAGCGCGCCGCCTGTAATGAGGCGGCTAAGATCGCCTTTGATTCCAAGTACATTATGAAATGCGACGCTCACTGCGCCTTCGACGAAGGCTTCGATGTGAAGTTGATGGCGGACATGCAGGACGACTGGACTGTCGTCCCAATCATGCGCAACCTGCATACCTTTGACTGGGTGTGCAAGAATGGGCATCGCCGCTACCAGTCTCCGTCCGGGCCGTGTAAGGAGTGCGGAGAGCCCACCGAAATGGAGGTGGTCTGGATACCCAAGCGCAGTCCGCAGTCTTTGTCGTACTGCTTTGATGCAGAGCCCCATTTCCAATATTTTGGGGAATATCTAAAACGTGAAGGAGTATCCGGAGATTTTAACGAGACCATGTCACTCCAGGGCAGTTGTTTTATGATGACCAGGGACAAGTGGTTCGAGCTGGATGTATGCGATGAGAGCTTCGGGTCTTGGGGAAGTCAGGGAATTGAGGTGGCTGTGAAGACCTGGCTGTCCGGAGGCAGGGTAATCTGTAACCACAAAACATGGTATGCCCACCAGTTTAGGACGCAGGGGGGCGACTTCGGATTCCCGTATGAGCTCAGCGGAAGACAGGTTGAACACGCTAAAAAGACCGCCCGCGGGCTGTTCTTTACAAACTCATGGCCAAAACAAGTCCGCCCGCTGTCCTGGTTGGTGGAGAAGTTCTGGCCTGTGAAAGGATGGACGGATGAAGACCTGGAAAGAATCAGAGAGTTCGATCATGTCATTGGCAATACAAAAGTTACGCCTGTTGAAGAACCAGATAGACTGGAATTATGTAGCGATGATACTGCTGTTGTTGTGGACGATGGTCATGGGACTGGCACTGATGATGTGCGGAATCCTGTGGGTATTGTATCTAATTCTGACAAAGATGTAAGGAGAGGCGTTCTTTATTACACCGATAACCGCATAACCCCACTCATCCAGTTGGCCTGCCAGAGACAGATTGCAGAGTGCGCCGATATATGGGGGATGCCGATAGTCAGCGTCTCCCTGCTTCCGATGGACTTCGGCACTAATATTTCCATCCCGCTGGAACGCGGCTATCTGACCATGTTCAAACAGATACTCATGGGTCTTATTATGCTAGAAGTGGACGTGGTTTACTTCTGCGAACACGACGTCCTATACTCGCCATCCCACTTTGAGTTTATTCCACTGAACGACGACACATACTATTACAACCAGAACTGCTGGAAGGTCGATTACAATACGGGACACTCCCTGTACTACGACTGCAAGCAGACCAGCCAGCTATGCGCAAAGCGGGAGCTCTTGATAACCCATTACACCAAACGTGTCCTGCGGGTCGAGAAAGAGGGCTTCAGCCGTAAGATGGGCTTCGAGCCGGGAAGCCACGGTCGGTCGGAGCGGGTAGACGACTACGGATCGGATATATGGCGTTCAGAGACGCCCAACATCGACATCCGGCACGACGCCAATCTGACTTCTTCCCGCTGGAAGCAGGAGGAGTTTCGCGATAAGCGCAACTGCCGGAACTGGCAGGATGCCGACGAAGTGCCTGGTTGGGGTTATGTCGGCAAAACATTTCAGACTTTATTGGGACACATCAGCCGTACACATAGCTGATTCTGATGTTATAATTACATAAGCCCGCACTAGTCGGGTAGCCCATACTGGGCGGTTTGTCGCACACACGCGACTTGATTTCTATATCGGCGCGCGCGCATAAGGTGTGTGACAAATGCCACTTTCCACAAATTCCACACAATTCAATAGGGGTCGGTTTTAATGCCCACCACCATCGGGCCTATTGCGGTCAACGCCAGCGCAGACGACGCGGATGAGTTAGCCTCAACCGTCGTCAATATTACCAATAACCCACTGGCAAACTGCGAGGATGCGGGTATCTGGAACGGCTGGATATTCCGCGGTATTAACATCCCTGCCGGTCAGACCATCACCGACGCCTACATCATCATAAACTTCACGTCCACAGCACTAGATGAGCCAGACGTTACCATCTACGGCCTGGACACCGCCACGCCTGCCGCTTTCCAGGCTGTCAATGGGAATATCAGCGGGCGAACCCGCACGACCGCCAGCGTGAACTGGGCGGTAGCCAATGCCGGGTCTGATGATGTCAATACTTCTGCGCTGACGACAATCGTTCAGGAACTATACACCAGCTATGGGCCTTACAGCAACGGTGTGATGGGCTTTGTGTGGACGAGCAGGGCAAACGATACAGGCAGGGACACCTCTGAGACCAGCTACGACGGCAGTACGACCTTGTGCGCCAGGCTCGTCATCACCTTTACCGGGCCTTCTGCGTCGGTCTCGCCCAGTGTAAGCCGGTCGCTCTCTCCGTCGGCTTCGTTATCCCCATCGCCGACACCTTCCCCAAGCGTAAGCCAATCCGCCTCAGCAAGCCCGACAGAATCTGCGTCAGTCAGCCCGTCCGTCTCTCCCAGCGTCAGTCCATCAGTTAGCCCATCGGTTAGCCCATCGGCAAGTGTAAGTCCGTCTGTATCACCCAGCGTATCGCCTTCTATAAGCCAAAGCCCATCGGAAAGTCCTTCGGTTTCCCCGTCGCCAAGCGTTAGTCCATCTGTATCTCCAAGCGAATCCCCGTCGGTCTCGCCTAGTGTTAGCCCGTCAGAGTCTCCTTCAGTATCTCCGAGCGTGTCTCCGAGCGTCAGTCAATCGGCATCAGAGAGTCCTTCAGTAAGCCCAAGCGTCAGCCCGTCTGAAAGTCCGTCTGTTTCTCCAAGCGTCTCACCTTCTGTATCAGAGTCCCCCAGTGTCAGTCCGTCTGAAGTACCCGCGATTGAAGGAACAGTATGTTGGGGGCATGACACCGGCGTCACACAGACCAATATACGTGACTTTACCGGCAACTGGACTGGCACAGGCGAGATCGAGAACGCTGGCGATGCCGAGCGTGTGGCTCTTAATTCTGGCGAGTACATGGAATCGGAGATTGTCAATACCGGTGATATGAGAGTGAGGATATATCAGAACTTTTATGCCGCTGGCGATACGGTGACAATCAAATACAAGAATGCCGCAACGCAGGGAGACATTGCTGGCGCAGTCTGGAATACCTACAGCGGAGAATTTACATCGCTTGGTTATATACAAGTAAGGATAGAGGTATAAATGTCTTCACCAGTTAGAAATGCAAGACTAGCAGCCGAAGCGCAGGGTTTCACCGAGATCATCGAGCGCGGGCGCGGCTCACTCAGGATGCGTAATCCGACTACCGGGCAATTCTGTCTTGACGTGGCTACTGGCGGAAGGGGTTTCCATTATGGCGCGAACGAAGCCGACTCGGACTGGGAAGTCGATACCGGTGCATGGCAGTATAAGATGGTCAAGGGGGAGTTCAATCTGTTTTCCCGCGACGTGCTCAACGCAGGTGACACAATCCAATGGGTCGAACCGATTAGCGGAGAGAGTGTCACGCTCCAGCCGCTTGCCCTTAACTGGGTCGATAACGTTACTGACTCACGCCAGCAGATCACACAACCCCAAGCAGTTACAGCACAAGTCGTGAATGGGGATGAGCTTTACTGGCAGGATGGCTATGGAACAGGTCGCCATTTCAAGTACAAAGCGACGACTACTAAACTTCTGAAACAGATCATCATTGACAGCGCGGCGAACCTACCAGCACCAACGGTTGCTAATCCGTATCTTGAAATCGAGTTCATCTTAAAGAAGTCTGCCGGGGTAACTGAGTTTATTGATGGAGTTGAATGGGATCGCACCAATACCGTCATCACACCCAACGAGATCGAGTACAGGTTGTCAAACGGAACACCAATCTGGTACTTTGCTAAGCCGGTATTGAAAGACAGCACAGTAGCCGGAGCGGTTGGCGGGCTAATCCAGCTAAGACGTCAGGGGAATACCCGCTATGTAACTGTCCGATTTCCAAAGTCTTTTATCGACACGGCAGTATTCCCGATTTACCTTGACCCGACCATCGATCCAGACTTAGAAGCTAACACAGATGATGGCAGGTGGGAAATAGGTGGGGCTAACTATAATACTACTGCTGGATGGGCTGGAAATTATTATGGTGCTTGGGGTGCATGGGAAAGGTTTCCGGGCATATCTGGACTTTCTGGAGTTACGATCACGACCTCCTACTTCAATCCTGTCGATGCGGCAGCGTCACAGCTCGGAAATCCAGTAACCCGGATATACGCCAATGAGGTAGCTGCCCCAACCTATCCGACCAGCGCGGAGAACGCGGATGCCAAGGCTGTAACTGCAAATTATACGAACTGGACTAGCGACGCAACAATATCGCCCAGTATTAATGCGGTCTTACAGGAAATCGTTGACGACCTCGATCCATCAGCGATCATGCTGCTCATCAAAGATAACGGAAGCGCAGCAAATGAGAACTTTTTTGCATGGACAGGCTTTGATTCTGGTTATGTCCATGTATTACACATCGAGTATACGTCAGGAGTAAGTGGTTCTGCTAGCTTAAGTCCAAGCCCGACATTATCGCAATCGCCAAGCGCGTCACCTACGCTGAGTCCATCCGCTAGCGCAAGCCCCAGCGTAAGCCTGTCGGTATCACCCTCGGTAAGTCCGTCACCATCGGTCTCCATCAGTATAAGTCCGTCGGCAAGCCCATCCACGTCTCCAAGCGTAAGCCCCTCTGTCTCTCCGAGTTTAAGCCTATCGGCTAGTGTCTCTCCATCGGCCTCCCCCAGCGTAAGCCCGTCGGTAAGTCCATCTGTAAGTCTATCGGTATCGCCTTCGGTAAGTCCGTCACCATCGGTCTCGCCCAGCATAAGCCCAAGTCCGAGCGTATCACCCTCGGTGAGTCCATCCCCAAGTGTCTCGCCATCGATCAGCCAAAGCCCGTCGCTCAGCCCATCTGCATCGGTGTCCCCTAGCCCGTCGGCTGGCGTAAGCGGCTCTGCGTCGCTAAGCCCATCCCGCTCGCTCTCGCCATCTGCAAGCCCGTCGCCATCGCTAGGGCCGACTGGAGAAGTGTGCTGGGGGCATGACACTGGAGTAACGGAGGCAAATATATTGGACTTTGCAGAGAACTGGTTTGGCACGGGAACGATTGCTGGATCGGGAGACGCGGAGACAATCTGCTTGGACAGCGGCGAGTACATGGAGTCAGAGATCGTGGACACAGGCGACTACCGGGTATGGTTAGGACAGAATGTATACGATGTATCGGGCGACGATGTGACTATGAAGTACCGCACCGTGGCGGTGCTCGGTGATATGCCGGGAGAGCCGTGGGTCTTATATACTGCGCCGTTCAACTCATTGGGATACACACAAATCAGGTTGGAAGCTACTGGGCTTGGACTGCTGAGTATCAGTGGAGATAACACTCGCTATTTTGTCAATGGAGCAGGAACGCCGGTTTACCTTGCGGGAGCGCATACCTGGAATAATATGCAGGACATGGGAACGGGAAACCCTCCTGCGGCTTTCGACTATTCTACATGGTTGAGCTATATCAACACACGCGGTCATAACGTTTTTAGGATGTGGGCATGGGAGCAAAGTCGCTGGTCGTGCGAGGTCAACAGCGACAATCAATATTTCTATCCAAATGTATATGGACGCTCCGGCACATCCGGCAATAACGACGGTGGGAATAAATGGGACTTGACTACCTTCAACCAGGATTACTTTGACCGCCTAAGAGCGCGAGTTATAGAGGCTGGAAACCTGGGAATGTACTGCATTGTTATGTTTTTCAATGGTTGGAGTATTGGAGAGATACTATGGGCTTCACCAGGATATAAACAGCCTTTCGATGGTCATCCCTATAATGCCACAAATAATATCAATAGTATTGATGGAGACACGAATGATGATGGCGACGGATACGAAACACAGCAAGACAGCATCGCAGCGGTGACAACTCTCCAAAAGGCTCTGATTGTAAAATTTGTTGACACTCTGAATGATTTAGATAATGTACTATGGGAGATTTGCAACGAGGCGGGCGATGCAACTGCCGAAGAGGAAACTGATTGGGAAACTGCTTTAGTTACCTACCTGCGTTCCTATGAAGCGGGAAAGGCAAAGCAACATCTTATCGGGGTAAATATGCCCGTTGCCTATGTCGATACTATCGGGGCGGACTGGACTTCGGCAAACGGCATCGACTCCGATATGGATGACCCTCCGGAAGCAGCCGGAACTTATGGGCCGAGTGTATTAGACAGCGACCACAACGGCGGGATCGTGAATGGCTGGAATCCATTCCGTCATTTCTGTAAAGGACATGGCGGGGTATTGTATATGGACAATTATGACGGTTCTGCCATTGGAGGAGGTGGAACAGGAAGCGATGATAGGGCAACAGTAGTCTGCGAATATACCCGCTATAACCTGGGTTATGTGTTGGATTATGCCGCCAGGATGGATTTACTCAACTGCACCCCACAAAGCGCATTGTGTTCTACCGGATACTGCCTACGTAAAGCCGACACACATTATTTGTGTTACCAACCTGGGAGTGCTAATTTCACCCTTGATTTGACAGAAGCCAGTGGGACATTTACAGTCGAATGGCTGGAGTGCGCTGATGGAACGGTATCATCGGGAGGCACTATAACCGGAGGGGCGGAGCGCACACTCGACCCACCCGGCACAGATTATGTCGCCTTTGTGTATAAGTAGGAAATATGGCTGTTAGAGTTGTTGGCTCTGCGACAGAACATCTAAAAATAACCAGTGGCTTCTTTGACACGACAGGGGCTTGGACGGTTGCCTTCTGGATGCGGTATAGGAGCGATCCCGGTGGCTGGCAAGCTGCGTTTGAGGTGGCTTATGATGGTAGTAATGATTATGCTATCATCGAGTCGGGCGATGGGGGATTTGATGTCCAGACACACTTATTAATACATTCGGGTGTTTTCAATGATGTTACCGTAATTGCGTTGACTAGTGACGTTTGGTATTATTTGGCTATAACGCAAACGGCTGCTGATGTGCGTAAGCTGTATATAATACAAGAAAATGAAACTGTTAACTCAGCAACATCAGGAAACAGCACACAGTATTCTAATCAACCGACCATATTGACCCTAGGAGGGGCATCTGTATTTGGTGAATGGGTCGATGCTGCCTTTGAGAATTTCCGGGTATGGACAAGAGAGCTAAGTCAAGCGCAACTGATAACCGAGAGCAATTATTCTACTGTTCAGGACTCTAGCAATTTATGGGCAGACATCCCGCTCCTGACTGATGCAGACACCAATGATATTTCTGGTAACGGACACCACTTCACAGTAGTTGGGACAATTGACACGGAGGTAGGGCCGCTAGTTATTTCGCCATCTGTTAGCCCAAGCCTTTCTCCAAGCGCAAGCCCATCGTCCAGCCCGTCGGTATCTCCGAGTGTCTCTCCAAGTGTAAGCCCAAGCGTCAGTCCTTCTGCGGCAGCAGTTTATTATGTCGAGGACGTGGTTGTGGATTTTGCTGGCTCTGCGTCGATCAGTCCATCGCCATCGGTATCTCCATCGGAAAGTCCATCAGTAAGCCCGTCTGTCTCGCCAAGTATAAGCCCAAGCGTTAGCCCTTCTGCAAGCGTCAGCCCATCGGTATCTCCGTCTGCAAGTGTAAGTCCGTCTATCAGCCTATCGGTATCTCCATCGATTTCGCCATCGCCATCTGTCAGCCCATCAGTCTCTCCATCTGCAAGTGTAAGTCCGTCTATCAGCCCATCGCCTTCGGTCTCTCTGAGTGTAAGCCCATCCGTCAGTCCATCGGCATCTGTCAGCCCATCGCCATCGGCGGGAGTAAGCGGGTCAGCATCTCTAAGCCCAAGCCCGTCGGTCTCTCCTTCGGTATCTCCGTCAATAAGCCCATCGGCAAGTCCCAGTGTATCGCCGAGTGCATCCCCATCAGTCAGTCCGTCGGTATCGCCATCACCCAGCGTATCCCCTTCGGTATCGCCGAGTGTAAGCATCTCTGCAAGCCCGTCAATTTCACGGTCTGCGTCTGTCTCTCCAAGTGTAAGTCCTTCTGTACCACCAGTTGAGTGCGTGCAGGATGTTGTCCTTAGATTTTTGGGTAGCCCATCTCTAAGCCAAAGCCCATCAGTATCACCCAGTCCAAGTATCAGCCCATCCGCAAGCGCAAGCCCGACCTTGTCTGCCTCAGCATCGGTTTCGCCATCTGTCAGTCCATCGGTATCGCCTTCAATCAGCCCAAGTCCAAGCGCGTCGCCAAGCGCAAGCCCATCGGTCTCTCCATCCGTTTCTCCAAGCGCGAGTGTAAGTCCATCGGTAAGCCCAAGCGTTAGCCCTTCAGTCTCGCCGTCGGTATCTCCGAGCGTTTCCCCATCGGTCTCTCCATCTGCCAGCGTAAGTCCTTCGGTTAGTCCGTCGGTTAGCCCTTCGGTTAGTAGATCGGTCTCTCCGAGCTTAAGCAAGTCGCCCAGCGTTTCACCTTCGGTCAGTCCAAGCGCGAGTGTGTCGCCGTCGGTGAGTCCTTCGGCAAGTGTCAGTCCATCCGTAAGTCCATCGGTTAGCCGGTCAGTCAGTCCAAGTGCGAGTGTATCTCCATCGGTATCCCCATCCGCGAGTGTCAGTCCATCAGTCAGCCCATCAGTATCCCCGTCAATCTCACTATCCGCGAGCGTCAGTCCATCAGCAAGCCCGTCAGTGTCTCCATCGGTGAGCCATTCGGCAAGCGTAAGTCCTTCGGTGAGTCCAAGCGTTTCGCCATCGATCAGCCCTTCCCCATCAGCATCGCCGTCGGTCAGCCCAAGCGTTTCACCATCCGTCTCGCCTTCGGTCAGCCGCAGTATAAGCCCATCCGCCAGCCTGTCGCCTTCACCTTCACCATCCCCAGGCGCAGTACCCTGGTATCTGGCAAGCACACTGACACTGACCACCGGCTCGATTCAATCTGGAACGCTGGAGGATACTTACACCGACAACGGCGTTGAGCTTATCCTGAATGAGACTGCGGGAACGCCGGGATTTGCATACGACTTCCGCTTTGGAGACGATGAAGCCGTACCTACCACTGCTTTGTATGCAAACTTCAAAGCCTGGTACGAAGGCAACCTTGGTCACAATGTAAAGCTACAGCAGTTCAACTACAACACATTGGGGTGGACGAATGTCACCGCAGACGCCCAGGACTTCCCCGACGCGGTAGGCGAGCAGACTTACCAGTTTACACTGATCGACGACCCGAATTATATATCTGGCAATCAGATCACCCTGCGGGTCGTACACACTTCGGCTGGCAATATCACCCACAACTTCCACATTGACTTGCTGTACCTGTCTTTATCTGGCATAAGCGGGTCTGCATCTTTATCCCCATCCCCAAGTCTGAGTCCATCGCCGTCGGTCAGTCCGAGCGTAAGCCCGTCGGTTTCTCCATCGGTCTCTCTAAGTGTAAGCCCAAGTATAAGTCCTTCGGCGAGTGTATCCCCGTCAGTTAGTCCGTCGGTATCGCCTTCTATCAGCCCAAGCCCGTCGGTAAGTCCTTCAGTTTCTCCATCGCCAAGCGTAAGCCCATCGGTTAGTCCTTCGGTATCTCCTTCGGTCTCCCCATCCGCGAGCGTTTCCCCATCTGTGAGTCCGAGCCCAAGTCCATCTGTCTCTCCTTCGGTATCTCCTTCTGTAAGTCCATCTCCATCAGTCTCTCCGAGTGTAAGCCCATCGGTAAGTCCATCCGCATCTGAAAGCCCAAGCCCGTCAGCGGGCGTTAGTGGGTCGGCGAGCGCAAGCCCATCCGTTAGTCCTTCGGTAAGCCCAAGCCTGAGTCCGAGCGCAAGTGCCTCGCCTTCGGTTAGCCCAAGTCCATCGGTCTCACCATCGATTTCTCCATCGGTCTCTCCCAGTGTCTCACCGTCGCCATCGCCATCGGTGTCGCCATCCGTGAGTCCGTCTGCGAGCGTAAGCCGTTCGGTCAGCCCATCGGCATCCGTAAGTCGGTCTATTAGCCCATCGGCATCTGTTAGCCGGTCGGTATCACCGTCCGCAAGCGTTAGCCTGTCGGTCTCACCGTCCGCAAGCGTTAGCCGGTCAGTCAGTCTAAGCGCGAGCGTCAGTCTATCCGTATCTCCAAGCGTATCGCCATCCCAAAGCCGGTCTGTATCGCCCTCGGTATCGCGCAGTATAAGTCCCAGCGCCTCATTATCGCCTTCATCCAGCCCAAGCCCCAGCCCGTCGGCAGGTGTGAGTGGGTCGGCCAGTAGAAGCCCATCGGTCAGTCCAAGCGTCTCGCCCTCGATTTCACCATCCCCATCGGTGAGTCCGAGCGCATCACCATCGGTAAGTCCCAGCATTTCACCGTCGGTATCTCCGTCGGTAAGTAGATCGATAAGCCCATCCGCCAGCGCAAGTAGGTCGGTCAGCCCAAGTGCGAGTGTTTCTCCATCTATTTCTCCGAGCGCTTCGGTTTCACCGTCGGTCAGTCCCAGTGTTTCGCCATCAGTCTCGCCTTCCGTGTCTCCGAGTGTCTCTCCATCGCCATCTCCATCGGTCAGCCGGTCGATCAGTCCAAGTGCAAGTGTATCCCCAAGCGTAAGCCCGTCAGTATCTCCATCAGAATCTCCAAGCGTAAGCCCGTCAGAGTCTCCGTCTATATCTCCGAGCGCAAGCCTGAGTCCATCGGCGTCTGCATCTCCGAGCATATCTCCCAGCCCATCGCTGTCTCCAAGCGCATCGGCAAGCGCATCCGCAAGCCCATCCGTGTCTCCAAGCTCCTCAGTAAGCCCAAGCCCTTCCCCCGCACCTGGGTCTGAAATCTACTTCAAAGCCATGTGGAAGGGACACTTCAAGAGAGGGCGATAGACAGGTATAATAGAGTTAAGGAAGGTGATTAATGTGGTATCCCGAATTAAAACTCAATCAAATTAATCGTATTTGTTTTGTGCTGTGCGACAACAACTACACCGAGGTAGCCGGTCTTGGTGGTACATTCCTGTACTTTATCTCAAAGAACGGCGGCGCATTCCTCGCTGGCACTGGCGCAAAGGCGGAGATTGGGAATGGGTGGTACACAGCCCTGCTTCCTGCCGCGGAGTGCAACACCATAGGCCCGGTCGCCATACGGACGTCGGCTGGCGGGACGATCCAACAGAACCTGGAGTACGTCGTCCAGCAACGCAACGCCGGTTGCATAGATTACACCTACACCGTCTTGGACAGCGTCACATTCCTGCCGATACCGGGAGTCGAAGTCGATGTCTACACAGACCTGGCT
>Ga0316626_10000871_pt1 | contig 12687 bp, 11 predicted proteins | sample OWC_Aug_T1_C1_D5_FD_207656 | JGI IMG/M metagenome (GOLD analysis project Ga0316626, IMG submission 207656) | Wetland soil microbial communities from Old Woman Creek delta, Ohio, United States - OWC_Aug_T1_C1_D5_A | ecosystem: Environmental > Terrestrial > Soil > Wetlands | place: USA: Ohio...
ATCGGGGCGATCAGCTCGCCCTGGAAGCGGTAGCGGAAGAGGTCCTCGTACTCCGGCTCGAACTCGCTCAGGTAGCGGAGGAATGCCCGGAGACGGAGATCGTATCCGCCGGGCGTCGTGCCGCGCGTCCACAGGTCGAGCTGGTGCTGCATGAAGTTGCTCGTGTCCTGGCCGAAGGTCTGCTGGCCCGCGAGCTCAGTGCGGGTGAACGAACCGATGTAGCGGCCGTCGATCTGCATGGCCCTGGCCGCGGTCGCGCCTCCGAGGAGCGCGCAGCCGGCCATCGTGAACAGGATCGAGCAGGCCGCTCGGCTCACCATCCGATCTCGCTCCCGCTCGTGTCCTCGCCCGGGGAAGGATGGTGGACGTTGTAGCTCGTGGCGGTCGAGTAGTCGCGGCCATGGCAGTCGTAGCAAGCCAGGAGCGAGCTCGACTTGTGCGCTTCCCGGTCGGAGATCGCGTTCATCACGATGCCCTCGACCGTCTGCACGCCGGGGATTCCGTCGCTCGCGATGTGGCAGCCGAAGCAGAAGCGGCGACTCTGCTCCGCGTTCAGCCGCGGGTCGGTGAGCCCGCTCCAGCCGAGTCGCTGGTCGCTCAGGACGAAGGCGTTCGGCTGCACCCGGTTGTTGCCCTCGGACCCATGCGGATTGTGGCAGTCGTAGCAGGGGAGCTTGTCGCCGATCCGGATGTGCGCGGGCCAGTAGAGCGCGATCCGCGGGTTCTTCCGGATCTGATGGCCGGCGGTCTCGCCGTTCAGGCCCGCATCGTAGAAGTCGGCGATCAGGCGGTTCTCGGGATCCAGGCCGGGGAGACCTGCTTGCCGGTGGCACGAGAAGCAGAGCCCGTACTCGGCCGGCGGCCCGATCGCCGTGTGGCCGCCGATGCCGGCGTACGTGCCGGTGAGGATGTCCCGCCGGTTCGGCGTGCCGTGCGGGTCGTGGCAGTTGAGGCAGAGCCCCTCGCCGCCCTCGTCCTGGCGCGGCATGTCCGGATCATGGGCGTGCGGCGAGTAGTAGCGCCCCGCGGCGGTGACCCGGGGATTCCGGTAGGCCACCTCGCCGGGCCAGCGTCCGCGGAATTCGACGCCCGCGCGCCGCTGGCCGCCCGTGTTGGCCTCGAAGTACCCGGCGTCGGGCTCGAGGTCCGGAATGCGATCGCTTTCGCCGAGCGGGTAATTGGTGGGGCGGGCCTGATGGCAGGGGGTCGCGCCCTGGGACCAGAAGGCGAGGCTGTTCGAATTGTCGGTGAAGAGGTTGGTGGCCGCCGGCGCCTGATCACCCTCTTCGGTGTGCGTCGAATGGCACTGCGTGCATTCGCCGCGGGTCGGCGGCTCGGTCGCCACGCGGAGGACGCCGGTCGTGGCGTTTCCGTGCGGGTCGAAGACGAGTTCCTGGGCGGTGACGGCAACCCACGCGGCGAGCACGAGCACCGCCGTGAGGACCATGCCGGATAATGGTCTCACCGGTCGTTCTCACCGGCCGAATGTCTCGAGTTCGCGGAGTCTGGGGGGATGGCGAGAGGATCCGCGAAGGGTCGGGTCCGGGCGCCGACCTGGGCCGGAATATCGGCGCCCGGTCCCGTGGGATCCGGGCCCCGGAGGACCCGGATCCAGAACTTGACTTAGACTACCACGGGTTCGTGTTGGCGCCGCCCTGCGTATGGCAGGCACGGCAGGTGTTCCGCATGTCGACGCCGTTGTCGCCCTGCTCGGTGATCGCTCCGGAGCCGACCATGTAGATCAGACCGAAGGGGTTCTGATTCCCGTGCGCCTTGTGGCACGAGAAGCAGGACGGGGTCAGATCGGTGTCGGTTCCGCTGTAGTTTCCTGCCTTCGTTCCGGCAAACGACATGACCTGGGTCTGGTTCGCACCTTCCTGGACGAAGCGGGCCAGGTTCGAGTGACCACCGCTGACGGCGCCGATGTTGACACCCGCGTTCGGGTGCCGGATGAACTCGACGGCCGGACTGCCGGTGCCGCCGACCTCGGGGCCGCCCACCGTGCCATGGAAGTTCGTGTGGCAGCCCTTGCAGAACTCGGCATACCGCGAAGCTGTCTGGTCCGGCTCGTTGTGCGTGATACCAGAGCGCCCGTAGTGGCCGGCAGCCACGCCGCTCGACACATCCTCGTGCACCCACGCCGCGCTGGCGCCGCCCGGGTTCGCGCCCTCGACGTCGCCGCGGGTGTAGGTGATGCTGGTCGGGAAGCCGGTCCCGGAGCCGAGGAACAGGTTACGGAACCCGCCCTGCGCGGCGAAGGCCCCCAGGTTGCCGTTGGTCCGCCCGTGCGGAGCGTGGCAGTTCGTGCAGTTCAGGCCGTGCGCATCCGGGGTCCAGGTGCCGCCCGGCGTGGTCCCTGTGTAGTTGAGCGTGTGGCCGGTCGCCGGCGGATAGAGCCCGTTTCCGCCCAGCTCGTTCAGCGCGCCCGCCTGCCGGACGTAGCCGCTCGAGTGCGCCTCGAACACGTCCGGCGCGAAATTCTGGCCGTCATGGCAGCCGAGGCAGAGGCTGTTGATGTCGTTCCTGAGCAGGTAGAGGTACGGGCCGCTGGCGCCGAGCGGATTGAAGACGCCGGTGCCATTCGGGTTGTAGCCATGCGACTGGCTGTAGTGCATGACATGGCAATCGGAGCAGACCAGGTCCTGCAGGAAATGGTAGTCCCCCGCGAGGGCGAGGGAGGCCATCGCCACCAGGCCCAGGGCGACTCCCGCGGTTACGAGTACTCGCTTCACGATTCACCTCCGGTTGGTGAGACCCGCCATTCCTCAGGGCTCGGCTGACGCCTCTTCCCCTTGGTCTGGCGGAAGGCCTTCGATTTCCAGCCGGATGACCTGGCAGCGGGAATCGCCCCGCTCCAGCACCACCAGCTGATCTGGGGCCAGAAACGCGCATGCGGCCGGGTACTTGAACTGCCCGGGTCCGGTACCGAAGCCCCCGATGCGCCCCCGGTATTCACCGCGGCGATCGAGGATGCTGATCGAGTGCCGGATGGTGTCGGTGACCCAGAGGTTGCCCTCCGGGCCCCAGACGGCGTGGACGGCCATCGAGAAGGTCCCGTCGCCCTCGCCGTGCTCGCCGAATGCGGCGAGGAGCGAGCCATCCATGGCGTGGATGGCGATCTGGCGGGAGGCCTGCGGGTCGATGACCGCGATTTCTGTTTCCTCGTGATTGACGGCAATGGCGATCGGGCTCAGCCACGAGCCCGCTGCCGTTTCCGGGAATCCGATCTGCCCCTCGAAGCGGCCTAGGGCGTCGAGGACGAGGACCCCCGAGCGCTTGCCGGCGCAGAGGAGGTAAATGCGCCCGCTCGCTCCGATGGCGATCGCCTTGGGTCGCGCCTGGCCCTCGAGATCTTCAGGAAGCGGAGGATGGAGGTAGCCGATGTGCGTCCCGGTCGGGCTCAGGACCTCGATGTCCGTGGCCATCGCGTCCACGAGGAAGACGCGACCCTGCCGGTCGAAGGCAAGCGACGCCGGCTCGACGAGCCGCCGCGCCATGGCCTCGAGCGATGGGTCGTACTGGACCGAGCCCCGGGAGCGGCCGCGGCGATCGAAGGTCACCAGGCGCTGGTTTCCGGTGTCGGCGATGAGGAAGATCCCGCGCGCCGAGTCGGCGGTGAGGTTCCGCGGGTGCCGGAAGACATCGAGAGCGGAGGGGCCATAGAGGATCGCGTCGACCGAGCGGATGGAGACGGCCGCCGCCGCGCTCTCATCGAGCGCGGCAGGGGCCGGCGCCGTGAAGCCGAGGGTGGCGGCGAGGAGGGCTCCCAGCGGGAGGATGTAGCTGGCCGACGCGCGGTGGCCCAAGTCTGCGTAACTCCTGCAAGTCCAGCGCTGCACAGCTCGTCCTTACGCAGGGGGCGAGGGAGATGCCAGCCTGCCAAAGGCGAACCGAGCGTCTAGGGGGCCGATAGGCAACCGCCGGGCCATCGGGTGCACCTTGCAACAATATTATTTTTCAATGATTTACATATGATTGGCCAGAAGCTGTCCGCCCCATTTCGGACATGCGGGCGAAAAAGGGGTGTGGCGGCTGACATAATGACACTCTGTCTGGAGAGGGGCGCCCTGGCTTGCCCAGAGCCTACGGCAGGCGAGCAGGCAGACAAAAAGTCGGTCCGATTCGTTCGGGCGGTGCCGAGACGGAACGGCGGTGGGCCGGGAAACCCGCACTGGGGATCTGCGGCCGGGGACCGGGACGGCCGATTCCGTTCGTGGAGATCGGGCACGGTCTCGCGCGCCGCCGGCGCCTCATGCGATCGCGCTGCGCGGTTCCCCCCAGCGTATACTCACAGTGCTCCCAGTCATCGCCCATGCGGTCCCGTTCCCGAGGATGTCATCGATGAAGCCCTCCTTCTCGATCCGGCAGTGCGGTCTTCCTCTCCTCATGCTCGCGGCCCTCGTGGCCGCCGCTCCTGCGCCGGCGCAGATTCCCCTCGGTGGGCACATTCGCGGTCTCGTCACCGATGACTCGGGAGGGCCGATTGCCGGCGCGCGCGTGGTCGCGGGCTATGGCCGTCCCGAGATGCCGCCGATCCCCCCGATGCCGCCCGATTCCGGACTGGTCGCGACGAGAACCGATCGCGCCGGACGCTACGATCTCGACGTTCCATACCCCGGCTGCTATCTCGTGCATGCCGGCGCCGCGGGGTATCTGGGTCTCTTCTATCCCGGCGTCCCCGATCCGTGGCAAGCCACCTGCATCGATGTCGACGGTGGTCGCGTGATCGATGGCATCGACTTCCGCCTCGGCCCTGCTGGCGCGATCGCGGGCCGTGTGACCGACGCGCGGAGCGGCGAACCGATCGCCGGGGCCATGGTCCAGGCCTGGCCTGCGTTCCGCGATTCGACGCTCATCCCGCCCGGCGATCCGCCGATGGGCGAGCCGGGGCAGGGTGGCGACCCGAGCGCGCCACCGCACGGGGGCGACCCCGGCTACCCCGAGCACTGGGGCGGCTTCGCGAGGACGGGTCCCGACGGCACCTACCGGATCGAGGGTCTCGTCGCCGGCGATTACTTCGTGCGCGGCGAGGCCGATGGGCACATCGGTGAATTTTACGACGACGCGCAGAATGTTGAGGAAGCGACTCCGGTCGCGGTGTTGCCCCCCGATGCGACACCCGGCATCGATCTCGCGCTCGGGCGGGGCGGTTGCATCCTCGGCCGCGTCGTCGCGGCCGACACGAGGGAGCCGATCGCTGGCGCCCTCGTCACGATCGGCGGCATGTGGCCGGTGCCGCCCGAGCCGCTGCCGCCGCCGGGCGAACCCGGCGACCCGCCGATGGGCGACCCCGACGGTGGTGGCGAAAGCGGGGGCGGCAGTAACGGCGGCGTCGTCTATCCGGAGCCCGGCTATCCCGATCGCGGTGTCGCCGTCACCGCCCGCGATGGCACCTACCGGATCTGCGGTCTCCCGCCCGGTGACTATCTCGTGCACGCCTGGGCCGATGGCTATCTCGGCGAGTTCTACCTCGACGCGCGCTGCCCCGATGAGGCCGATCCAGTCGCCGTGCCGGCCGATGGCGAGGTCGCGGGCATCGACTTCACGCTCGGCCGCGGCGGCGCCATCGCAGGCACGGTGACGGCCGATGGATTGCCGCAGCCGGGCGCCTGGGTGTGGGCCTATCCCGTGCGCGGCGATTCTACTGCGGTGCCGGACCCGCCCTATCCGATGTGCGGCGTGATGCACGGCGGCGATGCGATGGCCGATTCCACCGGCTACTACGTGCTCTCCGGCTTGCCCACCGGCGAGTACTTCGTCATCGCCGAGGCACCGGGGTATCTGCCGACCTTCTTCGGCGGCGGACAGGATCCGCGGACCGCGACCCCGGTCGCGGTTGTCGCACCCGAGACTGCGATCGGCATCGACATCGCGCTCGAGCGGGGCGGCGCGATCGCGGGTGTCGTCCGCGACCAGGAGACGGGCGCGCCCGTCGTGCGCGCGTGGGTCGAGGTGTACCTGCCGGGGATGGGGTACCCATGCTATCCGGACTATCCGGGCAGCAACCCGGACGGGTCCACCGGCGATCCGGATGATCCGACCTACCCCGACGGCCAGCCCGGCGGTCCGATGCGCGGCCCGCTCGGTGCGCCGACCGACGAGAACGGCGCCTACCTGATCGAAGGCGTCCCGGGCGGCGAGCACATCGTCTACGCGTCGGCGTGGGAGCAGGGGTACGAGCCGGAGTTCTACCGCGATGCGCGCTCGCCGGAAGCGGCGACCCCGATCGTGGTCGTTGCTCCCGAAACGACGACCGGCATCGACTTCACGCTGGCGCGCATGGCGCCGCTCGATGGCGCGATCGGCGGGCGGGTGGTCGCCGCGGAGAGCGGCGATCCGATCGGCGGTGCGGTCATCGTCGCCATGTCGCTCGCCGGGCAAGCGGGGTTCGGTGTTGCCGACTCGACCGGCTTCTACCTGATCCCATCCCTTGCCGCCGGCGACTACTACGTCCTCGCCGCGGCGCCCGGGCGAGTGGGCGAGTTCTACGACGGCGCCATGAGCTGGGAGGAGGCGACACCGGTGGCGGTCAGCGGGCCGGTCCGGGGCATCGACTTCGCGCTCGATCTCCTCGGCTCCGGCCCGGGTATCCTCTCCGGCCGCGTCGTCGACGGTGACGGCGCCGGCATCGCGCAGGCCTGGGTGTACGCCGAACCCGAGGCGGGCGGGGCGCCCGGGTTCACGACCACCGGCGCCGACGGGCGCTACGTGATCGGCGGGCTCGAGCCCGGCATCTACCACGTGCGCGCGACGCGGCCCGGGATGGGCGATGCCTATCACTCGCACGGGACGCCCGGCGGTCCCGGCGAGCCGATCGAGGTCAGCGCGTCGCCGCTCTCGGGGATCGACATCGTGATGGCCTCCGGCGCGCCGCCGGCCGGACTTCTCCGGCTCGAGCCGGCCATCCCGAATCCGTTCCGCGACGAGACCGCGATCCGGGTCGCGGTCGCGGGCGTGACCGGTGCGCTGCGCATCGACCTGATCGACGTGAGCGGGCGCGTCGTGCGCCGCTTCGAGGTTGAGAGCGCGGCGGCTGGGACGCTGTCTGTCTTGTGGGACGGGCGGGACGGCTCGGGACGGCTCGCCCCAAGCGGCGTCTATATCTGCCGGGTCGAGGCGGACGGCCAGGTGTCGACCGGCCGCCTGGTGCTCGTGAGGTAAAGCGGGGCGCTGCTCCGCGGCTGCCCTCGCCGGCTCAAACACTCGCCGGTCGAGGGCAGCACGCGTCGCGCGCCCGCCTCGTGCCTTGACCACGGGCGACGGGCCGGCGCTGCCTGTTTTGTGATGGGTTATAGTGGCGGTGGAGGCTTCTGATGATGATGACCACCGCGCACCCATCCGACATCGGTCCGGCGCGGGACGATGCCGAGCTCGCCGCGCTCTTCGACATCCTCTCCCGCGTCTTCAACTTTCCACGGGCGTACGCAGATAAGTACTGCGAGCGGCTTGGCCGCGAGCACTTCCGCGTGCTCAGCGCCGGCGGCCGCGTCGCCGGCGGGCTCGCCCAGCTCCCGATGGCCCAGTTCTACGGCGGGCGGAGCGTGCCGATGACCGGCATCGCGGTCGTCGGGGTGGCGCCCGACGTGCGAAGTCGCGGCGGCGCCACCGCGCTCATGCGGGCGAGCCTCGAGGAGATGCACGCCGCGGGTGTCGCGCTCTCGGTGCTCTACCCCGCCACCTGGCCGCTCTACCGGCGCGTCGGTTACGAGCTCGCGGGGAGCCGCTACCAGGTGAAGCTCCCGCTCCGCCGCTTCCATCTCCGCGAGCGCGGCCACGAGATCCGCGCGATCGGACCCGAGGATGCAGCCGATGCGGCGAACATCGAGGCGCTCTACAGAGAAGTGGCGCGGCAAAGGAACGGATACGTCGACCGCAGTCCTTTTCTCTGGACGCGTGTCCGCGCCCCGCGCTTCGAGCCGGGGGAGGGCTATCTCGCCGTCAACCCGGCGACCGGCGCCGCCGAGGGCTACATCTACTACAAGCGCGAGGAGAGCGACGAAGCGGCGTATGCGCTCGAGATCTCCGATCTCGTCGCGCTCACGCCCGCGGCGGGGCTCCGTCTCCTCACCTTCCTCGTCGATCATCGCTCGATGGCCGACGTCGCCGTCTACCACGGCTTGCCATGCGACCCGTTCCTACGCCTCCTCCCGGAGCGGGGGCACACGGTGAAGCTCTTCGATCACTGGATGCTTCGCCTCGTGCACGTGCGCGCCGCCCTCGAGGATCGTGGCTACCCCGCGGGCCTCGCTACCCAGGTGCATCTCGACGTCGCCGACGACGTCCTGCCCGGGAATGCGGGCAAGCTCATGCTCGCGGTCGCGAACGGCCGTGGCCACGTCGAGGCGGGCGGGCGCGGTGACGTGCGTGTCGAAGTGCGCGGTCTAGCCGCGCTCTACTCGGGGCACGCGACGCCGTGGGATCTGCGCCTCACCGGGCAGCTCGCCGCGGCGAGCGAGGCCCCCCTCGCCGCGCTCTCGTCGGTGTTCGCCGGCCCGGCCGCGGCCACCCCGGACTTCTTCTAGCTCGGCGGATGCGGCGCCCCTATAATCCGCTTATGCTCGTCCGGCCGGGGTCTCGCCGCCACGTCCTGCTCATGGCCGCCGCCATTCTTCTCGCGGCGGCGCCGCGCGCGACCGGCGAGGAAGCCGCCGCCGACACGACCGCAGCCGCAGCTCGCCGCTGGTTCGCGACCGAACGGCTCCCCACCTTCGTGCCGCTCGTCCTCTTCGCCAGCCTCGTCGGCGGTTTCATCCTCGCCGCCCGCGGCGGCAGGAATCTGTTCGTCCGCCGCATCGCCGGCCTCGATGCGATCGACGAGGCGATCGGGCGCGCGACCGAGATGGGCCGGCCCATCCTCTTCTCGCCCGGCCTCGACGAGATGGACCAGCCGGCGACCGTGGCCGCGATCAACATCCTCGGCCAGATCGCCGAGAAGTCCGCCTCCTACGATCATCGCGTGAGCGTGCTCAACCGCGATCCGATCGTGATGAGCGTGGCGCAGGATGTGGTGCGGAGCGGGTACTTGCGGGCCGGCCGGCCCGATCTCTTTCGCGAGGAGGATGTCTTCTACGTCACCTACAGCCAGTTCGGCTACGCGGCGGGAGTGGCCGGCTTCATGGTGCGCACGCGGCCGGCGGCCAACTTCTTCCTCGGTCACTTCTACGCCGAGTCGCTCGTGATGGCCGAGACCGGCCAGGCGACCGGCGCGATCCAGATCGCGGGCACCGACTCGGACGCTCAGCTTCCCTTCTTCATCACCGCCTGCGACTACACGCTGATCGGCGAGGAGCTCTACGCCGCCTCGGTCTACCTCGCGCGCGAGCCGCTCCTCCTCGGGAGCCTCAAGGCGCAGGACATGGCCAAGCTCCTCGTCATCATCTTCATCCTGCTCGGAGTCGCTGCCGGGTTTCTCGGCGTGAACATGGACTTCTGGGCCGCGGCGAGCGGGGCGGGAGGCTAGCGCGAGATGATCCAGCGCACGCTGCCCATCGCTTTCGCCATCGTCTTCGGCGTCTTCATGCTGGCCCAGTACTTCGTCCCGCACCCGTGGGTCGCGCGCGGCTACAACACGGTCCTCGACTGGAAGCAGATCGTTTTCGGCTGCACGCTCACGCTCGGCGTCTTCAGCCTGCTGCGCTTCCACGGGCGGAAGCTCCTCCGGCGCGACCCGGGGGCGCTCTTCAGCGGCGTGGCGCTCGTCTCCTGCATCGCAACGGTGCTCGCCGGGATCTTCTTCGGCATCGAGGGCGGTCCCTATCGCTGGCTCTTCGAGCGCGTGCAGGCGCCGATGCAGGCGACCCTCTTCTCGATGCTCGCCTTCTTCGTCGCCTCCGCCTCCTACCGTGCCTTCCGTGCCCGCTCGGCGCATGCGACCATTCTCCTCGTCGCCGGCTGCATCGTCATGCTTGGGCGAGTGCCGGCAGGGGACATCCTCGGTTTCGACGCGGGCGGTGCGCGCTACTCGCTGGCCGGAATCGCGAGCTGGATCCTCGACATTCCGAATCTCGCGGCCAAGCGCGGAATCCTGATCGGAGTGGGGCTCGGGATGATCTCGACCTCGCTGCGCATCATCCTCGGCGTCGAGCGCGCCTACCTCGGACAATCACGCTCGGGTGGTGGCGGGTCATGAGCGAGATCCAGAGACCGGCGCCGGGATCAGCGCCGGGATCAGCGCCGGGCCCCGCATCCGGGCCGCGCGGCTCTCTCGGCGTCCTTGCCGCGCTCGATCGCCGCTGGATCTACCTCGCGATGGCGCTCGCCGTGGCCATCCCGATGCTCGCCCCGGTGCGGCTCCCGATCGTCATCTCGAAGGAGGTCGAGGCCTTCCATCGCGAGATCGAGGCGCTCGCGCCCGGCGACCAGGTCCTCTTCTCGTTCGACTACGAGCCGGACGTCATGGCCGAGCTCGATCCGATGACCGAGGCCATTCTCGATCGTCTCTTCGCGAAGGGCATCCAGGTCATTGCCATGACCAACTACGCGGGTGGCGTCGGCATCGGCCAGGCGCGCCTCGAGGCGGCGGCGCGCCGGCACGGGAAGACGTATGGCACCGACTACGTCTTCCTCGGCTACAACCCCGACTGGTCGGGAACCATGCTCCGGCTCGGCGAGAGCATCAAGGCCACCTTCCCCGTGGACCAGTTCGGGCGCCCGACGGCGGAGATCCCGCTGCTTGCCACCTGCGATGCCTACCGCGACATCGAGCTCCTGGTCTCGATCGCGGGGAGCCAGCTCTCCGAGTTCTGGGCGGCGTACGCCGGTGCGCGCTACGGCCAGCGCATGGTGAGCGGCAACACGGCGATCCAGGCCATCTTCATCTACCCGTTCTATCAGTCGGGACAGATCAAGGGATTCCTCGGCGGGCTCAAGGGCGCCGCCGAATACGAGACGCTGATCGAGCGACCGGCCTTCGGGGTGCGCGGCATGGGGTCGCAGTCGGCGGGACATCTCCTCATCGTGGCCCTCGTCATCGCCGGAAACGTGGGCTACTTCCTCATGCGGCGGAAGGGTCTCCTCCAGGGCAACCGGCTCCGGGCCGTCGAGCGGAAAGGGCGGTCATGAGCCACCGCGCTCGCGCACGGGAAGGGCGGTCATGAGCCACGACCCGAGCGTCTGGGTCACCGCCCTCCTCACCCTCGCCATCTTCTCCTTCCTCTACCGGGAGAACCGGATCTTCCGCTTCGCCGAGCATCTCCTGGTCGGGGTATCGGCCGGCTACTACGTCGTCCAGTACTTCTACTCGGGTGTGATCAAGAAGATGGTCATCCCGATGTCGCAGGACCTGGGGGCCAACTGGGTCCTCCTCTTCGGCGGGCTCTTCGGCGTGCTCATGTTCACGCGCCTCTCGCGCCGCTACGGCTGGGCGGCGCGCTACCCGATCGCCTTCTACGTGGCGGCCGGCGCCGGCTACTTCATCCCGTCGATCCTCGAGGCCAATGTCCTGAAGCAGATCGGCGGTACGCTCACCGCACCCGCGGCGGCGGCGAGCCCGGCGGCCATGATCTCCGCCTTCGTGCTCGTCGCGGGCGTCATCTCGTGCCTCATCTACTTCTACTTCTCGGTCGAGCACAAGGGCCCGGTCGGCACCGCCTCGCGCATCGGCATCCTCTTCCTCATGCTCGGTTTCGGGGCGAGCTTCGGTTACACGGTGATGGGGCGCATCACGCTGCTCATCGGCCGCTTCCAGTTCCTGTTCCACGACTGGCTCGGCTGGATCGGCTAGCGGGTCGCCCGATGAGCCTCGCCCAGAAGATCCGCACGGCTCGCGAGCTCTTCGCCTACCATCGGGCGCGCTCCGCCGCGTTCGCCGAGCACGATTTCCGCGATGTCTACGGCGCGACGCGCGAGCGCCTCGAGCGCGCGCTCGGGCGCGCGGTCACCGGGCTCCGCATGCTCGACGTGGGCTGCGGGCAGCGCACGCCGGCGACGCTCCTCTTCACGGCGGCGGGGAACGAGGTCATCGGCATCGACACCGAGCTCATCACGCCCGGCCCCGGCCTCGGCTCCTTCGTGCGAACATGGCGGGCCGACGGCCTCGAGCGGGCGGGGAAGACCCTCGTCCGCCAGCTCCTGTTCGATCCGGCCTACGACCGCCGCCTCGCCGAGCTCATGGCGAAGCCGCTCGCGCGGCGCGCGCTCGATCTCCGCCGGCTCTCGATCACCGAGGTCGAGTTTCCCGACGCGAGCTTCGACGTAGTCATCTCGAACGCGGTCTTCGAGCACCTACCCGACGTGCCGGCGGCGCTCGCCCAGGTCGCGCGCCTGCTGCGACCCGGCGGCGTCGCCCACATCGCGATCCACCTCTTCCCGAGCCTCTCCGGCGGGCATCACATGGCGTGGGCCTTTCCGGATGAGTCGGTGCCCGCCGACGTGCCGCCCTGGGACCACCTGCGCTCGAACCGCTTCCCGACGCACGTCTATCTCAACAAGCTCAAGGAGAGCGACTACCGGGCGGCCTTCGCCGCGGAGGCGCGGCTCGAGTTCCTCGACTGGGTGACGACGCTGACGGAAGGGGGGGCGCTGCTCACGCCCGAGATCGAGCGGGAGCTCGGCGGGCGCTTCACGCGCGACGATCTCCTGAAGCGCGAGGTCATCGCGATCGCCCGCCGGCGGTAGCGGCCGCCCGTGGCTGCCCGTGATCGACCGATCGCTCGTGATCGCCGCCGGCCGCGGACTGCATGCCGGCTT
>Ga0316626_10000873_pt1 | contig 12682 bp, 10 predicted proteins | sample OWC_Aug_T1_C1_D5_FD_207656 | JGI IMG/M metagenome (GOLD analysis project Ga0316626, IMG submission 207656) | Wetland soil microbial communities from Old Woman Creek delta, Ohio, United States - OWC_Aug_T1_C1_D5_A | ecosystem: Environmental > Terrestrial > Soil > Wetlands | place: USA: Ohio...
TAGATTACTCAATGGAAAACCAAGAGCCACCTTGATTCAGAGGTTCGACGGATCCGCTGTTCTGCTTGGTCCAAAAGCAACACGACTTGAGTTCAAGTTGGGTGCAACATTACACGAAATTCAGGCTGAAGCTGAACAAGTTGGGTGGGTAGTTTCGGTTGAACATCTACACAAGGAGAGAGAAGGCACAACCGGATAGGTTTCCTTCCCCATAATCCGTAATCGTCATCCTGGACTCACATCAGGATCCATGGGCTATCAAAAATTGGAGATGCTGAAAAAATTTCAGCATGACAGGGTATCGTTAGGGTTTTGCATTTCGACTACGGATTATGCCCCTGCACTGCGGGTTGACAACGATTCTGTTTGCTGAGATCTCTTCCCTCGTTTCTTTCATTTCATTAAGAATTAAAGAATTACTCAAATCTTAGACTGAAAGCCCATTCATCAATCATCTGTCTGAGTTTCAGTTCAAGTTCGATAAAATGGTATCGACACTGTGAAAGTTTATCCCCGTGAACACTCTTGAGACGATCGCGATATTGTTCCCAGAACAGATGGGGCGGTTCGAAGGCATCGGAAAATTTCCAAAACTGTGCTTCGTTTTCAAACAGACTCGAACAAAGTCCAAGTGACCAATCCCAGTAGCCTAACGTATCCGCCGCATTCTTCAGGAGTGCCCTCGCCGCTTTTTCAAAGGGAATTCGCTTTCTCACGAACCACGTCAATTCAAGAATCAATGACCGGATGGATGAGTTATGGTGAGTTAGGTTTTCCACCAAAAAATTAACGGGGCTCATCGACATGCCACTGGGAGCCAGGGCCCAGTACTTTCCAGAATAGTTAAATTCCAATTGCTTCTCGGTTCTGCCCGGGTTGGATCTTAAAGCATCAATGGCAAGATCCCAAGGCAAAATGTCTAACCAGAGAGCGGGGTTATTTGATGAGGGGATGGCTTTACGGCAAGCAAGGAGTGCGTTGATGGCTTCGTCAGACAAAAAATGAGCATAACCCTCACAAATCAACAGACAGGCAAAGCTCGCTTCATCTATCGACCGGGACCGGGACCCCGTATCGGATTGCTTGGTACAATTCGCACAGTAATACTGGACAAGCTGGAGTAAGCAACTTTCTGCAACTCTGACCTGGTGGTCAATAGCAAATTCAAAATTCAGTTGAAAAGGACCTCCCTGCTCTCTTCTCATCGATGCGCTCCTGATTCAGCAAGTCAACCGCCTTCATTCCGTTGGACGATCATCCATTGAACTCGCCTTCGAGCCAGCATTTTTCATACCAGAAAACAAAACTTATTTACAACTTGCTGATCCAAAATAATTATTTCGATTTTTGCCCCTGTCTCGCCAGGAAATATTTTGACCAAAAACAACAAAACAATGTTTATTTTTGTTCGTTGGATCCACTTTTGAACTTTTTTTTCGTTTTCTTGAAGGCAACAATTGATGACTTCGTACTAATTCAGGGCAGGAACCACTTTACTTGACAGGGAAAAATGAGGGAAGGGACGCAACGCCGGTCCCAAAAACTTTAAAGTTCAGCTTTGAAATGTTGAATCGCCCGGCCCTCTATATTTCTATTTGAATAAAATACATATTATGAATATCAACACTGTCACCCGCAACCAACTGTCCCCACTTAACAATTGATTCCTGGGTTATCCTTAATGGGTCCTTTCTCCTTTCTGGCAAAATGCCAAGCAAGTGAAACTCTTCCATATCGTCATCGTGCAAATAGAATTCATAAGCTACCATAGTCTGCTACACCTGTTCCCTTCCGAAGGCAGGATGGACTTTTTCAAAGATCCCTTACTTCCCGATTCTCATTCAAACCGGCAATCCCCTCGCCCCGCCCTCTCCCCTAAGTGAGAGAGTGGAAAAGTAAGGGGGTAGATTGATTGAGCCGACGGTTTACCAAACAGCATTTTTAATGCCAAATTTTCGTTATTGTCGTAAGTGGTTAGGATAACAAGAATTTCTTTGGTATCTCTGAATTTGATTCTAGTTTAGAGCGGAAGAAACTTCCACGAAAGTCCCAAATCCCTTCCTCAAAAATGTGAAAAAAGTTTCCCATTCTTTAACGATTTCAGCCTTCATGGAAGGATTCGTTCGACCGAAGCCCATCTGATTAGCTCGCGGCACGGCGGACGGATCCCTCTCTACGATGTCAGGCCGTGCTTTGCATGTTTGTTCTCTTCATCTTTTAAAAATGGGGACACATACCATTTTTCTTGACATCATCCTACATGAGCGTCTAATAATAAACTATGCCACGAATTGCAAGAATCGTCGGAGCCGGATACCCCCACCACATCGTCGAAAGAGGTAACAATCGGGAAAAAGTTTTTGCGAACTCAATAGACTATGAAAAGTATCTTTCCTTCCTCTCGAAATATTCAGAAGAAAGGGAAGCTGCCGTTCTCGCTTACTGTCTCATGCCGAACCATATTCACTTGCTTGTAAGACCTTCCGGGGAAGAGACCCTCGCCAAGATGATGCAGGGGATTACCCTCTGCTATAGTAAGTATTTTAACGGGGAAAATGGGCGGACCGGCCGGCTCTGGGAATGCAGATATTATTCCACGGTTATTGATGGAGACAGTTATTTATGGACTGTGAGCAAATATATTGAGAATAACCCTGTGCGGGCTGGGATTGTCAAAAAACCTGAGGATTATCTCTACTCCAGTGCAAAAGCCCATATTTTACAGAAGAAAGATCCTATCCTGAAGGAACCATTATTTGACAAGGGGGAATTGGACGAATACAAGAGGTTCGTAAAGTCAGAAGAGGATAAAAGGATTTTGGAGGAGATCAGAAGTCGGACGAGATCGGGCAAACCTCTTGGCGATGGAGGATTCGTGAAAACTCTCTCTGAAAGAATAGGATACAGTTTATCCTTTAGACCCAAAGGAAGACCTCCGAAAAAATAGAATAGTAGTATGTGTCCCTATTTTTAGTAACGATAAGATTTTGGGCAAGATAGTTAATTTGATTAACAATCCACAGCCGTAGTGACTACCGGGGGCAAAACGACTTTGCGCGCCTAGTTGATAGATGGGTTTTTGCTTGTCTCCCATCCCCCCATCTCCCTAACCCCCCAACAACGGTTAGAGGAGAGCCCATTGGACTCACAACATCGAACGAGGTAGCCATGAAAAGCAAGACCAAAAAGGAGTTCATAGTCGAGGTCGAGGAGCTCCGGCAGCGTCTCGAGGAAACTGAAGAGACGCTGCGGGCCATTCGAAGCGGCGAGGTCGATGGCCTGGTCGTGTCGGAAGGCCTGCGAGGGAGCGAAGGGCCTTACCGTATGTTGGTTGACATGGCGCCAGATACCGTGATTGTGCATAGCGACGGTAGGCTTCTCTATGCGAATAGCGCCGCGCTTCGGCTTTACGGGGCCGACACCTTCGAGCAGCTCAAGGCCCGTTCTATGATAGACCTCGTTCACCCCGATGACCTGGAACGGGTCACCGAGCGATTTCAACGGGTGATCAGGGGAGAAAAGACGCCGATACGGGAAAGCCGAGTGCTACGTTTGGATGGACAGGAGGTGCCGGTAGAGGCTACCGCCGCTCCAATCACCTATCAAGGTACGAGAGCCGTACAGGTTATCCTCCGTGACATCACCGAGCGCAAGCAGGCAGAGCTGCTGAGCCAAGCCCTTAACGATATTAACCTCGTCATCAGCTCCACTCTTGATTTTAATGAGATGATGAATCGGGTCGTCGTGCAGGCTTGCAAAGCCGTAGGTGCTGAATCAGCTGCAATATCCCTCAGGAAGGGGAATGGATGGGTTGTAAGTTATGGATACAATTTCCCAGAAGAAATAATCGGCGCAGAAATAGCAGATGAGGAAGACCCACATGCTGTGATGTCTATTAAAACGCAACAAGTGGTTTTCATAAATAATGCATTCAATGATGAAAGAGTCAACCGCGAACACATGCGAAAACATAATGTTCGTTCGGTAATGGTCATTCCCTTAGTGACCAAAGAAAAGGCCATAGGCGTCCTTTTCTTAAACTATCATACGGCGCCTATCACTTTTACCAAGCCTCAGATTGATTTCGCAGGAAAGCTTGGCGCGGCACTCTCGCTTGCCATGGTAAATGCCAATCTTTTCAAGGCTGAAGTTGAGGCCAGGAGGCAGACCGATAGCATTCTTAGCAGCGTCAGCGATGGCTTTATCACACTCGATAACGATTTGGTCGTGACTTATTTCAACCAAGCAGCGGAACACCTGCTGGGAAGAAAGAGTAAGGATGTTCTTGGCGCAAACGTTTTTGAGGCCTTCCCCGAGGCGAAGGGATCTATCTTTGAAGAAAAATATGTGTGGGCCTTGAAGGAGAAGAAGGCGGCTGCTTTTGAAACCTATTTTGGCATTAAACCTTACGACAACTGGTACGAAGTGAGAATCTACCCTCATGAATACGGCATATCCGCTTACTTCCGGGTGACAACCGACCAGAGGAACGCAGCGGAGGCTATCCAGAAAAATAGGGAAAAGTTCGAGCTTCTTTCGGAGACAGCAAGCAAGCTGCTGGCAACTGACAAGCCGCAGCAGATTGTTAACGAACTTTGTCAAAAGATAATGACCCATCTTGATTGCCACGCCTTCTTTAACTACCTCGTCGATGAGGAAAAGCAGCGTCTTCATCTGAATGCTTACGCGGGAATACCGGAGGAGACCGGCAAGGAGATCGAATGGCTCGATTATGGCGTTGCCGTTTGCGGATGCGCAGCTCGTGATGCATCTCGAATTGTCTGCGAGCACATTTCCACAACACCGGATCCTCGTACCGAACTGGTGAAGTCCTTTGGTATCAAAGCCTATGCCTGCCATCCCCTTCTCTCCGCAGGACGCGTCATCGGAACCCTCTCCTTTGGCACCCGTTCCCGAGCCACTTTTAGTGAAGAAGAACTCTCATTGATGAAGACAGTTGCAGATGAGGTGGCTATGGCAATGGACAAGATGAGCCTCATCGACGCCCTTCGCAAGTCCCGTGATGAGTTAGAGACTCGGGTTGAGGAAAGAACGAAAGAAGTAAAAGAGCAATCAAGAGTTTTGGATTCCTTTTTCAAATTTAGTATTACTCCTTTTGTCATTCTCGATAAGGATTTCAACTTTATACGTGTGAACGAAGCGTATGCGAAGGCCTGTCACCGGGATGTGTCAGAATTTCTCGGCCATAACCATTTTGAATTCTATCCCTCTGTCGCAAAGGACAAATTCGAGCAGGTGGTCCAGACAAAAAAGCCTTACGTGGCCATTGCGAAACCCTTCAGTTTTCCCGACCATCCGGAGTGGGGAACAAGTTATTGGGACTGGATCCTAACTCCTATATTAGACGATGCAGGTGAGGTAGAGTATCTTGTGTTCTCGCTGGAGGACGTGACCAGGCGCAAGCGAGCCGACGAGGCCATCAAGGGAGAAAGGCAGCGGTTCTATGATGTCCTGGAGATGCTTCCGGCCTATTTGGTGCTGTTGACGCCAGATTATCACGTGCCCTTTGCCAACTGTTTTTTCCGGGAGCGCTTTGGCGAGTCCCACGGCAATCGCTGCTTCGAGTATCTGTTTGGCCGCAGCGAGCCCTGCGAGATTTGCGAAACCTACACGGCTCTGAAAACCATGGCGCCCCATCGTTGGGAATGGACTGGCCCGGACGGTCACATTTACGATGTCTTCGACTTCCCCTTCACCGACACGGACGGTTCCACCCTGATCCTTGAGATGGGCATTGATATCACTGAACGGAAACGAGCGGAGGAGGCACTCAGGGAATCGGAAACTCGACTCCGCGCTCTCTCCTCGCAGCTCTTAACCGCCCAGGAAAGTGAAAGGAAACGAATTGCTTTGGAACTCCACGACGGCATCGGACAGATGTTAACGGCTATCAAATTCAAGGTGGAGAGTCTCTTGCAGGAAAAGGGAACAGGTAAGGCCAGAGCAAAAGAAAAATCATTCGAGGCAATCATTCCAATGGTCAGAGAAAGCGTCGAGGAGGTCCGAAGGATGCAGATGGACTTGCGTCCCTCTACCCTGGATGACTTGGGGGTCTTGGCCACCCTCGGGTGGTTTTGCCGGGAATATCAAAAAATCTATTCCCATATCCGCATCGAAAAAGAGGTCGGCCTCAAGGAGGACGAAGTCTCCACCCCCCTTAAGGTGGTGCTCTACCGAATGACGCAGGAAGCCATGAACAATGTCGCCAAGCACAGCCAGGCTGACCTCATTCATCTCTCACTCAGACGCAGGGAGAATGAGATAGAGCTGGTTATTAGAGATAACGGAATGGGATTCGACTTGGAAAAAATCCTTTCTTTGAAAGGGTTCAAAGGAGGTCTGGGGCTGAGCAGCATGAGAGAACGCGCCGAGCTCTCCGGAGGGAAATTTATGATCGAATCGACCCAAGGAAAGGGAACCACCGTCAGGGCAAGCTGGCCACTTTAATGATTGCAGGTTTCAAATTGCAAATTTCAAATTGAAAATTCCCATCTGCAAAAACCATTCAAAACTTCAGACGGCAAATCAAATAAAGACATTTCAGATTTCAAACTGCAACGTCAAACTGAAAAAACGTAAACAATGTCTTTGGGTCTTTTCAACCTGCGATTTAAGATTTGTAATTTGCAATGTCCATGGGGGTACAATAAATGAACCAGGAACAGATGAAGGTCAGAACGAAGGATTTCGCAAAAAAAGTAATCTCTTTGTGTAGGCAGCTTCCTGCTACTCAGGAAGGACGGCTTGTTGGAGGCCAATTCTTCCGCTCAGGGACTTCCGTTGGAGCAAACTACCGTGCTGCTTGTCGGGCACGATCAAAGGCCGATTTCATCTCAAAGCTTAGTATCGTACTGGAAGAAACAGATGAGTCGCTCTATTGGATGGAGATTCTCCACGAAAACCGAATCGTGAATTCGAAACTTCTTCCGGACCTAATAAAGGAAGCAAAAGAGCTTATTGCTATTTTTGTCTCAAGTCTTAATACAGCGAAAAACAAGTAAAAGATATTTCAGATTGAAGAAGGAAGGAGTCAAAGAAGAAAATATTATGCTCTTTGTTTTCAATCTGCAATTTGCAATGCCTTGGATGTTTCAATTTGAAATCTGAAATCTGCAATTTGCAATTCTTGTTTATTCCCGTTCAACGATTCCCTTTTCAAGGGCAAAGGTGGTCAGGGCTTGGATACTGTGAAGGTCCAATTTCTCCATCAGGTTGGCCCGATGTTTCTCCACCGTTTTCACGCTGATACAAAGGTCTTCAGCAATCTCTTTGTTTCTGTATCCCTCGGCAATCAACTTCAGGATCTCTCTCTCCCGCTGAGTCAGGCTTTCCCAGGACGTACGGGATTTTAACGTTTTCTTCCCTTCCAAATACCCCTCAATCACCTTTTCTGAGATCTCAGGACTAATATAGTGTTTACCGCTTAAGACCTTCTTCACGGCCATCACCAACTCGGAATGGGTGGAATCTTTCAGGATATACCCGTCCGCCCCGGCCCGGAAGGTGGCAAGGATGTATTCCTCAGCCCTGTGAACCGTCAAGACCAGAATCTTCGTCTCAGGGGATTCCCTCTTAATCTCCTTAATCGCCTCCATGCCGTTCAACCTCGGCATGGAGAGATCCGTCAGGATGAGATCGGGCTTGAATTTCGCAACGCACTTGATCGCTTCCCGGCCGTCTTCTGCCTCCGCGACGACCTCGAAACCTGGGTTGGAGCAAAGGAGTGACCGCAATCCCTCCCTGAGAATGGTATGGTCTTCAGCGACGACAATTCGAACTCTCTGGCTCATGATCTTAAACACCCTCCGTCCTTGCCGCTTCTACCTGCCGGCAGACTTCCTTCTCGGTACAAACGCGGTAATTCTTTTCCCTGTGCCCCTGATTTCCCGCTCGTCCCGCCCTCTCTTCATCTGGGGAGGGGAGAAGGGTGAAAATAGGGTATGGAAACCAGTAAACTACTGTGTACACCCTATTTACCATGTTTGCAAATATTAGTAAAGTGGAGTCGTGAAGGACAGGGAAGAAAAGTCAATCCGGTCAAATATGAAACGCATACTCCTTGTTGAGGATAATGTCTATTTCCTGCAGTTTCTTAAAGAGACCCTTCATGCCCGATTGCCTACAATCGATATTCTCGAAGCGACGAACGGAAAGGAAGCGTTGCAGAAAATGGAGACTCTCTCGCCCGATACGATCTTTACGGATCTTCGATTGCCCGGGGAGAATGGCCTTGAACTGACACAAAAAATAAAGGCCCAATACCCTGACACCATTGTCGTCATTATTACAAATTATGATTTACCCGAATATCGGGAGGCGGCGTACCAATCCGGGGCTGATCATTTCCTTTCGAAGGATTCCTTTCTGAAGATGATCAATTCCATCTCATCCAATCGATCACTGGATCAGGATGATTCAAATCCGAATGGTTCGCCCTAAGGGAGGCCCCATCGAAGTGCGCAGAGTATTAGTGGTGGAGGATAGCACCATCTTCCGAACATTGCTTAAAGAAACCCTGCAATCTCGATTTCCGACGACGAAGATTCTCGAAGCAGCAGATGGGGAGGAAGCGATGCGAGAAATCGCTGCCCATCCCCCGGACCTGATCTTCATGGACATCAAATTACCCGGAGAAAATGGTCTGGATCTCACCGCCAAGATAAAAGCCGAATATCCTCACGTGACCGTTATTGTTCTGACGAGTTACGACACCCCGGAATATCGGGAGGCAGCGGCGAAAGCGAAGGCCGACCATTTTCTTGCAAAAGGATCTTCAAGTCGGGAAGGGATTTTGACGTTAGTGGAGTCCGTTTTGGGAGGCCGGTGAATCGCGGCCTTTTCTCCCCACAACGGGGTTGAGGGAACAGGGAGGCAACCCAATGATCAATCACGTCATTTCGCAGGCGGGCGGGGATTCCCAAAGCCTTCAAGAGATGGGTCCATTCCGGGATTCCACTCCCGAAGGCCTAAAAACCGAACCCGATGAGGGCATTCTGAACCTGTTGACAATCATGTCGCACGACATTCGAAGTTCGCTCCTTTCCATGCTGGCGACGCTGAAGCTGTTGAACCGGGGATATTACGGAAAAATGGACGAAGAGGTAGCCCAAAGGATCCAGGAGCTCCTCTCCAATGCCACCCGCCTCAGCAGAATCGCAGAAGACTGTCTGGGAAGAACTTTTGTAGTGCTTGAGGGTCTGAAGATGGAAGTTCGGACCAAATAGTTTTACGGAAAACTGCAAACCAAAGGTTTTAAACGAATAACGATCGACAGGGCCAGAGGAAATGCGTTGATGACTGAACATTGCCACGGATCACGCAAGCGTTCATGGCTTGGGGATGCAATATGAACGACCTGGCTTAGGCGAAGAGGAAACAAATTGGAGAAACAGCAAACCCAAAGAAAGGGGGTGGGGAAAATGGCCCATGCTTCCGGGTCGATCCTTAAGAGAATTTCAAAAAAGAGATTGATCAAACCCTCTACCAGAGATCGTTTCGAGGATCTCGTGGAAGGGGAATTTTATAATGGAGCATTTAAGAAGAATCTTCTGATTTTTCACGAATGCCCAAGCAGAAAAGGCGCATTCCCCGTGATCACGGGTTGAGGACAAAACCTCTCGCTTACGATAACTTCAGGATCTTTTTTGCGTTCTCTCCAAGAATCTTCTCTTTTTCTTCTTGAGAAATGTTCAATTCCAAGATGGAGGAGACGGAGCGAGTGATGTCTCCGATCACATGGGGATAATCGCTTCCCATGACCATGTGATCCGCCCCCACCGCAAGGTAAGTGCACATCAAGGCGGGTGTATAGAACGAAACCGTATCATAGTAGAACTTCTTCAGATAGGAACTGGGGGGTTTCGTAATGTGAGGCTGGCACTCCGCGTAGGACTTGTATCCGGCATCGATCCTTTCAAACAGAAACGGAAGGGTCCCTCCCAAATGAGGGAGGATCAGGGTGAGGTTTGGATACTTCTCAAAAAGACCGGAAAAGACCATCTTCGCCACGGTCACGGTGGTATCCATGCAAAATCCTACCAACGGAACCAAAACAAACTCCGCAAAAGACTCCGGATGAACCGGCACCATGGGGTGGATGAATATGGGCAGATCCATCCGATCCACCTCGTTGTAGAAAGGCCAGAATTCTTTGGAGTGAAGGTGTTTCCCGCCAATGTTCGAACCCAGGACAACCCCCTTCATCCCCAAATCTTTCACGGCCCGTTGAAATTCCTCAATGGCATCGTCCGGATGGCCGAGAGGAACACTCGCAAAAGCAGTAAACCGGCGGGGATGTTTCTGGCAGAGGTCTGCAAAAAAGTCGTTCGACATTTTAGCAAGATAAAGGTTTCTCTTCCTCGTGGAAAAGTAGACGCTGGGCGACGTCAGGGTGAGAACCTCCATGTCGATCCCAAGGCGATCCATATCCGCAAGCCTCTGCTCGACGCTCACATGCTGGGGAGTGATCGCCAGGAAACGGGCACCCTTCTGCTTCACGATTTTTATTCCGCTTTTGTCCGGTACAAATTCATAACGATGGCGCCCCCATTGTTCAAACTTCTCCAGGTACCCCGGTGGATAGAAATGGTTGTGAAAATCGATCTTCATCCTGTCTCCCCTTTCCTCTTTCGGATAGACCTATTAAGAGTCTCAAAATAGTCCATAACCCCTCCGATCCTCCCCTTATCTTAAGGGGAGGGATACCCCCTCTTAACCTAAGAGGGGGAGTTACTTCTATCGACTGCAACTTTGCGTTCAATGCAAGGGATGTTGGTCCTATTATGAAACTGTTAATACTTATATTCCAGACTTGCCAAAAAATCAATGCCATGACCTTTGACCAAGAGGAGGTCAAAGAAGAAATGCTCCCTGGCTGAATGAAATTAGGTCTTGACATTTTAAAAGATATTATGATATGACAACATCCTGATGTTTTCGAGTCCTTGGAATTCTAAAGCGGAATAAAGCTCTGTGATGTTCAACCAAGGTATCGTTCCTCCGAGTTGCCAGTTAAGAAACGGCACACCTCCCATGACCATCCGGCCTCACCTCGTAGAGGCAAAGGCCTGAAGAAATCATTGTCAAAAAGGAGATCACCATGAAACAACTAAAATTTTATAATCTGTCACAGCCCATCGAGATGGGGATTCCTATTTGGCCCTGGGTAGGACAGATGCAGGATCTGGTCATTGAGCGGATGCTCTACCATGAGCGGGATGGCAAGCAGTCCGCGGTGTTTCACTGCAAAATGCACACCTCTACCCACATGGATGCGCCGTTTCACGTGATCGGTACGGGCAAGGGGATTGATAAGGTTCCCCTGTCCAGTTGTTTCGGAACGGGGGTGGTGGTTGACATGCGGTATCTGAAGAAATGGGATATTATCGGTCCCGAGGATTTTGAGAAAGCCAAGCCGAAGATCGAGAAAGGGGACTGGGTGATTGTGAACACGGGATGGCATCACAAATGGAACGACCATTACACCTATATCAATCATTTTCCCGGCCTTTATAAAGAGGGAGGAGACTGGTTGGTGAAAAAGGGGGTCAAGGGATTCGGGATCACGGGAGGGGCGCTCGATAGCCCCCTCGCTCATGCGCCGCTCTCGAAAATTATGCCCTGGCTCGATGCAGAATATAAGAGGGAAACAGGAGAAGATCCGGAGAAGCAGTGGCCGATCTACGAACCCGCTCATCATGCGCTGCTCAGTCACATGATTCCCGGAATCGAGAACGTGGGTGGAGACGTCGATAAAGTCACAGGAAAGCGCGTGACGATCGCTGCCTTCCCTCTGAACTGGATCCATGGAGACGGTTCGATGATTCGGGTCGTTGCGATCGAAGGACTCGATCTTTAAGGCTTCGGTTCTTGGGGGAATTTCATGATGTAAGTTCCATCTTTTCTTATCTGCGAGGCAAATCATCGCAAAGGAGGAGGAGAAAGATGAAAAAGAAGGGATTGCTGATGTTGGTTTGCAGTATTTGTCTTGTATTCATTTGGGCCGCGCCGTCCCTGGCACAGGTGATTAAACTGACTCTGGCCGACCAGAATTCGGAAACGGGCTGGGGACCAGTGCACGCACTGAAACCCTGGGTGAAGAAGGTTGAAGAAGCGACCAAGAACAGGGTGAAGATCGATATCTTCTATTCCCAGACCTTAGCCAAGGGGCCTGACATCTGGAACGCGGTCAAGACCGGTGTTGCGGATATGGGATGGTGCTTTCACGGCTACTGGGCCGATATGACCCCTCTATCCGATGCCATCACTCTACCCGGTCTGCCTTTTAAAACAGCGGAAAAAGGAAGTGAAGTGCTCTGGAAACTCTATGAGAAGTTCCCCCCCATTCAAGGAGAATACAAAGACGTTCACGTCTTTCAGCTCTGGACGAGCCACCCGTATTTCTTGATTACGACCAAGAAGCAGGTGAAGACGATGGAAGATATCAAGGGGCTAAAGATCAGGGTCACGGGAGGACCTCCGACCGAACAGATGAAGGCCCTTGGAGCTGTTCCAACCCCAATGCCCATGCCTGACACCTACCTGGCTTTGGACAAAGGGGTGATCGATGGGATGGGAGCACCCTGGGAGGCCATCCACGGCTTCAGACTTTATGAAGTCGCCAAATATTACACCATGGTGCCTCTTTCCGCCGTCTACTTTT
>Ga0316626_10000875_pt1 | contig 12664 bp, 10 predicted proteins | sample OWC_Aug_T1_C1_D5_FD_207656 | JGI IMG/M metagenome (GOLD analysis project Ga0316626, IMG submission 207656) | Wetland soil microbial communities from Old Woman Creek delta, Ohio, United States - OWC_Aug_T1_C1_D5_A | ecosystem: Environmental > Terrestrial > Soil > Wetlands | place: USA: Ohio...
GTTGAGCCAGGAGGCGACCGACCTTTTCGAGGGCGCCCGCGAGACGCTGCGGCGCTTCATCAACGCCCGCTCGACGCGTGAGGTCATCTTCGTCCGCGGCACGACGGAGGCGATCAACCTGGTCGCCCAGAGCTACGCACGGCCGCGGCTGCAGCCGGGCGACGAGATCCTGATTTCCTGGCTCGAGCACCACGCCAACATCGTGCCCTGGCAGATGGCCTGCGAGCAGACCGGCGCGGTGCTCAAAGTGATCCCGATCACTCGCAGCGGCGAGGTCGATTACGCCGCTTTCGAGGCGCTCCTTTCGGAGCGCACGCGGCTGCTCGCGCTGTCGCACGTCTCGAATGCGCTCGGCACAATCGTGCCGGTCGAGCGCTTCATCCGCGAGGCAAGGCGCCGCGGCATTCCGGTGCTGCTCGACGGAGCGCAGGCCGCGCCGCACATGCCTGTGGACGTGCAGGCGCTCGACTGCGACTTCTATTGCTTCTCCGGCCACAAGATGTGCGGCCCGACCGGCATCGGCGTGCTCTATGGACGCGAATCGGTGCTCGCAGCGATGCCTCCGTGGCAGGGCGGCGGCGACATGATCCTCGCCGTGAGCTTCAAGGGCACGATCTACAACGAGCTCCCCTACAAGTTCGAGGCCGGCACGCCGCACATTGCGGGCGCGATCGGCCTCGGCGCCGCGGTGGACTACCTCGAATCGATCGGTCTCGAGCGCATCGCCGCGGCCGAGCAGGACCTGCTCGAGTATGCGACGCAACGACTGGCCGGGATCCCGGGGCTCACGCTGGTCGGCACCGCGCCGGCGAAAGCCGCCGTCGTTTCGTTCACGGTCGACGGCGTGCATCCGCACGACCTCGGCACGATCCTCGACCACGAGGGCGTGGCGATCCGCACGGGCCACCACTGCGCGATGCCGGTCATGGAATTCTTCGGCTTGCCGGCGACCGCCCGCGCCTCCTTCGCCTTCTACAACACGCGGCAGGAGGTCGACCGGTTGGTCGACGCGCTGCAGGTCGCGCGGGAGATGCTAGGCTGATGGACCTCAAGGACCTCTATCGCGACGTGATCGTCGATCACAACCGCAATCCGCGGAATTTCCGCCCGATGCCGGACGCGGACCGCCACGCCGAGGGCTTCAACCCGCTCTGTGGCGACCGCCTGACGGTCTACGTCAAGCTCGACGGCGAACGGATCACCGACGTTTCTTTCCAGGGCAGCGGCTGTGCGATCTCCGTCGCCTCGGCATCGCTGCTCACCGAGAGCGTGAAGGGTCGCACCGTGCCCGAGGCCGAGCGCCTCTTCACGAGCATGCACGAGCTGCTAACGCGCGACGATGCGGTCGTCGATCCTGTCGCGCTCGGCAAGCTCGCGTCCCTGTCGGGCGTACGCGAGTTCCCGGCGCGGGTCAAGTGCGCGAGCCTGTGCTGGCACACGCTCGACGCCGCGCTGCACCGCGAGGCTGCGCCCGTTTCGACCGAATGACGCCTGACCCGGAGTGACCCCGTGTACCGATCCGACAACGAACCGGTGACCCTGACCCGCGACGTGGAGGCCATCATCGTGCCCGCGGGCATGAACGTGAAGCTGCGCCAGGGGCAGCAGGGATTCATCACGCAGGCGCTCGGCGGCAGCTTCACGGTCTACATCGAGGGCAACCTGTTCCGCATCGCGGGCAAGGATGCCGACGCGCTCGGCAAGGAGGCCGAGGACGTGCCGCACCTGCCGCCGAACGCGAGCGACGAAGACGTCCGTGCGCTCGCCTGGCAGCAGATGAAAACCTGCTACGACCCCGAGATCCCGATCAACGTCGTGGACCTCGGGCTGGTCTACTCGTGCGACGTTTCGTCCGAGGACGACGGCCGCGTCGTGGCAATCACGATGACCCTGACTGCGCCGGGCTGCGGCATGGGCGACGTGCTCGTCGCGGACGTCCGTGACAAGGTCGAGATCATCCCGACGGTGAAGCGCGCAGACGTCGAGCTCGTTTTCGACCCGCCGTGGAACCAGTCGATGATGTCCGAAGCGGCCCAGCTGCAGACGGGAATGATGTGAACTGGATCACCGTCGCACCGGCCGCCGCCATTCCGCCGGGCGATCACGCCTCGGTCGAGGTGGACGGCGTGTTCGTCGCCGTGTTCAACGTCGATGGGGAGTTCTTCGCCGTCGAGGACGTCTGCACGCACGACGGCGGCGGGCTGGCCGGCGGCGCCATCGAGGGCGACCAGGTGATCTGCCCGCGCCATGGCGCCCGCTTCTGCCTGCGCTCGGGTCGGGCCCTCACCCCACCGGCCTATGAGCCGGTACGAACGTTCCAGACCCGGGTCGTCGACGGCCAGGTCGAGGTGGGCAGCGGATGAGGCGGCTGACGCTGGTGCGACACGCCAAATCGGACTGGTCCTTGCCGGGCCAGGTGGACTGGGACCGCCCGCTGAACAAGCGCGGGCAGCGCGACGCGCCCGAGATGGCGCGGCGACTGCGTTCACGCAAGCTCAAGCCTGACCGGATGATCTCGAGTCCCGCCGTTCGCGCACTGACGACGGCGAGCGTGATGGCACGCGAGCTCAAGGTGGCCGCGATACAGGTGCACCAGGACGAACGTCTTTACCTCGCCTCGCCGGCTGACATGCTTGCCGTCGTCCGTGAACTCGGCGGCGACGCGAAGCACCTGATGGTGTTCGGGCACAACCCGGGCATCACCGAGTGCGCGAACCAGTTGTCGGCCAGCGAGCACATCGACAACCTGCCGACCTGCGGCGTCTTCACGGCGTTGTTCGACATCGCCGACTGGCGCGACCTGGGCTGGGAATCGGGTCAGGAAGCCGAGTTCGACTACCCGAAGAACCAGCCCTAACCGCCGCCGAGTACCGGGATCGACGCCCCGGTGACCGCACCTGCCGCCTCGGATGCGAGGAAGACGATCACGCCGGCGATGGTCTGCGGCGCGACCCAGCGCTTGAAATCGGCATCCGGCATGTCGGCACGATTGCGCGGTGTGTCGATCGTCCCGGGCAGGATCGCATTGACCGTGATGCCGCGATCCTTGAGTTCCTCGCTCAAGCTCTCCGTCAGGCGCTGCACACCCGCCTTCGAGGCCGTGTACGCGCCCATGCCTGCGCCCGCACGGGCCGCCGCCGCCGCGGCGCCGATATTGACGATCCGTCCGCCACCACGCGCGAGCATTGCTGGCAGCACGGTCTTGCAGCAGACCACGGCCGTACGCAGGTTCATCGCGTAGAGCTGGTCCCAGGTTTCGACGTCGCCGTCCGCAAGCGTTTCCCAGCGGAATCCTCCGGCGACGTTGACGAGCACGTCGATGCCGCCGAACCGCGCGGCCGTGACGTCCATGACCCGGCGGGTCGATTCCAGGTCGCTCAGGTCCACGCCGCCGAACAGCAGCGGCGCCGGGCCGAACTTTTCGCGAATCGACGCCGGCGGTTGAGGCGCGACGTCGAGCAGCGCCACGCGCGCGCCGCGCGCCACGAACGCGCTCGCCACGGCAACGCCCAGCGCGCCGAAGGCACCGGTTACGACGACGGATTGCGTATTCATGGCGCCTCCGCTCAGCATTCCGGCACGTTCACCGCCAGCCCGCCCTGGCTGGTCTCCTTGTAGATCACCGACATGTCGCGTCCGGTCTGGCGCATGGTCGCGATCACCTGGTCGAGCGACACCTTGTGAGTGCCGTCGCCGCGCATCGCAAGCCGCGCCGCGTTGATCGCCTTGACCGCGCCCATCGCGTTGCGCTCGATGCACGGGATCTGCACGAGTCCCGCGATCGGGTCGCAGGTGAGGCCGAGGTTGTGCTCCATGCCGATCTCGGCCGCATTTTCGATCTGCTCGTTGGTTCCGTTCAAGGCCGAGACGAGCCCGGCTGCCGCCATCGAGCAGGCCACGCCCACCTCGCCCTGGCAACCCATCTCGGCGCCGGAGATCGACGCGTTGCGCTTGTAGAGCATGCCGATCGCGCCGGCGACCAGCAGGAAGCGAACCACGCCCTCGTCGCTCGCGCCCGGTTCGAAACGGGTGTAGTAGGCGATCACGGCCGGTACGATGCCTGCGGCCCCGTTGGTCGGCGCCGTCACGACGCGGCCGCCCGCCGCATTCTCTTCGTTCACCGCCAGTGCAAACGCATTGACCCAGTCCATCACGTCGAGAGGTCGCGCCTCCGCGGACTCCGTCAGGACGCGATGCAGGCGCGCTGCCCGTCGTCGGACTTTGAGCACGCCGGGCAGCAGCCCCGTGCCACGAAAGCCCGCTTCGATGCAGCCATGCATCACGTGCCAGATCCGCAACAGCGCAGCGGTCGTTGCCGCGTCGCCGCGGAACGCGCGTTCGTTCGCGAGAATCAGCTCGTGCAGTTCCAGGCCATTGTCGCGGCAGGCCTGCAACAGCTCACGCGCCGAATCGAATGGGTGCGGCACCTCGACGGCCGTCGCCCCCGCGACCGCACGGCCAAACTCGCCAGCCCGGACGATGAAGCCCCCGCCAGTTGAATAGAACTCCTCGCGCAGCAGCACTTCACCTGCCGCATCGAGGGCAGTAAAGCGCAACCCGTTCGGATGCAGCGGCAGGGTCTGCTCTTCGTGGAACAGCAGGTCGAGTGGCTCGTCGAACTCGATCTCGCGCCGACCGGCCAGCTGCAGTCGATGCGTCGTGCGGATGCGCTTGAGTGCCGGTTCGATCGCGTCCGGCTCGATCGTGTCGGGCCGATTTCCCTCGAGCCCGAGCAGCACGGCGCGGTCCGTGCAGTGCCCACGGCCGGTGAGCGCGAGCGAGCCGTACAACTGCGCACCGACCTTTGCAGTGCGTTCGAGCGCGCCGCTGCCCGCCAGATCGTCGACGAACGTGCACGCCGCGTTCATCGGGCCCATCGTGTGCGAGCTCGAGGGACCGAGGCCGACCTTGAAGATGTCGAGGACGCTGAGAGTCATGGGAAGCGGATAGCGGATAGCGGATAGTGTAGGAAAGAATCGGCCCGTGCAGGGCCTTCTTGAACCATCCGCTATCCGCTTCCCCGCACCCTCATTCCATCGCCAGCAGCGATGCATTGCCGCCCACCGCCGACGTATTGATCGTCAGCGTGCGCTCGTGCGCGAAGCGGTGCAGGTAACGCGGCCCGCCGGCCTTTGGTCCGGTCCCGGAAAGGCCGCAGCCGCCGAACGGTTGAGTGCCCACGATGGCACCGATGATGTTGCGGTTGACGTACACGTTGCCCGCCGAGACCCGAGCGGCCACGCGCTGCACCGTGCCGTCGATCCGGCTGTGGATGCCGAACGTCAGACCGTAGCCGGTGGCGTTGATCGCATCGACCAGGCTCTCGAGATCGCGCGCCCGGTAGCTCACCACGTGCAGGATGGGGCCGAACACTTCGCGCTCGAGCGTGCCCAGCGAGTCGATCTGCACCGCCAGAGGGGCGACGAACGTGCCTCGCTGCGCATCCGGTCCGAGCACACAGCGATGGTGCCAGCGGGCGCCGCGCACGATCTCACGTGCGTGCCGTTCGAGCAGGTCACGAGCCTGGGCGTCGATCGCCGGCCCGACGTCCGTCGCAAGGAACGCCGGATCGCCCACCACCAGCTCGTTCATGTGGCCCGCCAGCAGGCGCAGGACCTTTGGCGCGATGTCCTCCTGCACGCAGAGCACGCGCAGAGCCGAGCAGCGCTGGCCGGCGCTGTTGAAGGCCGAGTACGCGGCATCGAGCACGACCTGTTCGGGCAGAGCCGAGCTGTCGACGATCATCGCATTCTGTCCGCCGGTCTCCGCGATCAGGACGGGAATGGCGCCCTCGCGCGCGGCAAGGCTGCGGTGAATCAGCCGCGCGGTCTCGGTCGAGCCCGTGAAGGCGACGCCGGCCACCCGCGGATCGGCCACCAGGCGCGCACCCACGATGCCGCCGTCACCCGGCAGGAAATGCAGCACGTCGGCCGGCACGCCCGCCTGCAGCAGCAATCGAACGGCCTGGGCCGCGACGAGCGGAGTCTGCTCGGCCGGCTTCGCCACCACCGCGTTGCCGGCCGCAAGCGCGGCCGCCACCTGGCCCGTGAAGATCGCAAGCGGAAAATTCCACGGGCTGATGCAGGCAAACACGCCGCGGCCGTGCAGCGAGATCTCGTTGCTCTCGCCGGTCGGTCCAGGCAGCCGGATCGGGGAACCGAAATCCTCGCGCGCCCGCGCAGCGTAATAGCGAAGGAAATCCACAGCCTCCCGCACTTCCGCGATGCTGTCCGGGACGGTCTTGCCCGCTTCCCTGACGCACATCGCGACCAGTTCCTCGAGGCTGGCGTCGAACAGGTCGGCCGCCCGATCGAGCACGGCCGCCCGCTGCGCAGCCCCGGTTTCGTTCCAGCGAGGCTGGGAACGCACGGCTGCATCGATCGCAGCGGCGACGTGCTCGGCCGTCGCGGTGCGAACCGTACCCACGACTTCGACGCTGTTCGCCGGGTTGCGGATCGATTCAGCGGGTCCGTCGAGCTCCTGCCCCGACACGACGGGGCTCGCGAGCCAGGGTCGGCGCGAGACTCGCTCCATGCGTTCGGCCAGCGCGACGAGCACGGCACCATCGGCGAGATGCAGTCCCCGCGAGTTGCGGCGCTCCGGCTGATAGACGTCGGCCGGAAGCGGGATCCGCGGATGCGCGGCCTGCGTCCAGCCGTCCACGACGCCGACCGGGTCGGCCACGATGTTCACAATCGGTTCGTTCTCGTTGACGATGCGATTGACGAACGACGTGTTCGAGCCGTTCTCGAGCAATCGGCGCACCAGGTACGGCAGCAGGTCCTCGTGCTCTCCGACCGGTGCGTACACCCGGCATGGCATGTCGAGGCCGTCCTTGCGCATGACTTCCGCGTAAAGCTCCTCGCCCATGCCGTGCAGCCGCTGGAACTCGAATTCACGGCGGTTGCGCGCCGCGAGGTGCCGGATCGCGGCGACCGTGTGCGCATTGTGGGTGGCGAATTGCGGATACAGCTCGGGTCCCTGCTCGAGCACGAGTCGGGCGCAGGCGAGATAGGCGACGTCGGTGTTCGGCTTGCGCGTGAAGACCGGGTAACCGGGCAGGCCGCGCTCCTGCGCGCGCTTGATCTCGCTGTCCCAGTACGCGCCCTTGACCATGCGCACGTGCAGGATGCGCTGCGTCTCGCGCGCAAGGGAGATCAGGTAGCGCACGACGGCGGGAGCGCGCTTCTGGTAGGTCTGCACCGCGATTCCGAAGCCCGACCAGCCGGCTAGCCGCGGATCGCGGCAGACCGACTCGAGCAGTTCGAGCGTCAGCTCGAGCCGCTCGGACTCCTCGGTGTCGAGGGTGAGCGCGATGCCCGCGTCGCGTGCCGCAACGCACAGCTCGGCGAGGCGCGGCGCGAGGTCCCCGATGACGCGCCGGCGATGCGCCCGGTCGAAGCGAGGGTGCATCGCGGAGAGCTTCACCGAGACGCTCGGACGGGCCTCGAAGTCGGCGTACTCGCCGACGCGGGCGCGCAGCGCGCCGATGGCCGTTCGGTAGGCCTCGAAATAGCGATCGGCATCCGCACTGGTCAGCGCAGCTTCACCGAGCATGTCAAACGTATAACGATAGCGCCGGTTGCTGCCGGACAGCGAATTGTCGAGTGCTTCTGCAATCGTGCGCCCCATGACGAACTGGTGGCCCATGATGCGCATGGCCTGGCGCATCGCCGTGCGCACCACCGGTTCGCCGATCCGTCCCACGACCCGCGACATCGCGCTCGACGGGGCGGCCACGTCGCTGGGATCGAGCCGGATGATGCGGCCCGTCAGCATCAGTCCCCAGGTCGAGGCGTTGACGAACAGCGACTGGCTGTCGCCGAGGTGGCTCGCCCAGTCGCCGGCCTTGAGCTTGTCCGCGATCAGGCGGTCGGCCGTCTCGTCGTCGGGAATGCGCAGTAGTGCCTCGGCCAGGCACATCAGGATGACGCCCTCCTGCGACGAGAGGTCGTACTGGCGCAGGAACGCGTCGAGGCCGGTCTTGCGACTCGCCGGCGCGGCGCGCACGGCCTCGACCAGCCGCTGCGCGTCGCGTTGGACAGCAGCCGTGGCGGCCTCGTCCAGCCTCGCCGCGTCGGCGAGGCGGCGCACGACCGCCTCCTCCTCCGCGAGGAACTCGCCGTTGACTGCGCGCCCGATCGGCGTTTGCAGGTCGGCGGAATCGCGGTACAGGAATCGCGGGGCAGCCCCTGCGCCGGAAGGACGATCCATGATGCTGACGCTCGCCGCTGGTATGGACGGGTTACTTGGTTTCGTAGATCAGGCCGACCGTCGTCAGTGTATCCGTCTTCTCGACGCCGGGGGGCACGTCGGTGTTGTGGCGATATTGGTAGCCCACACGCAGGGCCAAGCGGTCGCTCATCGAGACCTCGAGTCCGAGATCGTTCTGGAAGTACGTATTCTCGGAGCCGGTCTCGACCAGGAACCGCTCGACGATCTTCGTCGTCTCGGTCAGCTGGTGGTCCCAACCGAGATCGCCGCGGAAGATCACGCCGTCCTCGGATTCGCCGGTCTCGTTGAACTCGGCATAGCGGTAACCGGGGCCGCCCTGAATCCAGAACTTCGTCCGCTCGGTGTCGATGAACTTGTAGCCGAGACCGGTCGCGGCCGTCGCCTGGAAGTCGTACGCGCTGAAGCGGTCGTCCTCGTAGCGACCCGCGCCGAACCAGTAGGCGCGCTCGGTGAACTTGTAATCCGACTGGCCGCGAACCTCCCAGCGCTGGGCCGTGGTGGTGTTGCTGTCGCTGCCATAGTTGCCGGCAAAGCCCATCGTGTGCGTCCACTTCTCGAGCGTGTTCTTCACCTCGAGCGCGGCGTTCGCCGACTCGTTCTCGCTGTTGCCGGTCGCGAACGACGCGCCGAGCTCGCCCTTCGCGGTCCAGTCGGCCATGGCCGCGCCGCTCATCGAACACAACGCGAGGGCAACCGACACCTTGATCAGGTTCCTGTTCATCATGCAACTCCTGGACACAGCGAAAAAGCGGGCGCGGGAGTATAGCGGAACGCACTACTTGCCGGCGGGCGGCACGCTGCGGAGAATCGCGTTCCTGCAGTAGAGGTCGCCATGTCCGAAACTCCGTTCAAGATCATCGCTACGGAAGCGAACTTCGCGCAATCCGTGATCGAGGCATCGGCGGCCCAGCCCGTGCTGGTCGATTTCTGGGCGCCCTGGTGCGGACCCTGCCGCACGCTGATGCCGATGCTCGAGCGCATCGCCGACGACTACGCCGGCCGGTTCACGCTCGCAAAGGTAAACACCGACGAGGAACAGCGGATTGCCGGCCACTTCGGCATTCGCAGCATCCCGACGGTCATGCTGTTTCACGGCGGGCAGGTCGTGGAACAGTTCGTCGGCGTGCAGCCGGAACAGGCGATCCGCGCGTTGCTTGACAAATACCTCGCCCCGGCCGAGGCGCAGTCCGAGCCGCCTGGACTCGCGGACGTCGCGTACGCCCAGATCGACCGGCGCGATGCCGGCGCCGCGCGGGAGACGATCGGCCAGCTCGAGACAACCACGCCGGACCATCCGGCGCTCGGCGCCCTGCGCGCCCGATTGGCCTTCCTGGAGACCGCCGTGGCCGAGCCGGACGTTGCCGCGCTGCGCGCCCGCCTCGAGCGCAACCCGGCTGACGCCGCCGCACGGCATGCGCTGGCCGCGCACCATGCCCTGGTGGGCGACTACGGGACCGCGCTGGCGGAATGGCTGGAGCTGATGCGGCGCGACCGTCGCTTCGGTGACGATGCAGCGAGGCGCAGCCTCTTGCAGGCATTCACGGTGCTCGGCGAAGGTGACGAGCTGGTGCCGGCCTACCGGCGCCGGATGGCCAGCCTGCTGCATTGATGCTCTTGCCGGCTCCGGCGCAGCTTAGTATAAGTCGCGCCAACACAGCCGGCGGGCAGCGATGGGTTTTTCGATGAGCGAGAAGCCTGACTCAGACGAGTTCGAGGATGAGGAAGCAGACGAGGTCGCGGGTGACGAGGAGTCGCTCGACGTCGATCGTCTCATGCAGGATCTCGACAAGCGCAAGCGCGGCGCCGCGCGTGCGGCGGAGCCGGCTTGGCGCAAGCTCGAGCGACTGATGGAGCAGAAGCGCACCTCGGAGCTGCTGAGCGACTTCGACGATTACGACATCGGCGACGAACGCCGCCCGCCGCGCAGGCGCTAGTGAAAGTCGCGCGATGGCGCGGCCACCTTGCCGAGCCAGCGCGACAGGTCTGCCAGCCGGTGGACAATCACGTGCATGACCTCGCCCTCCAGCTGCAGCTGCCCGGCCACGCCCATCAGCCGCGAGGCAATCAACGGCTGGCGTTGCCGCTCGGCCACGTCGCGCCAGACGATCAGGTTCACGTAGCCGGTCTCGTCCTCGAGCGTCACGAACGTCACGCCCTGCGCGCTGCCGGGTCGCTGGCGCGTGATGACGAGCCCCGCGGTACGCACGGCCGAGCCGTCGGGTAATTCGCGCAGGCGCGCCGCCGTCAGCAGTCCGCGCGCCTCGAGCCGTGGCCGCAGCACGGCGAGCGGATGGCGCCGCAACGTGAGCCCGGTGTGGGCGTAGTCCGCGACGATGTCCTCGCCTTCGCGCGGCGCCCGCAACAACGGGATGCCTTCGGCGATGCGCGGCTGTGGAATCAGCGGCAACGGCGCCTCGACGCCTGCGACGTTCCAGGCCGCACGGTGGCGGTGCCCGGCAAGTCCCTCCAGCGCGCCGGCGGCAGCGAGGCAGCCGAGCTCGCGACGGTCGAGTCGCGCGCGTTCGGCGAGATCCTGCGCGTTTTCGAACGACCCCTGTTCCCGCGCCTCGAGCAGCCGGAGCGCGGCCGCCTCTGCAAAGCCCTTGACGATCCTCAGGCCCAGGCGCAGCGCCGGTTCGCCGTCATCGCCGCGTTCGAGCGTGCAATCCCAGTCGCTGGTTTGCGCATCCACCGGGCGCACCTCGACGCCTTGACGGCGCGCGTCCTGCACGAGCTGCGACGGCGCGTAAAAGCCCATCGGCTGGCTGTTGATCAGTGCGGCGGTGAATGCGGCCGGCTCGTGGCACTTGAGCCACGCCGAGACGTAGACCAGCAGCGCGAAGCTTGCGGCGTGCGACTCCGGGAAACCGTATTCGCCGAAGCCGAGGATCTGCCGGAAGATCTGCCGCGCGAACTCCTCCGCGTAGCCGCGCTCGCGCATGCCGCGGATCAGCCGCTCCTCGAAATGCCCGAGGCCGCCCTTGCGCTTCCACGCGGCCATCGCGCGCCGCAACTGGTCGGCCTCGCCCGGCGTGAAGCCCGCCGCAACCACCGCAAGCTGCATCACCTGCTCCTGGAAGATCGGCACGCCGAGCGTGCGGTCGAGCACGCCCTCGACCTCGGGACTCGGGTAGTCCACCGGCTCGAGCCCGCTCCTCCTGCGCAGATACGGGTGGACCATGCCTCCCTGGATCGGCCCCGGCCGGATGATGGCCACCTCGATCACGAGATCGTAGTAAGTGCGCGGCTTCATGCGCGGCAGCATCGCCATCTGCGCGCGCGACTCGATCTGGAACACGCCGATCGTCGCGCCGTGGCCGATCATCTCGTAGACCGCGGGATCCTCGGCCGGCACCGTCGCCAGCGTCCAGCGCCGGCCGCGAAACTGCTCGACCAGCGTGAAGCTGCGGCGGATGGCCGTGAGCATGCCGAGGCCAAGCAGGTCCACCTTGAGGAGACCGAGCGCGTCGAGGTCGTCCTTGTCCCACTGGATGACCGTGCGGTCCGCCATCGCCGCGTTCTCGACCGGCACGAGTTCGTCGAGCCGGTCGCGCGCGATCACGAAACCGCCGACGTGCTGCGAGAGGTGCCGCGGGAAGCCGAGCAGTGTGCGCGCGAGCGCGAGCACCCGCGCCAGCACGGGGCTCGAGGGGTCGAGGCCTGCCTCGCGTACGCGGCCTTCGTCGATGCTCGAACCGTCCCACCACTGCATCGAGCGGGCGAGCGCGTTCACCTGCAGCGGATCGAGGCCGAGCGCCTTCGCCACGTCGCGGAGGGCGCTGCGCGGCCGGTAGCTGATCACCGTCGCGGTGAGCGCGGCGCGGTGCCGGCCGTACTTCGCATAGACGTACTGGATCGCCTCCTCGCGCCGCTCGTGCTCGAAATCGACGTCGATGTCGGGCGGCTCGTTGCGCTCGCGCGAAATGAATCGCTCGAACAACAGCGACATGCGCGCGGGATCCACCTCGGTGATGCCGAGGCAGAAGCACACGGCAGAGTTCGCGGCCGAACCGCGGCCCTGGCAGAGGATGCCGCGCGAGCGCGCGAACTCGACGATGTCGTGGACGGTGAGGAAATAAGCCTCATAACGCAGCTCGGCGATCAGCGCGAGTTCGTGCGCGATCGCCTGCTCGACGTGCGCGGGCGCGCCCTGCGGCCAGCGGCGGCGCTTGCCCTGCGCGGTGAGCTTGCCGAGCCAGCTCGCGGCCGTCTCGCCTTCCGGCACGATCTCGCGCGGATACTCGTAGCGGAGTTCGTCGAGCGAGAACGCGCAGCGCGCGGCGATGTCGAGCGTCACCGCCATGAGTTCCGGCGGGTAGATCGCGGCGAGACGCTCGAGCGGGCGCAGGTGGCGCTCGCCGTTCGGGAACAGCGCGTAGCCCGCGCGGTCCACGGTGGTGCCGAACCGGGTGGCGGTGAGCACGTCCTG
>Ga0316626_10000877_pt1 | contig 12651 bp, 9 predicted proteins | sample OWC_Aug_T1_C1_D5_FD_207656 | JGI IMG/M metagenome (GOLD analysis project Ga0316626, IMG submission 207656) | Wetland soil microbial communities from Old Woman Creek delta, Ohio, United States - OWC_Aug_T1_C1_D5_A | ecosystem: Environmental > Terrestrial > Soil > Wetlands | place: USA: Ohio...
ATGAATATTTTCTGGAAGGTATGGATCCGGAGGTGGAGAGGTCCGTCAAGGATGCCATCGATTCTTTCAGGAGGTGGGGAGCGGAAATCCAAAGCGTCTCTTTGCCTCATACGGAATATGCCGTGGCCATCTATTACATTATTGCGACGGCAGAAGCCAGCTCCAACCTGGCTCGATATGATGGGGTGAAGTATGGGCTTCGTTCAAAAGGATATCGGGATCTGATGGAAATGTATAGTCAGACTCGGGCCCTTGGGTTCGGAAAAGAGGTGAAACGAAGGATTATCCTGGGAACCTACGTCCTGTCTGCTGGATATTATGAAGCCTACTACCGAAAGGCTTCGCAAGTGAGGACCTTGATCAGAAAGGATTTTGAGGAGGCCTTTCAAAAGGTGGACGTCATTGTGGCGCCGACCGCACCTACGCCAGCCTTCCGAATCGGTGAGAAGACAGGAGACCCTCTGCAGATGTACTTATGCGATATCCTTACCATCCCGGTGAATATGGCAGGGATTCCGGCGATTTCTATCCCTTGCGGGTTCAATCATGAAGGGCTTCCCATCGGACTTCAAATCATGGGAAAGCACTTTGATGAAGGGATGCTCCTCAGGGTGGCCTACGCTTTCGAGCAAAACACCGGTTTTCATCTCAAGAAACCTACACTAATATAAACTCCAATTACCAAATTCCAAATTCCAAATAAACTCGAAGTCTCAATTCCGAATGACCGAAATTATTTTGTTTTAACCGGAACGTGCCCCGCGGGGTCAAGGGGTGCAATATGAACGAAACTTCCTTTGCTCGCATTCTGCTCGCCACTGCGTGCTCGGGAAGCCCCGCAAAAAATGGAATCTATTTGTGATTTGGCGGTTGGGATTTGGAGATTTTATTTGGTCATTTCTTCCAACCAACTGAGATAAGAAGGCGACCCTTCCAGGATGGCAAGGCTGATGATTTCAGGAACGGAATAAGAGTGAAGGGACTTCACTTTTTTCTCCAACGCTTCAAACCGTTGCTTTTGTGTTTTGATGATCAGGAGCCACTCCTTCTCGTCCCAGATTTTCCCCTCCCATCGATAGATGGAACGGATGGGAGCGATTAGGCTCACGCAAGCGGCCAGACGGGCGTCGACCAGGGCGTTAGCAATTTTCAGTGCTTCTTCTTCCGAGCCGCAGGTCACTAAGACAATGATCGGGTCAGGCATAGCTTTCCTAAAATTCAAAATCCGAATATCGAAATGAAGCTCCCCGCCCACAGGGTGGGGCTTCCCGGAGAGGAAGTTTCGTTCATATTGTGCCCCTTGACCCCGCGGGGCACGTTCCGTCAGCGAAAGACTTTTTTGAAGGCTTTCAAGGCCTTCTCAATATCCTCAGCGGTCACATCCAAATGGGTGACCAGACGGACTTGCATCTTGCCAAAGGCATGAATGAGGACGCCTTCCTTCTTCATCGCTTCTGCCATCTGGATGGCTGTCAGCCTCGTATTGGCGACATCAAAGATGACAATATTTGTTTCCACATGCTTGGGGTCAATGGACACTCCTTTGAATTCTTTCAACCCCACGGCCAGGCGCTTTGCATTCTGATGGTCCTCTCTCAGACGTTCAATGTGATGGTCTAAAGCATAGATCCCGGCAGCGGCAATGATTCCCGCCTGACGCATTCCGCCTCCGAACATCTTTCGAAAACGATGAACGCGATCGATGAATTCCTTGGAGCCGGCAACCAGGGAGCCGACGGGAGCCCCTAATCCTTTGGAAAGACAGACCGATACAGAGTCTGCCCATTGAGCGTACTCCTGGGGTTTGATTCCAGTAGCCACGGAGGCATTCCAAAGTCTGGCTCCGTCGAGATGGAGAAATAGCCCCTTCGATTTGGCCAATCGATTGATTTCAGCCATTTTTTCAAGAGGGTAGATGGATCCGCCGCCGCGGTTGTGGGTGTTTTCGAGACAGATCAGCCGTGTGATCGCAAAGTGATGATCAGCAGGCCTGATGCTTTCTTCGATTTGAGAGGCATCGAGGATGCCCCGTGAGCCTTTGAGGCACTGAAATTGGATACCCGAAAGAGCCGCTCCGGCTCCACCTTCAAAATTATAGGGATGAGAAGAGGCGTCGATGATCACTTCATCGCCGGGTTCCGTATGGGATTTGATGGACAATTGATTGGCCATTGTCCCCGACGGGACAAAGAGGGCAGCCTCTTTTCCGAGGATATGGGCTACTTTTTCCTGCAGGGCATTCACGGTAGGATCTTCGCCAAAGACGTCATCGCCCACCTCTGCCTCTGCCATGGCTTTTCTCATGGCAGGCGTGGGTTTGGTCACGGTATCGCTTCTGAGATCGATAAAGTCCTTCATGTATCCTCCGAGAGATGACCTATTGAAAGTTTGAGGACAGAAATTTATCTGTCCCCAAATCATTCATTACTAACTCGTCAAGAAAATACTATTTTAGACGATACGTGTCAAGGTCTGAAGAGGTTCAAATTGGAATCCTTCTTGCCTGAAATGGGATAGCGTGCTATGTTTGTTCCAATTTTTTTGTACAAAGCACGCAACTGTTTACATCCCTTACATTTTCAAAGCAGAGTCATTCCCTTCTTAAGCAAAGAGGAGTTGGGGAGATTTTCGGAAGAGTCTGGCATCCCAATTATGAAAGCTTTATTAAGACGGATGGAGCGGATCATAGGAGGTAAAGATCATGGAAAGCAATCCTTTTTCTGAATTCAACCTTTCGGGAAAAGTGGCCCTTGTAAGCGGAGCAGCGAGGGGCATGGGACGCGAATTTGCTCTGGCCCTGGCAAAGTACGGGGCAGATCTGGTCGTGTGTGACATCCTTCCCGATCTCCAAAAGATCAAACCTGAGATCGAGAGGCTTGGTCGCAAGGTTTTAGTCCAACAGACAGACCTTTATAAGATTCAGGAAATCCACACCCTGGTGACCGAATCAATAAAGACTTTCGGCCGGATCGACATCCTGGTCAATAACGCTGGGATCAACATCCCTCAATGGGCGACCGACGTCACAGAAGAAGCATGGGATAAAGTCATCAACCTGAACCTCAAGGGGCTCTTCTTTTGCTGCCAGGCCGTTGGAAAGGTAATGATCCAGCAGAGAAAAGGAAAGATCATCAATGTTTCATCTACGATGGGGAGCGTTGGACTAGAACGAAGGGCAGCCTATTCGTCGAGCAAGGCAGGAGTTAATCTCCTGACAAAAGTTTTGGCTATCGAATGGGCTCCTTATCAGATCAATGTAAATGCGATTGCCCCAACCTTTGTCGAGACTCCGTTGACGAAGCCGATGTTTGAGGAGAAGGGTTTTCGAGACTCGGTTCTGGGAAATATTCCCTTAGGCCGTATAGCACGAACTCAAGATATCACAGGAGCAGTCATCTATCTGGCTTCAGAGGCTTCCAATATGGTCACAGGCCATGTCCTTCTCATCGACGGAGGCTGGACCGCGCACTGACCGGAACGTGCCCCACAAGCGCCGCCTTGGAGGCGGGGTCAAGGGGCACAATATAAACGAAACTTCCTTTGCTCGCAGCTTGCTCGCCACTGCGTGCCCGGGAAGCCCCGCCCTGTGAGCGGGGAGCTTCAATCGAATCAAACCGGGAAAAAGGGCAGAAAGAAAATCCACCCCATAACTTGTAGGGTCGGACTTGTTTATTGACGGAGAGGCCGCACTCAAATTTAGTCCCCCGCCTGTCTCTTGATAACAACCACGGTATATAGAAAGGCATCGTAAAATCGATATTAAAAGCCAGAATCCCTTGCTTTTCGCTATGTAATACGTTATTTTGCTTTCCAAGGAGGGTAAGTCTTTTCTATGTATAAGAGGGCGATTGCGATTTTCGCATTGTCCATCCTTTATTTCAGTTGTGCAGCACAAGTCGCCAATACCCCTCAACCTCCTCCCGCTCCACCTGTTCCACCACCTGCATCTCAGCCTATTCCACCCGTTGCACGTAAACCTGCTCTCCTCCCTAACCTTACCATTTTAGATATTTCTTTAAGTGAGACCGGAAAAATAGAGGTGATGCTTTCAAACGCAGGGGAGGGGCCTGCTCCGTACGGCGTTGGGAGTCTGACGATTTACGTAGACGGTCTTTTGAAATGGAAAGACTCTCTCGGAACCCTTCCGGATCAGACCTTTCTTGAGCCAGGAGGCATCACTCTCTACACGACTCCAGTTGAGTTGGTCGGTAAACATGAGGTGCGGGCCGTTCTGGATAAGGAAGAGAAGACAGTTGAAAAAGATCAATCGAGTAAAGTTTTTCCCAAAGTTCTGGGAAAAGAAAAATTGGAGAGCAAACCCCTACTTCCCGACCTCGCCATTGTTGAGCTCTTCCTCACCGCCCGGAGGGAATTGGCAGTGACCATTTCCAATCCCGGAGACAGCCCGCTTCCCTTAAGGGATGGGAATTTGAAGATCCTAGTCGACGGGGCACTGAAAGGTAGTTATGCATTGCGAAGCCTTTCTGATCAGTCCTCTCTTCCTGTAAAAGGGACGATGACTTTGACGACCCCCCTGGTCCTTACCGGGCGACATGAAGTTGACGCTCATCTGGGATTTTCTGTCGAGGTGAAGGAGTCCAATGAAGAGAATAATCATCTAAAGAGAATACTGGAAGGCCCCCCTACCGGACCGGACATCATCGTGAAACAATTGGTGTTGACGGAGGATTTTGAACTCGTGATCATCCTATCCAATGCCGGGGAAGCCGATCTCCGGAAGGGCGCCATCTTTCAGGTTCAGGTGTTTGTCAATGACCAGAAGATGTCGGAGTTTGACCACTTCATTTCGGAGGCTTTGAAGGCCAATCTCAAGAGTCGTTACACGGTCGCCCCCCCTTATCAGGTAGGCCTTGCTGGAATTTCCAAATTGAAGGTTTCTATTTCTCCCGAGTTACCCTCCGATGATATCCATTTAGAGAATAATGTGCTTGAAAGGACGTTCATCATCTTTCCGTTTAAGATTAAGCCTCAGGGAAAGGAAGAATTCTCTTTTTCGTTTCTCGCGCCACGGATCCGAAGCAAAGCTCAAACAGAAAATGTGACGATCGAGGCGAGATGGGAATGGGGGGGGTCCTCTCTCAAGCTTTCTTTCAACAAATCAGGGAGCGCCGATGGAATTTCCACCCTGACAGGGAAGAGCCCCCTGAAAGTAGAATTCCCCGTCCCTTTTGAAGAAGCGCAGAAAGAGAATGTTTGGAGTGTCTTCATCACGAATCTCATCAGGAAGAAAGTGGAAGGACATCTCATCATTCAGCACCCTTAGTCAAATTCTTCGAGGTTAGGGTTACGGTTAGGAGGCCTGTTTCGTTGAGCGTCAGGGTGTACCGTCAAGTGCTTAAGACGAACAGCTTGTCCGTTGGGTGAACGGGCATCGTTACCCTTCGGTCCCGCGCCTCGCGGGACTCATGCCCTTGAGTTTATCGAAAGGCCTCTGCCGTCAGACGATTTCCTATTTTCTGAGCCATCTGGATTGAAAAATGATCCCCAGCAGGAAAGAATGTTTGAGTCTCATGAGTAGGTATGGAATGTTGGAGAACATCGTCTCCCACAGCTTTGAGGTGGCCAAAGTCGCCCTTTTCATTTCAGTCGAGTTAAACAAAAAAGGCCGGACAGTCGATCTCGGTTTGGTGGAAGCTGCCTCCTTATTACATGATCTTACCAAAACCGAGTGCCTCAAGACAAAGGAGGACCATGCGCAGACAGCCTCTCAGCAATTAAAGAGGATGGGGTATGAAAGGGTTGGAGAGGTCGTGGCGCAACATATTTGGCTAGTGAAAGAAGGAGACCCTTCGTGCGTCTGTGAAGAAGAAATCGTCAATTATGCGGATAAACGAGTGATGCATGATCGGATCGTTCCCTTAGAGGAGAGGTTTAGCGATCTTAAGGCAAGATATGGTCAGAATCAGAAGGCCGTGGATTACTTGGAGCGATTGCAGAAAGAAATCTACGGGGTCGAGAATAAGATCTTTTCTATTTTACAGATCGACCCCAATGATATTCAGCACCTTTTCTGACGGCCGACGGAGGGTTTCAGAAATTATTTTTTTTAAAATAAAGGCTTGACTTTTAAAATGTCGATGGTTTATGATGGGCATCGTTTTAAGCAACCGGATACCCATTCAACTCAAAACAATTTTACCCTTAAAAAAGGAGGTGATTTAAATGACGAAGGCGGAATTGATCGCCAGCATAGGGAAGGAGGCCAAGATCTCAAAAGCGTCAGCCGAAAAAGCCATTAATGCATTCACCAATACGGTGATGAAGGCGTTGAAGAAGGGGGATAAACTGGCCTTGACTGGATTCGGGACATTCTCTGTGGCCAAGAGGAGGGCTAGGACAGGGAGGAATCCCCAAACCGGAAGAGAGATCAAAATAGCTGCCACCCGGGTGGCAAAATTCAAAGCAGGCAATTTGTTAAAGAGTGCAGTTAAATAAATTCTTAATTGATAAATCCTGCTTCGTAAGTCTTAATAAAAGGGGGAGAAAGTTCAGATTCTCCCCTCTTTTGTTATCAGAAGAGGTCAAGAAGCCGGTATTTGAAAGATGGCATATAAACAGGTTGTGAACATCGAGCTTTTGAAAGTCACGGTATAAACCACAATATGTTGTGTTTCCCTGCTTTGCAGCCACAAACGTGTAACCTATTGAAACATCAATTCTTTTTCTGATGCATTTTTCCCATCAAGTCAATTATATAAAGGAATTGAGAGGGTACATCATTCCAGAACACGGTTTTCCACAGGATTTGCACATTATGATAGGCCCCTCTTCCAGGCCTTGATTTCCCTGCGTTAGACGATGGCACCTCCTTCTTTCCATTGATTCTAAATCGATTGCCCCACTCATCACGCGGAGATCAAGACGGATTCAGCAAAAGAATGTGGCCTCCCTCGCAATTACAGGAAAATTCACTGATCGAGAAGGGTATATTGCTCCAGAGCCGCATATCGGGGTTTGTTTTGGCCTATCTCTCTCGGAGGCTTATCCTTGTTGGGTGGGATGTCCTATGACTCTTCTTAGGGCGAAATAGAGCGGAATTGAGTGAATGAAGAAGAAATGGAATTGAAAGACGGAACGCTTTTTGTTATCTTTAGGCTGTAAATGAAAGGATTCATTTTGGAGTAGACTGATGAAACATGTGATTCTCGGGACAGCCGGGCACATCGACCACGGGAAGACTTCCCTCGTTAAAGCCCTCACAGGGGTGGATACGGATAGGTTGAAAGAAGAAAAGGAAAGGGGCATCACGATTGAACTGGGGTTTACTTTTTTAGACCTCCCCAGCGGGATCCGATTGGGGATTATCGATGTGCCAGGGCACGAGAAGTTCGTTAAGCACATGGTGGCGGGGGCTTGGGGAATCGACCTGGTCGCCTTAGTCATTGCTGCAGATGAAGGGGTCATGCCACAGACGAGAGAGCATCTGGATATCTGCAGGCTTTTAAGAGTGAAAAAAGGGTTGGTCGTCCTGACCAAAATCGATCTGCTTGACCGTGAATTATTGGAGTTGGTTAAAGAGGAAGTGACTGATATTGTCGAGGATACATTCCTAAAAAATGCCCCCATCCTTCCCGTCTCTTCTGTGACAGGGGAGGGGATCCCTCAGCTCCTTTCAGCGCTCGACCTTCTTTCTCAAGAGATAAACGAAAGGTCCTCCGGGGGTTTATTCCGCCTGCCGATCGACCGTATCTTTACGATGAAAGGTTTTGGAACGGTAGTGACGGGGACCATGATTTCCGGGAGCCTTTCTTTAGGGGAGACGATTCAAGTTCTTCCTTCTGGCTTAGAGGGGAAGGTCAGGAACCTCCAAGTCTACGGCCGAAGTGTTGAAAAGACCGTCGCGGGGGAGAGGGCGGCGGTCAACCTTCAGGGGGTAGAAACTTCAGCGATCGAGAGGGGGGACGTTCTCATACGACCGAATACCCTGAGCCCGACTCGACTGATCGATGCTTATCTTGAATATTTGCCCGATGCCTCACGCCCCTTAAAACACCGCACCAAGCAGAGGTTTCATGTGGGTACCACCCTGGCGAATGCATCCATCTTTCTCCTTGATCGGGATGAACTGGTTCCTGGAGAAACTGGTTTTGTCCAATTGAGATTGGAACGACCCGTGGTGGTTCTCCCTCAGGACCGCTTTGTCATCCGGGGTTCTTCAGCCATCCAAACCATCGGGGGAGGTGTCATTCTGGACGGTCATCCGGACAAGCACAAAAGGTTTTCTTCATCAGTGGTCGCTGACCTGAGCCTGCTGAAAGACGGGACGAGGGAACAAGCCCTACGGCAGCATATTGATCATTCAGGGGTGGGAGGCAGCACGTTGGAGGAGCTGTTGAACCGGGTTGAAATGTCGTCCAGTGACGTCCAGTCGATTATCAGACAGATGGCGGGGAAAGGGGACCTCTTAGTCATTGACTCTGAAAAATTGAAGGTTATTGCAAGCGGATCGTATCAAATGTTAAAAGGAAGGGCGTTGGCCCAACTGAGAGAATTTCATCAGCGGTTTCCGATGAAATCGGGCCTGTCGAAAGAGGAGTTGAGGACAAAACTTCCTCCGGAGGTCGATGTCAAGCTTTTCCAAATTCTTATCAGCGAGCTCATCCAGTCTAAGGAAGTTGTATTGGAAAAGGATAAATTGAGACTATCCGGCCACCAAATCTCGTCAGTCGACGCGAAGGGGTTGGCGAAGCGGGTAGAGGAGGCTGTTCTAAAAGGGGGGCTCCAGCCCCCTTCACCCAAGGAATTGTGGGAAGAATGGTCTGAAAAGGAGGGGGAGGTTCGAGCCATTTTTGAGCATCTTGTCCATGAAGGGATATTGGTCAAGATCAAGAGTGAAATCTATTTCCACCGAGTCCCTTTCGAAAACCTGAGAGAAGAATTGGTCGCTTATTTGAAGAATCACCGGGAGATCACGACCCCTCAATTTAAGGAGATGACCAAGGCCTCGAGAAAATACGTCATTCCATTGATTGAGTACTTTGATCAGATCAAACTGACGCTTCGCCTAGGGGAGAAGAGAGTGCTGAGGAGCTCTTCTCAAAATGCGGAGAAAAAATAGTGGATGAAAGGTGGTGGCAATGACCAGTATGAAAAAGATCATAAAAAAGAAGCTGAAAGAGCCTGATGAATTTATTACTCTTACTGAAAGATCCTATCTTTTTGTCACCCAACATGCAAGGTCCATCGCCATGGGGGCGGGCATTGTTTTGGTCCTTCTATTATCTATCGTTCTCTTTCAAAAGTGGGATAAGGGAAATGAGGGAAATGCCAACAAAATGTTGACATCCGTCATCGAGACTTACCAGATGGTCAGCTCTCCGTACCGAGAGGGATCATCCCAAGAGTACAAGGATGTCCTAGAACGATTTAGTGAGATCATCACCAAATTTCCCAGAACCTCATCCGGGAAACTCGCCGTTTTATACAAAGGCAACATCTATCTTCGGCTGGGTGAATTTGACGAAGCCATCAAGGCCTATGAGAGCTATCTCGAAAAGGCAGGAAAGGAGAAGCTCTACCGGGCATTTGTCATGGAAGGCCTCGGCTATTCCCACGAGGGGAAGAAGGATTATGGAAAGGCAATCGATTCCTATCAGAAACTCATCAATTTGGGCGAGGGTTTCCAATTAGCAAACGCTCATCTCGGGATGGGGCGCTGTTATGAAAAGATGGGGAAAACGAGGGAGGCGCTCGAACACTATAGGAGTTTCATCAACGCCTCTCCAAAGTCCCAGATGGCGAATATCGTATTGAGAAAAATGTCCAATCTTGAGAAATAGGGGAAGATCGCTACCGGGAAGAATGAAGCTCCCCGCCCGCCCGTCAGGACGGGGCAGGCACGGCAGGGTTCTCAGGTAAGATATTATTTGTTCATATTGTGCCGCTTGACCCGGCCTCGCAGTCGGGACCAGGGCACACATTCCGGTCAAGTGTCACCGGCGTGATTGAAGTGAGTGAAGGACCGATTGGTCGAGGGCGAACCCCCAGAAGGGGGCTCGCCCTTTGTTTTTAAGGTTTTTTCTCTTATAATTTTTTTTTTGGAGAATGGAGGATACAAAGAGATGAGAAGCCGACGACTTTTTCTGACGATCATCCCCCTGGTCGTTGCGATTTTGTTCGGGGGAGCTAGGTTTTCTTCCTCCCGAGACCTCGTTCGTCAATTTACTATGGACAATGGATTAAAAGTGATTCTGGAAGAGAATAACGCGGCGCCTGCGGTGGCCCTTCAGATATGGGTGAAAATCGGCGGTGCCGACGAAAGCGATGAAGAGGCAGGCATATGCCATTTTATCGAGCATATGCTCTTCAAAGGGACAGAGAAGAGGAAAGTTCGTGAAGCCGCCAGAGAAATTGAGTCATTGGGTGGAAGCATTGGTGCTTACACTTCGTATGATCAGACCGTCTACCACGTCACCCTTGCCAGCCGTTATGCCGAGACGGGGCTGGATATCCTGAGCGATGCCATTCAACATTCCATTTTCGACCCCTTCGAGTTGGAAAGAGAAAGGGAGGTGATCTTGGAGGAGATACGCAGGGGGCAAGATGATCCTTCGAGGAAGTTGTTTCAACAGACGATGGCGATTGCTTACCAGCGACACCCCTATAGAAGACCGATTATCGGATATCCGAATACAATCCGCTCCATTCAAAGAGATCGGATGGTAACTTTTTTCAAGAAATGGTACACACCCAACCGCATGGTGCTGATTGCTGTCGGTGATTTCGACTCCAAGGAGATGGAAAGAAGCGTGAGAAGTGCCTTCAAAGGTTTTAAGCCATCCCCGGAAAGCGTTCCTGATAGGAATCCAGAACCCAAACAGGGAGAGACTCGGTCCAAGCTCTCCCACGGTCATTTTAAGGAAACGTATTTTCAGATGGTCCTTCCTATCTCTTCAGCAAGGGATGAAGATACTCCACCCCTGGATGCACTCTCTCATCTCTTGGGAGGAGGAGAACCTTCTCGGTTGGTCCAGAGGATTAAACTTGAGAAGGGACTCGTTCACTCCATTTACGCCTCCACTTATACCCCCAAAGATCCGGGGCTCTTTATCATTGGAGCAACCCTTTCCGCTGAGAATGTGGAGAAAACCATTCAATCTATCTGGGAAGAAGTCATTCGTCTCAAGACAGAGGGGGTGACAGCAGAAGAGCTCCATCGTGTCAAAGCGAATCTTGAAAGCAGCCTCATTTATGACCGCCAGACGGTTCAAGGTCAGGCTGGGAAGATAGGATTTTATGAAGTCAACGCAGGCGGTGTTCAATTCGAAAGAGAATATATGAAGGCAATCGAGCGTCTTGAAAATAAGGACATTCAGCGGGTTTTGAAAAAGTATTTTGAGAGAGATCGGTTGACCATTAGTATTTTGGCGCCCAATGAAAAGACGGAGTTATTTAAGAATTCGTCTTTGGAATCCGTTCTGAAGGAAACAGGACACGAGAAGGTTTTAGTCGGTAAGAAGTCGCCCGTTTTCAAAACCGTTCTTGATAACGGGATTCGACTCATCATCAAGGAGAATCATTCCATCCCTCTTGTCTCCATTCAACTTTCTCTCTTAGGGGGGGTCCGATTTGAAGAAGAACCTCAAAGCGGGATCAGCCAGTTTACCGCGGTCATGGTGACCAAAGGAACGCGGAACCAGAGTAGCGTCGAGATAGCGAAGAAAGTGGAGAGAATGGCGGGGTCTCTCAACGGGTTTTCCGGATATAACAGTTTTGGCCTTACCTTTACTTTCTTAAGCCAGCATGTCCAGGAGGCGTTTGACTTATTGGCGGAGGTGGTTCGACATCCCTCTTTTGACCCGGAGGAGACGGAAAAGAGGAGGCGAACGATCCTGGCCTCTATCCAGCAGCAGGAAGATGACTTAGGGCGTCTCGTATTCAGACTATTTCGAAAGACGCTTTTTGAAAGACATCCCTACCGGATGGACACCTCAGGGACTCTCGATTCCATCCAGAGAATGAGCCCGGGAGACTTGAAAGAGTATTATCAACATCTTCTTACACCGGAAAACATGGTTCTCACAGTGGTAGGGGACGTGGATGAAAAGGCAGTCGTTCGGGCAGTCCAAAAGGGATTCGGGGATCTCAAGAAAGGGTTCTTCTCGCCTCCAATCTTTCCGCAGGAGCCCCCTCTTGAAAAAAAAAGAAGGACAGAGATTTTCAAAACGAAGGAACAAGCACATTTTGTCCTTGGATTCTTGGGGATTTCCTTTCATCACAAAGACCGCTATGCGTTGGAGGTTTTGGACGGCGCTTTGTCCGGGCAGGGAGGGAGATTATTCCGTGAGTTAAGAGATAAAGAGAGCCTGACTTATGCCTTAGACTTTATGGCTCAGTCCAATTATGACCCTGGATATATCGGCGTCTACATGGGAACGCATCCGAAGAAATTGGAGACAGCCATCGAAGCAGTCTTGAGAGAGTTGAAAAAGGTGAAAGAGAACGGCTTGACAGAGGGAGAGGTGGACAGGGCGAAGAGTTACCTCGTTGGTAATTTTGAAATTGGACTCCAGACCAACGGGGCGCAAGCCAACCAGATGTCATTGGACGAGCTTTACGGCCTGGGGTTTGACCATTATCAGAAATATCCTCAGGAAATACGGAAGGTGACGAGAGGCGATGTGAACCGAG
>Ga0316626_10000879_pt1 | contig 12643 bp, 18 predicted proteins | sample OWC_Aug_T1_C1_D5_FD_207656 | JGI IMG/M metagenome (GOLD analysis project Ga0316626, IMG submission 207656) | Wetland soil microbial communities from Old Woman Creek delta, Ohio, United States - OWC_Aug_T1_C1_D5_A | ecosystem: Environmental > Terrestrial > Soil > Wetlands | place: USA: Ohio...
CCTCCCTGACTCCGGCCATCGCGCGCCAGACACACAGATATTTACCCACCCACGAAGGGTGGGTATATCTGTTTGTCTTTCTAGTTGTGCAAGGGGAGGGGGGGAGGGGGTTGAAAGGGGCTTGGGGCATTCCTCCCACTCCCTCTGGGGCAAATAACTTATTGCACCACCCAGGAGGGGAGGGGTATACTCTTTCCTGGGTCGGCGGTGTGGATGGGACACACGCCGTGACAGACGGACGAAGGGGTGACGATCGCTTGCGTGGCTAAGCCCCCTCAAGAGTGGGTTTCGAGTCCCACCCGGCTCAACAGGAGAACACCATGCACCTTGAACCCTCTGACCACGCTGAGCGATGCGCCCACTGCACCCGCATGGGCTTTCCCCAAGGGGACAACGGGCTCATCCGCCTCAACACCATCTGGTACGAGACTACCACAGACACCTTCATCTGCGAGCGGTGCGTCCTCCTCGAAGAGGACCCCGACCAGCTCATCCTCGAACTGGACAACATCACGGCCGCCTACCGCGACCACGCACCACACGACGAGGGATTCCATGACTAGCTACCACTGTCACCTCTGTGGATGTGAGCATCTGCCCGGCACCATATGTCCCGGCAGCCTGCCCGGTGACGCACTGGGCAAAGTCTACCGCGTTGCCCCTCCCGATGTCACCGAGGGGCCATTCTTCGGTCCCCCCAGGCCCATCGAAAGCAGCTACGACCCCGAGGTCGAGGAGCAGCTTGCCCGTGAGCTATACGGACCCAAGGGGTATGGCTACCAGGAGAAGCCGGGCCTTCGCCCATCCACCCTACTCATCTGGGTAGTGATCCTCCTCGCCGTCTACGGCGGGGCCATCGCCATCCACCACTGGCTCACCCAATGAGGCGCCTCTACCCCAAGGGCACAACCCTCCAGTCCACTGACCTCCACCGCGGCCAGCTAGTCACGTTCTGGCTCAAGCAGCGTGGCTACCACCTGGGCCGAGTCCTGCGCCAGCGTAGGGACGGCCTCTTCATCGTGCGAGCCCTCTTCAAGAAGCGCCTCGCTGCCGTCAAGTCTGCCATCCCCGAGAAGGAACCCCATGCCCAGGCTGATTGAAAGCATGACCCCCCGCGAAGCGCTGATAATCGCCGTACGCGCGGGCATATCAGAAGCAACCTATCGAAGTGCATTTCAACGCCCGCCAACCGACGAACAATGCGTGGCCCTCGTCCCCGACGAGGCGCGCCGCGCGCTCCTGGAACACGACGACAGGATGAATAAGGCGACCTTGCGTCTTGGCTTCGAGACAGGCAAGGCCGAAGCCTACGCCAAGGCGGCGGCCATCGCGCGGGAAATGGCTGCTGTTCGCACGAGTGACTACACGGCTGAGTGTTTGCGTGTAGCCGAAGCGATCGAGGCCGCCGCCGCGCTGGCGAAGATAGTGGGGGAGAATGATGCGTAAGAAGATCTACGTGCTGGGTTCACTGCGCAACCCCAACGTGCCCCAAGTCGCCGAGGCCCTGCGCAAGCTGGGCTTCAACGTCTTCGATGACTGGTACGCCGCTGGCCCCGAGGCCGACGACTACTGGCAGAAGTACGAGGAGAGTCGCGGCACGCCCTACAACAAGGCCCTGCACGGCCTCGCTGCCAATCACGTCTTCCACTTCGACGCCCACCACCTTGACAGCTCCGACATCGGCGTGCTAGTCTTGCCCGCTGGCAAGTCGGCCCACCTTGAGCTGGGCTGGCTCATCGGCCAGGGCAAGCCCGGCTATATCCTCTTCCCCGATGGCGAGTGGCCCGAGCGGTGGGACGTAATGTACCGCTTCGCCACTGGCGTCTTCAACAACTTCGACGCCCTCCGCGAGGCCCTCCCCGCCTTGTTGCCAGCTCCTTCACCGGAGTCTTTCGCTAGGGTCAAGGCGATTAATAGCCTCATTGGGCAGGTGGACCTAGCGATCCTACGAAAGATCGAGCTGCCATGAACCTCATCACACCGTTCCAGCTCCAGCGCCACCGCCGTATCCCCGCCTGGGTGGGACCACCCCTCGCCAAGCAGGGTTGCATCACCCTACTCCAGTCTGACCCTGGCGTGGGCAAGTCGAACCTCGCCCTTGCCATCTGCGCCCACTCCTGGCTCGGCGAGTCCTTCCTGGGCTTCCCCACTCCTGCCCGCCACAACGTGCTCTTCGTGGGGCAGGACGCGCCTTCCTGGGACTACGCCAACACCTTCTTCCGCATCCTCCACAGCATGGGCGTGGACGAGCTGCCCTCTGACCCGCCCACCCGCATCCGCTTCCTCTTCGAGCCCATCAACATCATGCAGCCTGAGTGGGTGCAGTTTGGAACAGAGAGCTTCGTGCGCCTGCTCTCCTCGGGTGACCAAGTGGAGGCGGGCGCTGACCTCGTTATCGTGGACACCTTGTCCAACATCCATGACGCTGACGAGAACAGCCGCCATGAGATGCGCAACGTGATGGACGCCATGCGCCGTCTCACCCGAGTCGGCGCTGCTGTCGTGCTCCTGCACCACCGCTCCATCAATCAGCGGGACCGAGCTGCGGTCTACGGGGGCCGGGGCTCATCCGTGATCGCGGGCAGCTCCGACATCGTGATCAACCTTGCGGGCTCGCGCATCGGGCAGACTACCAAGGCGTGTAGCCTGAGCTGGGCCAAAGGACGCGCCCCCGACCTGCCCGACGCCCTGGGCTACTTCATGGACTGGAGTACCACGGACCTCAGCTTCAAGCCCTACGACTTCACAAAGGAGAACATCAAGGCCAATCAGAGCGCCCGGCGCGCCTGGATGAAGGCCCCCTCTGAGCGGGACGACGTTCCCACCGGAGAAAAAGCCCTTGACATGCTGGCCCCCGGCGACTATCCTTGGAACAGTTTGCTGACCAGGAGCCGGATGCAAGCGCCCGAGCTGGTCAAGTACCTGACCACCCACACTGAGTGGGTAAAGACAGGCCCTGGACTCTGGACGAAAGGACAGTCATGAAGCCACCTACCACTGTGATCCTCAGCCGCTCCGAGTGCGCTGAGCTAGTCCACTACGTTGCGCAGATCCGCGCCAACGCCATCCTCTCTCGGCAGAAGCTGGCGCCTGCGCCGCTCATCTACCCCGGTCCCGTCTGCCACGAGGTGCTCGCCCGCATGACAGCCTGTGCGGGCAGCATCCAGCCCGGCCTCTGGCCGCGGAAAACTGCGGGCACGCCCGCACCTAAGCCGCAAGAACCTGCGGACGAGTGCCTCGTTGACGGAGGTGTCTAGTCATGCTCGTCCACCGAGACGCTGTGATCTTCAACGTGTCGGAGATCGAGTTAGCACTGACGTGCCGCCGCAAGTGGTACAATGAGTACATCCTCTGCAACGGGGTCCAGCCCTCTATCGCCATGCAGGAAGGCACACGCTACCACAGGTACGCCGAGATGGCCCTGAAGTGCGAGCCAGCGCCTGCCGCCCTGGCACTCGAACCGCTCTGGATGCGTGGTGCCCTCGAAGGGCTGAAGGACTGGCTCATGGAGTGGACTCCCACTGTCATTGACACGGAGAGCCCCATGACCTACGAGACGAGCGCCCTCATGCCTGATGGCAAGCGGGTCGTCTTCATCGGTCGCCTCGACGCCCTCGTCCGTGGTGCCAACGGGCGGATCTTCCACCTTCAGCACAAGACCTGCCGGGCGGGCCTGTCCATCCGGCACTTCGTTGACCTCCAGAGCGTGTCCTGGCACGAAGCCCTTTACGGGCGCATGCTCGCCCGTTCCTACGGCCTTGAGTACGCGGGGACGCTGATGGCAATCGCGCGCAAGCGCTCAACCGCGCCCTTCTTCGAGGCGCACCCCATTCACATCCGCCGTGCGGAGCAGGCCGTCAACGGGCTTGTTGACTACGCCGTTGAGCTGTATGGTAACATCATGCTCAACAGGCGCGACCCCGACATGAATCGGACGGCCTGCCTGGGGGTGTGGCAAAACTCGCGGTGCCCGTTCTTCGACCTCTGCTACTCCGCCCATCCCCTGATGATGCCGCACCGCACGCCCTACGACAGCTACCCCACAGATTTCATCGAGGGACTGGCTGCCACCTACGGGCCGCGGGTGCTCGAAGAGGTGATGTGATGGCGCTGACGCGCGAGTACGCTGAGGAGATCTTCAAGATGCTCCCGCTCAGCGAGGAGCTGGTCCGACCCTATAGCTGGATTGGGCCGGGCCGCTGTGTGAGCGGGTGGGCACGCTCGCCCGAGGAGCTGTACCGCGGCTTCCGCTACCTGCCGCCCTCGGACAACGGGTTCATCCAGCTCAACGCCTCGCGCCTGGGGTACAAGTGGAGGCCCCGCGCCTCTCACGTCCCCGCCATCCAGGCGGTGATCGTGGACCTCGACCGCGAGGAGGGGCAGCCCCACACCAGCATCGAAGACGCGCAGTACGTCCAGGCATGGCTTCTCGCCATAAGCGGGCTCGCGGTGGGGCAGCTTGCGTGGGTGGACTCGGGGCGTGGCTACCAGTTCTGGATTCTGGTTGACAACGCCCCGCCCAGCTACGCCCGGCGCATCCCCACCTTCCTCCGTGTCCTCAAGGACAGCCTGACGCTGGAGACGAGCCACGTGGACACCTCTGTCTGCGACCTTCCTAGGCTGGCCCGAGCCCCCGGCACCTTCAACCCGCGGGCGGGGCGGGATGCTATACTTCTGCGTAGTGGTCGGCCCGGTTCCTACGCTTGGCTCGACCTCTTCGAGCCCCTGCCCGAGCCCGCTGAGCACAGCGTCCCGACCATCGCCAGTGGGCGGTGGGAAGCGTACTTTCCCCACTTGACAGGCGCCGCCCAACGGTTTATCCTTGGTGGAGCCGTTGCAGGCAACCGGCACCAGCAGGCTTTCGCCACAGCGGCGAGCCTTCGGGACGCCGGGGCCTCTGAGGCGGTGGCCCTCGCCGCTGTGTCTCACGGGGCGTGGCTCTGCCAGCCGAGGCTAGAGCAGGGCGATGCCGCCCACGCTGTGACCACGGCCTACCGAAAGGAGTAGCATGCGCCTCGAAGCACCCACCAAGCCGCTACACCGAATCATGGTGTACGCGCCCCCGAAGTCGGGCAAGACCGTCTTCACCACCTCGCTCCCCTTCGACCGCTGGGGTGACTGTGTGTACGTCGCGGCTGACCGCGGCAGCGAGCAGCTCCTCGGCGTCCGTCCGCAGGCCCGCGAGCACATCCGCATCGAGAAGCCCGAAGACCTGCCCCATCCCAAGGGCAACGCCATGAAGTCGGCGACCGAGATCGCTACGACTGACTGGCACCTGAAGGAAGGCTTCACGCCCGAGAAGCCTGGGGTGATCGTGTGGGACACGCTCTCGCAGACCACGATGGATGTCTTCCGCTGGATCGTGGCGCAGGAGCGGTACTCTCATGTGAACGTGGGGCAGAAGGGCACCGCTAACTACGTCGCCGCCCCTGACCGGGGTGACTACGGGATGGCGCAAGGCTTCATCGACAACGTAATCGGCTTCCTCTTCCAGCAGCGCTGTCACGTCATTGTGGTCTGCCACGCTGACTACGACACGCCGAACCCCGGCGATCCTGGTGGCATGGTGGGCGGCCCCATGACCATCGGCAAGGCGCAGATTCGAGAAGTGGGACGCGAATTCTCTTGCCTCTTGCACCTTGAGACTTCCCGCGGCGCGGACGGGAAGGCTCAGTACAAGGTCTTCACCGCGCCGCATGGTATCTGGCAGGCCGGTATCCGAATGAACGGCGTCAGCATCCCTGACACCGTGCTCAGCTCGTATCCGGTGGACTTCTGGTGTCGTCTCGACGACGCCATAATGGAAGGAGCATCGCATGAGTAACCCATTCATGTACGCGGGGACTGACGAGCAGCTCGACGCTCTTGCGAGCGGGCGGCTGATCCCCAACGACAAGGCCACGAAGAAGGGCAACCGAACCTCCTGGTTCGAGCTGGCCCAGGTGCGGGACATCACGTTCAAGTCCGGCGCCGAGCTGAAGCCGAACCCGAACATGGCCGAGCGCGAGGGCGATACCATCGGGCAGCTTGAGGTTGCCCTGACCATCGACCCCGCGAGTCCCATGACGAAGGTGCCGGGCTCGAAGACGTGGGCGCGCCTGCGCTTCAACGTCACGGCCTTCAATGAGGGCCGCGAGGGCATGGCTAACCGCAAGTGCCGCGAGGCATACGGCGGCATGGTCGGCCTCATCAAGGCGTTCAACCTCCCCTCCGAGCTGGCGAAGGATCCGGTGGGCTTCGCGGCCAAGAAGAACGAGATCCTCGGCCGTCGCCTCACGATTATGGTGGCTCACGACCACACCGAAGACGGCCGGATCTTCGAGAACATCACGCTCTTCGCCCCCGAAGAGATGGTCTACGAGGTCTAGCATGCCCATCCCCTCACTCTCCGACATACCTCAGTGGAAGCCTGACGTGACCCTCACGGGGGCGGCTGTGGTGGTCGAGCTGCCCGATGGACAGGAAGTCCACCGTACCGATGAGACGGTGCTACAGGAGGCAGCCCGTCTCGTCACTGCCGCTCGGGGTAACGCCTATGGGCCGCCCGAGCAGGACTTCACGCGGACAGTGGGGATGCTCAACGTCCTCTTCGAGTCCAAGCTGAAGGAGCCCTTGACACCGGCCGATCTGGCGCGTATCATGGTGCTGTTGAAGGTGTCTCGGTCGGTGTGGAGCCAGAAGCGAGACAACTGGGTGGACATCGCGGGATACGCCGCCTGCGGCCACCGCTGTGAATACGGCGTCTGGTGAAAGGAGCAACAATGCTGGGAGAGAAGGAAGCCAACGCAGCCGCTGTCGAGCGGGAGGGTGGGAAGAAGCAGGCGTACCGCGAGGTGCTTGCTGAGCTGCAGAAGCGATACGCCGCTGCTGCGAGCAACCCCCACGCTCAGAGTGTGCTGCAGTCTCTGATTGACCTCTTCACTGAGAGGGTGTAAGCTGTGCCTACTGCCGGGAGGGATACCGTTGGATACCGACGAGCAGAAGCCGAAGTGCACGCGTCGTGCCCCGCGCCCAGCGCCCCTCCTGGCGGTTCCACCGCCGCCCCCATCGACCGTCTCACCGAGCTGTCCCACTCCCTCGATAGACGCCTTGCCCAGCTCGACTGCATCTTCGAAGTCGCCCCCGCTGACACCCCCTTCCTCCATGTCGCCTCTGACGACGCGCCAGTCACGCACGATTGGGTCGCGGACACGCTGTACGAAGGCGGGGAAGTGCGGGCGGTGCGGCCAGTCTTTACCGGCGAAGAGTCTGTACCGGACGTGCAGCAACTGTCGCTCCTACTGGAAAACGCTACGCCTGAAGCGCGCAGCCGCACGCAGATGCTCCAAATGTGGTACGACTACTTCAGAAACTCCTCTCCGCTCGAAGTGCCATCGCTGTTCTCAACGCGATATCGTCCAGCACGCGAGACGGCGATTGACCGAGCACTGGCGGAGGGTGGTGGAGGCGTTGGCGGACCACGGCCACGGCGGGAGCGGGCGGGGCATGTGCAAAGACGCCGCGCTCGTATCGCTCGCCAAGAAGATTTCCGCGGGCCGCAGCCTTCGCTGCGCAATCTGCGGCATCCCACACTGGGTAGTCTCACGGAGCAAGATCCTACCAGCACGGCGACTGTCTCTCGACCGCATCAACCCGGAAGCGCGGAAGGGTGGCTTGCGCAACTTGAGGCTACTGTGTCCCATCTGCAACAGCAAGCGCGGCGCAGGACTCTCGCCAGACAATACAGTCTGGCGCTATGCCCGCTGGTGGTGGACCCGAGCACTTGGGGACCGAACGGCGGGCCTGCTGTTCAAGACTCCCCCCTCGACTCGTAAGGCGCGCTCGCCCCTGAGCGTGCGCTGGAGAATCACATGAAGAAGACCATCCTTGGCCGCATCTGCAGCTACATCGACTACACCATCGTCGCCATTGTCATTCTGGTGGCGTTGGGGATCATCACGGCGGTGTTCCTCCGATGAGGCGCTGCAAGGCAGACGGGCCGCTCAACGCCCCGATCATGATCGTGGGCGAGGCCCCCGGCGACACCGAGCTGGAGGAGGGCCGTGGCTTCGTTGGCGCGAGCGGGCGAGTGCTGTGGTCCTCGCTCAAGCGGGCGGGCATCCACCGGCACATGTGCCGGATCACGAACGTCTTCCAGGGCGAGCCCGAGCTGAAGAGCGGGCAGCCCTCTGCACGACAGGTGGCCGCAGAGTGGGACCGCCTCGACGAGGAGCTGGCGGCGAGCAAGGCGAAGGTGCTGGTGTTGGTGGGTGGGGTGAGTCTGAGAAGGGTCACCGGCATCAAGAAGGGCATCCAGTCGATGCGCGGATACGTTCTGCGCCCGCAGGACTGCCAGCCTGTGCTTCGCCGCCAGCCTGTCCAGATCGGCGTCTACAAGACGAGCCGCAAGGGGTCCTATCAGAAGGGCGACCCCAAGTACGCGGTGCGCCGAGTGCCGGTGCCGCCCACCCTGCCCCCGAAGTGCGAGTGGATCATCTCACTGCTGCACCCTGCTGGCGTCATGCGCACGGGCTTCCGTTCTGCGCCTGCGCTGCGTGCTGACTGCGACCGGGTGGGGCGGCTGTACCGGGACGAGGTGAACCTGATCGACACGGTTCACTTCTCCGAGCACATGATCCCCATCGAAGACAAGTCGGTCGCGTGGGACATCGAGACGGACGGCGACACGATCACCCGCCTGGGGGTGTCGGGGGCTGGCCGCACGTGGACCAGCATCATCACCCCAGCGGTGGTGGGGTACGTGCGCCGCACGCTGCTGGACCCCGAGTACACGATCATCTGCCACAACGCCGCCTTCGACATCCCGCGGCTGTGCAACCTCGTCTCCCTGGACATGCGGGAGATCATGGCGAGCATCAAGGACACCATGCTTGCGGCTCAGCTCCTCTGCCCCGACCTGCCGAAGGGGCTGGAGAAGGCGAGCACGCTGTACCTGGACCTCACCCCGTGGAAGGACTCGGCCCATGACGACATGCCTGCCTACAACGCCAAGGACGCCTACGTCACCCGCTGTCTTGATGATTGTCAATCCCTGCACATCGAGTCGATGGGCATGGGACCGGAGCTGGATGCGGTATTCCACTGCATGCCGGTGCTGTGGCGTGCTACCCAACGGGGAATCCGTGTACAGAAGGACGCGGCGCGGGATTGGGCGAAGGGGCTTGCGGCGCAGCTCCATGAGGCGGTGGAGCAGTGGCCCTTCCCAGACGTTCAGCTCTCAAGCGCCCCTCAGCTTTGCAGTCTACTGTACGGACGGCTCAAGCTACCTCCGCAGTGGGGCAAGAAGGGGAGCCTGACGGTTGCCGAGGAGGCCCTGGAGGAGCTGCGCGTGGTCGCGCCCGAGAAGGCTCCGATCTTCGACCACATCCTCCGCTACCGCGAGGCCGCAGGCAACCTAGCGATATGGGGCTCGATCCCCGAGCGGGTGCATCCCGCCTACCTCCCCTCGCTCAAGGAAGAGAAGGGGATCGGGCAGGGGGCCGCGACTGGCCGGATTCAGGCGCGGTCCCCGAACATCATGAACCTGCCGAAGGACGCGCGCTCGCTCATCATCCCCGACGAGGGATACTACCTTGGCTACGCTGATTGGGCTCAGGCCGAGGCGTGGGTCGAGGCTACCCTGTTCGGGGACGAGGCGCTGAAGGAGGCCCTGCGCAAGGACCTCCATGCCTACATCAGCGAGACTCAGGGCATCGAGCGCGTGCTAGCCAAGAACTTCTGGTACGGCTCAGGTCGTGGGGCGGGGCCGACCAAGCTGCGTCAGGTGATGATCGCCAAGGGCTACACCGACATGACGGTGGAGCGCTGCCGCACCTTCCAGCAGAAGCTGAAGACGATGTTCCCGCAGTGGGCAGCGGGGCGGCGGGCTGTCACCGAGGAGGCGAAGCAGCGCCGCTTCTGCCGCAACCCCTTCGGCCGGATGCGCGTCTACTTCGCCGAGCCCTCGTTGCCCGACGTGGTGGGCTTCCTGATTCAGTCCACGGTAGCGAGCATGTTCATTCGCATGCTGGTGGAGGTGGACCCCCTGATTGAGCTGTTGGCCCCCTATCACGACGCGGTGCTGTTCCAGTCGCGGGATGAGAAGGCGGCAGAGAAGGTGGTTGCGGTGATGCAGCGGGAGTACCCCGAGGTGGCCCCTGGGTTCGCGCTGCGCTCCGACTGCAAGACCAGCACTACAAGCTGGGCGGAGGCGTCATGAGGTACAAGCTGGTGTTCGTGGCTCGCCGAGTTGAGAGCGCCCTGATCGGGCGGCTTGTCGTCTTCGACCTCAAAACGATGGCGACTACCACGTACGAGGCGATCAGTGGGAAGTGGGGCAAGGGGGCGCTGCCGTCTGGTCTTCCCTACAAGGTGAAGCAGGCGGTGAGGCTGGGGCATGATGCCTCACCCGCCTATGCAGACAAGTCAGGGATGCGGTGGTGGGCGCGGATCGAACCTGATGGATGGGAGTGCGATCGCACTGGGTTGGGCATCCATCCAGACGGTAATCTCCCTGGCACACTTGGCTGCATCGGTATCGGCGAAGCCTATACAGCCTCGCTGTTCGATATGCTCAGTGAGGGGGATTCGAGCCTAGATGTGATTGAGGTGGCCTAACGCCAGATCCACCAGAAGATGTCGGCTAGAAACCTAAGCCACATGGCAAAACGAAGGGCGGCTTGTTAGGCCGCCCTTCGCGTTACTACTTGTTGGGGTTGAGCGTTATCACTGCAGCGGAGAAGGCATCGGGGGGTACACCCCCTTGGCCATGAAGGCGGCGGTCACCGCGCGCCGGATCGCGTCCTCGTTCTTGGTGGGCGTCGAGGGGATGGCAGTCATGAGGATCTGCACGGCCTCTTCCACCAGGAGGGTGAAGTCGCGGTCGGGGTAGCGAGCGATCAACTCGGCGACGATGCCCTCGGCGAGCAGAGCGATGAGCTGAGCGCGCCGCACATCATCACCCGTGCGGATGCGCCGGGCGATGAAGGGGATGATCATCGAAAGGCCGAGGGTGAGGAACGGCTTCAGGTACTTGAGCATGGGCGTCTCTCCGTGGTCAGGGCCGGGGGACCGGCAGGTTCAGGTGCGTCAGTATGAGTATAACACTTTGCTCCAGGACGGTCAAGCGGTGCTCTATCCCGTTGGCCGCCTGCAACATGGTGAGGAAGCTGCCCGCCATCGCCCCCAGGACAGCCACCAGCAGGCTACTGAGAAGGCTGCTCTTTGATGGGGATGTTGAGCGTGTACGGGCGTCGAACCCCCGCTCGAATGAGTCGCTCTTCAGTCTTGCGTATCTCCGCGCGGATCTTCCGGCGCTGGAGTTCTGTGAGGTCGAACGTTTCCGAGTTGATGCCGAGCGCGATGTCGAGGAGCGTATTGTCGAGGGCATAGTTCTTCTTCTTCGCCTCACCGTACATGGCGAGAGGCCACAGCATCCGCTGCACAGCGAAGGCTTGGAAGAGGAGGTACGACTTGGTACCATTCATCTGCCACTTGCCTTCGGGCGTCTGCCGGAACTCCAGCCAGTCCTTCGTGCGTTCTGGAAGGGCGTTGATGATCTTCGTCCAGCCAGCGTCCACCTCGCGGGGCAGCTTGAGGTCTGCGCCCGTCATGGGGTCCTGCTGGAACTGAACGGCCTGGATGGCCTTCAGCGTGGGGTTGATGGTCGCGCCGAAGCGCTTCAGCGTCTGCGTGAGCCCATTGTCGCCCACGAAGAAGTTGTCGAGGAAGGCTCGGTGCGGGAGGTCGATGCCGTAGAAGTAGGACACCTTCCCCTTCCGCTCCGTGCGTAGCTTGTACGTGCCCGCGAGGTAGGCTGAGAGGGAGCCGTTCTCGGGGGCTCGGTCGGGGTCGTTGGTGGTGTTGAACCGCTCCAGCATGGAGATGCGGCCCGGCTCCTCGACCATGAGCTTCGAGTAGAGCTTCATGTTCTTGGACCACCACGTGTAGAACGGCATGATGCGCCGGAACCAGCTCTTCTCGATGGCCGTCAGGCTCTCGTAGTCGAACAGCACTTGTTGGGTGCGGAAGGCCGCACCGCGCAGCCCCTCACCCCGCTCGAAGTGGGCGAGCGCAAGGCTCAGCTTCGACCAGTTCTCGATGTAGGAGTTGACCTGCGAGAGGCGGCGGATGGGGCCGTGCGCCAGGATCTTCGAGCCACGGGCGGTGCCTCCCACTTCGAGGGCGAAGTCAGCGTCGTTGAAGACGCCATAGTGGCGCATGGCATCGCGGAACTGCGAGAAGGAGACGTTGCCAGTGGGCGTGCGGATGGTGCCCTCGGCCCCGTTCATGATCGCCATCGCCCGCTTGCCGCGGAGTGGGTTGAAGGCAGTGAAGCCCACGTCTACGAAGCTGGTGGCGAGGTTGCTGTATCCGTTGCGCGAGAAGAACGCGGGCACCGTGATGGTGACCCCCGCCTTCCAGAGCGCAGTCGCCGTGTCGTAGAGGTGCAGCGCGTCCCGCAGCTCGGGCGGGAGGGGCCGCGTCTCCAGGAGGCGGCGGGCGTCGTCGGCGATGGCCTTCGGCAGGAAGAAGGTACGCGAGGCTCCGCCGTACTCGACCAGCAGCTCATCGTACTGGTCGCGGAAGGTGTTCGTCCACTTCTTGTAGCTGGTGCCGAGGTACTCGCGCATGGCCTTGACGAGCTTGTCGTCAATGCCCAGGG
>Ga0316626_10000882_pt1 | contig 12624 bp, 13 predicted proteins | sample OWC_Aug_T1_C1_D5_FD_207656 | JGI IMG/M metagenome (GOLD analysis project Ga0316626, IMG submission 207656) | Wetland soil microbial communities from Old Woman Creek delta, Ohio, United States - OWC_Aug_T1_C1_D5_A | ecosystem: Environmental > Terrestrial > Soil > Wetlands | place: USA: Ohio...
ACACGACGCCTTGCGCGGCATGATGAGTCGGTGCACCGAGCTCGCGGACGAGCTCGATGCAGGGCGCATGGGGCCGACGCAGCTCATGCGCGAAGTCTCGCGGCTTCGGCTCGCCTTCGACGCGCACAACAAGTTCGAGGAGCAATTGTTGCGGCCCGCGCTCCTCGAAGGCGATGCGTTCGCGGGCGTTCGCATCGACCGCATGGTCGAAGATCACGTCAACGAGCACCGCGCGATGCGGCAAAAGCTCGCATCTTCGGAGACGGCGGTCTTGCGCGACGTGATCGAAACTTTGCACGCGCACCTCGAAGCGGAAGAGCGCTACCTGCTGACCGCGAAGGTTTTGCGTGACGACGTCATCAATATCGACGACGGCGACTGAGTAGTGCAATTGCTGCGCGGATGCACTGCGTAAAGCCGGGCACGCGAGTTGCGAAGATGCGAAGCCGATGTCCAACGAGAGCCTTCGCTACGACGACGCGATAGTCAGAAAGTTCGTCACGGCAACGATCGTCTGGGGCGCGGTCGGGATGTTGGTCGGGCTGTGGTGTGCGCTCCAGCTCGCGCTTCCCGCGCTCAACATCGGCGAGTACTTCACGTTCGGGCGGCTGAGGCCGCTGCACACGAACGCGGTGATCTTCGCATTCGCCGGGAACGCGATCTTCGCAGCGGTCTACTACTCGTCGCAGCGCTTACTCAAGGCGCGACCGATCGATTGGCTCTCGAAGTTCCACTTCTGGGGCTGGCAGCTGATCATCCTCGCCGCGGCGATCACGCTGCCGCTCGGCTTCACGCAGGGTAAGGAATACGCCGAGCTCGAGTGGCCGATCGATCTCGCGATCGCGGTCGTGTGGGTCGGCTTCGCCGTGAACTTCTTCGCGATGGTGCGCAACCGCCGCGAGAAGCACCTCTACGTCGCGCTGTGGTTCTACATCGCGTCGATTGTCACGATCGCGATCCTCCACATCTTCAACAACCTCGTCGTCCCGGCGGGGTTGTTCAAGAGCTACTCGCTCTACGCCGGCGTCCAAGACGCGTTCATGCAGTGGTGGTACGGGCACAACGCGGTCGCGTTCGTGCTGACGACGCCGTTCCTCGGCCTCATGTACTACTTCTTGCCGAAGGCGGCCGAGAAGCCGGTCTTCAGCTACCGGCTCTCGATCCTCCACTTCTGGTCGCTCGTCTTCATCTACATCTGGGCGGGGCCGCACCACCTCCACTACACGGCGCTGCCGCAGTGGGCGTCGACGCTCGGCATGATCTTCAGCGTCATGCTGTGGATGCCGTCGTGGGGCGGCATGATCAACGGCCTGCTCACGCTGCGCGGCGCGTGGAACAAGGTCGCGGAAGAGCCGGTCCTCAAGTTCTTCGTCGTCGGTATCACGTTCTACGGCATGTCGACGTTCGAGGGGCCGATGCTCTCGGTGAAGAGCGTCAACGCGCTCTCGCACTACACGGACTGGAACATCGCGCACGTCCACGGCGGTGCGCTCGGTTGGGTCGGGTTCATGACGTTCGGCATGATCTACTGGCTCGTCCCGCGGCTGTTCCAGACGAAGCTGTACTCGAAGAAGCTCGCGACGACGCACTTCTGGATCGCGACGATCGGCATCGTCCTCTACATCGTGTCGATGTGGGCGTCGGGCATCACGCAAGGCCTGATGTGGCGCGCGTTCGACGAGACCGGCCGGCTGCAGTACCCCGACTTCCTCGAGACGGTCACGCGCCTGATGCCGATGTACTGGGTGCGTGCGCTCGGCGGCTCGCTCTACATCACGGGCGTGTTGCTCGGCGCGTACAACATCTACAAGACCTGGAAGTCGCGGCCCGCGACGTACACCGAGGTCGATCACCCGGTACCGCCGATGATTCGCGCGGCGAAGATCGAGGCGAAGGAGAAGCGTGCGCTCGAGCGTCAGGCCGAGCCGCCGGTGCACTGGCACCGTGCCTGGGAAGGCGCGCCGGCACTGTTCACCGTCCTGACGGTGACGGCGGTGCTCGTCGCGTCGGCGTTCGAGGTCATCCCGACGTTCTTGATCGGTGACAACGTGCCACGCATCAAGACGGTGAAGCCGTACACACCGCTCGAGCTCTACGGCCGCGACATCTACTTGTCCGAGGGTTGCTACAACTGCCACTCGCAGATGGTGCGGCCGTTCCTCGACGAGACGGTCCGCTACGGTCAGGGCGGCGAGCCAGCCGAGTACAGCAAGCCCGGCGAGTTCGTCTACGACCACCCGTTCCAATGGGGCAGCAAGCGCACGGGGCCCGACCTCGCGCGTGAAGGCGGTCGGCGCGACGAGCTCTGGCACCTGCGCCACTTCGAGAATCCGCGCTCGACGTCGCCGGGCTCGGTGATGCCGTCCTACCCGCACTTGCTCGAGAACGACATCGCATGGAGCGACATCCAGTCGCGCGTCGATGCGATGGCGATGCTGAACGTGCCGTACGACGCGGTGTCACTCGCGAGCGCGGACCGTGTCGCGCGCACGCAAGCCGAGGCGGTGGCCGCGAAGCTCGTCAAAGCCGGCGGCCCGAAGGGAATGGAAGATAAAGACGTCATCGCGCTCATCGCGTACATGCAGCGGCTCGGTATGGACATCCGGCTGCAAGGAGGTACCAAGTGAAGTTGTCGGATCTCGTGTCGGCGATGTCGCCGACGCAGTTCACGGAGATCGCCCTCGTGCTGTTCCTGGCGGTGTTCGTCGCCGTCGCGATCCGGCACGGAGGCAAGAAGCGCGCAGCCGAACACGCGGCGTGTGCCGCTCTGCCACTCGAGGATGACCAATGACCACGCAAGCTACGACGGCCGAAGCCGGAGTTCCCGACGAGCCCGCACTCGAAGCGCGCCTCATGACCCACGCCTACGACGGCATTCGCGAATACGACAACCCGCTGCCGGGTTGGTGGAGCGCGATCTTCTGGGCGACGATCGTGTTCGCCGCCGGGTACGGCGTCTTCTATCACATCGGTCGCTGGGGCAAGACGCCCGACCAGAAGTACCAGGCCGCGCTCGCGACCTACGAGGGTCAGCGTGGCGCGCGGGACCGAGCCGAATCCGCCAGCGTCAGCGAAGACGTGCTCCAACGCCGCGCCGCGGATCCGAAGACGCTCGCCGATGGGCGCGCGGTGTTCGTCGCGCGCTGCGCGAGCTGCCACACCGACGACGGCCGTGGCCTCATCGGTCCGAACTTGACCGATGACTACCAGCTGCACGGTCACACGCGCATGGACATCTACAGCACGGTCAAGAAGGGCGTCGCGGGGACCGCGATGCTCGCGTGGGGCGAGCAATTGCCGCCGGCGGATGTCATCGCGGTCGCGACGTACGTCACGACGCTTCGCGGCCAGAACATCCCGGGTAAGGCGCGGGAGGGGCAACCCGTTCAACCGTTCACGCCATGACGCCGTCAATCCCCAAAGAGCGCGTGCTCTCCACCCTCGAAGTCGACGGGACGAGGCACTGGATCGATCCGAAGGTCTCGCACGGGCGGTTCCTGCGACGGCGCCGCATCGTCGGCTACGCGCTGATCGCGCTGTTCGTGCTGCTGCCGTTCGTGAAGATCAACGGCCGGCCGGTGCTGCTGCTCGACCTCGTCACGCGCGAGCTCTCGGTGTTCGGTGCGGTCTTCCGCCCGACCGACGGCTTCATCCTCATGCTGCTCGGGATCACGATCGTGATCGCGGTGTTCTTGCTCACCGCGCTGTTCGGTCGCGTGTGGTGCGGCTGGGGCTGTCCACAGACGGTGTACATGGAGTTCGTGTTCCGGCCGATCGAGCGGCTGACGAAGAAGCGTCCCGCGCTCAAGTGGGCGATCTACGTCGTGCTGTCGGTGCTCCTCGCGAACGTGTTCCTGTCGTACTTCGTCGGCATCGATCGGCTACGCACGTGGGTGCTCCACTCGCCGCTCGATCACATCGCCGGGTTCTCCGTCGTCGTGGGCGTGTCGGCGCTGATGCTGTTCGACTTCGCGTATTTTCGAGAGCAGGTCTGCATCCTCGCGTGCCCGTACGGCCGCTTGCAGTCGGTGCTACTCGATCGCAACTCGCTGATCATCGCCTACGACGTCAAGCGCGGCGAGCCGCGCGGGCAGCCTCGCAAGAAGCTGCCGGTCGTTGGAGATTGTGTCGACTGCGGTGCGTGCGTTCGCACGTGCCCGACGGGTATCGACATTCGCGACGGCCTGCAGATGGAGTGCATCGGCTGCGCGCAGTGCATCGACGCGTGCGACACGGTGATGGCGAAGCTCCACAGACCGCCGAACTTGATCGGCTACAGCTCGCGCGGAAAGTTGTTGCGCACGAGGACCATCGTCTACCCGGTCTTGCTGGCGATCAGCACCATCCTGCTCGTCTGGGCGATCGGGACCCGCGGCACGACGGAGGTCTCGATCACGCGCATCAGCGGACCGAGCTTCGTCGAGCTGCCCGATGGCAAGGTCGCATCGGCGGTTCGCGTCAAGCTCGAGAACGAGTCGGATGTCACGCGTCACTACACGATCACGGTTCGCGAACCCGACCTCGCGCTGCGCTCGCCGCAGCCGCGCTGGGAGGTGAGACCACGGAAGTCCGTCGAGATCCCGTTGTTCGTCGACGTGCCGCGCGCGAGCTTCGTGAACGGGCAGCGCAAGACCTATCTGTACATCGACGACAGCGCCGGGTTTCACCGCGTGGTGACCGTGACGCTGCTCGGACCTGCAGGAGAGAGCAGATGACGGCGGCGACACGTTGGATCATGATCATCGTCGGCTTGCTCGTCGCGAACGCGCTCGCGATGGGCTTCTTGGTCATGGCGTCGAGCACGAGCCGCGCCGAGGTGATTCCCGACTACTACGCGAAGGCCGCGAGCTACGACACCGTCATCGACCAGGCGGAGAAGAACCGCACGCTCGGATGGCGCATCGAGCGCGTGCAACTCGACCACGAGCTCGCGATCGACGTGCGTGACGCCAAGGGTGGTCCGCTCGAGGGTGCGCGCGTGCACGTCACGGCCGTCCCGCGCGCGCACGGGCACGCGGTCGAGCTCGATCTGACGGCGCGCGGCGAGGGACGCTACGCGGTGGCCCACCGTGCGGGCGGCTTGCAGGATCTGGCGATCGTCATCGAGCGAGGAGGCGAGCGCTTCACGGCGCGCGTGACGATCGAGTGTCGAGGGGAGCCCGGCGAAGCCGGGCGACCGCGAGTGTGTCGATGACCGCGCTGCTCCCGACGATCCTGGTGTCGAGCTTGATCGGCAGCGTGCACTGCATCGCGATGTGCGGACCGCTCGTCGGGCTGCAGGGCGGTGCGTTGCGCCTCGCGCTGTTGCACTCGCTGGGTCGACTGACGACCTACGTCACGCTCGGCACGTTCGCGGGTGCGCTCGGCCGCGCCGTCGATCTCGCCGGCAACCTCGGCACCGTGCAGCGCGCCGCGACGATCGTCTCGGGCGGCATCATCATCGCGTGGGGCCTCTATCAGCTCGCCGTCGTGTTCGGTTGGGCGCGGGATCCGAAGCTGAAGAGCACCGCGTTCGCATCGAGTCTCGTCAAGATCGGCAAGAAGCGAGCGTCGACGCGCGCCTGGCTCGTCGGCGTGCTGACGGGTCTCCTGCCGTGCGGCTGGTTGTGGGCGTTCGTCGTCAGCGCCGCCGGCACCGGCAGCCCGATCACGGGTGCATTGGTCATGGGCGTGTTCTGGATCGGTACCGTGCCCGCCATGACCGGTGTGCTCGTGATCGGCGGCTGGATCAAGCGGCGCATGCCGCTCGTGACGGCAGGCGTGTTGATCGTGCTCGGCGTCGCCACGCTCGCGACCCGCTGGGGCGACGCCGGCGTGAAGCAGGTGAAGGCGCCGAGCTGTCACCAGGTGAAGTCATGACCGCGATCGCACCACGCGCGAAACCTGACTGCGCGCACTGCGGACTGCCGATTCCCGCGGGGCGCGACGACCAGTTTTGCTGCACCGGTTGCGAGATCGTGTACGGCGCGATCGCCGAGCACGGGCTCGATCGCTACTACGCGCTGCGCGACCAGGCAGCACCCGCGCGCACGACGACGCGCAGCTACGCGGAGCTCGACGACCCCGCGTTCGATCGCGTGCACGTCCAGCACGAGGGCGAGGTCTCGCGCACCGCGCTCTACCTAGAGGACCTGCGCTGCACCGCGTGCGTGTGGCTCGTCGAAGCGGCGCCGCAGTGCGTGCCGGGCATCGTCGACGTGCGCGTCGACATCGGGCGCAGCCGCGCGGACGTCACGTGGGATCCGAACACGGTCGAGCTCTCGCAGATCGCGCGCCATCTCGATCGGATCGGCCATGCGGTGCACCCGTACCGCGGGCTCGATCGCGACAAGCAGCGCCGTCGCGAGGACCGCGCGCTGCTCGTCAAGCTCGGCGTCGCGGGCGCGGCCGTCGGCAACTTGATGCTACTCGCGATCGCGCTCTACGCCGGCATGTTCGGCGGGATGCAGCGCGCGGACGCCACGTTCTTCCGCTGGGCCTCGATGCTCGTTGCGGTGCCCGCGCTCGGGTTCGCCGCGACGCCGTTCTTCAAGACGGCGCTCGGCGCCCTGCGCTCGCATCGCCTCCACCTCGATCTGCCGCTCTCGATCGGCATCATCGCGGGGCTCGCGTGGGGCACGGCGAACGTGGTGCGCGGTGTGGGCGAGATCTACTTCGACTCGCTCGCGATGCTCGTGTTCCTGCTGCTCGTCGCGCGGTGGATCGTGTTGCGGCACCAGCGCCGCGCGTCGTCGGCGGCGGAGCTCCTCCTCGCGTTGACGCCGAGCCGTGCGCGACGGGTGACCGGCGAGGACGTCGTCGAGGTTCCGATCGAAGCCCTCGTACCCGGTGACCGCGTCCGCGTGCTCGCGGGCGAGACGATTCCGGTCGACGGCGTGATCGCGAGCGGGGCGTCGGCGATCGATGCCGGCTTGCTCACGGGCGAGTCGCGCCCTGTCGACGTCGCGTCCGGTGACCGCGTCCATGCGGGCACCGTGAACATGGCGGGCCCACTGACGATCGACGTCGTCGCGGCGGGCGAGGCCACGCGCGTCGGCAAGCTCGTCGCGAGCATCGAGGCGATGTCCGCACGCAAGGCGCCGATCGAGCGGTTCGTCGATCGCGTCGCGGGACGGTTCGTCGCGACCGTGACGGCGGCGGCGGCGATCACGATGATCGGGTGGTCGTTCGCGTCGATCGCGACCGGCGCGGAGAACGCGATGGCGCTGCTCGTCGTCACGTGTCCGTGTGCGCTCGCGCTCGCGACGCCGCTCGCGGTCACGGTCGCGCTCGGCCGCGCTGCGCGCCGCGGCATCTTGGTCAAAGGCGCCGACGCGCTCGAGCGGCTCGCGACACCGGGTACGATCTTCCTCGACAAGACGGGCACGCTCACCGAAGGCAAGCTCGCGGTGACGTCGTGGCGCGGCGATCTCGACGCGGCGAAGCTCGCGGCGTCGGCCGAAGCGGGCAGCAATCACCCGATCGCACGCGCGCTCCGCAGCTACTCGGAGCCCGCGCAGCCCGCGCGCGATGCACGCGAAGAGCTCGGCGCGGGCATCGCCGCCCTCGTCGGCACGCAGCGCGTGCTCGTCGGATCACCGTCGTGGATCCGCAGGCGCTGCACGGTCCGCAGCTCCGTCGAGCATTGGATCACCGAGCTCGCGCAGCGCGGGGAGTCCCCGATCGCGATCGCCGTCGACGGACAGGTCGTCGCCGTCGCGGGTCTCTCGGATCCGATCCGGCCCGATGCGGCCGCCGCGATCCGCGAGCTCGAAGCGCTCGGCTGGGACGTGCAGCTCCTCTCCGGCGACGACACGCGCGTCGTCGATCGCGTCGGTGCAGCGCTCGGCGTTCCGCCCGAAGCGTGTCACGGCATGGTCACGCCGGAAGACAAGCTCGCACGCGTGACCGGTGCACGGGCCGCGGGGCCGGTGGTGATGGTCGGCGACGGCGTCAACGACGCTGCCGCGATGGCGGCCGCGACGACGAGCATCGCGGTGTCGGGCGCGGCCGAGGTCGCGATCGAGGCGGCCGATGTCTATCTCCGCGAGCCTTCGATCTCGGCGATCGCAGACACCGCGCGCGGCGGCCGCGAGACGCTGCGCACGATCAAGCGGAGCTTGCGGTTCTCGCTCGTCTACAACCTGTTCGCGGGCCTGCTCGCCGCGAGCGGCATCATCCATCCGCTGATGGCCGCGCTGCTGATGCCCCTGTCATCCGGCGCGGTGCTTGCAAACTCGTTTCGATCGCGAGCCTTCGAGAACAAACCATGACCACCCTCTACATCGTCCTGCCGCTCGCGTTGATCATCGCAGGCGCCGCCGTCGCCGCCTTCATCTGGGTCGTTCGTTCCGGCCAGCTCGATGATGTCGACACGCCACCACGGCGGATCCTGTTCGACGACGATGCCACGTAGCCTGTTACCCCGCGAGCACGGTGCCTACGCGCAGCTCGCTGCGCCGCTCGTCGGTGCGTTCGTGACGGTCGGTGCGTCGCTCGCGAGCGCGCTGATCGCGGTCGGTGCGTGCCTCGCCTTCGTGGCGAACGAGTCGCTGCTCGTCGTGCTCGGGCATCGGGGCAAGCGCGCGAAGGCCGATGACGGCCCGCGAGCGAGGCGCTGGCTCGCGGTCCTCGCGCCTGCAGCTGCGATCGCCGGTCTCGCGGGCCTCGTGCTGGCGCCGTCGGCGATCGCGGTCGCCGCCATCGTCGCCGCACCGGCGTGCATCCTCGTCGTGCTCGCGTGGAGACGGCAAGAGCGCACGCTCGCCGGCGAGCTCGTCGCGGCGGCGGCGCTGTCCGGAGCTGCCGCGCCCGTCGCCGTTGCGGCCGGCGCATCGCTGCACCACGCGCTGTGGGTCTGGGCCGCGTGGACCATCGGCTACGCGTTCACCGTCGTCGCGGTCCACCGCGTGATCGAGCGGCATCGCAGCGCGGCGACGGTGGTCGACGCGATCGTGATCGTGGTCGCGATCGTGTCGGCGGGCGTGGTGGCCTACACGGGCATGGTGATCGCCATGCCGCTCGTCGCGTGCTCGATCGCGCTGTTGGTCGTCGCGCCGTCTGCGAAGCACCTCCGAGCGATCGGCTTCGTCCTCGTCGGTGCGTCGCTGCTCTCGATCGCGCTCGGTGCAAGGTTTGCGTGACCGTGGGGTGTAACGCATGCATTGCGGTCTCGAGGACCCAACCTCGCGGCTTTCCACGGGCACGACAGTTGCTGTCCTCTGCGCGCATATGCGCAAGAGCAGCGTGCTTCTCCTTCCCTTGGTCTTCGTTGCCTGCGAGAGATCTGACGCGAGCAGGTCGGTTCCGACACTCCTGCCAGCGATCGACGTGACGAGCATGCCGACGGGCGAGCCGCTCGTCGCGCAACTCACCCAAGCGCCGAACGTTCCACACCCGATCTTCCGCGAGAGGCCGGCGCGCGTTCGCGTCGAGCTCGAGGTGAAGGAGGTCGAGAAGGAGATCTCACCCGGCGTTCGCTACACGATGTGGACGTTCGGCGGTCAGGTGCCCGGCAAGTTCATCCGGGTGCGCCAGGGTGACGTCGTCGAGCTGACGCTGCAGAACCACCCGAGCAGCAAGATGCCGCACAACATCGACCTGCACGCCGTGACCGGACCTGGCGGCGGCGCAGAGCCGACGTTCATCGCGCCGGGCAAGCAGACGACGTTCACGTTCCGCGCGCTCAACCCCGGCCTCTACGTCTATCACTGCGCGACGGCGCCGGTGCCGATGCACGTCGCGAACGGCATGTACGGGATGATCCTCGTCGAGCCACCCGGTGGGTTGCCCTACGCAGATCGCGAGTACTACGTGATGCAGGGCGAGCTCTACACGACCGGCAAGTATCACCAGCCGGGCCTGCAGGCGTTCGACATGGAGAAGGGCATCGACGAAAAGCCGACGTACGTGCTGTTCAACGGCGCGGAGGGCTCGCTCGTCGGAGCGAAGGCGCTGAAGGCGCGGACCGGCGAGAAGATCCGCATCTTCGTCGGCAACGGTGGTCCGAACCTCACGTCGAGCTTCCACGTGATCGGCGAGATCTTCGATCGCGTCTACAGCGAGGGCGGCACGAAGGTGCAGGAGAACGTGCAGACGACCGCGGTGCCCGCCGGTGGCTCGGCGATCGTCGAGTTCACCGTCGAAGTTCCCGGCAAGTACATCATCGTCGACCACGCGCTGTTCCGCGCGTTCAACAAGGGCGCCGTCGGTACGCTCGAAGTCGAAGGCGAGAGCCGTAACGATCTGTACACGCAGAAGCGAGCCGACGCGCCGTACACCGGGCCGATCGTGCGCGGGCCCGCGATGCCGGTGATCGCGCCCGCCGAAGGACCGGTGACCGGCGAGGGCACCTACAAGCGCGTGTGCGCGGCGTGCCACCAACCGGATGGCCGCGGCATGACGGGCGCATTCCCGCCGCTCGCGCAGTCGGACTACCTCGCCAGCGCGAGCAAGGACAAGCTCGTCGATCACATCGTCAACGGTCTGCAGGGATCGATCACAGTCAATGGCACCACGTACAACAGCGCGATGCCTCCGATGGGATTCCTCACCGACGAGGAGATCGCCGCGGCGCTCACGTTCGTGCGCGCGTCGTGGGGCAACGGACTCGACGCGATCGACAAGGAGGACGTCGCGCGCGTCCGTCGGGCGACGAAATGATCGCGCGCGGGCTACTCTTGCTCGCGTTCGCGAGCGTCGCGTCGGCGAATCCGGTGCCGGTCGGTCCCGGCACCTACCGTCCGACGTTTCCGGCGTCTCCATCGGAAGCCGCGGTGCCCGTCGCGAAGTTCTGGCTCGATCGCGATCCGGTGACGAACACGCAGTTCCTCGCGTTCGTTCGCGCGAAGCCGGAATGGAGGCGCGATCGCGTCAAGCAACTGCGTGCCGATGCGAGTTACCTCGCGCATTGGGCCGCGCCCGACGCGCTCGGCGACGCGCCCGCGAGCGCGCCCGTCGTCCACGTGAGCTGGTTCGCGGCGCGCGCCTATTGCACGTGGCGTGGCGGCAGGCTTCCCGTCGAGAAGGAGTGGGAGCTCGCGGCGGCGGCGAGCGAAAAGGCCCACGATGCGCGCGGCGACCGCGCGACGCAGGATCGCATCCTCGCGTGGTACGCCGAACGCACGCCGGCGCGGCTTCCGGACGTCGGCCAGCGAACGAACGCGTGGGGCGTGCGTGACATGCACGGCCTCGTCTGGGAGTGGATCGAGGACTTCAATAGCGCGCTCGTGACGGCGGACTCGCGTTCGAGCGGCGACATGTTCTGCGGCGGTGCCGCGGCGAAGTCGCAGGATCCGACCGCGTACGCGACGTTCATGCGCCTGGCTTTTCGCAGCTCGCTCGAGGCGCGGTTCACGACGCCGATCCTCGGGTTCCGCTGCGCGTACGACGAGGAGATCCGATGAGAGCCGCACTCCTGCTACTCGCGATGGCTGCGTGCAGCAGCCGTTCGACGACGGTCTCGCCCGCGCCCGCGCCGGCCGCGAAGCTGCCCGCCAGCACCGCGCCGTCGGTCTACGAGCTCGGCATCACGCTGCGGGATTCGGCCGACCAGCGCATCGGGCTCGACGCCCTGCGCGGCGGCCCGGTCCTGCTGACGATGTTCTACGCGAGCTGCGCCGTCGCGTGCCCGGCCGTGATCGAGGATCTCCGGCGAACGCTCGCCGAGGCGCCGCCCGACGTGAAGGTGCTGCTCGTCAGCTTCGATCCGGCGCGCGATACGCCTGCGAAGCTCGCCGAGCTCGCGGCGGCGCGCGGCCTCGACGGGCGGTGGACGCTCGCCGCGGCCGACGACGCCGACGTGCGCGAGCTCGCCGCAGCGATCGGCTATCGCTACCGCAAGCTCGAAACCGGGGAGTTCTTTCATGGCTCGACGATCGTTCTCCTCGACGCCGAAGGCCGCCCGCTCGCACGTACGGAAGGTTTCAACCAACGCGAGCCGCTGCTCGAGGCCTTGCGCTAGCCATGCAGACCTTGCGGGTCTGCGGATGCGCGGGACGCAAGCCCTGCGCATGAGGCTGCCTAACCTCGCGGAGTTCCACGGGCACGCGGGTTGCTCTGCTTGCGAAGCATATGCGTCTCGTTCTGCTGCTGATGGTCGCCGCCGCCTGCGATAAGTCCGATGCCGCCGACCGGGCACCAGTGGTGGTCGACGGCGAGACCGTCTACATGCGCGCCTGCGCGGCCTGCCATCAGGCCGACGGTCGCGGCACGGAGGGCGCCTTCCCTCCGCTCGCGAAGGTCGACTACCTCGCGCACACGTCGAAGGAGGCGCAGATCGATGCCGTCATCAACGGCATGCGCGGTCCGCTCACGGTCGACGGCACGCTCTACAACGCACCGATGCCGCCGAACGCGGACCTCTCCGATGCGCAGATCGCAGCGGTGCTCACGTACATCCGTACGTCGTGGGGCAACACACTCGAACCGGTGCGCGACGACGAGGTCGCGCGCTTCCGGAAGCACTGAAGGGAATCCGATGTTGTTCACACTCGGTCAGCGAACTCAAAGCGGCGACGTCGTCGACCTCCTGCTCGCCTGTCACCATCGGATTCGCGAGCACATCGCGCTCGCGCGGCGTATCGCGAACGCACCGGCGACGACCGCACCCGACAGCGTTCGCGCTGCGGCGCAGCGCGTGCGGAC